>Ga0206952_10082_pt1 | contig 30070 bp, 15 predicted proteins | sample Alteio_BWOrgHeat_39_FD_152966 | JGI IMG/M metagenome (GOLD analysis project Ga0206952, IMG submission 152966) | Enriched cells from forest soil in Barre Woods Harvard Forest LTER site, Petersham, Massachusetts, United States -... | ecosystem: Environmental > Terrestrial > Soil > Temperate forest >... | reverse complement strand
TTTAGTTAAAACAACCTCGTTTGTTAATTCAATTATCTTTACAAAATTCCAGGAGTAATAACTATGGTTAAACGCATTGCAATTTTTGGTTCAACAGGTTCAATAGGCAGGCAAACTTTAGAGGTTATCGCAGCACACCCTGATAAATTCACCAACCAGGCATTGAAATATGGCTGAGTGCTCGCTATCAACCGGAATTACAGGCACCTTTTTTTCAGAAGTACTTACTGCTTACACAAACGAAAAATTATTAATAGAGCAGGCGCTGGCATTCAATCCCGATATTGTTGTTATTGCTGATGAAAAAAAATATAGTGCCGTTAAAGCAGCGCTTTCAAACACACACATAAAAGTTTTTGCAGGAGAAGAAGCACTGAACGAAGTTGCCTTAATGGATTGCTATGATCTGATGCTTGCTGCTATTGTTGGCTATGCAGGCTTTAAGCCTACATTAAACGCAATTGAAACAGGTAAAACAGTTGCGCTGGCAAATAAAGAAACGTTGGTTGTTGCCGGTGATATTGTAATGCGTAAGGCTTATGAAAAAAAGGTGCCTGTAATTCCGGTTGATAGCGAGCACTCAGCCATATTTCAATGCCTGGTTGGTGAAGGAAGAAATAGAATTGAAAAAATCGTGCTTACTGCAAGCGGCGGTCCTTTTCTTGGCAAGAAACCAAATTTTTTGGTAAATGTAAAACGTGATCATGCTTTGCAACATCCTAACTGGAGCATGGGTGCTAAAATCACAATTGATTCTGCAACGCTCATGAACAAAGGGCTTGAGATGATTGAAGCAAAATGGTTATTCAGTTTACATCCGGAACAAATACAGGTTGTAATTCACCCGCAAAGCATTATACATAGTATGGTGCAATTTGAAGATGGAAGTATTAAAGCGCAGATGGGTTTGCCTGATATGAAACTGCCTATTCAATATGCTTTATCATTTCCGCAAAGACTGGCAAGCAATTTTCCAAGATATGATTTTAAAAAACCTTCAACACTTACATTTGAAGAACCGGATATGCGTACTTTCAGAAATTTAGGTTTAGCAATCGAAGCTTTATTTAAAGGTGGCAATATGCCTTGCATATTAAATGCTGCCAATGAAATTGCTGTGTTTGCATTTTTACGCAACAGGATAGGTTTTCTGGATATAACTGCTATGGTTGAAAAAACAATGGAGAAAATTCCCTTTATAGAAAATCCTGCACTTAATGATTATCTTGACAGCGATGCTGAAGCACGCAATTTTGCCGCTTCTTTAATACAGTTATAGCTTGCTCCAACCATAAAGAGAGTTATTCATAAAGCTTATGTTTTTGATTAACAAATGAAGTGTTATCATTGCAAAATTTTTTGAATTTTAATTCTATTAATTTTTTTGAACTATAAATAATTTTTCGCTTAAAAGATATATTTAAGTATTCAGGGTATGACATTATTATCAATTGACTGGGCTGGTGTTGGAATAAAAACTGCACAATTTATTCTTGCCATTACTATTTTAGTAGCACTGCATGAATTAGGGCATTATTCAACAGCTAAATGGTTTAAATGCCGTGTAGAAAAATTCTATTTATTTTTTGATCCGTGGTTCAGCCTTTGGAAAAAAAAGATTGGTGAAACCGTTTATGGAATTGGCTGGATTCCTTTAGGCGGTTATGTGAAAATATCAGGAATGATTGATGAGAGCCTCGATAAAGAGCAACTTAAACAACCAGCAAAACCTTATGAGTTCAGGGCTAAACCTGCCTGGCAACGATTGATCATTATGGTGGCAGGTGTAATTATGAACATTCTGCTGGCGCTGTTTCTTTTTATAATGATCACTTATAAATGGGGCGATGAATATATGCCGCCACAAAACCTGAAGTATGGTTTATATGCTGATTCACTTGCAAGAAAAATTGGTTTGCAAAACGGCGATAACATTATTGCGATTGATAATAAGCCTGTAAAAAATTCTGCAACAATACCTGCAGATATTATGACGACCGAAGCAAAAACTTTGCAAATAATTCGCAACGGAACTCAGCAAAACATAAACATTCCCGGAACTTTTTATAATGATCTTAATCATACGCACCTTGAAGGTTTTGTTGACATACAGTTTCCGGTGATTATTGATTCGGTTGACAAATCGCAGGTAAAATTAAAACAGGGAAATCTTCAAAAGGGCGACCAGATAATTGCTTTCAACAACCAGCCGATTCAGTTTTTTCAGCAATTTGATAGTCTTAAAAAACCTTTTGCCAATAAAGTTGTTGATTTAAAAATTTTGCGCGGCACCGATACTGTATCAACTAAAGTACAGCTTAGTGATAAATCAATGGTAGGTTTTCAACCAAGAAACGCTGCAATATTATTTGGTACAATACATCATTCATACAGTTTTGCAGAGTCGATCCCGGTTGGTATTAAAAAATCTTTTTCTACATTAAGTAAATACCTCACCGGTTTGCAGCAGATAATTTCAGGAAAAGTAAAAGCAAGCGAATCATTAGGTAGCGTAATAAGTATTGGCAATGCATTTTCTGCTGTTTGGGATTGGCAACATTTCTGGACGCTTACTGCAATATTTTCTATCGTACTTGCATTTATGAATATATTGCCAATACCGGCCTTAGATGGCGGCCATGCATTGTTCTGCATTTATGAAATTATTACCCGCAGAAAACCAACCGATAAGTTTATGGAATATGCACAAATGGTTGGAATGATATTATTGCTTGGTTTGATGGCTTATGCTTTAGGATTAGATATTTTCAGGCTGTTTAAATAGTTTCAAAGTTTCAGTGTTTTAATGTTTCAATGTTCATTTATTTAATTTATGATTTGATAAAAACAAATCGTTCGTAAATTTGCTGTTCGCTCTTTGAAACTTATAACATAGAACTTACAACTTATAACTTAATTGGGGCTGTATTGGTTTTGACAGCATCCGTTGCGGTAGGTGTAAGCATGCCGTGCGTTGTACCATTAGCACGTTAATCTGAAAGTTCAACAACAAAAGGCGAATCTAACTTCGCTATGGCTGCCTAATCAGTGATTAGTTAGTCATTAGGGCCGCGTTGAGCAGGTTGTTCTGTTACCACGCTCCGCTGCCGACTCAAAACAAAAACAGAATGCTGCAACAGAAGGCTGTGACTGTTGCAAAAGACTATACAGCTAAGCGATTGGTTGGTTGGTTTGTTTCCTGCCAGTTGCCGACAATTAATAATAAACTAAGCATGTAGAAAGCTTATGGCAAAGATGTTTGGACAGCGGTTCGAGTCCGCTCAGCTCCACTTTATTAAACCTTGAAGATTTTAAAAACCTTCAAGGTTTTTTTATTTTTTCACCACATCAAAAAACGCTCTTCTTTTCTTTGGATAATTTATTCTCAAAATTTAATTTTTGATTAGAAAGCTGAAAACACATTATTACAGCCATCTGTATTTTTCAATCAAGTGTTCTTTCTGATTACGAGCTACAGGTATATGTTCCCCATTGCTCATTGTTAACAACCCTTCATTACGATTGAACTGTTTTACATGATTAAGATTAATGATGTATTGTCGGTGTACTCTCAGAAAATGTTCTTCTTCCAAAACTTCCTGAACATCTTTCAACGTTTTTGAAATAAGAAAATGACGATTTTCAGTCAATATAAGTTTTGAATAATTATTACTTGCCTCAACAAATATGATCTCATTAAGATCAATAAAAGAAACGCCATTCTGACCAGGAATAGCAATTTTGGTAACCGGCTCACCACGCAATTGTTTCTGTAGCAAAGATAATTGGGCGGAAGGAGGTTTTATTCTTTGTTCTGCTTTTGCTACAGCCTCTATCAATTCTTTTGTATCAATTGGTTTTACCAAAAAATCCAATGCATTAAATCTAAAAGCTTTTAAAGCGAATTGATTATATGCCGTAACAAATACAAGGCTGAAATTATTATGAAGCACTTTATCGAGCATTTCAAAACCATTAATTACCGGCATTTCTATATCGAGAAATAACAGATCGGGTGATAGTGTCTCAATACCATCCAATGCTTTAACTGAGCCAATGTAACTGCCCACAACTTCCACATTCGGACAATATTGTGAAAGCTGCAGTTGTAGCAATTTTACACTGTCTGGTTCATCATCTATTATAATTGTTCTTAGCATTATTATTCTATAGGGATTTTTATGGTTACCTGCGTGCCGGACGATTGTCCGTTATTATCTGTAAGATCATAAATGGTAACATTAGCGCCGGTTTTATATACCCGGTTTATTAGTGCCAGGCGTTCAGAAGTTACCTTCATTCCATAAGACTTATGTTTAGTGGTAGTTTTACTCATGAGCTCCGCTGATTTTGCTCTTCCAATCCCATCATCCGTTATGTTTATTACAAGCATTGATTCAGCAGGTTGCATGCCAACGGCAATATCAATGCATCCCCCCTCTTCTTTTTGCATTAAGCCATGCCAAATAGCATTTTCAACATAAGGTTGCAATAACAAAGGCGGTATTTCAATATAATCAAGATCTACATCCTTCTTAACCGAAATATTGTATTTCAGTTTCTCTTTGAAACGCATGGCTTCCATTTCCATGTATAAGCGCAAAGCATCAAGCTCTGAAGCAAGTGTTATCCTGTCGTTGCGCGAATTTTCGAGCACAAGCCGGATAAGTTTTGAAAACTTTGTAAGGTATTCAGTAGCAGCCACTGTATCATTTTGTGAAGTGTACAGCTTAATTGAATTAAGGCAATTAAATATAAAATGCGGGTTCATTTGAGATCGCAATGCTGACAAAGAAATATCTCCAAGCTTTTGCTGAAACTCTGCTTCCTTTTGATGTTGTTCAATCCTTTCCGATGCTATCTCAGTCTTCAAACGGTTCTCGTGCAATCGTATTCTGTAAAAAAAATAAAATGTTCCTAAACCAAGTAATATTATACCTCCAATAATGTAAAACCATTGTTGCTGTTGTTTAAGCACATTAAGTGTTTTTTCCTGTGTAAGCGTTTTTACTTTTACCTGTTGCAGTTGTTTTTCTTTTTCAGAGATAATTAATTGCTTCTCATCCTTTTGCTTTTCTAAATGTTCATTTTGTAAATCAGCCTGGGTTTTTAAGTAAGCCAATTTTTGCAGGTCTTTGTCTTTTTTGCTAAGAGCAAGTTCTTTTTGGTTTAAAGCCAACTGCTGTTGCTGTTGTTTGGCAAATAATGTTTGTTGCTTTAATTTTTCATTCATTATTTGTTTTTGAAGTTCTATAGAATCTGCTTTCTTGTCAAATTCATATTGCATTGTAAGACGTGATATTTTTTTATCTTTTTCATTATTAATAATCTTATCCCGCAGAACAATGTAATTTTTATATGCACTTAATGCATTTGAAAAATCATTTTCTCTTTCATACATTATATCCAGGTCTTCCCATGCATAGCGTTCATTTATCAGGCTTCCAACGTTAGTGGCTGTCTGCTTTCCTTGATTAAGATATTCAAGTGTTTTGACATAACGGTCTTTTGGCTCTATGCCAATCTGAATAAGTATTGAATCAGGCGCATCCCGGCATAACTCACCCATACTAAGCTGAATAACGCCAACATCTGTTATATTTCCAGTTTGTTCTCCAAAATGCAATCCTTTTTGATAGCAGTTCCATGCCTTTAGATATTGTGTTCTGGTATAGTACAAAAAACCAAGGTTGTTTAGTGAACTAGTTAGGCCTGCATTACTACCTAATTCTTCGGATACTTTAATTGATTGCAGGCAATATTTTATTGCTTCATCATACAATAACATTTTTTCATAAACCATTCCAATGCGGTTTAAAATAACAGAAGTATCTTTTATTCCCACTTGTGCATCAATAGCCAATGCACTTTTGAAATATTCCAATGCTTTTGGATAGTTGGCCAGGTATATATAAATTACGCCTATGTTAGAAAGTGGATTAGCCATTCCACCGCTTACAGGTAACTGCTCATATATTTTTAAAGATCTCTGACAAAACTCCAATGCTGTTGGATAATCTGATAAGTTTATATAAACAGATCCAATGTTGCCAAGAGTAATAGCCATGCTTCTTTTATCATCCAGCTTTTCATAAATGTTCACCGCCTCCTGATAAACTGTTAGCGCTTTATTATAGTCAGACATATTTTTATAAATACTTCCTAAATTAGAAAGATTTATTGCTGCGCCTCTTTTGTTATTTATTTCTTTATTGAGAGTCATTGCTCTGTTATAATATTCAATTGCCTTACTATTATCTGACTTTCGTAAACTAACATTTCCCATATCATTCAGGCAATTTGCCATACCCTTTTTATTTAGCTCTTTCTCATATATGTTATAGGATATCTGAAATAATTCTGAAGCCTCTTCATAAATGTTTTCGCTATAATAATTTTCACCTTTGAGCTGGTATGCGTCTGCCAGCCCTGATTGGTTATTTAACTTTTGTGCAAGTGCTATGGCTGAATCGGCTGTTTGCAATCCCATAGCAATATTTGTATATTGATATTCTTCAGCAATACGGTTCAGTAAATTGAGCCTTACAGTATCCTCATTTTTATGATCATTCAAAGCCTTTAGTAGTAATTCAAGCTTTTGCGCACTTACATTAAAAGTGTATAATAATAAAAGCAACAAAAGGATATATTTATTTTTGTAGCGCATAAGAAATCATTACTTTTTAAAAAATAAATAATATCAATACTGCTAATCATAAAATTTAATGAGCAACACTTATTAGCAGGTGGTCAGCAATTTTTTTTAGTAGATGAACTATTAAGGTACGGTATATTAAATTAAGTATGTATTATTTACCCGGCTACTCAAAAAAACAGTTATTTATCTTTTAATTAAACAGTTATTCTAATGAACTTTGATTCATTAAACAGGAATTTGAATAATAACTTTAGTACCTGAAGGTTTTCCATTCTCATCAACCAAATCATGAATTTTTACATCAGTATCTGTATTATAAATCTGGTTAATAAGTTCTATTCTTTCTGAAGTAACTTTCATGCCATACGATTTATGCTTTATTGCTGTTTTACTTTTTAATTCTTCTGATTTTGTTCTGCCTATTCCATTATCGGTAATGGTTATTTGTAAACATGACTTATCACCATTTACTGATACATCAACATCAATTTTACCGCCTTCTTCTTTAGGCATTAAGCCATGCCATATCGCATTTTCAACATAAGGTTGTAACAACAATGGCGGTATTTCTATATAGTCAGTTTCTACATCCTTTTCAACATGAATATTGTATTGAAGTTTTTCTTTAAATCGCATGACTTCCATTTCCATATATAGCTGTAATGATTCTAATTCTGAATGGAGCTCTACTTTATCCTTAGGTGAATTCTCCAGCACCAGCCTTATTAATCTCGAAAATTTGGTAAGATACTCCGCTGCTGCAACATTATCATTTTGCGTGGTATAAAGTTTTATGGAATTAAGACAATTAAAAATAAAATGAGGGTTCATTTGTGAGCGTAGTGCAGTAAGAGAAACATCAGCAACATTACGCTGAAATTCAGCTTTTGCTTTATCGTTTTCTAATTGTTGAATTTTCAGTTCGTTCTCCAAACGTAATGTATCTATATTTTGCCTGCGGCTTTTTTCTATGTAGTAATAAATAAAATAAATCATGTTCCAGAAAGTAAGAACAATAAAAAAATAGGAAGAAAGCCTTGATATTGATTGCCAAACTTTTTGTTTAGGGTTTTGATTAAAAACTTCGTCAATACATGCCGTAACTAAAGAAAAAATAACAGAAAACACAGCAGTTGTGATAAATATAAAAAAAATCTGGCGTGGAATGTTCAATCGCAATAACCCATATTTGATCATAAAAAAGCGCATTGCGTGTGTAATTAGTATACCCAAGATTAATATTAAAAATAAATCTGCCAGGTAACCAGTACCCAAATGAGAATTTGGAGTAAAATAAGGTATTGAATTGATTATAAAGTAAACACTCCAGCCACCAATTTGACACCACCAATATGCCGACAATTTTTTTTTCATTACTTATTTATCTGCGCGAAAAATCACTATAGAATTATAAAGTCCATTGCATCAATCAAACGATGTATTAACTACCTTAAATGTAATTCATAGTTAACTCACACATGATCTAAAATTAGTAAGCAGTACAATCAGCCATGTAGAAACCCTGTTTATTGAGTAAGCGTTTTGTAAGTATCTGCTATTCTAAAGTTCACTTCCCTCAATAAAACTGCTCTTCCCTAAATATAACTGTTGCTCTGCGCTTACTCTGTTGTTAAAAAATGTTTAGAAAGATAAGTTTGAATGATGAATCTTATTTATCAATCAAAAACAAAACCATGGAAACAAAATATTTACTTTTTGTATTTGTTCTGGTTGAGGTAATAGCATACTTATAGTTATATCATGGAATTCGAAAATGAGAAATTGATAGACAGGGAAATTGAAATAGGAAATTATTTGATACAGGATTTCTCATTAAAATCAATTACTGAAAAACAGGATTAAATAAAAAAATTATTGCAGCACATATCAACAATATAAAAATTAATTAAAAGTGACAGATACGGCAGGACTTGTAACATTATTAAGAGTGATGAAGCTTTAAAATTTTCTGCCAAAATTATTTAACAAGTAAAAACATAATTATGAAAAAATTTTACATTTTAACGACCTTGCTTTTTACCGTAAATCTTTTGGCTACAGCCCAAACTGCACCTGGTATTCAATGGCAAAAATGCCTCGGAGGCAGCCTTAATGAACTTACTGCTTCTGTTAAACAAACCTATGACAGTGGATACATAGTTGCAGGAAGTTCTTATTCCAACGATGGCGATGTAACTGACAATCACAATCTCTTTGGGAACCAATTTTTTGACTATTGGATAGTTAAACTTAATAATAGTGGCATCATTCAATGGCAAAAAAGCCTGGGGGGCAATTTAGATGATGTTGCCCAGGATATTGAACAAACATCGGATAGCGGATACATTGTAGTCGGTAGGACTAATTCTTTTGATGGAGATGTAAGCGGTAATCATGATCCTACCGGGCAATTTTCGGATTACTGGGTAGTTAAAATCAGCGATAGCGGTAGCATAGAATGGACAAAAACGCTTGGCGGCAGCAGCGACGATGTTGGCTATTCAATAGCACAAACTTCAGACGGAGGATATATAGTGGCAGGAACTGGTTATTCTACTGATGGCGATGCAACCGGTAACCATGGGTTAGGCGATTATTGGATAATTAAACTTAATAGCAGCGGGGTTATCGAGTGGCAGAAAAGCTTTGGAGGTAGTAGTTATGAAGAGGTCCCCTCTATTAAACAAACATCCGATGATGGTTATATTATTGCGGGAAGATCGCAATCAAATGATGGCGATGTGAGTGGCAACCACGGCGGCTACGATTACTGGATAGTTAAAATCAATTCCACCGGTACTATTCAATGGCAAAAAAGTTTTGGAGGCAGTGCAGATGATTATGCAACGTCTGTTGAACAAACATCTGATGATGGATATGTTGTTGCAGGATTTTCCAATTCCAATGATGGTGATGTAACCAATAGTTTCGGCAGCTACGATTACTGGATAGTTAAAATCAGTTCCACCGGTACTATTCAATGGCAGAAAAGTTTTGGAGGCAGTAGCGGTGAATATTACCCTACTATTAAACAAACATCTGATGCAGGTTACATTGTTGCAGGCTCCGCTTTTTCAAACGATGGCGATGTAAGCGGTAATCATGGGGGTAACGGTGATTCCTGGATAGTTAAACTCAACGGCGACGGCATAATTCAATGGCAGAAATGTTTAGGAGGAAGTAGTGGTGATGGTGCCAGCTCTATTGGGTTAACAACTGATAACGGCTATATCATTGCGGGAGGTTCAGGTTCAAATGACGACGATGTGAGTGGTAATCATGGCGGTGGTGATTACTGGATAGTGAAGTTGGAACCGGATGCATTGCTTCCTGTTAGTCTCATTAATTTCTCCGGAGAAGTAAATGGCAAGCAAAATTTGTTGCATTGGTCAACTGCTTCAGAACACAATAATACCGGCTTTGGAGTGCAACGCAGTAATGATGGATATAGCTTTAATAAAGTTGGTTTTGTAAATACAAAAGCTGCTAACGGTAACAGTGATCTTAAACTCAATTATGATTTTTCTGATATTGGTTTTGCATCAACAAATTATTACAGGTTAAAACAAATTGATAAAGATGGGAAATTCACTTATTCAAATATTGTTGTACTAAAAGATAATAATATTCCTGCTAATGCCGGAATAAGCCTATATCCTAATCCTGTAAAGAATACACTCAATATAAAGATTGCTGCAGTCAACAATGAGAATGTAACACTATTAATAACAAATGTTTTCGGCAAAACAATGCTTGCTAAATCAACATTTGCAGGGAATGGTGATACTATAATCCAGCTTGATGTTTCGCAGTTAGCCGCGGGCACCTACTTCTTAAAAATAATCAATACTAATGAAGGTGAAAATAAAATGATAAAATTTATTAAGCAATAAAGTAAACGAAACTTTCATGCAGATTAACTGTGTGAAAGTTTTTCAAAACATGATAACAAAAAAGAATTATGAAAAAAAATTATACACTCGTTGCATTGCTGTTTTTTACATGTTCTGTTTGCAGCATTGCACAGGTAAATTATAGTTTCTCTGCGGCGACTGCTGCTTATGTTCCTGTAACAGGAGGGATAACACCTACCCTGTTTATGTCACCTTATGATTACGATGGTAATACTTCATATACATATGATGAGGGTATGGCAAACGCTATTCCAATAGGATTTACCTTCAATTATAACGGTATCAACTATACTAATATAAATATTAATGCTAATGGTTTTGCGACTTTGGGTTCACCTTTTTTACAAGTTGCATCAGAAAATTATTTTATAAATAGTTTACGCCTGGGACCTATTACAGTATATACACCTGTGCCGGGAGATACGATAACAAATCCAAGCACAAAGCCGATACTGGCGCCATTTTGGGACGATTTAACCTGCCAGGCAGATGCTGATTTAAGATACGCTACTACCGGTTCTTCCGGAAACCGGGTATTTACTTTTGAATGGTCTAATGTAAGATGGCAGTACGATGCAACACAAAGCACACTGTCATTTGAATTGAAATTATATGAAGGTTCTAACCAAATTGAGTTTTGCTATAAGGACGAAGGCGGAACACCAAGTGCAGGTGCATCTGCGTCAATAGGCATTACTGCAAACAGTCACCAGGGTGGCGGGTTCATGTCTTTACAAAACACTTCTTCTTCACCTTCAGTAAGCACATCTGTTGAGACAGATAATTTAAATATTAAACCTGCAAATAACCAGGTATATAAATTCACACCACTGCCTTGCGGTTTACCATTTAATGTACATTATGATAGTTATACTAATACCTCGGTAAATTTTTCATGGGATGCTCCTCCGCAGGTAAGCAGTTTTGAGTACACTGTAAACACATCTCCTTATGATCCTGCAACAGGTACTTCAACTTCCTCAAAAAATGCTGTCGTTTCTTCTTTAACTCCAAACACCAAATATTATATACACGTCCGTTCATACTGTTCGGTTACTTCACAAAGTTTATGGCTTACAGAAGATACTTTTAGAACTGCCAACAACCCGGTATCATTACCTTATAGTGAAGGTTTCGAATCTGGTAATCAAAATCTCAGTTCTGACTTTCCTGGAAACTTTCGTCAACAGGATGTTAATGATACGGTACCTTACTACTATTCATATAATTCCTGGCAATCTAGAGCTGACCTCTCTCCATATGCACATAGCGGCTCACAGTTTATGATTTATCCAGATGAGATTTATAAGGCAAACGACTGGTTTTATTTACCTGGTTTTAATCTTACAGCCGGTAAGTCTTACAAATTAAAATTTTATTATGCTGCGCCTTTTGATGAATTTAACCCTAATGGTTTAGAAGTAAAATATGGACAGGCAGTAGGGGCGACAGCAATGACTTCAGGCATTTTATTTAATAATAATGCTATTAATAATATCAATTATATAGCAGACTCTTCTATCATAACACCGGTAGCTTCCGGATTATATTTTATAGGATTTCATTGTTATTCAGATTCAGCAAAAGGCGAAATCAGTATAGATGATATTTCCTTGGAAGTTACAAATGCTTTATCTGTAACACTTCTTAATTTCTCCGGCGAAGTAAATGGCAAGCAAAATTTATTGCATTGGTCAACTGTTTCAGAACAAAATAATACCGGTTTTGAAGTACAACGCAGTAATGATGGATATGGCTTTAATAAAGTTGGTTTTGTAAATTCCAAAGCAGTTAATGGCAACAGCAATTTTAAATTAAACTACGATTTTTCTGATATTGCTTTTACCGTATCGGCAAATTATTACAGGCTGAAGCAGATTGATAAAGACGGCAAATTCTCTTATTCAAATATTGTTTTGCTGAGAGATCAAAATCCTGCTGCAGATAGTACAATAAGTGTTTATCCCAACCCTGCAAAAAACATACTTAATATAAAGATTTTTGCACACAATAGTAAGGATATAAAATTATCTGTAATTGATATTTCAGGTAAAATATTTCTTACAAAATCAACCTTGGTTAGCGATGGTGAAACAATAATACAGGTGGATGTTTCTCATTTAGCTGCAGGTACATACTTTATAAAATCAATTTCTGCTGACGGGAACGAAAAAACAGTAAAAAAATTCGTGAAGCAATAATTAATTAGATAGATCCAAACCCTTAAAAAAGACTTCCTATTCATTTAAGAATTTCTCGTAAAATTTAAAAATACAAGTTATGCAAAAAAAACATTTACTTCTAGCATTTGCAATGCTAATACTTATAGAACTAACAGCTACTGCACAAAATGTAGTTGATAAGCCAAACACGCAAAAAGACAATATACCCTTTGGTAAAAAATTGCCGCCACCTGATATAATGAACAGTCAAACCAACTCATCGCAGCAAATTATACAGCCCGGGTTAAATAAGCTTTTAATGCAGGCCATAAAAACGCATGATAAAAATGCAATAAAGAAAGTTCTTGATGATTACAGGCAGCAATTGAAAGAAAATAGTAATGAACAAGCTTTGCATATTAATGGAAACAATGCTAATTCAAATTCAAGTCATACAAATTCTAATTCTGATTTCCATTTAACAAAAGATATTAATGCACTTGCGGAAAGTTATCCAAACAATTATTCAGACATGTATGGAAATATCTCTTATGCAATTCTTCATCATGTTATTTATTTTACTGCAGATGACGGCATTCATGGCAATGAACTATGGCGAAGCGATGGAACTGCCACAGGCACTTTTATGATAAAAGATATTGTGTCGGGCATTGCGTCTTCTAATCCGCATGATATAACCGGTGCAAACGGAAAAATATATTTTTCAGCCAGTACTGCAAATAATGGAACAGAGCCCTGGGTGTCAGACGGCACACCAGGTGGGACACAATTACTCATGGATATTACCTCGGATATCAATAGCAGTTCTCCAACAGAATTTGTTGAACTTAATAAAAAAGTTTATTTCGCTGCGGATGACAATGATATTTTGAATGTTCTCTGGAAAACCGATGGCACAACCGCAGGTACAAAACTTGTAAAGAACTTTGGTATAAACGCTGAAGGTTCTTATATATCTCAACTGGTAAATGCAAACGGTCTATTATTTTTTACATTTTATAGTTACACGACGGGTGGGTTTGAGCTTTGGAGGAGTGATGGAACTGATGCCGGCACTTATCATATTGGTACCAATGCTACATTTTATAATTATTTTCCCCTTCAATTAACAAATTATAATAATAAACTTTATTTTTCCGCAGATGATGGAACCGGTAATAAACTATGGGTAAGCGACGGTACAGACGCAGGCACTACACCTGCGCCAGGTAATAACGATATTTTAATATATGCAGACGGTACTTTTGGTACACCTTTCCCGATTCTTGATAATGTTTTATATGTACCTGGATATTCCGCCTCTGCCAGTGATGCCTTATATAAGTATAATGCATCAAATGCTGACGGAGTTGTACTGGTTAAAGACCTTACACAGACTGCTGATCCTAATGCTATTGTATCTTCAGAAATGGAAGTAGTAAATAATATACTTTATTTTAAGGTAGCCAATTACAACGATGGAGTTCTTCATTATGAATTATGGAGTTCAAAAGGAACTGAAGCATCTACAAACCTTATAAATAAATTTCAACCCGGAGAAGCAATCCAAATATACAGTGCAAGCAACACTTTGTATTTTGTAAAAAATGATAATTTTTTTGGCACTGAGTTGTGGGCAGTTTATAATTCACCTTTTGGTAGCTTTCCAATTTTAGTAAGTGATATCTTTAGAGGATCCGCAGGTTCTTATCCTTCTTATCTTACAGCTTTTAATGGAAAATTATTTTTCAGTGCAACCGATGGCGTAAAAGGAAACGAACTATTTATGACGAATGGTTTGGCTTTTGGTTTTGGTGCTTCGCTGGTAAAAGACATCAATACAGTTTCTACTTCAAGCTCAAACGCCGGACTTTATATTGATGCATTAACACCACTCGGTAACAAAGTATTGTTTAATGGATTTGAAAAAGCGTACGGGCGTGAATTATACGTATCCGATGGAACAACTTCCGGGACATTCTTATTAAAAGACATTATACCAGGGGAAACTGGCTCTAATCCAGGTAACATGTTATTGAAAAAGAATTTTGTTTATTTTACTGCTTCAAGCAGCGATACTACATTTTCGATTTTTAAAACAGACGATACAAAACAAGGCCTTCAAAAAGTTGCCCCAAACATTAACGCATACCAATATTTTTTATCGAGTTTTGAAGTAGCAGATAATGGCATTATATTTTATACGTTATTTAACTACAGCAGTTTCACTTCTGAGCTTTGGCGTAGTGATGGTACTTCTGCAGGAACATATTTGCTCTCTCCATACAATGGCAATTTAAATGTTGCCGGTAACACTGCTTTCTTTGTTGCCAGTGATGCCGTGTATGGCAACGAATTATGGAAAAGTGACGGAAGCGTTGCAGGTACTAAGATGGTAAAAGATATTAATCCAGGCATCGCAAATTCTAGTCCGAAGGGAATGTTTGTATATAAAAACGAAGTTTACTTTGCTGCTAATAATGGTGCCGGTGCTTCATTATGGAAATCTGATGGAACAAAATCCGGCACTATTCAATTGCGACAGATAGACCCCTGGTACAGCTCTTCTGTTTTTTCTACCGAACGATACAATTTCGAGATTTCAAACAACATACTTTATTTCAGTGCAATAAATTATGCTAATGCAAAGGGCACTGAACTTTGGAAAAGTGATGGAACGAAAGAAGGTACTCAACCGGTAAAAGATGTTAGCTCTGATGCTGATAGTTATTATCCGATACCTTATTATTTAACAGACGTAAACGGAACATTATTTTTCATTCTTCAATATGAAGGTGGTGTGAATGGCACTGAACTCTGGAAATCTGACGGCACAAAAGAGGGTACTAAGCTTGTAAAAGATATTACGCCTGGAGCAGATGCAAGTGGCTTAAATAACCTAACAGGTTTTGGTGGAAAATTATATTTTACAAACAGCGGCGTTCTATGGTCATCAGATGGCACTGCTGATGGTACAATACCGGTTGATGACGCAGGCATAAGTGATGTATATGTTTATAATATTGTTGCTGCATCTGATCAACTGTTTTTATCAGGCTCAACTCAGCAATATGGCACTGAACTGTATGCGGGAAAAGTAGATGAAACAGGAAAATTTGTTGCATCAAAATCTACCAATGAAAATGCGGTGAAAACAAGCTTGCCATTCAGTGCAATGCTTTATCCTAATCCTGTTGTCTCAAAAGCAACGTTGCAATTAACAGGAGATACAAAAAATATATCTGTATCTGTTACAGATATGAGCGGCAAAATACTATGGCAAAATAATACGCTCAATGCAACACTTATTAAATTGCCAATAGAAAAATATACTTCGGGAACATATTTCGTAACGGTAACAAATGGAAAAGAAAGCAAAACGATTAAACTGGTAAAACAATAATATTAAATGTAGGCTTCAATGAAAAAAATATATTGTACAGCTTTGTAACCAACCTTGAAGGTTTTAAAAACCTTCAAGGTTTTTTTATTATTAATACTCCGGGTTTTGTTCTATGTTAGGATTTGCCTGTAGTTCAGTTTGCGGAATGGGCGCAATCCTGTGATAATCATCATATGGAATTGTTAGCGGGCCGGAAATTGAACCTGCATTACTGCCCCTATCTATACTACGCATAAGGCGGTTGAGATCATAATACCTGTCGCCTTCAAATGCAAGTTCTTTTCTTCTTTCAGTAATAATATCATTTAAAAGGTCATTGCCGGTTGAGGTATAACCGGAAAAATCCGGGTCTCTTGTTTCTGCAAGGGCATTTAAATAATTTCTTGCATCGTCTTCATTATTCGGTAACGATGCTTCTGCAGCAATAAGATAAACTTCTGAAAGGCGAATTACTTTAATATTATCTCTGTCTTTTGCATCGCTTGCATTTTGATATTTATATACAACTACAGCAGGCGAACCTGATTTTGTTTGATAAGGAATTAAAACGGAAGTACGCGCATCCGTAGGGCTGTATAAATTTACCAGGTCATCAGATGCATATAAATCCATGTAACCCTCTACATAAAAAGCACCCAAATCATCAGTACCAAGATTATCTATAATATCAACATCTACTTCAAACATTGTTTCTACTGCATCTGTGTGAATGCCACCATCTTTCCAAAAATCAAAATAGTTATCTGCATCAACCAAAGAAAATTCGCTATTGTTAATTACATCAACTGCAGCTTGTTTTGCTTTGGCATTATCACCCATATATAAATATGCTTTTGCAAGCAAACCTTCAATTGCATATTTGCTTAAAGTAACTGAATTAGTATAACCACCTGCATTTTCAAAAGCGATTTTATAATCGCTGATGATTTGCGCATATACTTCGGCAACGGTATTGCGTGGCGGTTGTACATAAGGATCATAATGTAAAACCAGGGGCACACCCGGTTTACCCGGATCATCTGTATAAGGACGTGCATACGTATTTACCAGCTTAAAATACATTAATGCTCTTAAGGCATAAGCCTGCGCTTTTAAGGCATTTACATTGTCACCGTTTATATCTGCATCAATAATTTTATTTGCACGAAGTATAACTACATAAGCTGCATTCCACATTTCTCCATAAACTTCATCTGTTTCAGTAAAAATGTATTTGTATTGCTCTATGTATCTTCCTGAGTTTTGCACTTCAAGAAATACATTATCTGCCTGCAGATCTCCAACTACAGGCCAGTCACGACCATACACGCCAAGGTTTCGTAAACCTGCATAAGCACCAAGCAGTGCGGTTTGCATGGAAGCTTCGTCAGTTATTGCATCACCCGTTGGCACACTGCCTGCCGGGTTTCTTTCTATAAAACTTTTAGAGCATGATGCCAGTATAAAAGAAGAGAATATAAAAAGTATAGAGATTTTATTGAGTAACTGTTTCATCTGTGTATTTTTTATTTTTGGATTCAGAATTAAAAACCAATCTTAATACCTGCTGTTATAGATTTCGGAATAAATACGTCAAAATCGTTTATGCTAAGAATACCGCTTTCAGGATCCAAAGGCAATAGTTTATCTTTTGTCCAGGTGATAAGATTGGTGCCGCGTACATAAACAGATGCACTTGTAATATTCGCTTTTTGCAGAAGTGATTTCGGAAATGTATAAGCCAATTGAATATCACGCAATCTTATATAATCTCCATTATACACATACCGAGTTGAATACGAATTAGAGCTAAGATTCCCTCCCCAAATTAATCTGGGAACATTTGTATGATCTCCTGGTTTTTGCCATCGCGTTAACTGGCTTGTAAATTGATTTAAGAATCCATAATAAAACCCGTCGCTCATGGCATAAGTATCCCATTCATCAAAAATGTAATTACCGTAGTTATAATAAAACATTGCCGTAAGAGAAATGCCTTTGTAAGTGAAAGTGCTGGTTAGCGAACCGAAATATTTAGGTGATGCTGATTTACCTGTTAATGTTGACGGTGCCTTATTTATATCATTAGTAGTTTTGGAATGCGTTGCATCTGTGTACCAAAGCGGGTCTCCATTTGCAGGATCTACGCCGGCCCACAAAGGGAAATAAAATTCCTGTACATCATGTCCTTCGGTTATATTAAATAATGAGCCATTTGCAATTGGTGCATGTTTATACAAATCAAGTACCTTATTGGTATTGTGTGCCAGATTAAACTGAATGTCCCATACAAAATCTTTCATAGCTACAGGCTTACCACCAAGTGTAATTTCATAACCTTTATTTTGAATGCTGCCTACATTTAATAACTGGCTTGGAAAACCGGATGTTCCCGAAAGTGGCACATTAACCAATAGGCTTGATGTGATTCTGTCATAATAATCAAAGCTGCCGTTTATCCTGTCTTTAAGAATTGAAAAATCAAAGCCAACATCAGTTATTTTATTTTTTTCCCAGGTAAGGTTGCTGTCACCAACATTCTCTGGCGCACTGCCTGGTGAACCGGCATAATTAAATCCAAAGCCATAAGTTGGCAATGATTGATAATCTCCAAAACCAAGCGCATTGCCATTTTCTCCATAAGACCCGCGCACTTTTAGTAAACTGATGAAGTCACTACTCTTTAAAAAGTTTTCTTCGCTAACGTTCCATGAGCCACCTACAGAGAAAAAGTTACCCCAGCGATTATTTGAGCCAAACACAGAAGATCCATCTCTGCGAAAACTGCTTGTAAGCACATACCTGTCTTTAAAATTTACAGTAAGATTCGACAGGTATGAAACGGTTGCATTTTGGTTTGGCAAGGAAGTAGCTGTTATTGGTGTAGAGGCCGAAGCTAAATAATGTAACTGCGTCAGCTTGGGAAAATTCTGCGCCTCTGCTTCCAAAAAATAGTTATCATAAAACTGTGATTCATATCCAGCATAGATATCAAAATAAAAATCTTTGTCCTTATTAAGAGAATGTTTAAAATCTAAAAGATTAGTCCATGTATAATCAAACACACGGCGGTTTGAAGAGGTAGCGAGTCCCTGGTAACTGTATCCATCACCATAAAACGGACTTAAAAAATTGTCTTCAGGTATGGTTAAATATTCTGCACTATAGCGGCTGGTAAACTTCAGCTCAGGAATAATATTATATTCACTGGAAACATATCCCCTGAATTGAATTTGCCTTACAAGATTTTTTTCCAGTTGTGATATTGCCACCGGATTATAAGGACCGCTGTTTTGAGGAAACTCGCCATCAGGATCATTATCACCATATTTTAAAGAACCATCTTTATTATACGGTGTATACCAGGGTAATAAAAAGTACGAAGAAATTACAGGGTTACTAAAATTACCGCTGTTGGTGGGTGTATGTTGTTGGCTTGCGCTGCCATTGATGCCCACGGTGAGTGTTATTTTATCGTTAGGCTTGTTTGTTAATGAAAGACTACCGTTATAACGCTTGAAATCAGAACCTATCACAGTGCCGATCTGATTAAAATATCCTGCCGAAGTATAGAATTGTGTTTTTTCTGTGCCGCCGCTTAAGCTTACGTTATACTGCGACTGGTTGCCGGTTTGTGTAACGACATCATACCAGTTAGTATTTGTTTTTGTATAATCTTCAGGTATGCCCAGGAAATTATGAATTAGATCATCTGCCTGTTTATTGTTATTTGCATAACCCGGGTTTATAAAAGATTCACGAAGTAATTCTTCCGATTGTTTGCTTGTGAGGCTTTTATTATTATCATTAAAATAAGCAATCTTATTGCCGCCGGCTTCAGCAGAAACATTTAAAACCGTTTTGCCTGCCTTGCCTTTTTTTGTAGTAATGATAATAACACCATTTGCTGCTCTTGAACCGTAAATAGAAGTTGCAGCAGCATCTTTTAAAACGGTGATACTTTCAATATCATCAGGGTTTAAGCCGCTTAAAGCATTTGCCGTTGTAGTGTTTGATGTGAGATCTCCAATGGTTGCAACAACACCATCAATTACCCACAATGGCGCGGCGCTTGCATTAATAGAACCAATTCCGCGAATGCGCACATTTGTTGCAGAGCCTGGCGCACCTGACGCTGAAGTGGATTGCACGCCCGGTGCAAGGCCTTGCAAAGCTTTATCAATTGATGTAAAAGGTTTATTCGCAATTTGTGCGCCTTTAACAGTTGCAACAGAACCAGTAACGTTCGTTTTTTTCTGCGTACCATAAGCAACCACTACAACTTCTGAAAGATTGCCTGTTGATGGTTGCAAACTGATAGTTACACTACTTGCTGAAGTAATATCAACTTCTTTGGCAACAAAGTTTACGGAAGATATTACAAGTGTGTTTACAGATGTTGGAACAGATAAAGTAAAACTTCCGTTCACACTGGTGGCTATTCCCAGTTTTGTGCCTTTTGCCAACACAGTTGCATTAGGTATTGGCCCGCCGTTTTGATCTGTAACCGTTCCGGTAATTACTCTGTTTTGTGCGTTGATGTGTGCAAATAAAAATAATAGCAAAATTGTACATGATACTTTCATACATACATTTTAAAAGTGAACAGGTAGAAAGAAATACAGTTGTTTTTGTGTATTAGACGTTATTCTATTTGACAAGCAATTATTATATAATGCTTGATGCGTAATGCAGGTTAAAAACCGAAGCGGGAAATTGAATTACTTAAACAGGATTTAACGTTGCCGAAGTAAAATTAATTGATGGCTTTTTTCAGATTTATCTTTAAATGAATAAAAATTTTTTCTGTTTCTATCATCATATTCAGTTCATGACTTTGCGGGTAAATTAGCTGAAGCCTTTTTGAGATGTTATGCAGTATTACATTGCGCCCGTTTGTAAGCGATGAGGTTTCTATTGGCTTATCCCACGTTAATGTTATATCAATTATTTCATTTTGAAGTGAGATGTGTAAGTTAAGTGAAGGGTTTTTTAAGCCATAACTGTTTAATTGTTTAAAAGCATTTTCCACTAGCGGAAGTATGATGAATGGCGCAATTGTTTCATAAGAAGGCGAAGTGTTTATAAAAACATTTACGTTCACTTCTTTTTCTGCTGTGAGTTTTTCAAGATCAATGTACTCCTGCAACAATGCAAACTCTTTATGCAACGGAACCTTTGATGATGTGTTTTCATACAATATATACAAAAGAAGATTTCTTATTTTTTTCATTGATTGTGCGGCCACCATTGGTTTTTCATTGGCAATTATTTCCATGCGTGTAAGAAGGTCAGTAAGAAAAGCAGGCTGTATCAATCCCCTGTCTTCATGCGGTTTAATTTTTTGTTTTTCCTGGTTGATCAAATCAATCTCCTGTTGCTTTACATACCAAAGCTTACCCAGTTTAATAGAGGCAGCAACACATCCTTCCATATTTATCTGGCTAAAAAGTATAAAGAAATCATAAGCATAATTTGCCGGAGAACTCATAGTGGTTTTCATGCCAAACCCTTCTCTTATATAAGGTACTAAAAATGCTGCGTTCAACTCATACAAAACAATAAACACAATACTTGCAAGCAGCCATAAAAAAAGCATTCCTACATACCGGCCATTATATAAAAATTTAGGAAACAGGTAATAAAGAATAAAATAACAGAAACACATATCAAGTGGTGTAGATTCTGCAACTTCTACAAAAGATTCAAAAAAACTTTTTGCAAAACCATGCACAGGGTACATAATAATAGCAGACATGATAGCATAATATAAAATCCATAAAAACCAAAAACTTGCATGCCTGCTTATGCGATAGGATTGTTTATTGGAAAAGACAAAAGGATGAATATTCATTTGCAGTTTTGTTTCTCATTTTTTACAAATTATAAAGGATTTTTGTCTCTCTTAAAAAAAAGGTACAGGTGGTAGAAACCACCCGTAGTTTTGTCTAAAATGAGAAAAAAATTCAATCCTTATATGTCAAACTTATTTTCTGTTTGCTGTTTAATTTTCTTAAAGATTACCGAAACCTGTATTTTTTTTACCGAAGCCTGATTTCAAACAGTTTAATTGTCTATATAATAAAGCAAGCACCTCTTTTTTATTTAGCGCCGTTTGTAACTATTAACTTTTTTCTTACGTTATCTTAACAAATATTACGTTGCTAATATCTCTCTGTAATGGAACCAGCTGCAACTATAAAAATATTATCTTCTAAAAGCCAGACTATATTTAAAAAAGATTGGCTTGTAAAATTAATCAGCATTCCGGTATTAGCTATATCCACAGTAAATTTTACAAAGCTTATAACTAACGTTCGTTATAATTCACTTCAGCTTATTTTATATTATTTATATTTTATTTTACTGGCATGGTTAATATGGCAAGGCAATGTGCGGCTGATGTTGTTTATTAAAAAAAGTATCAGGCTCCCGGCCAAAGCATACTATAAAAGCATACTTATTTTATATGCAGCTATAATTTTTTATACTGCTTTGGTTGCAGCAGCAGGTCTTTATTTATGGTTGATGTTTTCCAGTGAAGATGGGTCTGCATATAACAATGTTATTGACGCTGTTATTATTATAATTATCTCAGCGCTTTTTATTACTAATCTTTATGAAATATTTTACCTTAAAGAGCAACAGCAGGATATAGAAAAAAGAGCTGAACAATTAGATATTGCAAAAACACATGCAGAATTGGTTGCTTTAAAAAACCAGATAGACCCGCACTTTCTTTTTAACTCGCTTAATACATTATCTTATCTCATTTCATCAGACCCGGTTAATGCGCGGTTATACAATGATACGCTGGCTAAAGTATACCGTTACATTCTCATCAACCGGGAAAAAAATCTTGTAACTGCGGGTGAGGAAATAGAATTTTTAAGTAATTTTTTTTACCTGCTTAAAATAAGATTTGATAATGCAATTGATATGATAATTGAAATAAAGAGTGTTTTTGCAGAAGAGATGTTTATTCCGCCTATATCATTACAAATATTACTTGAAAATGCGATAAAACACAATGAGCTAAGCATTATAAACCCGCTTACGATTTATGTATCGGTATCATCAAATCACATTGTTTTAAAAAACCGGATAATACAAAAAACGTACAGCCCGCCGTCAACAGGTACCGGGTTAAATAATCTTGATAACCGTTATAAACTTTTAACAGGAAAAAATATAATCGTTCATAAAAACAATGAAACGTTTGTTGTAAGGTTACCACTTATAAACCCACAGCCATGAAAATATTTTTAATTGAAGATGAAGTACCCGCTTTGGAGAATTTAAAAATGTGCATAGCCAGCATTGATAGCAATATTGAAATTGCAGGTACTGCAGCAAGTGTTGCAGAAAGTTTAAGCTGGCTGAAAACTAATACTGCACCTGACCTTATATTGATGGATATACAACTTTCAGACGGGCTTTCTTTTCACATTTTAAAAGAAGACAATATTAAATGTCCCGTAATATTTATAACTGCTTATGATAAATATATGATGGACGCTTTTGAATATAATTGTATTGATTATTTACTTAAACCGGTTGAGTGCAATAAACTCAGCAATGCCTTACATAAATATAAAAATCTCCAGCATCATTTTATAAATAATTATTCTTCAATTATTGATTACCTGCAGGCTTCCAAAAAAAATAAATCAAGAATTATTGTAAAAAAGGGAACTGAATTTTTAAGCTTAAAACTGGAAGATGTAACGTATTTTTTTACAGAACATAAACTGGTTTTTGCTGTTGATAAAGACAATAGAAAATTTTTATGTGAGACAAATTCTTTGTCAGATATTGAAGAAATGCTTGATGAAAAAACCTTCTTCAGAGCCAACAGAAAGTATATTGTGAATGCAAACTATATAACTAAATTCAAAAGCATTGATAAAAGCAAAATAAGCGTTGAAATACTAATGCCTTTAAACGAAGAAATAATAGTAAGCCAGGAAAATGCTGCTTCATTTAAAAAATGGATAGGCGAAATTTAAACTGGTTTCAATTGCATCAGTACTTAAATAATCAACAAAAACTATAATGCCCAATTAATAGCATCCTGTTTTTGTGTAACAAGAAATTCGTTTGTTTTACTAAAATGTCTGCATCCGAAAAAACCTTTATCAGCGCTGTATGGAGAAGGATGCGCCGCTTTCAAAACATGATGTTTGGTTTGATCTATTAATTCCTGTTTCTGATGCGCAAAAGCTCCCCATAATAAAAAAATAATGCCTTCTTTTTCATCGGAAACTTTTTTAATTACTGCATCCGTAAATTGATGCCAGCCGATTTTTGAATGTGAATTAGGTTCAGCAGCCCGCACACTTAAAGCCGCATTTAGCAGCATAACGCCTTGTTCAGCCCATGGTGTTAAGTCTCCGGTTGAAGGTGTGGGAACACCAACATCATCATGCAGCTCTTTAAAAATATTTACCAGTGATGGCGGCTGCCTTACGTTTTTAGGTACAGAAAAAGATAAACCCATTGCCTGTCCTTTTCCGTGGTAAGGGTCTTGCCCCAGCAATAAAACCTTTAATTTATTAAATGGTGTTTTCTCAAAAGCATTAAAAATTAATGAACCCGGCGGATAGATAATTTTCCCCTGCGCCCTTTCAGTTTTTAAAAAAGCCACAATATTTTCAAAGTATGATTTGGAGAATTCTGCATGCAAAATTTTTTTCCAGCTTTTTTCTATCTGAACATCCATTATTTATGGTTTGGATGCAAACTAATTAAAAATTATTTTTGCAACTTTAATTAAAGGACCGGTAGCTCAGCTGGATAGAGCATCAGCCTTCTAAGCTGAGGGTCATTGGTTCGAATCCAATCCGGTTCACTTATAAAAGCCTTCTTTTTAACAGAAGGTTTTTTTATTTGGCAGCTATTCTATTTTAAAGTTTTTTTTCGAATAAAAATATATAAGATTTAAAGGCCTGGCAGCAGATTGCTTGCTTTTAAATGGTATTGTTTTTTTAATGTTACTTTTCTTAATTTTTATTTGCTATTTATTCAGATATTGTATCTTTCACTTCAGTTGCCAGGTTGCAGAAGTTTGGTTGGCTAATCTAAATACGTCACAAAATAATAGTACTGCTGTATGAATTCTTCATACACAAATCAAAATACTGAAAAGCCAAATGATAATATTAGTGTACCTGTAGGAAATACGCAACTTCCAGGCAATAAATCAAACACTAATTCAATTCAAATTCCGTCTATTACACTTCCAAAAGGCGGCGGTGCATTAAAAAATATTGATGAAAAATTCCAGGTGAATGCCGCAAATGGCACAGCTTCTTTTTCTGCTCCTCTCCCGTTTTCAAAAACAAGAAGTGATTTCGCGCCTGCACTTTCATTGAATTATAATTCCGGAAGTGGTAATAGTATTTTTGGTTTAGGTTGGAATTGCGATGTGCCTTTCATTCAACGCAAAACAGACAAGCAATTACCAAAGTATGAAGATGCAAATCAAAGTGATATTTTTCTGTTTAGTGGCCAAGAAGATTTGGTACCTGCATTTAAAAAAGATAATGGCGGCAATTGGATAGTTGATGAATTTATAGCAGCATCAGGAGAATTTGTAAAACGTTACAAGCCGCGTATTGAAAGCAACTTTACTCGCATTGAAAGAATTACACCTGCAAAAAGTAAAACATTTTATTGGCGTGTTACTACATCAAAAAATATTGTTACCATTTTTGGTAGAAGTATAACAGCGCAAATAGTAAATCCAACTGATGCAACAAAAATTTTTAAATGGTTGCCTGAATTAAGTTTTGATGATCGCGGCAACTGTTTTGAATATGAATATGTGCAGGAAGACTTTTTGAATGTTCCTAAATCATTGCATGAACAAAATCGCTTAAATAATTTTTCGCCTTGTACAAACACTTATCTCAAGCGAATTAAATATGGTAATACAAATCCATATGCACGCAATGAAGCAACTGCATATAATCCGCCTGCTCGTTTAAATGCAGGTTATATGTTTGAAGCTGTTTTTGACTTTGGTGATCACGATGAAAACATACCAACTCCAACTGCTGATAAAGATTGGCAATACCGACTTGAACCTTTTTCTGATTTTCATCCAGGCTTTGAAATGCGCACTTATCGTTTGTGCAAACGCATTTTATTCTTTCATTATTTTAAAGAATTGAATGATGGAATTAATACAGTTCCATGTCTTGTTCGCTCTCTCGATTTAAATTATCAATTGTTTCAAAATGCTGCTGTAACTGCACAACAAAAAAGAAATGCAGAAACAGATTTTATTATTGCATTACAACAAAGCGGTTATATAAAAAAGCAAGATGGTTCTTACTCAAAAAAAAGCCTGCCACCGTTTGAATTTTCTTATCAACAATTAAACTGGAATAAAACTGTTCAAAATGTTACAAAAGAAAATGTAGCAAATGATCCTGTTGGTTTAACAACAGGTTATCAATGGACAGATTTATATAGTGAAGGCATTTCAGGCATTCTTACTGAACAGGCAAATGCATGGTTTTATAAATCGAATTTAGGTGATGGAAATTTTTCTGTTGCAGAACCTGTTATTCCAAAACCATCTTTTATTGGATTGAAAAGCGGTGCGCTGCAATTACAGGATTTGGAAGCAGATGGAAGAAAATTTATTGTGAGTTTGCAGCAGTATTCACAAGGATATTTTGAATTGAGTGATGATGCAGAATGGCAACCATTTAATTCATTCGATCAAATGCCGAACATCAATTTTAATGATGCCAATACAAAGCTGATTGATCTCGATGGTGATGGCAGAGTAGACTTGATCATTTCAGAGGAAAATGCTTTTACATGGTATGCAAACAAAGGCATTGCCGGTTATGATTCACCTGAATTATCGCCAAAACCTTATGATGAGGAAAAAGGTCCGGCACTTGTTTTTGCAGATCAAACGCAAAGCATTTTTTTAAGTGATATAAATGGTGATGGATTAACTGATATCGTTCGCATCCGTAATGGTGAAGTTTGTTATTGGTGTAACATGGGTTATGGAAAATTCAGTGCGAAAGTGTGTATGGATTTTGCGCCGATGTTTGATACACCAGATCAATTTAATCCTTCACAAATTCATCTGGCTGATATCAGTGGCACAGGTGCAACAGATATAATTTATTGCGGGAAAAATCAATTTAAAGCGTGGATCAATTTAAGTGGCAATGCCTGGAGTGAAGAACAAATTATTGATGGTTTTCCAACCACTGAACAACCAAATCAAGTTGCAGTGCTTGATTTTTTAGGCAATGGAACAGCATGTATTGTCTGGTCTTCTCCGTTACAAAAATCTGCAGCAATGCCAATGCGCTTTATTGATCTGATGGGAGGCAACAAGCCTTACATCATGAATGAGTATAAAAATAATTTTGGCAAAGAAGTTACGCTCCAATATAAAAGTTCAACACATTATTATTTAGCAGACAAACAAATTGGTAAGCCATGGATCACTAAACTTCCTTTTCCTGTGCAGTGTGTTGATACAACGATTTTAAAAGATGCAGTTGCAGGTACTTTGTTTACGAATAGTTATTCTTATCATCACGGTTATTATGATCATGCTGAAAGAGAGTTTCGGGGATTTGGAAGAGTGGAACAAACTGACACAGAAGATTTCACCAGCTTCAAATTATCCGGCGCAAATAATGTTGTTGAAGAAGATTTGCATCAGCCACCGGTAAAAACAATTACATGGTATCATACCGGCGCTTATTTCAATCAACAAAAAATTTTAGATCAGTTTGAAGAGGAGTATAATAAAGGTCCGTTTGAATTTGATCTTCCAAAACCAATTTTACCAAATGGATTAACAGCAGAAGAAAGTCGTGAAGCTTTGCGTGCGTGTAAAGGCATTGTGTTGCGGCAAGAAATTTATTCAACTGATGGAAGCGCTAATGAAGGCAAACCTTATGCAATAACTACACACAATTGTATCATCAAATTATTGCAACCACAACTACAAAATAAATACGCAATTTTTTTATCGCATGAAAGTGAGGCGCTGAATATTCATTATGAAAGAAATTTAAATGATCCACGCATTGCACATACATTAAATATTGAAGTGGATGATTTTGGAAATGTGTTGCAGGCTGCTTCTGTTGTTTATGGACGAAAAATTACAGATGCGCAATTACCTGCTGTCATTCAAACAGAGCAAAGTAAAACGTATGTTGTTTATACACTCAACAGTTATACAAACAATTTTGATTTGCCTGATACATATCGTTTAGAAGAAATTGCTGAAACAAAAACTTTTGAGTTAACCAACAATAGTTACAACGCAGTTTCGCAATTCGCATTAGATAATTTATTAAATGATTTTGCTGCCGCTTCGCTAATTAAATATGAAGACAAACCTAATGGTTCTTTGCAAAAAAGATTGATCGAGGATGTTCAAACAATTTATTTGCACAATGATTTGAAAACGCCTTTATCATTATTGCAAATGGATACTTTAGGGTTTGCATATCAAACTTTCAAACTCGCATTTACCCCTTCATTAATTACAAATATTTATGATGGAAGATTAGTGAATCAAAATTTGCTCGATGCAAAATATATTCAGCAAGATGGAGTGAACTGGTGGATTCCTTCAGGGAAAAATATTTATCTGCAGAATGCAGAAACAATTGCCGATGCGCAACAACGTTTCTTCTTGCCTGTTGCAGTGCATGATGCTTTTGATATTGAAACAAAACTTTCTTATGATGCTTATCATTTAGTGATCATAAAAACAGAAGACGCTGCACTAAATATTTCAACAGTTGAGACATTTGACTATCGCACATTGCAGCCAACTGTTTTAAAAGATATGAATGATAATATTAGTGAAGTTATTAACGATGAGCTAGGAATGGTGATCGCAACTTCGGTTCATGGCGATGAAAGCGATGGCAATCATGGCGATGAATCGTTAATTAATTATACAGTTATTGAACCGGCAAATATTGCAGATGTTGTTGCCAATCCAAATAAATTCTTACAAAAAGCTACTACATTTTTTTATTACGATTTGTTTGCATGGATGAACAATAATCAACCGGTTTGTTTTGCAAGTGTTGCAAGAGAAACACATGAAAGCGAACTAACTGGCGGTAATCAAACCAAAACATACATCAGTGTTGGTTATTCAAACGGGCTTGGAAAAAACCTGCAAACAAAAGTGCAGGCAGAGCCGGGCGATGCATTAAAATGGCAAGGCAATATTTTAGTTACAATTGATACAAAACCAAATCTTCGCTGGGTTGGTAACGGCAGAACGATCTTAAATAACAAAGGCAATCCTGTAAAACAATTTGAGCCATTCTTTAGTACAACATTTGAATTTGAAAATGATAATGCTTTAGTTGAGATTGGTTTTTCGTCTGTGTATTATTATGATGCGCTAAGCAGAACAATTCGCATTGAACATGCAAACGGAACATTTTCCAAAACTGAATTTGATGCATGGAGACAATTTAAGCATGATGAAAATGATACAGTGCTCGATAGCCAATGGTACATTGATCGCGGAAGTCCAAATCCTTTAGGTGCAGAACCAGCCGATGCAGAACAACGTGCCGCATGGCTTGCTGCAAAACATGCGAACACGCCATCACAGGAACATTTTGATTCGCTCGGAAGAACGATTTATACGGTTGCAGATAATGGTGCTGCGGGAAAATATGCAACGCAAATTATTTTGGATATTGAAAACAATCAGCGTGTAATAATTGATGCACGTAACAACAGTGTGATGCAATATGATTATGATATGCTGTCGCGGCAAGTGCATCAGATTAGTATGGATGGTGGTGAACGTTTTGTTTTTAATGATGTGCTGGATAAAATCGTTTTCAATTGGGATGACCTCAATCATCGTTTTAAAACAGAGTATGATTCATTGCATCGTCCTTTAAAACAATGGTTGAAAGAAGAT
>Ga0206952_10081_pt1 | contig 30340 bp, 33 predicted proteins | sample Alteio_BWOrgHeat_39_FD_152966 | JGI IMG/M metagenome (GOLD analysis project Ga0206952, IMG submission 152966) | Enriched cells from forest soil in Barre Woods Harvard Forest LTER site, Petersham, Massachusetts, United States -... | ecosystem: Environmental > Terrestrial > Soil > Temperate forest >... | reverse complement strand
AATGGTAAGACTTTCAATAGTGCAGATGCTTTTTGGTCTTTAAAAATTGATGAAGCATACAAACATGTTAACTCACGTTCAGAAGGTTTGAATGAAACAGAAATAAAAGACAGAAGAAATAAATACGGCGTTAATACCATTAAAGCAACACAAAGACAAACTTCTTTTTTATTGTTTCTAAACCAGTTTAAAAACCCTATCACTGTTATATTATTGTTTGCTTCAATTTTATCTTACATTTTGCAGGACAGAACAAATGCCATCATTATTATTGTTATCGTTTTCATTAGCAGCGGGCTTGGGTTTTGGCAGGAGAAAGCCGCAGGCAATGCCATTGCACAATTGCTTGCAATGGTTCGCATCACTGCAAATATTATTCGTGATAAATCGGCTAAAGAAATACCGGTTGAAGAAATAGTGCCGGGCGATATTGTAGTGCTTGATGCCGGAGATATGATACCCGCTGATTGTCTCTTAATCGAGTCAAACGAATTGTTTATAGATGAAGCTGCTTTTACCGGCGAAACATTTCCTGTTGAAAAGCAACCATCAGTTTTACCTGCTGAAACTGTACTGGCAAAAAGAACCAATGCATTATTTATGGGTTCGCATGTGGTAAGCGGCAGTGCAAAGGCATTAGTAATTGCAACAGGAATTAATACAGAATTTGGCCATATTTCCCAAACACTAAAAACAGCTATACCTGAAACTGAATTTGAAAAAGGTATCCGCCATTTTGGTTACCTGTTAATGGAGATCACCATGGTACTCGTGGTTTTAATTTTCGGTATTAATGTATTAATGCATAAGCCTGTTCTTGACTCTTTTCTTTTTACATTGGCTATTGCTATTGGACTAACTCCACAATTGCTTCCTGCAATCATTACTGTAAATCTTGCACAAGGCGCCCGTAAAATGGCAAAAAAAAATGTGATCGTAAAAAGGCTGAACTCAATTGAAAATTTTGGCAGTATGGATGTGTTATGTTCTGATAAAACCGGCACGCTTACAGAAGGTAAAGTTGAAGTATTTAAGGGAACAGATTGCTATCAAAAAGAAAATAAAAAAGTATTAGCACTCGCTAAAACAAATGCAATGCTGCAACAGGGTTTTAAAAATCCTATTGATGAAGCGATTGCCAGTCTTGATATTGCTGATTATAAAGAAGTAAAAAGATTGGATGAGATACCATATGATTTTATTCGCAAACGTCTTACGCTGTTGGTTTCCGGCGAAGAACATTCACAAATGGTTACCAAAGGCGCTGTAAATAAAATTATAGAGATATGCAGTTTTGCAGAAGATGCAGAAGGAAAGCAGGTGCCTATATCAGAAGTAAAAGAGCAATTAATTAAAACGTATGAAAGCTTTAGTGTAGAAGGATACCGTACGCTTGGTGTTGCTTATAAAAGCTGGGACAACAATGGCGCTATTCATAAAGAAGATGAAAAAGATATGGTATTTGCAGGCTTTGTTTCTTTGTTTGATCCACCAAAAAAAAGGTATTGCTGAAACGATTGCTACATTAAACAGTTTGGGTATTGCATTGAAAGTTATTACAGGCGATAATGCACTTATTGCCAAAAGCATGGCAGCAAAAGTAGGTCTAAACAGTTCAACCATTCTTTCGGGTAATGATATGAAAAATATGAGCGTTGAAGCTTTACGATTCAATGTTCTTAAAACAGATGTGTTTGCTGAAGTTGAACCTATCCAAAAACAACTTATAATACTCGCATTAAAAAAAGCAGGTAAAGTTGTCGGTTATATGGGTGATGGTATCAACGATGCAACGGCACTTCATGCAGCTGATGTTGGTATATCTGTTAACACCGCAGTAGATGTAGCAAAAGAAGCGGCTGACCTTGTGTTGTTAGACCGTGATCTGAATGTTTTAATAGAAGGTGTAAAAGAAGGAAGAAGAACTTTTGCCAATACGCAAAAATATATTTTCATGGCAACGAGCGCCAATTTTGGGAATATGTTTAGCATGGCAGGCGCTTCATTGTTCCTGCGTTTTTTACCGCTATTGCCGCAACAGATTTTGCTCACAAATCTCATGACCGATCTACCCGCAATGACCATTGCTAATGATGCAGTAGATGATGACTGGATAAGCAAGCCACGCAGATGGGATATAAAATTCATCAAACATTTTATGCTGGTGTTTGGCATACTAAGTTCAGTATTTGATTACCTCACATTTGGTGTATTAATATTACTCTTTAAGACAGGTGAAATTGAATTTCATACAGGTTGGTTCATTGAGTCTGTGGTTTCAGCATCATTAATTGTTTTGGTTGTTCGCACACATAAATCATTTATCAAAAGCAGGCCTGGAAAATATCTTTTAGCGAGCACAATATTGATCGTCGTAATCGCTTTACTATTTCCATTTCTTCCATTTGCAGGTACTTTAGGATTTACTATTTTGCCTGTTAAGTTTTATTTCGCAATTCTTGCCATTGTGCTTATATATCTTGCATCTGCAGAAATTTTAAAAAGATGGTTTTACAAATCTTTTCATAACCAGTAGTTTAAAATTTGAGCAATTCATTATACTACTCAAATAAAGCTGTACCATTCTATGTAATCAAACTAATGATAGTATTTCTAAAACATTACTCCGGTTTATCTTTTTCCTGCTTTTTTAAAATACCCTTTCAATAAAAAATTATGCTGCGCCGCTTCAAGATCTTCATTTAATTTTTGACTGCTTAATTCAAGGGTCTTAATTGTGTTTTTTAAAGATGATGCAACAGCCGTATCATTTAATATTACACCCACAGCATTATCTTTTCTATTCAAATTCTCACTGACAGTTTTTAAATTGTCTAAGAATTGAAACGCAGTATCTGCTGATTCTTTTAATTTAATAGCAGTACTCCTTAAATTATTAAACACAGTCGTATCCGATACAAGTTCATTTGATAAACTTCCGGGTGTATTTAATTTTGCTGTAAAGGTTTGAAGACTTGAAATTACATTCCGGCTATTTAATGAAGCTGCTTCAAAATTTGCAGTAGTAGCCTGCAAATTATTCATCGTAACTTTTAGTTTGTTTGAAAGTGATGCATCATTTAACAATGTTGCTATTGCACCGCTGCCGCTATCTATTTTTTTGGTTATGCTCTTAAAGCTGTTTGTTATTTCGAGTAAATTTTTATTATTTGCCTGTAAGGTTACAAGCATATCTTCTGTACTAAGTGCCTTTTCCACTGTCAAAAAATCATCTTTTGCTACCGGTGCTGTTGCAACGCTGCCGCCATAAATAATAACTATCTTATTTCCAATTAATCCATCTGAACCTATTTTTGCTTTAGCATCTTTATGAATATGCGCGGCTGCTGTTTTTTCAATATTCATTGTAACCAGTACCTGGAAGTTGGCGTAAAAACTCACCTTTTTTACTATGCCTACTTTTACACCGGAAAACCAAACATTATTGCCTTCCTGCAATCCTCCCACATCATTAAAAACTGCATTAACCGCAAATGCTTTTACAAATGTTTTCTTTTGATTACCCAAGGTAAAAACGGCTATAACTAAAATCACCAGTCCAAGAAATACAAAAATCCCTACGGTTACAGGATGATTAGTTTTTATAGTTTTCATTTTTTTAAATGTTGTATTTAATGTTTACAGATGCCTATAAAATAGTGGTAAGAAATTTTGCATCATGGAGTATTAATAAAATTATAGTCATAAAAACTTTTCAGATTTTTATCATCAGAACTAAAAACTTCTTTAAAAGTTCCCTGCTTTAAAAATTTGCCATCAACAAGCATGGCTACCCTGTTCCCTGTTATTTTAGCACAGGTAAGATCATGTGTTATAATAATAGAGCTGGTATTATATTGCTGCTGCACTTCATTCATTAAATTATTTATTTCAACACTGGTTATTGGGTCAAGTCCTGAAGTTGGTTCATCATACAACATAATTTCCGGTTGAAGAATCAATGTTCGCGCAATACCTATACGCTTTTTCTGGCCACCGGACAGTTCTGAAGGAAACTGGTTAATAACCTGGGGCAGCCCTATATCTTCAAGAACTTTTTCAATAGCTTCATCAACCTCTTTGCTGGTTAAATTTCTTTTATTCCTTACAAGCGGAAATGCAAGATTTTCTTTTACAGTCATACTATCATAAAGCGCGCTGCTTTGAAAAGAAAACCCGATTTTAGAACGTAACGTTCGCAATTCCGGTTCATTTAATTTTGTCAACTTCCTTGCCTAATACGTTTACCACGCCACTATCTGGTTTTAAGAGTCCTGCAATAATTTTTATCAAAACAGATTTGCCTGTTCCTGACCTGCCTAACACTACTAGGTTTTCTCCTTTAAATACATCTATATCTATTCCATCCAAAACCGTTACATCTCCAAAAGATTTTTTCAAATCTCTTATGGAGATCACCGCCTCTCTTGTATCGTTCCTTATATCTTTTTCCATTGCCGGTTAACGTATTGCATTTACAAATTGCACAATGATCATTTCTTCTATAAAGACCATGAACATTGCAATAACCACAGCTTTATTAGCTGCTCTTCCCACACCCTGTGTTCCTCCCTGTGCATAATAACCCTGGTAACATCCTGCTATACCTATAGTAAAACCAAAAACAACTGATTTAATGACAGATGAAAAAATATCGAGAAAAGAAATTGTGCCAAAAGCACTTTTAAAAAAAGCTCTGTAGCTTGTTAACTCGTTATGATGCACGTTTAAATAAGATCCTATCATTCCAATAAAACCGGTATACATTACCAAAATGGGCAACATACATGTTATGGCTATTACACGCGTTACCACAAGAAATTTAAACGGGTTGGTTGCAGATACTTCCATAGCATCAATTTGCTCAGTTACTTTCATAGACCCCAATTCAGCGCCCATGTTTGAACCTACTTTTCCAGCGGCAATCAAAGCTGTAACCAATGGCGCCAGCGCACGAATAATTGCTATGGATATTAATGAAGGCAGCCATGAACTCGCACCGAATGTGGATAAAGAAGGACGTGATTGCTTGGTGAAAACGATACCCGTAATAAAACCGGTTAAAGAAATTAAGAAAAGCGATTTATAACCTACTTCATAACATTGCTTGATTATTTCCTGAAATTCATACGGAGGTAAAAAAGCTTCTTTAAAAAAACGGACAATAAATTTAGAAACATTATGTATGTCTATAAAGAATTCATCTATTCTTCTGGAAATGAAATATTTTTTTGTTTGGCTCAACTTATTTTTTTCAGAATCAGGTTCCATTATAAACACATTTAATTAAACGCTTTCGTTCAGTTAGGGATTTATTTATACTTTATTTTATACCCAAGTATTGTAACCGAAAAACAAATGTTATACCGTTAACAAAAATGATAGGCCAATTGCTGCTGCATATTTCATATAAAAACCAAAGCAAGATGCCAAATGCAAAGAGAGAATAGATATAGAAAGATATTCCCGAAGTATCTTTTGTTTGAATTGTTCTAATTGCCTGCAGTAAAAAAGAAAACGTAGTGCAGGCTGGAGCTGTTAACCCGGTTAAGGTTATATAATTCATAAGAAATTTTAGCAATTTTAACTCGATAAAATCACTTTCAAAGTTTTTTCCTTTGCTGCATTCTGAAATGTATCGTAAGCATGTTCTATATCTTTCAATGGAAAACGGTGCGTGATTAATTTTGACGGATCTAATTTTTTGGAAGTAACAGTTTTTAATAACATAGAAGTTGTTATTGTATCAACAAGTCGTGTTGTAATTGTAATGTTTTTTGACCACAATGTTTCCAAATGCAGGTTAACACTTTTGCCATGAACACCAACGTTGGCAATATGCCCTCCGGCTGCTATAATTGATTCACACAATTCAAAAGTAGCTGGAACGCCAACCGCTTCAATCGCTACATCAACCCCTTTTTGTTCAGTTAGATTCATTATTTTTTCTAATGCGTTTTCATTACCACTGTTAATGGTTTGGTTAGCACCGAAAGTTTTAGCAACATTCAAACGATTGTCATCAATATCAATCATAATGATTTCAGCAGGCGTATAAAATTGCGCAGTAATCAATACTGCTAAACCTATTGGACCTGCACCTACAATTGCTACAGTATCTCCGGGCTTTACCTGACCGTTTAAAACACCACATTCAAAGGCGGTGGGCAAAATATCACTTAGCATAACTAATGCTTCTTCATCTGCGTTTTCAGGCACATGATAAAGGCTGTTATCTGCGAAAGGTATTCTTACATATTCTGCCTGTGTTCCATCAATCAAATGACCCAATATCCAACCGCCTTTTTCACAATGAGAATACATTCCTTTTTTGCAGTATTCACATTTACCGCAGGAAGTAATACAGGATATTAAAACATGATCTCCTTTATTAAACCCGGTAACAGCGCTGCCCACTTCTTCAACTATTCCTACACCTTCATGTCCTAAGATTCTTCCATCAATAACTTCAGGAACATCACCTTTTAATATATGTAAGTCAGTTCCGCAGATAGTAGTTTTGGAAATTTTTATAATTGCATCCGTTGATTCTAAAATTACAGGGTTAGGTTTTTCTTCCCATACTTTTTTCCCAGGACCATGATAAACTAAAGCTTTCATTTAATTATGTTTAAATAAGGAATATTATGATAGAACTTATATGCTTTTTGAATTATGCTTATTCACGGCATATTTTTTTTGATTTTTTTCATAGAACATTTTTATAAGGATAAAAGAGAATTCGCTTTATCTGTTATATATAGTTTATAGTAACACCGGAATTAATTATTTGATTAAGAACTGTTTTTAATCCTGGTATGTCAGACGTTTTTTTAATAAATCCTTTGGCGCCGCGCTTATGCGCAAGTTCTTCCTGCTCAAAAGCACTTGAGAGCATAACTACAGGTATGTTTTTTGTTCTTGGGTTTTTAATGATTTCACACAAACATTCAATGCCATTCATTGCCGGCATATTATAATCAAGAAAAATAAAGTCAGGGAGCAAGCTGCAGCTTTTAAGTGTCTTAAGTGCTTCAGTGCAGGTATTGGCCGCGCCAAATAAACTTACATTCTCTACTCCACTTAAGGCTTCAATAAATAATTCCTGGTCATCTGTATCATCATCAACTAAAAATATATATTTTAAAGAACTCATAGTGTTGGTAAATCTAAGTTGAGTATGCAAAGAATTTATTACATAATTCAACATTAGAATTACATAATTCACACACTGGTTATATAAATCAGCCGGTTAAAAAATAATCTTAATTTGTAGTAATAAAGTATGCAGAGAAGCTAATCTTCGTAGCCGTTCTTAATTACAGTAGATATCATTTTAAACTGCTCATGTGCATTAAAACAATGCGCTGAATGAGCGGGTATTATAATCCCACAGCCTAATTTAAGCTGGTGTATCTTTTTATTAATAGTTACTTCTGCGTTGCCGTCAATTATCTGGATAAACGTATCAAAAGGAATCGTTTTCTCACCTAATTCCTCGCCTTCATCAAAAGACATAGCAGTAATATTTCCCGTTGTTTTCTTTATAATGGTTTTACTTACTATTGCATTCGGTACATATTCTATTATTTCAACAATAATATGAGAAAGTGATTTTTCTAATTCTGGTGCATCTTTAGTATAGCTTTTCATTTTGTTTTAATGATGTAAAGATGTATTTAATTCAAACCAGACTTGTTACACAAATAATTATAGAAGTTACATGATTCACATATCTTCAAGTGAAGAACGCCTTTTATCTTTAAGTCCTTTAAAAAAAGATGGCGTTAACCCTGTTATTTTTTTAAACTGATTTGAAAGATGTGCCACGCTGCTGTAATTCATTTTAAAAGCGATTTGAGTAAGATTTAATTCATCATACATAATCAGCTCTTTTACTTTTTCAATTTTATGAATAATGATGAAATGTTCAATAGTAATACCTTTTACTTCTGAAAAAAGATTGGAGAGATAAGTATAATTATGATTGAGTTTTTCACTTAAATAATCTGAAAAATTTATCTCCGGTAATTCATCTGCATAATGCACCATTTCAATAATTACATTCTTTATTTTTTCTACCAGCATTGCTTTCTTATCATCCATCAGTTCCAGCCCTGATTTTGCTAATAGTATTTTTAGTTCACTATACTGTTCATCTGAAAGTGGTTCTTCTAAATCTGCTTCACCTAAGTCAACGATTTTATAAGCGATATGCAGCTTTTTCAGCTCTGCCTTTACTAACATTTTACAGCGAAGGCTTACCATATTTTTTATAAAAATTTTCATTTTATATACCTGAGCATGTGTTGAAGATACTTAATGAAACCAAACACTGCATCTTTATTAGTGCTTTCTAATAATATCTTATATAACCATGAAAATATCCTGTAAATTATATAACTTATTAAACTAATTCTGTAACACACAACACTACTGATTCTGTAAAAGATGTAAGTTATTAACAATATGTAACATTTAAAATTGCGTTGAACAGAACTTTGCACTAACATTCTGTAAATCATATAAGGGGTTATATGTCAATCCGAAAAGCAAATTAAAGGCTGTTCTTCAACCAAAAGGCAGCCTTTTAAATTTCACTAAAGAAAATTCAAGATGAAAATTATACACGATTTTAAAAAATACCAGATGAGAAGATTTCGGGTTAACGCAAACGATACAAACCCGGGGGATGAATTACAAATCAATGTAATTCCGGATGAAAAGTTAGAACGCATAAAAAAAGCTATATTTCTCTGCTCGAATAAATCCAGCGTCAAAACCTGTGAAATCAGTTTTATAAATGATCCGTTATTGCGTAATGAAATTCATCCCTTCTTAAATAATAATCCAAAGTATTAGAAGCATCTGAGCTAATTCTTTTTTTTACATGGGATACCATTCCGGTACATGATATTTATAATTTTAACTGGTTATACCCGGTAAATAATATCAACGAACCTGATAAGCCGGATGTTCAAGGTGTCGAAGAAAAAGATAAGGCTAAGTCATATAATAATTTCGCAATCAACGTTCAACATACCTACCAGGCTGCAGATGCAGGGCTTAAAGCCGCAGCGGTAGAAAATATAGAGGGTTATTTAATAGAAGACCTGTATAATCATGAACTTGATGATCTGTTACAATTAAGAAAAAATGGTTTTAGAAGCGTAGTTTTTTTGGCACTCAATAATAATAAATTTACCAATTAACTGAGAACAGTTTAGTACTCTTCAAATACACTGGAATAAATAAAAATCAAACGCCTTTGTAAAAGAAGATTTTTTATTGTGCTGAAATAAAAAAAACCGACCAGTTTTTCACAATGTTGCTTTGAAGAATAAATTTTCGGAAAGACATACTTGAAAGTTGCTGAAGAGAAACATAATTGTCTAATTAACTGCAAAACTTATATTTTCTAATTGCCGGTAGTTAACTACTCTTCCATTCTGTACGGCAGGTTTCCAGGGCGGGCTTTTTTCGATAATGTTAAATACTTCTTTATCTGCTGACCACTCAATTGATTTTCTTAAATAAATATCACCTGTATGCCCTTGTTTATCTATTAAGAAGCATACAGTAATAGTATATACTCCGGATGAAAATATGGAAGAGAAACGCGCAGGAGTTTCAACATTTTTTTCTAAATATTTTACCCAGCCTTTGCTTCCGTTTTGAAATTGAGCCGCAATTTGTATTGTAGTAAATGTTTTAGACGAAGTATCAGCATCCGGTTTCGTTATGCCTGTATCTGCAGTAACATCACGTTTAATGAATTTGCCATTATCATATTCATCAAAGTAAGTGGCACGAATACTGTCTCCTAAATAATAATCCCAATTACCATCTTTACGTAAATTTTTTACTAATCCGCAACTATCAATTTTACCCTTTTCATTATACCAGCAAAAGCGGCCGTTAGGAATTTTAAGTTCTGCATCCTTATACGTTTCCTGTTTTATCATAGGGCCGTTTTTTGTATAATAACGGCAACCGTATTCTGAATCTCCTTTTTTTACTTCATGCATAAAATATGTGCATGACTCAAGAGAAGGTGCAGGACTCCAGTCTTCTTTAAACACGTAAAAAGATTCGTTATTTGATTGCGCAAACCCTGCTATGCATAGCATAAAACACAACACGGTAAAAATAAATGAAAAGCGTTTTTGCATTCTTTGCATCAGCCTTGATTTTGTGTAAAATTTAAAATCAAACTTAAAAAAAATTCACAAATCAATCGGTTTATGTATTTGTATCACTTAAGTATTTTTATACATTATTGGCATGAATTTATATTATTATTAAGTAATAAAAATCTTTGTTATGCTTAAATGGGCTGCCATATTTTTTATCATTGCGATTGTTGCTGCAATTTTCGGATTTACCGGTATTGCTGCCGGCGCTGCTTCTATTGCCAAAATTTTATTCTTCATCTTTTTAGTATTATTTATTTTGGTTTTGATTTTGGGAGCAAAAATATTTGGCAAATAATGGTCAATAATGTTTGATAAGGAATTATTGAATAGAGTTGCAGGAGCACTTAAAAAAACACACCGGTCAGTTGCGGTTGCAGAAAGTGTAACCGCTGGATTGTTGCAAGCTGCTTTTAGTAACGCCAAAGAAGCATCTCTTTTTTTCCAGGGTGGAATTACAGCTTACAACTTAGGGCAAAAATGCCGGCATCTTTTAATTGAGCCTTTGCATGCCATTGAATGCGATTGTGTTTCAAAAAAAATTGCAGAAGAATTAAGCAGAAATATTTGCAGCATTTTTTTGAGTGATTACGGCATTGGCATTACGGGTTATGCAGCAAAAGTTCCTGAAAAAAAGATAAATGATTTGTATGCTTATTATTCCATTTGCCTTAATAAGGAAATAATTGAAAGCGGAATAATTAAACCGGATCAGGAAGAAGGCTTTCCTGCACAATTATATTATACTGAAACGGTACTGGAAAAGTTTGACAACCTGTTGCATAAAAATAAATAACCCAACATTTTTGATGGCATGAATTTTTCTTTTTTATTTCAAAAGATTAATTATGAAAACGCCCAACAGCAAAACACCTCAATCAAATAATAAAAGCCATACAATTAAAACACGCCCGGAAATTCGTGATAATCTTGATAGCCGTGCTAACGCAGAGCAAGATTTTAAAGGCGATGATGTAACACACAATAACAGGTCGCATCACAATGTAAAATCAGGCAAAAAAAATTAAAATGATAGCAAGAGACGGGGCCTGTGTAAGTTTATGGCAGAACACTGTAACCGAATTTAATAAAAGTAATTTTTTTTCTGATAACAGCTTTGATGTGGCTATTGTTGGCGGCGGAATTACAGGAATTACCACAGCGCTGCAACTGCAGAAAGCTGGTAAAAAATGTATTGTATTTGAAGCCTATAATTTATGTTTTGGAACGACAAGCGGAACAACAGCACATTTAAATACTTTGCTTGATACTCCTTACACAACTATCATAAAAAATTTCGGGAAAGAAAATGCGCAATTGGTGGCGCAATCTTCAAAAGAAGCAATTGAATTAATTAAATCAATCATAAAAGAATACAATATTGATTGCGAATTTGAAGATGCCTCGGCATTTTTATTTGCGCAGGATGATAAACAAAACAAAGAATTACAGGATATTCATGATGCCTGCAGGGAAGTGAACGTAAAAGCGGTTTATGCAAATGAACTGGCTGTAAGTATTGCTCATAAAAAGGTAATGCGTGTTGATGGTCAGGGAAAATTTCATCCTGTAAAATATGTACATGCATTAGCAAAAGTTTTTGAAGATTTGGGCGGAGTGATTTTACAACAATGCCGTGTTGAAGATGTTGATGAAAATGACGTAATAAATATTGTAACTGAAAAAGGAAATTTTCAGGCTGAATTTTTAATTTATGCAACACATATCCCGCCTGGTGTTAACCTGTTACATTTACGGTGTGCAGCTTATCGCAGCTATGCGATGGCTGTTACGTTGAAAAATAAAAAATATCCTGGCAATCTGTTTTATGATATGTATGATCCATATCATTACATCCGTTCACAAAAAATAAAAAATTCAACTTATTTAATTGTTGGTGCAGAAGATCATAAAACTGGCCATGTTGAAAATACAGATGAATGTTTTTTGAAACTGGAAGCTTATGTGAGAAAACATTTTGATGTAGATGAAGTAGTAAACAAATGGTCGTCTCAATATTTTGAACCTGCAGATGCTTTACCATATATTGGTCATTTACCTGGTCATAAAGGAAATATTTTGGTGGCATCAGGTTACGGAGGAAATGGTATGACGTACAGCCATGTAGCTGCCGTTACTTTAAAAAGCATAATCCTGAATGAAGAAAACCCTTACATTAAATTATATGATCCAAACCGTATAAAACCTGTTGCCGGGTTTGTTTCATTTCTATCGCATAATGCTGATGTAGTAAGAATGTTTGCAGGCAAATGGTTTGCAAATGAAAAGCTGAAAGAGCTTGCAGATATGGCGCCCGGTGAAGGCAGGGTTGTAAAATATGAAGGCCATACTATTGCATTGCATAAAGATGAAAGTGGTGGTTTGCATGCTTTAAATCCAACCTGTACACACATGAAATGTTCGGTTGCCTGGAACAATGCTGAGCAAACCTGGGATTGCCCTTGCCATGGTGCACGGTATAATATTGAAGGATATGTTGTTACTGGTCCTGCCAATATACAACTCGAAAAAATTGAAATAAAAAACCTGGCGGAATAAACGGCCAGGTATAGAATATAGTTACACTTTAATTGTTCCTTCAATAGAATCATCAAGCGTTTTACCAGTAGCTGCGCCTATCACCATTTTAACTAAAGCAACAGCCTGTCCATGTTTTGTATCCCAATAATAACCACTTTCCGGCATAACTTTTATTACCGTAATTCTCGGATCATCTTTGCCTTCTGTAAACCATGTTTTCATAATTCCATCCCATAATTCATCAATCTTATTTTTATCTCTTGATATTTCAGCTTTACCATTTATGCTTAAAAAATCAGAATGAGCTGATCCCTGGAACAATAACTGCACCGACGGATCTTCTGCAATATGCTTATTCTTATGACTGTCTGAAGCGCTTAAAAACCACAGGTTACCTTCATCATCAATTTTTTCAGGAGACATAGGGCGGGTATCAAATTCGCCGCCATTAATGTTGGTGCAAAAAAAAACAACTGCCTGCTTTTTTAGCAAGTTGTTTCATTTTTTCAATGGCTTCGTTGCCCAATAAGTTTTCTGTGTTTTTTTCCGGTTGATTTTTATTAATGCTATCCATAAACTGTTTTCATAAAATAACAAACAGGTTTATTATTTGTTCATAATAAAGTACTGAAATTTTTTACCAGGAATTTTTGCGCTTTACTTATTGCTGCTAACTTTAGAGGCTGATGAAAACACAAAATTAAATTATATGAAGCCATCAATTGGTATTACAACAGACCATCTTGCCTCTGTATCTCATGCGCTTAGTACCATACTTGCAGATGAATTTGTATTGTACGCAAAAACAAGAAGTGCACACTGGAATGTGGAAGGTGCTGATTTTTACAGCAAGCATATTTTTTTTGAAAAACAATATGAAGAATTAGATGAGATTATGGATGAAGTTGCTGAGCGCATTCGTATGCTTGGCCATTATGCACCTGCAAAATTGCATGAATACCTTGAACTAACGCATTTAACCGAGCAATCAAGAGCACAAAACAGTTCTGAAGATTTCATTACTCTTTTGCTGAAGGATCATGAAACAGTTATTATTCATCTGCGAGAAAATATCAATTATTTCAGCAATGAACTGAATGATTCCGGCACCAGTGATTTTATTACCGGCCTGATGGAAAAGCATGAGAAAATGGCCTGGATGCTCAGATCGCATATTAAATAATTTATTTGATTTAATTTTTTTGAATTGCGGTTATTAAGACTTGCAACTGCTATATTTAGAGCTATAAAAATTATTGCATGGCGTCTATTATGCGGCTTCATCTTCACTACAGGCTTTGGATTGCAGATATGAATGCAGACATTAACGTGTTGAGAATTTTTGATGATTATGTTTCAGAGATAGAAACAAAAAACATAAGTGCTGAAGCAAGAGAAAATCTTGATAATTATAAACAGCAGTTTAAAAGTTTAAGAAAAGAACTGGATGAATTAAGGCATGAAATGCATCTTGTAAAAATGAGGCTGGCTGCGCTTGCAAAAACAGCAGAAGCGGCTGCCGAAAACATGATGAATTATAAAGCTGACAAGGAGCGCTACAAAGCTTTTAGAAAACAGTTTTCATCTGTAAGAAAAGACTTTAAAAAATTTGAGGCAATAAAGTAAAGTGCCCGGGACTGGATTCGAACCAGCACATCCTTTCGGACGCCGCCACCTGAAGACGGTGCGTCTACCAATTTCGCCACCCGGGCTTACAAACAAGAACTCTGAAGAGCGCAAATATAATTGCAATTAAACAACCATCAAACTGCAACCACGAATATCGCTGCCATCCAATCTTCCTGCAACAGTAAAACTTCCATCATCAAAAATTTCTCCTACGTCATCTGTTGCAATAAAAGCGCAGCTGTAAGCATTGGCAAGATCAATAATATTTAATGCTCCTTTGCCTTTTGTTTTTACAAGTAAAGGATCATCTTCGTCCCGCACAAAAACTTTCATCCATGGCGGACAGTAATATTTTCCATTCGCTTTTGCATAAGCCTGTGACAACAATTCAGTCATTCCATATTCAGAATGTATTTGCTCTATATGAAACTGCTTTTTTAAAATAGCATGCACTTCATCTCGTGTTAATTCTTTTCGCCGGCCTTTCATTCCGCCTGTTTCCATAATTATTGTTGATGAAAGATGCATTGGAAATTGTTCCGCAAAATCAAGCAAGGCATACGTTACACCTATCAATATAGTTTTTTGCTGTTGATGTTCCAGCTCCTTCAAAACATGATGGAGTTTTTTGTATTCATCTAAATAAAACCCACTTTGAGAATGATTACTTAATTTAATTAATTCATCAACCATTTTTATAAGCGATGAATTTTCTTGCTGCAGGTAAGAAGGCAGCAAACCAATAATACACCAGCTTTTTATATCGCCATAAAAAATTTCAAAGCCTTTCGTAAAGCTTTGTATATACAGATCAATATCTTTTATATAATGACGGCTTTTTATGGTTTGAGTTGTACCACTGCTTTCAAAAATTAAATCATAACTATCATCACCACACAATAATTTATTTGTTTTGAAAAATGATATGGGCAAAAAAGGAATTTGCGGCGTTGAATCAATTCTTCTTATATCAAAATGTAAATGATCACACCACTTCTTATATATTTTATTTTCCCCGTACTGGTAATTAAATAACTCCCTGGCAAGGGAATCGAAGTCTGTATTATTCTGAAAAATTTTGTTAACAAATGGGAAAAGCACAATGAAGAGTTGTTTGTTTTTGTTTTAAATTTTACTGCAAACTATTTTGTTATTTTATTGCAGCTAATAAATGCCGTATAAAATTTTTCAGATGTAACTGTGTATATTTACTTTCAAAAATTTTACCGGTTTGAAATCAATTACAAAGAAATGAAGATTAAATTATTCGCTATAGTTTTAATAATGCTTGGATGTATAACCTGCTCAAAAAACTCTTACAATACCAACCCTACGCTTAAGTTTGAAAGCGTGAATGCAACGGTATTTCCGCAACCATCTGTTATTATTTTTAAGTTACAATGCACAGATAAAGAAGGCGACGTTGTTGACACAATATGGGTGAAGCGTGTTTCAAAAGTTGCACCATGCGAATATTTAGATTCAGCTGCTGCTTTTGTAATTCCTGATTTTAATCCTCCTAAAAATGTAAAAGCCGATTTTGATTTTACTTATAATTATCCTGTTGATGTTTCCGGGCAGGGCGGCGCAACCATGAGTGGATGCACAAATTTAGGTGCAAGCTTAACCGATACCTGTTATTTCAAATTTTGGATGCATGACAAAGCGCAGCACGCAAGTGATACTGTTCAATCTCCCGAAATCGTTTTGTTGCAACAATAATCATTTTATCTTGCGATAAGCAACAGCCTGTATAAAACCGCTGTAATAAAATTGCTCTGAAAGTAACTGGTACTTCTCTTTAAAATATGGCCGCATATTAACCAGTTCATGCGTTTCAATGTTTGCCGTTATTCTGAAGAATAAGTACATTGTTTTCAAAAGAATTTGCTGCCATATTTTTTTCCCTTGTTTATCATTTACAAAATCGGCATACAACCAAATGCTGTTTGGTTTAAGGAAAGTATCAAGCTTGTTAAAAACAATTTCAATCTTATCCTGTAAAAAATTATCAAATAAAAAGGGAGTAATGATAACATTAAATTCCTCAGTTGGATGATAATCTTCAATTGCTTCTTCAGCAAAGTTTGCTTTTATATTTTTATAATTTCTTTTTTTAGCAAGCCTGATCATTGCAGAAGATTTTTCAACATACACTACGGAAATATTTTGCTTATTTAGTTTTGAAATTTCTTCCAGTATCCATCCTGTTCCTCCGCCAACTATCAGCACTTTATCATTGTTTGTAATAAGCTGAATTAAATATACCTGCGCTTTAATTATGGAATGCTGAAATACAATACGGCTAACCGCATCATAGATTTTTGCAATACCATTATAATTGTTAGGCATACTTAATTTTTTATAAACTGCATTCCTGCAATTCCGCATAAAGCTTTTAAAAAAATCAGGCCATCAATCACTATCAAATAATACAAAATTTTGTGCGGCTTCTGCATGCTCCATGCAATCATCAGTAATAAAATAAACGGAACAAGATTAAATGCAATCATGATAAAACCATAATGGCGACTGGCAGTAAAAGCAACCACTGAAAACAAACCAACTATAATCAGTGGCAATAAAATAAAATAAATTGTATTTCTTAAACCGTAGCTTACAACAAAAGTTTTCAATTGCTTATTTGAATCATCTGCATAATCTTTAATGTCGAAAATGATTGCATTCACTGTGCAGAACATCCAGTTTTTTACAAAAAGCCAAACAAGTAAAGTTGCTTCTGCGGTGTGTGTGCCGCTTTCAATCTGTACAACTATGAAACTTAAAATATTTGCGCAGCAAGCCCAAACAAAGCCAATTATAAATGCTTTAAGCCAGCCTGTATTGCGCAGGTTAATCTTATAAAAAGATTTGGGCAATAACCCATAATAAAAAATGCCTGCGAGCAAAATTATACTAATCATCAACCAGTATTCTATAGGTAAACTTTTTATAGCGGCAGCATTTTTATAGATAAAAAAGCATCCAAGCGTTAAGCACATTAAGAATAAACTGCGTTGACTCCATAAAACAAACCAGTGATTTTTTGTGTACCAGCGTTTTCTCGGATTTAAATTATCGCCTGTATTTAACGGACCCAAATATGCGTATGTATAGTAAAAAACGGTGGCAGAAAAAAGCAGCAGATAGTAGGTAACTGAATTCAAAGGCAGGCGCAATTGCACGCAGGATTCAATAGATAAAACAACCGCAATTAAACCAATAAAATAATTGCCAAAAAAAACTGATCGTATAAACTTCAACATTTATTGCAAGTTACTTCTCAATAAATTCTCATATAATTTTTATGTGGAAGCAGGAGTTTTTATGGCAGTACAATTGTTTTCAATTTTGATGCTTTGTTACGCAAAATTGCTCCTTATACTGCATATCTTTGGGCATCTGTAGTATCAATTTCATATAAGAACAACATGGCAAAAACAACATCAAAAACAAGCAAGCAAAAATCAATTATAACAAACTCAATTAATTTTTTAAAAGAATATATAAATACACCATCGCCTGTTGGTTTTGAAAGCAGTGGTCAAAAAGTTTGGCTGAACTATATAAAAAATTATGTTGACACAACATTTACCGATGCTTACGGAACTGCAGTTGCCGTTATCAATCCTGATGCAGATTTTAAAGTAGTGATAGAAGCGCATGCGGACGAAATAAGCTGGTTTGTAAATTATATAAACGACCAGGGCGTAATTTATCTTAAACGTAATGGCGGAGTTGACCACCAGATTGCCCCTGCAATGCGGGTAACAATTCATGGCAAAAAAGGTCCGGTAAAAGCAGTGTTTGGCTGGCCTGCAATTCATACACGCCATGCAGGTAGCGAACCAAAAGAACCGCAGCCAAAACCTGATAATTTATTTCTCGATTGCGGTGCACGTTCTAAAAAAGACGTTGAAAATTTAGGCATTCACATTGGGGCTGTTGTTACTTATGTAGATGGCTTTGATGAGCTTGCTAATAATTATTTTATCGGTCGCGCATTTGATAACCGCGTTGGTGGTTTTATGATTGCAGAAGTGGCGCGGCTTATTAATCAAAATAAAAATAAATTGCCTTTTGGCTTATACGTTGTAAATGCAGTGCAGGAGGAAATTGGTTTGCGCGGCGCAGAAATGATTGCAAGAAGAATAAAGCCAAACATTGCTATTGTAACTGATGTTACACATGATACAACTACACCAATGATAAACAAAATTGTGGAAGGCGATATTGCCTGCGGCAAAGGCCCTTCACTGGCTTATGCGCCGGCAGTGCATAATAAATTGCTTGCGTTTGTTGAAGATATTGCAACTAAGAAAAAAATTCCGGTACAATGGCGCACCTTAAGCAGAACAACAGGAACGGACACAGATAGTTTTGCATATGCCAACGATGGTTGTCCTTCTGTTTTAATTTCAATACCATTGCGCTACATGCATACAACAGTTGAAATGCTGCACCGTGATGATATTGACAATACAATACGATTAATGTATGAAACAGTAATTGCTTTAACGCCAAAAACAAACCTGAGTTATTTGTAAATTACTTATGAGTTAGCTATCAATTTTAACTGCAGGCAGCGAGTGTTCCTTTTATTAACTTCGTTGCATGATCAATAATCCACAGCTTGCATCATCATTAAAAAAATACCAAAATACATTTCATCATGTAGTGCCTTTTAATCAAAAAAAAGATAAGCTGCTGCACATAAATTTTACTGCAACCAATACTGAATTAACCAGCAATATTTCAGAAGACGGAGATAAGTTTGCTTCGTACATCAAACAAAAAATTAAAAGTGCTGATGCCTTATACGCAATAGGCGGCTATGCGGAATATCGTGCATTTTACAGCCGCAGTACAGTGTTTGATACTGCATTTGAAGCAGAGCCGCGAAGATTACATTTGGGCATAGATATTTGGGGCGCTGCCGGCACGCCTGTTTATGCTTTTATGGGTGGCATGGTGCATAGTTTTGCTTATAATGACAAATTTGGAGATTATGGCGCCACCTTAATTTTATTACACCAGTTGGATGGCCTTGCATTTTATAGTTTGTACGGGCATATTTCTTTAAGTGATATTAATAATATACACGCAGGACAGTATGTTATACGCGGCGCAGAAATAGCGCATTTTGGCGAACCTTCTGAAAATGGTAACTGGCCGACACATCTGCATTTTCAGATCATCAATGATATGGAACTGAAGAAAGGAGATTATCCTGGTGTGTGCAGCTACGGTGAAAAAGACAGGTATCTTAAAAATTGTCTTGATCCTGATTTGGTATTAAATATGATGCAGTATACTTAAGTTAGCAATAAACATTATAATGGATTTATTATTTTTGACTAAATTCAAATTGAAAGAATATGTCTGATCATAACTCACCAAGCGATACAAAAAGTTATACCGTAACTATTTTTATTTCTTTTGTTGTTGTATTTGTTTTTGCAATGATAATGATGCTTTGGCATGGAAGCTATGAACATAATACCAACGGAGAAATACATTATAATACACAGGTAAATGAACCTTCAGGAGACTAAGGTATCTTTCTTATAATTCCCAAATTTATTCCGGCACTTGAAATTGGAAGGCTGCCTGTACCAACACCGCTTAATGTTGCTTTAAAATAAGTTTCTGCACGCAAATTGGTTTTTGCGCCTGTTTGTAATTGATATCCTGCACTTAAGTTCGCCACAGAAAACCAGTTTTGTGTTGTATTATAATAAGGATAACTGCCATAATGATTTTGCCCGTCTTTCTGATAAGCATAGTTGTAAAATTCTTTCTTCATAAGATAAGAAGAAAGCCCGGCGGTTGCAAACCATGTATGCTTTTTCTTTGTACTGAAATCATATTTTATATTCAGCGGAATTTCATACATGCTGCAATAACCGTCAACTGATAACACTTCGGCATTATTAAAATAAGGGATTTCGCTTTTATCGAAATATTCGCCGTCTGTATAATAGTTTTTCTTAGCCAGGAACAAGCCGGATTCAATACTTAGCTTATTAAATTTATATCCAACAAGCAACCCAACGTTGTAACCAATGGGTTGTATTTGCTGATACTTTACAAAACTTAAATCGGCACCGGCAATTAATCCTGCATAAAAATAATGGCCGTTATTTTTATTTTTTTGCGCAGACAATTTTGCTGTTGATGATGCTGTGTTTGTTTGAGATATTTTGTTATCGTTTATAACTGAAGAATTATTTGTTTGACTATTAGCAAAAGAAGGAGGCAGCAGGTTTTCCGTCTTATTTTTTGTATCTGGTGCAGTTGCAGGAAAAATCGTTGTTTTATCCTGAGAGTGAATTAAACCTGGGCTTTGCTGTTGCATTGAGAAATTATTCTCACTTAAATTATTATTATTTTTCTTTTGACTATTATGATGCACAATTATCAGTTGCTGATGATGAACAGCGTTATTATTATCATTCAAATCTTTTTTAATTGTATTATTGTTTGCTGAAATATTTTCAGAAGATACTATTGTACTGTTTGGATTGTTCTTTGTTTTAATTGAAGCCTGAGTATTTTTATTTTCTGAATATTGATGATTAAATTTATTGTATTCTGTATGTGCTATCCATCCTAAAGGAATAAGCAGCAACCACCAGAAAGCAAACAGGCGCTTTCGCTTTTTTTCTGTAATGGGTGTTGCCGCATCAGCTTCATGTGTGGCAGCATACACTGCATCCCAGTCAGCAGCTTTATCTGCATCTACCTCATAATTATCTGCAGCCTTGCGCAGCATTTCATCCATATCGTCTTCTTTCATGTAAAGCATAGTATATTGCCTTTTTCATCTTTTACTAAATATTTTTGAAGAAATGCTCTTGCTTTTGAAAGGTTTGACTTTGATGTGCCTACTGAAATGCCCAGCATATTTGCAATTTCCTGGTGCGTATATCCATCAATTACATACAGGTTAAAAACCACTTTATATGCAGGACTTAATTTTTTTACAAGCGCAATCAGTTCTTTATATACAAGCTGATTTTCCCCGCTGTTATTAACGCCTTTATATTCCCAGCGTTCCTGATGTATTGATCCGTTGGAAGAAATAAGGTTTTCCCTGCCCATAAAATCTATAGAAGCATTAATAACTATTCTTCTTATCCAGCCAAGTAACATGCTTTCTACATGTTCATAATCTCTTATTTCAAATTTTTTAAAATTCCTGAAAATTTTTACAAATGCGTCATTAGCGGCATGTGCAGCATTTTCGAACGAGTGCACGTAGCGGTATGAAATGCGTAATGCATAAGGAAGGTACCTCTCATAAAGCATTTTTTGGCATTTGGCGTCATTCTCCATGCAGCCTTTCATAATATGTAAAAGCTCATCCAATACGGCACAAATTTTAAAATCCTATTACTTAATAAACTGCTTATGAGAAAATAGAGTTGCTTTTAGTTTAAAATTTTGTCAGCAGCTCCATGGTCAAATCTTTCCATTCTTCCTGCGTGCTTACTGCAGGCCTTTGCTTTTGAGCTTTGCGGTACCAGTAATCTGCATTATTAATATCACCTTCTTTGCGGTGAAGGTAAGCATGTACTCAACAGGAATTTTTATCCTCTTCGGAATCAATTAATGAATGTGCTTTTTGCCAATCGCCTTTTGCATCATACCATAACGCCTGCATGTATAATGGCAGGTTTGGCGGCAACTCATCATTTTCAATGGTTAATATAAATTCGTCGTAAGTCAGTATTCAAAGTTAATCAAAGCCGGATGAATTTTTACAGAATAGCTGTACCAGTAAGCAGGCATTATAAAATAAAAAACCGCCATTAGAAAACAGCGGTTTATTGCACATGAGAAAAATGAAAGTATCAGAGATCGATTGTTTTTAAATCTTTAGGAAACTTAACGTCAACTGTTTGTGTTTGATTGTTTCGTTTGTAAGTAATTTTTACCGTTTCTCCTTTTTTAAGATCTTTTACACTTTGCCTAAGATCATCAGTTGATGTAATGGCTTTACCATTTACCTGTGTTATCACATCACCTTCTTTTAAACCTGCTTTTGCTGCGGGCGAATCATCATCATCTACATCAAGAATTTTTACACCATTTCCATCTTCAGTATCCTGGGCTGATATACCAAGACGAGGTTTATCGCTGTAGGAGAAAGAAAAATTATATGGCGAATAATTTCTAAGCACATCCTCATCAGGAGAGTTCCATGAATACACCTTCATCTGGTCCGCCTTGCTTAAAGTTGCCGTGGCTGTTGCTTGCTTGCCATTTCTTACATAAGTTATGGCAACTTTTTCATCTGGCTTATGATTACCTACTACTTTATATAAATCATCAGGGCCTGTAACTTTATCTTCTCCAATTTTTGTAATAATGTCATCTTCTTTTAAGCCAGCTTTTTCAGCGGGGCTGCCTTTAGTAACATCTGTAATTTTTGCGCCGTTATCTGTCTTGTCAGTCATTACACCGAGAAACGCCTCATTGTATTTTATTTTGCGCCTCATATCATCACGTAATACTTCAAGGTGTGGAGGGGGTGGAGCAATAACCGGCCCATCACCATCTGCAAAAACAGTCATTCCGTTATCATCCATATCCATCTTTTGCTTCATAATGTCAATGTCATCGCTGGTGAAATCGTCAATAGGTTTTCCATTTACTGTAATATTATTACCATCAATTACCACAGTAATTTTTTCTTTCACAGAATCCTTTTTATGTATGATGATATTTTCATCACCGGATCTTGAATACATATCCGAATCCTGAGCATATATATGCATAAAATTTAAAGAGAGCGCAACCATTAAGATAAATGGCTTTAATGTCTTAATCATAATAGTGGTTTTATATATCTACGAAATATTTAGTAGTTCAAATATAGAAACATTTATGAATTACGAAGTCTTTCGGAAATGTTAAACCTTAAAAGTTTATTTATTTTATCATGTTTACCAAAGCAGTAATTTTCCGCTTGCAAACCGGCAAACATTCAAATGCCTTTTATTTGCAAAAAATTCCTTTATGAAATATTTACTGCTAATGCTTGGAATTTTGTTTACTGCTACATTACATGCACAATTTGGTTTTTATGCTGAGGGAGGCGGAAATTATTCTGCTTTACGTGCTACACGATACGATGGCGTAGTGAATGGCAAAAGTGGCTTTGGCTGGCAGGCTGGTATAGGCACTGAATATCACACACAGTTTGGCTATTTTTTATATTTAGGAATTGATTTTGCAAACCAAACATTTAAAAAAGATTCTACATCTGCTGATGGCCATAGTGCTGTATCTAACTACACATATAAACCTTTATTTATTAATTTTCCATTTGGCATTGGCTACCAGTTTGATCTTACAAAAGATATTGGATTAAGAGTGTATGGAGGCATAACAACACAGGTAGGCGTTGGAGGCAATGTACAACGAAGCTCCAATTATGTTTTAGATTCTATAAGCCATTCATCTTATGATAAACACAAAATTCAATACGGAAGAAGCGTGCAGGTATCCAATGAATTTAAGGCTGACCTTAATAATACAATTTGGGGAATTAACGTAGGCGCAGGTTTAAATTTTTCAAAAAGGGTTGAAGTTGCTATTTTTTACCAGGAGGGACTTACTAATATTTTGCCTGGCGGAGATGCTGCACCTGAAGTTGATAAACTAAGATCAGTATCGTTAAATCTAAAATTTTATTTTCCTAAAAATTACTACAGTTCCAGATATAATCAATAAAAATAAAAATCCCGCAAGACTTGCGGGATTTTTATTTTTATTGATTGATATATTTTAAAAGTTCAGGACTATCCGGCGTAACCTTACTGTCAAAGTGCTGTAGCAGTTTTCCATGTTCATCAATAATAAACTTATTAAAATTCCAGGAAATTGTTGCATTGAGAACACCATTTTCTAAACTATCACAGAGATATTTAAAAACTGGCGTGACATTCGGGCCTTTTACATCAACTCTTGTTGTAAGAGGAAAAGTAACGCCGTGATCCTTTCTGCAAAATGTGCTTATAGAATCATTATTATGAAATTCCTGATTGCCAAAATTGTCTGAAGGGAAACCAACAATAACCAGTTTATCTTTATTTGCCTCATATAGTTTTTCAAGGCCTTCGTATTGCGGCGTAAAACCACACATAGAAGCAGTATTCACTACAAGAATTTTTTTGCCTTTGAATTTTGAAAAATCTATCGTTCCGTTTTCAAGTGCTTTTATTTTAAAATCATAAATAGATTTTGCCGCAGGATGAAATGAAGTAAGTATTGCAAAACTTAATAAAGACAGAAACGCTTTCATGTAAATATTTTATTTGATAAAAGTAAACAACATTATAAATGCAAGAATTAATTTAATAAATTGTTATGATGGAAACAGTTAAAAAACAAAATAAGTTGCCAACTGGTTTTAAATTATATAGTATATGCCGCTGTTGCTAAACTTAGCTTAACGCCGGTAGTTTGCAGAATAGCTGTTCCGCAGGCTTCTAATGTGGCGCCGGTTGTAACCACATCATCTATCAATAAAATGTGTTTGTTTATAATTAATGAAGGTTGCGTTACTGTAAAAACACCGTCCATTGTCTGCCATCGCGCAATACGGTCTTTATGTGTTTGCGTTTCTGTAAAAGCAATTCTTTCAACTGCATCTGTAATAACCGGTTTATTCCAAACGGAAGTTATTCCATTTACAATTGCGAGGCTTTGATTATAGCCGCGCCTGAAAAGTTTTTTATCATTCAAAGGCAGAGGAACTATTGCATCAATATCATCAAATCTTTTGCTGTTGATTAATTGATAACCCAGCAACCTGCCTAAAAATATCCCTGCCTTCTGATTGTTTTTATATTTAAGCTGAATGATGGCATTCTGAATTACAGAATCTTTATTAAAATAAAATGCACTGCCGGCATGTTCAACTTGCATTCTTCCATAAAAAATTTTCTCAACAGGATTTTGGGCTGTACCCAAAAAACCAGTTTCGGGTAAGCTATTCAAACATTCAGCGCATAAAATATCTTCATCATTCAATATATCACTATCACATCCAATACATATATGCGGAAAGAGTAAATGAAGAAAATCGTCAATATAATTTTTTATTGAAGTCATCTTTAAAACTGGAGTGATATCAAAATTAAAACAGCAGGCGATACAATTCATCCACTTTGCCAACATCTATCACCTCAATATTATACCTGGTTTTATTTAAAGCTTTTTTATTAAAGGGTGCGATGAATATTTTTTCAAACCCTAATTTCTCGGCTTCAGCAATTCTTTGTTCTACACGATTTACTGCCCTTACTTCTCCGTTCAAACCAACTTCGCCTGCAAAACAAATATTGGAAGAAAGCGGCATATCATCATAAGAAGAAAGCAATGCGCAAATAATAGCAAGATCAGTTGAAGGATCTTCAATGCGCAAACCGCCAGCAATATTTATGAACACATCTTTTACGCCAAAATGAAATCCTCCGCGCTTTTCCAACACGGCTAAAAGCAATTGTAATCTCCTGCTATCAATTCCGCTTGTTGTACGTTGCGGAGTTCCGTAAATACTTTGTGTAACCAGCGCCTGCGTTTCAATCAATAAAGGCCTTAATCCCTCCATGCCTGCTGCAATTGCGCTTCCGCTAAGTACTTCTTCTTTTTGATTGATAAAAATTTCTGAAGGATTATTTACCATGCGCATGCCGTTATTCATCATTTCATAAATACCCAATTCTGATGTGCTGCCAAAACGGTTTTTTAACGTGCGTAAAATTCTGTATGCATAATGCTGGTCACCTTCAAACTGTAAAACAGTATCAACCATGTGTTCAAGAATCTTTGGTCCCGCAATGCTTCCATCCTTTGTAATATGGCCGATGATAAAAACCGGCGTGTACGTTTCTTTTGCAAAACGTTGAAGCGATGCTGCACATTCTCTTACCTGCGATATACTTCCGGGAGTTGCATCAATATTATCTGATTGCAATGTTTGAATGGAATCAATCACCACAAGTGAAGGCTGCAGTTTTTTTATCTCAGTAAAAATTACAGATAAAGAAGTTTCAGTTAAGATATAAAAATTCTCGTTGCGGATGTTGAGCCTGTTTGCACGCATTTTAATTTGCTGCTCGCTTTCTTCGCCGCTTATATATAATGTAATGGTGTTGGTAAGATGCAATGCATCCTGTAACAACAATGTGCTTTTACCAATGCCTGGTTCACCTGCCAACAAAACAATACTTCCTGCAACAATACCTCCGCCTAATGTGCGGTTTAATTCAGCATCGTTTGTAATAAGCCTTTCTTCTTTTATATTTTCAACAGCATCAAGCAATTTTGCTTTTGATGTTTGCCGTTCACCGGAAATATCTTTCCAAAAGTTTTTTTCTTTTTGGTTTCTTTCAACAACTTCTTCAATAAAAGTATTCCATTGATTGCATGACGGACATTTACCTAACCACTTAGCACTTTCATATCCGCAGTTAGAACAAAAAAATGCTGTTTTAACTTTACTCATCTTATAAAGATAATTTCATGATTTTAATTTAAACATGATTTATTATCGACCAATAAAACAAAAAGGCCGGTAATAATACCGACCTTTTTTTACTTACTAACCCATTAAATTCAGCCACTAAATTACAATAATGGGCTACATAACAAAATAAATTTTTTGCCTTGTTGAAAACTTTTGCAGCAAGTTTTATTTTTTAAAGCGGGCATTTTGTCTTGTATTTAAAACAAATACCAATTTTTTAAGCCAAATTGGCGCAAAACGTGGCTTTTAAAGGCAAGCATACTTTGATTTTGAACTGGTTATAAATTTGTTTTGTTTAAATAAAATTCACTGAACTCAATATTTTTGATCTCTATTATTTTTCTGCTAATAAGCTTTTTAGTTCATCTACTTTAAAAAACAAATTTACCAAATATGCTCAGATACTCTTGGTGAAAAACTTGAACGGAAAAGAAGTTGCTAAAAAAATGCTTAGAGATAATTGCATTTATGATGTACAGGTATTTTCAGTAAATGGTTATTTATCAGATCATTATAATCCTTTTAATAAAACAGTAAACCTTAGCGCTGAAGTGTATAATGGAAAAAGCATTGCATCTGCAGCTGTTGCAGCACATGAATGCGGCCATGCGGTTCAGCATGCAACAGCATACACGTGGTTAATGCTAAGAAGCAGGTTAGTTCCGTTTGTACAGTTTAGCAGCAACATTGTACAATGGCGTTGCCTGAGGAATTTTAATGATAAACATCTTTCCTGTTTACTGCTTGCGGTATTGTTTTGTTTGCACTTACAACAATATTTTCTTTGATGACCCTGCCCGTTGAGTTTGATGCAAGCAATCGTGCACTTGCATGGCTTGAAAAAACTAACGTAACATTACTGCAGTATATTCTCATTTATTGAAACGGAAGAAACAGGCGTTAATGCGTTTATATCATTTCACATTAGGAATAGCACAGAATAATTTCCTAATTATTCAGATTTTAAAACTATAAACATCCGTTAAACCGGATTCATATATTAAATTTACTTTAATCATTCCTATCTTTAATAATTATTTCAATAAACATTTAAGGCATTTTAATTGATGCTTACTTTTAATTAAAACAAAAATCTCATGGAAGGAAAAAAATATAAAATTCTATTATGTGAAGATGATACAAACCTTGGTATGGTTTTAAAAAATTACCTCGAATTAAATGATTATGATGTTACGCTGGAAAGAGATGGCAGGCTCGGCTTAGCTGCTTTTCAACGTGAAAAATATGACATTTGCCTGCTTGATGTAATGATGCCCAACATGGACGGCTTTACATTGGCTGAAGAAATCCGCGATATAGATCCTGATGTTCCGCTCTTCTTTTTAAGCGCAAAAACCATGAAGGAAGATATCATACAGGGTTATAAACTTGGTGCCGACGATTATATTACCAAACCTTTTGACAGTGAAGTGTTGCTGCTTAAAATAAAAGCTATTCTAAAACGCAATGAAGAACTGAATAGAGAAAGTGAAAATCTTGAATTTGATTTAGGACGCTATCATTTCAATCCTAAATTGCGTGAACTTGCGCATGACGGGAAAACGCAAACGCTTTCACCAAAAGAAAATGAATTATTAAAAATGCTTGCTGAACATAAAAATGATTTATTGCCGCGTGAAAGGGCTTTGAAAAAAATATGGGGCAGCGATACTTATTTCAATGGCCGCAGTATGGATGTGTACATTGCAAAGCTGCGCAAGTATTTAAAAGATGATGAGAACATTGAGATCGTGAACATTCATGGCAATGGTTTCAGACTGGTTTCTCCATAAATTCATTTACCAGACTATTATATAAGCTTCTGTAATAACAGGAGCTTTTTATTTTTCAAAAACTTCAGGAATTACTTTTCCCACACAACCGCTTGGCATTTGAATATGTAACATGGCAGCAACAGTTGCAGCTATATCCGTCATGTAAACTTCCCGGTTTGTACTACCCGCTTTAATATTCCAGCCATACCATAACAAAGGAATATGTGCATCATAAGGATTCCATACTCCGTGCGAAGTACCCATGCCATCGCCGGCAACATAACCTGGTTGTAAAACCAATTGAATATCTCCGCTTCGCCCCGGAAAATAAGTGTTGCTAAACATTTGTTTTTGTAACATTGGTAATGTTGTATTGCTGATATTTTTAATTGAAAAAGCTCTTGCTATTCCGGGCCTTTGCTCTGCAACTTCAACTATTGATGCTATAATTGAATCTTTATTTAAATGAAGTGAATCGATTTTTTCGTGGTTCAATATAATTTGATCTTCGTTCAAACCTCTTATTATATCTGCCGAACCATATTTTACCAGCATAAATTGTTTGATCGAGTTCATAAACAGTACATCATTAAATGCGCCGCCTGGAAGATTGTGCAGTTTTGCATAGCCAGGGCTCGTAGCTACGCCATGATCTGCCGTAAGAAAAATTAAATAATTACCGCTGCCAAGCTGCTTATCTAAAAAAGATAAAAAATCGCCTAACACTTTATCCAGCTTTATGTAGTCATCTAACTGCTCCCATGATTCTGAACCAAAAGTGTGACCAATATAATCAGGTGAAGAAAAGCTTACAGTTAAAAAATCTGTTGAACTATTCCCGCCAAGATTTTCATTTACTATAGCCGCTTCTGCAAGCGCTTCCAGCAAATTATTTCCATAAGGTGTTATCGCAATTTTGCCATAATCTTTTTTTGCAAACCCGCTTAGTGTATAAGGAAAATGCTTTTGATCTGAACCGAAAGGCTGCCTTTCGTAAGACTGTTCATCAGCACCGCAATATTGCAGGTATATGTTTTGCGGCAAGCTTAAATTCCAATTAAGACTATATAAAGAATCAGTAAGCCTGCGTGTATTAAAATTATTAATCCAGCGTGGCAGATCATGCATGTAATAAGAACTGGAAACAAAATTTCCATTTCCCGGATCATACCAATAAGCGGCATTTGCCAAATGGCCGGCGGGAAAAATTGCAGCCCGGTCTTTAATGGAAATCCCTATAATTTTTGAAGAAAAATTTGTTGCAAGTTTTAGTTCATCGCTTATGGTTGTAACTTCTAAATTACGCGGGCTCATTTTGCCCGATGCATCATCGCCGCCAACAGTTTTTGCAGTATCATCATCTGTACAATACACAAACTTGTGTTGCAATTTATCATACCAGTTATTTCCAACAACACCATCAATGGCGGGAATAGAACCTGTATAAATACTTGAATGACCTGCTGCAGTTACAGTTGGCGTATAAGGAATAAATGTATTATCACAACTAAACCCTTGTTTCAGCATTCTTTTGAAACCGCCCGTATTGCTATATAAAGAATAAAATTTATAGAGATAATCCCAGCGCATCTGGTCAACCACAATACCAATAACAAGCTTTGGACGTTTTACAGAATCTGTATCTTTTTGTGCAAAACTTC
>Ga0206952_10080_pt1 | contig 30449 bp, 22 predicted proteins | sample Alteio_BWOrgHeat_39_FD_152966 | JGI IMG/M metagenome (GOLD analysis project Ga0206952, IMG submission 152966) | Enriched cells from forest soil in Barre Woods Harvard Forest LTER site, Petersham, Massachusetts, United States -... | ecosystem: Environmental > Terrestrial > Soil > Temperate forest >... | reverse complement strand
TCCTCTGCAGGCGGGCAATGGTATGCAAATGCGTGGAGGGGAAATTGCGCATGCGCATGGGCCTTTCCACCAGCAAAGGGAAACAATAAAAAAAAGGTTTACGGTCGGCCTGCATCAGCAATTTTATGTCATAACTGCTCATCACCGCCGCGCGGCCCCCCGGAGGCGTCAGGCCGTCGATCAGGGCGGCATCCTGGGAAAAATCAAAATCCTTGCGGTAATAGTCCACCAGCTCCTCGTCCGATTTGAAATCATCTTCGTTCTTCCATCCTTCATCCGTTTCCCCCAAAGAATTGACGGGCAACTTCAACCCTTCGGGGATCCGGGTAAATAATGAATTGAAATAATACTTTTGATCTTCCAAGGTAGGCCGGGCCAGCGGGTCCGTGAAGGGATTACGATGAAAATTCAGCATGTTCGGATACACCAGGAACTGGTGCCTGGTGAACAACGCGAAAATACAAAAAACCAACAGGGCCAATGATATATTGCGCCTCTTATTTTGCGTCAAAAGCGACAGCGCGCATTTTAACCAAAAACATAAAATAAACACATAGGGCAGGCATTCCACATAATAGGAGGTCGATGCCGAACGGTTGAGAAAATAATGATATGATCCCATGCCATACGCGCTAAGGACAAGCACCATAGCGTTTTCCGGTTTGATCTGCTTTAAGAAGATCAGGGTCCCCACCACAAGGAACGTCAGCACATAGACGGAGGGTATGACAAATCCCGTCAAGCTTTCAAGATAATGGTGTCCTGCCAAGCTGTGGTAGATCGGCAGGGTTTCATACCCATCGCGGAAAAACTGAAAAAATTCCTTCACATTGTTCCAGAACACCGGATGAAAGGCCTGATCTCCCACCGCCAGCCAAAAAAAGCCCATGGCCGCGCAAGGAGGGATGATGAGAAAACGCCCCAGCGACCACAGATTAGTCCCTATGTTCATTCCTTTTAAAAAATGGTTAGCGGCCAGCAAATAAAACAAATACGCGTAAAAACCAATTATTAAATATGTCCCTGTGTCTGAGACATACACGACCGACCCTCCCGCTAAAATGGCCGCCAAGGCAAGGGCCCAGGATTCTTGTTTTTGGATATGCCGGTAGATCACCATGAAGAAAATAATATCCCAAAAAAAACGCACCACCACCCCGTTGGGAATGGTAAAGACACTTGGGGTCATGCCGCTATCGAACATCTGCCATTTTATACCGATAACAATACCTATGGCCGCCAATAAAGCGCTTTTAAGCCACATCCTGAGAAACGCGAACACAAGCCAATAATAGAGAATGCATCCAGCGACCAGTAATGCTAAAATATGCTCATAGGTCGCTCCCCCCATCCATTTAGCCAGAAAGCCCATGATCATCGGCATACCTACCCCGTATTGGGAATTGACATCCACATTCAGCAAACATCCCTGGCTTGCGGCAAAAGCCGGGACCATGATCAAGGTGTTAAAATGATGGAATTGCTCTATCATATAAGTTTGCGCCAGGAGACCTTCCTGATTGGGCACATAGATCACCAGAAATATGAACACGGGCATGGCTATGTCCAACATCATCTTTAAGGCAGAAGTATTGGCAGGATAATGCAATGATCCCAGCAGGGACCTCCCTGCCTGATTTAAGGGCCGCCAGAATATCTTGACGCCTGCCGCTAAAACCAATAAGACAGGCCAAAAAAATTGTGTCAGATAGGGATGGTGATAAAGTAAAATTTTATAGATCACGTAACATAAAAGTACCAGCACCAGTGATTCAACAGCCAAAAAACGGCGCAGCTGGCTGCCCCAGGCAAGATCTGTTAGCTTCGACCTGAAACGGTACACTGCCAGCGCCTCAAGAATAATGGCCGTTAAAATAAAAAGGTGGTAAAGCTCCGCTTCCCGTTCCGGCTTAAAATCAGAGACCCATTCCGGCATGATCTGGCCCTGCAGAGCAGAACTTGGCGGGAAAAAAGTATTAAAATAGACCGCCGCGATCAAAAACTGTATGCTCTCAACCACCACAAGGATCGTGAGCCAATAAAGATTGTTCATCATGGTCCTATGTCCCCGCCTTACGCTTTAAGGCTAACAGATACTTGCCCTGCCCTGCTTCTTCGTAATAGGCATGAAAATACTGCATCAACGTGGTCAATGCCAAATGCTTCTGATAAATTTCCGGTGATAATTGTCCGCGGTAAAATATGGCCTCAACAAAAACATACTGCGGTTTCGCTGTCTGTAGCTGCTCTAACGTAAAATTGAGACGGCTTTTCGTAAACAGCACCGTCCCGGTAAAAGCATTGGTATTCACAAAATTAGGATAAAGCATGGGGGTGTAATAAAAAAACGGCTTGCGGCCGGCTTCCATCAAGATCGTTACGTCAAAATTGCTGAATACCGCGACCTTCTCCTGGGGCGAGGTCAGGCGTTTGATGAGAAGCGCGTCATCTTCAAAATGAAATTGCTGGCGATAAAATTCCTTTTCTTTGGCCCAGTCGTAGCGGCACAAGTTAAGGACATTAGGATAATAGGTGAAAAAATAATTGGTCAATAAGCCCCCCAGGGCCAATGAAAAGATCAATATCAAGATCCCCCGGCGAATGGCGGCAGGCGCCTTGGCTGAAATTTCCCTCGCCCAGTAGCATAAAACAAACACAAAAGGAATATCAACGGCGTGATAGCTGGTGGGCGCGGAACGGTAGACAAAATAATGGTATAATCCCAAACCGTAAAGGCATAAAAGCACCAGGAAAATATTCTCTCTTCGGCGATGGTCCAGAAAATACGAGCCTGCGGCCATGAGCAGCGTAAAAACATAGACTACAGGGATAAAAAGCCCCATGAAAAAAGCAAAAAAATAACCTTGTGACAGGTTTGTATAGATCGGAAAGTCCCCCATGCCGCTTAAAAACAAACTCCCCAGTTCAGCAGCGCCGCGCCAATACATTGCCGACCAGAACGCGGGGCCCACTATGATCCGCATGATCATCAGCGCCAAGAGCAAGGGAATGACCGCATACATGGACAAAGAAACCTTCCTTTGCTCCCACCAAAGAAACCCCAGATAGACGCACAACACGACCCACTGATACCCCCCCGTGTCGGGCATATACGCCAAAGAGATCCCCGAACAAAGGCAGGCGGCCCAAAGTCCCCACGTGCGATACCGGATATGATGCAAAATAAAGAATAAAAAAAACATGTCGAAAAAATAACGCACCACCGTAGCCGATAGGAATTCCCAGATCAACGGGGCCACTCCCCAATGGAACATCTGGAATTTGATGCTCAAAAATACCCCTGCCGCGGCCAGTAAAAAACTGCCCAGCCAGAAACGCAGCAAAAAGTAAGCGGCTATAAAATAAAAACAAGTCGCATAAACGTAAACCCACAAGACATTCTGATAACTGAACCCTCCTATGGCCTGGGCCAGCTTGGTCACGGCGACCGTCATTCCGATACCGTACTGGCAAAGCACATCCACATTCAGGACGCATCCTGATAAATAGGCCCAGCCCGGGGCCATGATGACCCCGTTAAAATGATGAAAACGTTCCTGGATAAAGACCCTGGCCAAGATAGATTCGATGTCCGTCGGAAAAATTAAAATGATGATCCCTGCGGCCATCAGGACATCCGGCCATATGCCGCACACCCGGCGGTCAAGGAACGGATACACCCGGGTGATCGCTTTGCATACTTCCGGCCAAAAGATCCGCACCGCATACGAGATCACCAAAACCGCGTACAGCAGGAACCACGCCCACGCGGGAGAGTCCCACAAGATGATCTTAAAAGCGCAAAACAAGAGCAGGAACAAAAAAACCGTCTCATTAAGCATATAGGCCCGCAAACGGCGCAAGAGCTGGGCGTCTTGCAGGCTGTTGCGCAAGCACCATACTAATAGGACCTGGATGGATATGGCCGTCACGAGCCAGCAATGGTAAAGAAAAAAATCATGGTTGGGCCTGATGGCTGATTGTAAAAAAGGGAAATACCTGTTCCACACCACCGGATCATATTTCAAGGGGGACAGGTAATTCTTCACCAGCGCGATGGGGATTAAAAGATGGACCGACTCAAGCAGTGTAAGCGCTGAGAGCGTTAGAACATTCCGTATGACAACAGGTATTTTCATACTACAAAATTCAAGATGCCTTTCTGCGCATCGCTATTAAATACAACCCCTGTTCCTGGGATTGATAATGTTCATTGATGTAGCGCAAGACCAGGGCGATGCCGGGAAAGTATTTGGCAAACTCCGGGGGCCACTGGCCCAAATACCTCTTCTCAATAAAGATATACTCCGGGGACCGTTCAGAGATCTGGCTTATGGTCTTGGCCAAACGTTCCTGTGTTGTCACGGAAGTACCCTCAAAGCCGCTGACGTCCGGGCGTTCTGAAGCGACTAAAGGAGCGTAATAAAAAAAAGGCCGGCGTTTGGCCTGCATTAATATCTGGGTTTCAAAACCGCCGATAAGGGCCGCCGGTTGGTTTTGCGGCACCAGGCGCGCGATCATCCCCGCGTCCTGATCAAAATGAAATTGTGACTGAAATAAACCGGTCTCCGGCCTCCAGTCCATACGGCTGATATCAAAAATATTAGGATAATAAACAAAAAAAATGTTGGTAAACAACGCTCCCCAGGCGCCGAGGGCCAACAAAAGTAAAATTTTCAATCTCTGTCTTTCAGAAAACCACGTTATCATTTTTGATGAGTAAGATCCGATGACCATGAGCAAGGGAATGCCTACGGCGTAGTAATGGCTAATGGAACCATGCGCTAAATAATGCAGGTACAAACCCAAACCGTAAACGCATACGGGAACCAGGAATAATTCTTCGCACGGTGGTTTTTTAGAATAAGCCCTGCCGGCAATGATGACCAGGGCCCAAGCGTAGATGACCGGCACCGTAAACCCCGCGATAAATGCGAAAAAATGCCTGTCATACAAACAGCTGAAGATGGATACGGTCCCCACCCCCTGCAAAAACAACCGCATAGGCTCAAAAGTGTTTTCCCAAAATTCCGGATGAAACACTGCTCTCCCTTGGAGCAAAAACAAGACCAGTCCCATGACGGCCAAAGGCAAAAAGCAATAAAAAAAAATCCGCCGGATGTCCTTAAAACCGGATGCCATCAGTGAACGGTACCCGGGGATCGTCAATAAAAAGATCAAATACCCCCAAAATGCCGCTAACAAACATAGCCCTGTGCCCAGCTGCCAGGCCAAAGCTGTCCCAATGCCGCAAGCCGCCCATGACAAATATTTCTTTTGACCGCCGCGGGCATGCTGCCATAAACACCATAATACCGGTAAGTCCAGCCAATGACGCACGGGTGTGTCCTGAGGGAAGATCCATATTAAAGGCGATATCCCGGCATGGAACATCTGTATTTTGACAGCCACGGCCAGCAAAGCCGCTGCCAATAAAACAGACCTCAGCCACATCCTTAAAAAAAAATACAAAAAACCGTAATACATAATGACCATTCCCATCAATACCGTAAACACATGGGCATAATCGAAGCCGCCTAAAATTTGGGACCAACGGCTGATCCAGATCACCGCCCCCAGGCCCCATGAGGAGATGATATCCGTATTCAATCCCATGCCATGCGTATACGCCCATCCCGGCAGCATGATCAACCCGTCCCAATTACGGAATTGGTCCCATACAAATACCCTTCCTAAAACCTTTTGGACGTCCGGCACCCAAAGGCTAAGGGCCAGTAACAAAAGGACCCCTGCGTCAAAAAGATTTCTTAAGATTTTATTTTGCCACATAGAAGGCTTTGCTCCATATGCCGGTCAAGCATTTCAACCTTTTGACGTATAATATCTTCAGGTGGCCTGAAATCCATTCCCAATGAGGAAATCGCAAATGAGTTGTCCAAATGAGTGTCCCTGCTGCGCTTTTCAGTGTACGGGATGTCCGCGAATGAAACAGCTTCAAACGACATCCTCTCTTTATATTTACTGAATTTCATCACCATCGATGCGAGTTCAGTCCGGACAATCGGAGGGACACTGGCCAGATGACAAATGGCCACCTCAGTCCTGTCTGAAAGCCTCAAAAGCCCCTCACAGGTGTCCTTGTCATCGATCACGGAAAAAATGTTGTCCTTGGCCATTTTAGCGCCGGGCGCCATCAATGTATTATAGGTGAACTTGACCACACAAGGGCTGTCAATGTCCCAGCCGACACGCCATCCAATACGCACAATGCAGCTTTTACATTTCTTTTCTAACAAATACTTCTCTATTGCAAATTTCATCCGGCCATACGAAGTAAGCGGATTGGGCGGCGAATTCTCGTTATAATTCCCATGTTCACCGTCAAAAACTTCCACCGACGACAAAAAAATGATCCTCGCGCCGGCCTGCGCAAGCTCATCAATAAGCCGTTTTGTCGCGTGCAGGTTAAGTTCGCTTGCCTGGTCCTGGTGAGCGTATATCCACGCCACATTGGTATAGGCTGATAAAAGATACACCGTATCCTGCGGGCCGATCCCAGGAATGACGGACCCTAAACTCTCCTTGCGCATATCATAACGGAGGAGCCCTTCACGCTTATGGCTATAGTATGTGCCGATGACCTCTTTTTGCGAAGCCCTTGCTGCCGTGTTCAGGACACTGCCCATCATTCCCGAAGCTCCCACAATGATCAAGCGCATGGGGCACTCCATCTTGTTTTCCATTCCTCTTCTTCCAATATTTTTTCTTTCAAGGGTGAGTACTGTTCAAAATGTTCTTGGATCCGTTCCAGGGCTTTGTATACCTCCGGCGTGGAAGTCGGAAAATCTTCTAACAGTGTGTTTAAATGAAATGAACTGAAACGTTCCTGCCAATAGGCGTCCTTCTCCACGACTTTCCGGGCCAGCAAGAAGATTTCCTGCGCTTTCTGCGTCTGGCCTTCCAAGGTATACGCCAAACTTAAGAATATTTGCATATACGGGTTTATGGGATATCCGATCTGCGCCACTTCGATCCAGGAAATAAATTTCTTGGGCGTTCCCCCCGGCATCAGGTTTTTATGAAAAATAAAATTACCTACCAAATTAAACGTGAACCATATTTCTTTGATCTGGTCTTCCGAACATTCGGAGTCCGGGTCAATATTAAGGACATCCGGCCCTCTGCGGATGTCCTCCTCTTCATTCAACTTGCCGTCGGAAGTCCCGCGAGTGGGGATGAAATTCGGGGTGTTCGTGCCTTTGCTCTCTATTTGGGACGTAAAATAATCTTTAAATTCTTCAAAGGCACTGGCCCCCCTGATCTTCTGGACGATCAAAAATGATGCCCAGTCAAGCCTGAGATCGATATAAAGCCTCAAAGTATCCAGCATTTGCCTGAATTTCTCATGCGGAAACCCCAACATAAAATTCCCGCCCACAAAGATCTTCGGGTATTTAGGGTACCATTTGGCGACCTTGCGATAAATATCAAGGGTGCCGGGTTTGCGGATCTTCTTAAGCATCTCCGCGTTACCTGATTCAATACCCAGCTTGAACCCAATACAGCCTGAGCGCTCCAGCAGGTCCAATAGTTCTTCGTCGATAAATGCGACGATCAGCCCGTTATACGCGGACCAGGTGATCTTCCATCCACGCGCGATGATCTCTCTGAGCATGGATTTGAACTCATCTTTATCGTATAACAAGTCGTCATCCAGCCATTCAAAATGACTGACGCCTTCATGGTTGATGAGGTAATCCATTTCTTTGAGCACCAAATGAAGGGGCCTTGTCCGAACGGTGGGGCCCATGAATTCTCTGACCGCGCAAAACGAACAGGACGCGCGGCAGCCCCTGTTACGCTGGATGGTCATAAAAAATTTATCATTCAATCCCGCCATCCTTGAAAAAGGGTTAAGGGAACCCGCTTCCTGGTAATCCCTTAGATCGATCAGTTTATAACTGTCGACCATGTCCGTATCCACGAAGCTGTTATGATCGTGTTCACCTTCTGTTTCCAAAACCTTGTCCTTGTGTTTAAAAAAAACGTCTTTATACGGGATGTTCTTTGTCTCTTTGTTATAAAGAAAATCTAAAAGCATATTGAGCTTATTTTCACCTTCTCCCCTAATGACGAAATGGCAAAGTTCCTGCTGCAGGAACCTTTGATATTCAAATGAGGGGATCATCCCGCCGCTGACAACGATGCGTTTACCTTCCTTCTTGAGAAAATCAAGGGTCGCCATAAGGCTTTGGATCCCTGTGTCATACATACAGGAAACGCCCACTATCGATGGATCGAATGAATCCAGTTCTTCCTTGAGGATATCCAAAAAGAAAGTGGCTGAGACCTCTTGGTCTTGGGCCCTTTTTAACAAAAGCAGGTTCACGTCAATGATGCGGACGCTCAGGCCGCGGTGCTTGATGGCCTCTGAAAGGTACATTAAACCGGCAGGAGGAAAAACATAATAGCCCTTTTTACGGGCGATGCTGACATTGAATGAGCCCATCATGAACTGGGGCAGTTGGACCAAAGCAACACGGTCATTAAGGCCATATTTTGAAGCCAGCGACTGACACGTTTCAGCTAATCGCTGATTGCTTACAGTGGTCGGTATCATAGGCCGTCCTTTTTAGGATAAAAAGCAACAACAAAATAATACCAGGCGAGTTTTGAAAACCCTGTATGGACGATCTCATCATTCATTGAGAAAGCCATGGTCCTGCCGTAATGCCGGTCAACGATCTTTAAAAGCTCTTCCTGGTCGTAACATTTAATGTGCGCGGCCTGGCTTCGCGGCCCCTGATAGGGGAAAGAATAAATGCTGGGGGTACCGATGATCATCATCCCGTTCTTGGAAAGATGCCTGGTGGTTTTGGCAATGAACTTTTCTCCGGTATCCTCCGGCATGTGTTCGATGACGTCAAGGTTGACAATGGCATCAAATTTTTCCTGTGCTTTCAGGTCGAAAAAGTCCCCCTGAATAAATTCTACGTTCGAACGGCGGTTGATGGAATTCGCCCGGGCGATCTCTTCTTCTTTAAATTCGATCCCTTTGACAAAAGCACAGTGCTGCGCCAAAAATTGCGCCCCCAAGCCGGTCCCGGACCCTATTTCAAAGACACGGTCTGTCTTCTTAAGGTTCCTGGCCACGAACTTATACCTCGCCAAACGGACCAGTAACTGCAAAGCGTTATCCTGGATGTAATGCGCATATTCCGCCGGCAAGGTGATGGGCCCGTATTTCTCTATGCTTTCTTGCCACACTAAGGCATGTTTTTGGGCATTCTTTATATATGGATCCGGTTTACGCATATTATTCCCCTTTTCGTTTCATAGCTACCAAAAATTCCCCATAAGCGTATGGTTGATAATGATCCTTCACATATTCCAATAAACCTATCAGTCCCGGATCATCATGGGCGTATGCTTTAGGGTAGTCGCTGTTAAGGAAGATACGTTCCATAAATACATACGGGGATGAAGATCCCTGCATCTGATCAATAAGTTTTTGCAGTTGCACGGTAGTCAGTATCTCATCGGTCGGAAAATTACGCATGCGCATGGGCCGGGAGTATAAAATACGAAAATAATAAAACAGCGGCTTGCGGTCTGCCTGCATCAAGATCTCCGTTTCAAAACTGCTGATCAAGGCCACGGGTTGGGCTGGGGCCGTAAGCGATCGGATCAAACGCGCATCCTTAGGGAAATGACTCTCTTGAACGTAATAGGCTTTTAGCTCTTCATCCGAAGCAAAGTCTCTTGTTAATCCCTCATCTTTTTGTCCCAGAGAATTCAACGGAAGCTTAAGGTTCTCCGGATAATCCCACACCTTATGAAAAAAATACGGCCTTCTGCCCGGGAGCTCTTCAGCCACCAGGGGATCGACCAGAGGATTGCGGGAAAAATTTAAAATATTCGGGTAACTTAAAAAATGATGGTTCGTCCACAGCGCGTAGGTGGAAAATACCACCAAGGCCATTCCTATCCCCTGCCGTGTCTCCCGGCGTAAACCGATCACAGCCAAACGTATCCAGTAAAATATCACAAATACGAACGGTAAGCCCCGCATATAATAATTATTGGCCGTGGCCATAGCAACATAATAATGGTCCGCGCCCAAACCATAAATGCACAACACAAGGACCATCAAATGTTTCCTGGATATTTTATCCAAAACGCATAATGTCCCGATGATCAGGATGGTCAATACATAGACAATGGGAAAAAGAAACCCAATAAGCAGGTCCCAGAACTGGCCGTACTGGAGCCCCCCGTAAAAAGGCCCCAGCTCAAGGCCCCCGGTAAAATATTTCGTAAATTCAAAATTATTGTACCAAAACTGATGGTCGATCACGTGACGCCCTACGGCCATCCCAAAAAATAATAAAGCCCCAAGGGGCACGGACAGAACGCACAAAGAAACAACTGCTCTGCTCTTAAGAGAACTGAACATGGACCGGCGCAGAGATGGCACCAGGCCATACATGAACAGATATCCATAAAAGGCCGTTGTCAGATACAATCCTGTTTCCATCATGTAAAAAATGGCCCCCGCGCAGCTTAAGGAAGCCGCCCATAAATAGACCGTTTTCTGTTTACATAAATGTCCCCATATCGAAAAGAAAAATAAAACATCGAACATGAACCTTACCGGTGTGCCGCTGGCATAGGTCAATGGCTGCGGTACCGTCAGGGTGTAAAACATCTGCACCTTGATCCCCATCAGGATCGCCGCTACTGCCAAGGTAAAGCTTTTTAGCCATACCCGCAAAAATATATACGACAGCACAAAATAAACGATACATACCCACATCATGACCAACAACATGTTCAGATAATTAAACCCGCCCAAAAATTTGGTCAGCGTTGTCAGCACGACCGGAAGGCCGATCCCGTAACGGGAGATCACATCCACGTCAAGCACGCATCCGGAAACATACGCCCAGGCCGGCGCCATAATAAAACTGGTTATATGGTGGAACTGCTCTCCGACAAACATCTTGGCTAAAACCCCTTGCGGGTCGGGCAGATAAAAGATGGCCACGATCAAACATATCAAAAAACAATCCCCTGCCGCCTGCAGGGTCCGCGTATTGCGCTGGGATGTCAAAAAAATATACACGGTCTTACCGGCATTGCCAATAACAGGCCAGAATATTTTGTTAAGAACAGCCAAAACCAATAAAACATGATACGCATTGGTGGCCAATTGATTACGGTAATCATAAACGACCATTTTAAAGATAGCGCTCAGAAGAAGGAAGGTTATCAGCGTCTCCACGACGATAAATGGCCTTGTTTGCCAGGCGCGGACTTTCCGGGCCAATACCAAAAAGGAGAATAGCCCTATACTTGCGATAAAAACTCCATACGATAGCAGTGGATTCTCCGCCTTGATATGTGCCCATAACCAATTAAAACCGATGACCGCCTGCAGAGACTCTGCCAAGACAAGCAAAGGTGTCCATAAATACTCATTGGCCTGGATCCCCTGCCCCTGTGTGACATCCTTGTCATTCCCGCGAAAGCGGGAATCCATTTTAAAAAATTTCTCTGATCTCTCCCACCAATGCACCAGTTCAACCCAAAATATCCTGCTTAACATGGACGCGGCTAAACTGATATAAAACAAACCCCAGCCCCAGCCCGGATCTTTATAGATCAATATCTTGAAGACCGCGAAACATTGGATAAAAACCCATACCGCGTCAACGCACAATAATCGTTTGATATTATTTTGAAATCCATTTTCCTTCAGCCTTCCCCGAAAGGCATAGACGCCAATGGCCTGGGCCAGGATGCTTGCCATGATAAAAATATGATAAATGAACATTTGGCGGTTGGGCTTCAAACTGCTTTTATTAACGGGGAATAGATCAAGGTTGAAAGGGTCCATCCTGAAAGGGACAAAACTAGAAATAAGCCCCGCTATAATGACCACCTGGATGCCTTCCACTAAAACAAGCAAGGCCATCAAAATAACGCCTCTGACCGTTGGATCATAACGCTGAAGCATTACAGGGGTTTCCTTAATTTCATAGCCACTAAATATTTCCCGATGGCGTAAGGCTCATAGTTCTGCCGGACATAATTGTCCAAAGCGCATACAGCGGGCATATCATAAAGAAAGGACGCGGGGATCTCCCTGGCCATATAAACCCGCTCCATGAACACAAAATCTGGTTTTTTGTCTTCCAGCTGCTGGATGGTGTCATTGAGCTGTGTGGTCGTCCACATATGCGTCACTTCAAATAAACGCATACGCATGGGACGGGAATTGACCAAAGGGAAAATATAAAAAAACGGTTTACGGTCAGCCTGGATGAGCATTTGGATCTCAAAACTGCTGATCAAGGCTACGGGCTGTCCGGGTTTAGTCAGCCCGTCGATCAGGGCGGCATCTTCAGAAAAATTAAATTCCCGTTGGAAATACTGCTTTAATTGATCATCAGAACTGAAATCATCTTCCGTACGCCAGTCTTCAAAGGTCTCCCCCAGGTTATTGGCCTGTAATTTGAACGCATCCGGATACTGGATGAACAATTGGTTAAAATACCCCAAGCGGCCTTGGGACAGCTTGGGGGCTACCATGGGGTCCACGGCAGGGTTATGTGAAAAATTAAATACATTCGGGTAAGCCAGTGTCAAATGTGTTGTCCACAAACCATAAAGGCACAGCCCCAAAAAGATCATATAAAATTTCTTGACCCCTGAAACACTCAAACGCCTGGCCAAAAACTGCACCCAAAAACAAAGAATGAAAACATAAGGCACGATGCATGAGTACAAACTCCCCTGCTCAGCCCGGTTGATATAATAATTAGAAAGCGCCAGGCCGTAAACGCACACGATGACAACAAAAAAATTCTCTGCGGCTGATCTTCTTAAGTAAACAAGGCTCCCGATAAAGATCATGGTAAAAACATACAACAACACTGCCCCCACGCCCAAGCTGAATATCCAATATTGCTGGGCGCTTAAATTTCCCCAAAAAGGGATAGGGCCCTGCCATAACAGCTGACGGACATACGCGGTCATATTTTGCCAAAATTGTGATGAAAATACCTCCGGGCCCTGGGTGAGGCGCAATAAAGCCACTGCGCCCAAGGGGGGGATCAAACACAAGAGGGCGGCAAATCCATTGTCCTTAGCCCCCCGGTAGACCTTGGCCCTGGTGTCTTTGAAAGAATATACCAACACCAGGGACGCGTAAAAAGCCACGGACAAATAGACCCCTGTGTCGAGGCTGTAAAATAAGGCAATGGCGGATATCGAGGCCGCGCCGAGCAAAAAATACCTTTTTGAAGTCCTTAAAAATAAAAATACCATGAACAAAAACGGAAGGTCAAAAAAGTACCGGCAAACGGTCGTGCTGGGATTGGTCAAATAAAAAGAAGCTGTCTCATCATGAAAAGGCTGCATTTTTAAAAGGATCAAAGTGCCGGCCATGGCCATAGGAACACTGTTCAACCACCAGCGCAAAAGCCCGAAGGCCGCAATAAAATAAACAATGCACGCCAGCATTACGATGGTGTACACATTAACATAGGTAAATCCCCCGAAAAGATTACTTAACTGGCTCACCATGACCGCCATGCCCAATCCATAACGGTTATTGACATCCACGTTAAGTTTGCAGCCTGCATGAAATGCCCATCCTGTATTCATCAAACAGGCATCGATGGCATGGAACTGTTCTCCCATAAACACCCGGGCAATAGCCGTCTCCATATCAGGAACATAAAGGAATAAAAAGATAAACACCACGAACGCGCCGGTCCCCATGATCCTTAACGCGGGTTGATTGTTCTCATCCATCACAAGGCCGCCTATAGCCCTAAAAAAACGCTCAAGAAAAGGCCAGAATATCTTAACTAATAAGGACACGGCTAAAATAATTTGATACGCTTTTTGGGCCAATAGAGGCTGATAATAATAAAAATGCATTTTAAGTAAAGCATTCAGCAAAAAAAAGGCCAAAAGTCCTTCAATGATAGCGCGTGCTGCATGCCGCCGGCAAAAACCTGTCAAGATCCCGCGGCGTGCGTACGCCAAAATTGCCGCGGAACTTACGGCCAAACAGAGAACGGCAAGGCCCGCATAATGCCAAGGATCATCCGGCGGCCATACCGCAAGATGATGTGCCCACCCATAGATAGCCGATGCATACAGACACGCCTGGATGCTGAAGGCGCAAGACAATGAGAACAGGACAATGAGATCTCGATGACTCTGCCAGAAGATCTCAAAGTCTTTCCCTTTAGGAAGGTGCCATGTGATGTTTTTGGCCCCCATGATGCCCTTGATCCAACGATACGCCTCCGGCCAAAATATTCTGACAACATAGGCTAAAGCGCATACAACGCAAAGCTCCTGGCGCGACTGCTCGGGATGGGCTCCCAACCAAACCTGGTATATCAAAAACAACTGGGGAAGCAGGATAATGGCCGCCATTGCGGTCCACGCGCGTACTTTGGGCAAGAATCCGTCATGCGGGGATTTCTTGTGGAAAAAAAGCAAACCCGTCTGTAATGCAATGGCCGCGGCGACATAGATCCTGTAAAGAAGCATGTTCCTGTTGGGGGTCAAACCTTTGCGCATAAAAGGAAAGAAGGAATAATATGTATTATCTAAGGGAAAGGGAATGAAACTGTAAACAAGGCCCACGACGATGATCAATTGCAAAGATTCCAGCAAAGCGGTCAACGTCAGCAAAAAGATATTTTTCATCGTCCGATCCATTTTTTGATCATCCCTGCGATGATGTCGATAAAAAACAGGAAATTCTTTTTGCTCCCGGACCGGTACAAGCCGTTTTCTTCAATAATGTCCCCTGAACCGATCAGTCTGCGCAAGCGGACATTCATAATAGTTTCGGAGCTATACCGCCGCAAAAGGTCCTGCAAAGAAATGCCTTCCGGTCCTCTCCTTTCAATCTCCCGCACCAGCCGCATGCGCACGGAAGTTTCGTAAGGGCCGAACACGCAAAGGACATAAACAAGCGACACTAATCCCGTGATCAGCAGGGCAAGCAGCGATGCCAAGACCCACGCCAGCAGCGGCGCATCCATGACCTTATTAACAAAAAGGATCCCCGTCAACACCAAGGGAAGGGCCACGACGGCGAGCACACAGACGCGCAATGATCTTAACAACTTTTCAGGCTGTAACCAGCGAAAGGTGATCACGTGAATGATAAAAAAGATCCCAAAAGAAACAAACCCAACTCCCGCTGCCAGAAGGTCCATATGCTTACCCCCCCATGTCCCTTCCTAAAACACGCTGCATGATAGTCAACGCCGTCGCGATCTTTTGTCCCGAAGGGTTTAGGATATACCTGTCTTTGGTATGTCTGGCACAGCCAGAGACGCATAGGTCCCTTAACCGTGTGCCTATAAAATCTTCCTCTTCAATACGCGCTAAAATGTCCGCGCGGGACAAATTTCCCCCTCTGCCGATGCTCATCAGTATCTTTTTGGACGGGCTCATTAATTGGGTCAACGCGTAAAACATCAAGTAAACAGGGCCCAACAAAATAAAGATCACTCCTGAAGTGATCTTGAACGGCAGTCCCCATAAAGAATGAGGGTCGAGGAGCATCCCTTGCCCTGCAGCATAAACTCCTGCGATATAAACACCCATGAAGATCATGGCTATGAAGATATACGCCCTGGCTTGCAAACCTGGCCTGGTCGTCTTGCGGCAAAAAAAGATATGGACCATAACAGACGCACAAAACAACAGTAAAGCAAAAAAAACATAAGCCATAGCGTTATTCGGATCCTGGTTATAAACTTTTATTTCAAGAGAGATTTGAAGGGCATGAAGCTTCTTTCGGTTGCATAAAATCATTATTGTGCCGGCGCAATTTATACATGCCGCTATCAACTTTTAACTGTTCTACCAATTGCTCACGCTGGGGACTGCGCCAGGGATCGTGAACAACCGAAAAGTTCCTGCCGCCGGCAATGGACCTGCCCTGGGCGCACAGCCATTGGATGCACTGGAAAATATCTTCCAGCGATGTGCCCTCTTTGCCTTGCATGAACTTTTCAGTTTCCTCGAATTTCGCCCTGGAAACGTGCGGATCGTTCAAGATCATTTGGTGCGTCTTGGTCTTTGTCCAGCCAGGTCCCACGATGAAGATATTCAGGTCCGGGGCTTCCGCGTCTAAAAATTCGCACATCTTGACAAGCATGATCTTGCCGATGGTATACGCGGAAAGGTTGACCACCGCGTTATTGGTCCCGCCGCCGGCAAAAAAAACAACGTCCGCGGCCCCTTGCGCATTGCGTAACGGATAAAGCATATGTACGGCCCGCAATTGATCAAGGCTGTTGACCTCCACCGACTTCTGCCATTGGTCAAAATCCGAATCAAAAAAAGGCTGCAACGGCAATGGATAGCCAACGCAAGAAATGAACGTATCCCAATGGCTGCCAAGCCCTTTTACATGTTCAACGAACTCGGATAAATTCCGCGGCTCATGGATATCACAAGCGAATAAATGGCAATTGGGATGTCCTGCTACTGCTTTGACCGCCTGGGCTGATCTGTAGGTGCCAATGACCCTGTGCCCCGACGATAAATACTTCTTGGCTAGAAACAACCCGATATCACTGCTTACTGAGAGGATCAAGATCGTTTTGACGGGGTCAGGCATGGGTTAAGTATAAAATTTATTCTCTTTCTTGTCCATCATTTACTAAGTAACCAGGGCTGCCCTAAGCGCCTTAAATATTTTCTTTAATGAACTCATGCGTGATCCCATGGGTTTTTAAATAGTCTTTATAAACGATGCCGTCCGAAATATTTTTATAAAAACCGTTGTAATAGATCCCAAGCAGGTATTTGCCGCGCTCAATGGTGCACAAACGCCAATTGACTGTCGAAGCTAAAAGCAGCGCCAATATGGCCCACAAAACAATGTTGCGCCCCAGGACCTTCTTGATCATCAAAGCCTCCAATATAGCATGATCCCTGCCCATAACAAAAAGATAAAAAGCGCCCCCGTAGCGGCTATGCATACCCATGCACCGCCGGGAGGATGATAGGAAAATTCTATCCTGTGCTCTCCCGCGGGGACCTTGATACCCTTAAAAGCCTGGTTCACCCGAAGCAATTCAACCGGCATTCCGTCTATATAAGCTTTCCAGGACGTAGTGTAACTGTCATTGTATACCACCGTTCGGGGCCTGGAAAAATTGACCTTCAGTCTCAGGGTATTAACATCGAAATAATTGACGTTTACCTCCGGGCTGGGGCCTTTCACAGGGACACCCGCAGGGCCAATATCATCGTAGAGAAGAATTTTATATTGGGCATAGTTGGCCAAGACACTCTCCGGGGTGTGTTCGGAGAGATCAAATGTCCAGCGGGTCACTGATTGCGGATAACCCACTTTAGGCGGCGCGTCGGTCATGCTCATGTCATACCAGAAATCTTCGTAAGGGACAAATTGATAAATACGGCCTGTGCTCACCGCTGGTTTCAGTGGCCGTACCCAGCTAAAAACAGGCGTGACATGCATGGAAGGCAAGACAGTCGCGAATTCATTGGCATTTAAAGCGTAGGCATGAAGAACCCACGCCGGCTGAAGGACTAAAATGATGGCAAAAATGCCTGCCCATATTTTAGAGGAAAAACGGATCAGGCCGGAATAATAAACGGCTAATGCCGCGGCGGATAACCCCAATGTCACATAAGAAGCTGTTGGTACACCCTCAAAGTGCCTAAGGAAGCAAAAGAAAATCGCGTGCAAAACGAGCACACCGAAGATGATCCCTTTTTTAGCACCGGTATCTTTCGGCTTAATGCTCAAAAGCATTTGCAATTGATACAGCCCTAACAAGATCACGACGGGGATGAGAAAAGAACCCAGAAAAAAAAGATTACGGAAATAAGCGAAGAAAAAAATATGCCTGTATAAAAAACCAAAAAGGCCCGTGGCACTGCCCGAGGCAATGAGCCCGATGAGCAGCGCCATCCCGCTTAAAAGAACAGTCAAACGTTTGAGCCGCAAAAAAAATGAGACTCCGAGTACGATATATACCCATACGGGTAAAAAAAAGAACGAATCACTGCCATAAGTGACTTTGTCCAAATGTCCAAAAAGATATTGCGTATCCAGGCGCTCGCCCAAGGTCCCGCTGTGGGTGATCTCATCGTACGACATCCCGCCCTGACGGCCCATGGTGCGGTCATAACACTCCTGGGCGGAAGTATATTCGCAATGCCTGCCCGGAGCCACCACGTCCCCGCTGGCATCCAGGATCTTATACGCCAAGAGAGGTGCCGCGGCTAAAAGGACCCCGATGACGCAAAACAAGGCCAATCGCCAATGTTTAAGAACAAAATGGTACAAATTAGTAAAAAAAATCCGCGCTTCTTTAATATATAAAAGGATGAAGACAGATAAAAAGCATAAAAAAAACCGTCATAAAATAAAATGGCAGGTAAGAACTTGTCAAAACCATTGTCGTGAAGGTCAGTCCCAGGAAATTCCCTTTATCCTGCCGACGGGGAAAAACGCAGTAAAAAGAAAAAGAACCAAATGGTTGGCACTACAATTTCCAAGAATGTCATCTGGGTGAACATCGAGGCCCCTAAACTCGAGAACATAAGCCCCAGATAAGCCAGGTAGGACATATAACGGTCCTTGAGGATCTCCCGGGCCAAAAAATAAAATCCAATACAGCCGGTAAAAAAATAAACCACCATGTAGATCACGAACGCGTTGCTGTAATTGATGCCCGCTAATTTTAAAAGCGGGACCATTTGCGTGACAGGATTAAAAAGATTGCAGATGGCGATCGCGTAAAAAGGACGGCCAAGGCTGACAAACGGCTCCCACAAAGGGACCACACCGTTGAGGAGATTGTTAAAATAGAATTTGGTGACCCCGTAGATGGTATTGGTATCCATATTCACGGGAATACGGCCAAAAACAAAATCGCGCATTAAAAAATATCCATAATACGCAGGGCATCGCAAAGGCAAAGGCACGAAACATGGTTGGCATTATACCAGCCAAAAAGGATTAAAACCAGCATCAACAAAAATCATCCATCCGGTGGAAGCCAGGCTCATGACCTGGGGATCATGGGAATTCCACCCAAATGGGATCTCTCCGCGGCGGGATGAATAGCTATAAGCCGCAAGGCTTTGTGAAATATTACAATGTAAGCTGTTCATGGACCTTCGCATTGATAATTTATCCGTAAGGGCTTGGGACGCCCACTCAGGATCCTTATTTTCATAATGATCCGCTAACTCTGTGAGAGCCACCATCGCTCCGGCGGTCCATTCGACCGATATCCTGTTATGTTCATCCGTATAACCAACTCCTAAAATATTCCCCTCTTTATCAAAAACCCCGGAATGGGCGCGGGCCGCCTGCCAAATGCGCCAGGCTGATCCCTTCCCAAACCATTCATCCAGGTCCTTGGGTCCGATGCAGGCGATCCCCCACGTCTGCACATCCAAAGCGAAATTGTCACAGCCTGTCCCCCATTGGCCGTTTTTATAACATGCCCCGGTATGGAAAAACCCTTGTTTCGCATCCCAAACGAACCGTAAATACCGCGCAACGGCATCCATCGCGTTTTTGTATTGCGCCTCGCCCGTGACTTCATACAACATGCGGAAGGCCGCGTACCAGGAAATATTATTCTCCGTTGAGATATGGCTATACCACCAATTGTTTTGAGTAAAATCCTTCATTTCCTCTGCGTTTAAAGTGCGGTTTGTTCCCAAAGGCGCCATGCGGATACCGCCGATGTCGCTTTGAAGGATCATGGCCGCGCGGGCCAATTCCCGCGCCAAATTCAGCTCAACACTGTCTGAATGCCTCGCGTATATGCCCTTGGCCGTGTCAAAATATTTTTTATGATAGGTCTGCATCGCGGCGATCACCACCCACGCGTTCTCTCCGGCCACTGGTTTCCAGTCCACCCAATGCAGACGATCATCGCCGGGAAATCCGGCCAGGGTCTTTTTCCCATCCAAAGGATCAGTGACTAAATAATTGCCGTCCGCGTCAATGATGCGGAAAATAAATCCCCGCTGGCCTAACCGGCTAACATCAGAACTCACCCTTTCAGGGTTCTTCGGATCATAAATAAAGGTGTTGATCGGATAACCGGCGCGGATATTCCAGGAATCCCCCACGGACCCTTGCCAATAATACCCATCCGCCAGAGAGGCCTGTTTTAAATCCTCCTTGCCTCCCGCCATGCTCAAAACGATCTGATTAACAGCTCCATCATAAATATCCATCCCTTCATGCGTGATCGTCCGCTCAATGGAGCCTTTTAAAGCTCCCGATGACTCCATGTGCTGATACACCGCGGGCTTGTCCTTTTCAGGGATGTAAAAACTGTACGGAAGGCGGGTGATGGGACTGACATTAAATTTAAGCCAATTAAGCAAATGGGTGTCAAAAGAAAAAAAGACCGAAGATTGGGCCCCCACATTCGGGATATTGCCGGTAACCAGACAAACACAGATAAACACCATTAGAATTTTTTTCATTGCATCCTCTCCCCCACAATAAAAAAGCCCCGGATGTCATAATGACCGGGGCTTACCTTAAAGGAGCATAGGGAAAAGAATGCAATGCGCATTTTTCGGTAACCAGGCAGTCCTTATGAAAGGATCCACGGCTTTGCCCCCGTGCTTTACACGGGGCCCAGCTCAAGTCCAAACAGGCCTAAGCTGAAGTCCCCAGGTTTCCCTGGGTTTGCCTTTATCGTTCATGTTCTTATAAAAGAGCGCTTTCTCAACTCACCTGATTGAAGTATACACTATATTTCACGTTTGACAAGGGTAGCGCTTTCCCGTGGTTATTCTTTACAACACACCTGCGTTCCCCTAAAATGCCTTTATGCTTTTTTTGAAACAATACGCCAAATGCTTTATCTTGTTATTGGTTGCGGGCGTTGGCATCATCCTCTCAGTTCCTTACGTGAATTTTCAGGATTACCTGTCCCAGGGTGATCATGGCCGCGATCTTTATGCCGCCCAAGCGGTTTATCGGGGAGAGCTTCCTTACAAAGATTTCTGGTGGGTCTATGGGCCTTTAATGCCTTATTATTACGGCCTGTTCTTTAAAATTTTTGGGACCAAGATCAGCAGCATGATATTGGGGAAACTCCTCCTCAGGGTCCTCGGCGGCATTCTCATTTGTTTAGGGATGATGGAAGTCTCCTCAGGAATAACCGCCTTTCTATGCGCCTGCTGGTTCATGCTTTTCCAGCAGGATTTTTTCTTTACCTATAATCACTTGGGCGGCATTGTCATGGTCCTGGGTGTGGCCTTCTGCCTTTTATCTTATATACGGAAAGATTCCCCCCAAGCGGCTTGGGGCGCCTTAGGTTTCGTATTTACATTATGCCTGATCAAGGTCAATTTCGGATTAGCCGCTTTAGTGGTGAGCGTGATCACCGTTGGGGCCTGTGATCTTGTGCGCCGCATCCCTGTTAATACAGCCAAAAAAACTTTTTATACTGTTGCTCTCATCGCGATCCCATTCCTGGTTTTCATTATTTACTGGTCTTTGCTAAAAGGTTTGTCCGTTATGGAAATACGGCAATGCCTTCCTTATAAGGAAGGCGACCAGCCTTACAGCATGAGCCCGTTGGTGGCGGTCAGTAATTTTTGGAAGATCACCTGGCACACGATGAGCTCCAACTGGGAGAGCATTACCTGGGCCATAATGATCAATGCCAGCGCTTTATATTGTATCTATCTGTTCTTAAGAAATAAACTGCCTCCTGCACGCAGAACCATCTTGGCGCTGTCCTTAGGGATGCTATGTCTTTTTTGCGTGGCTAATTTTCATGAATATCTTAAAAGCGGGGTATTGTACCGGTCTTACTGGTCCCAGCCATTGAGCATAATGATCATTTTTTTGTTGATCGATACCGCTCTCTCGAACATCCCCGGCAAGATTTTGCAGTTAATAGCGCGCATCATAGTTTTCTCGTTTTTGACTTTTCTGGCTGTCTTCTGTTGGAACTCTCTCCTGGCACCGGTCAATTCCTATAAGATCAACAGCCAATACCTGTCCCTGCCGCGGGGAGGCGTTTACCTCACCAATTCTTCTTCATGGATCACAACCGTCGAGAAAACCACGGAATTCTTAAATAAAACACTCAAACCCGATGAGCTTTTCTTTGCCCTGCCCTATGATTGCCTTTATTATTATCTGACCGGTAAAAAAACGCCGACACGCCAACTGATCTTCTTTGAGCATATCAAGATCCCTCCCGAGCAGGAAAGATCTGTGATCGCTGAACTGGAAAAGAACCGCGTCAATTATGTCCTGCTTTCCAGCCGGGCTTTTGCCCGCCAAGAGCTTGGATTAGGTTTTTTAGGAACGAGCTATTGTCCCATGATCGGGAAATACATTCAGGACAATTTTGTGGCCATCGCCCGTTTTGGTGATTGGACCAATGAGCCCGGATGGGCGTGGAACCATGGGACATTGATCCTCAAACGTAAAGGGACATAAGGATGAACAGCTATTATGTATTCGGCACGGGAATATTTTTGCCGTCTGCTACGGTTTACAGCTTGGCTGCTATCGCGATAAAGCATTCGCGGCATCCGCGCTGTAAAACCTTGCAGACATTTGGCAAAAAATTCCTTATTGTGCCTCACACATAATAACTGTTCATCCAACGCACATATGAAACTCTCTCCTAAAATCATTTTCCTTATTTTAACAATCCTAATGTCCGCTCTCTTTGTCTGGCCTGAGCTGAACTATCAGGACTTGCTTTCTCAGGGCGATCATGGCCGCGATCTGTACGCTTTTGACGCGGTGACTCACGGGAAATTGCCCTACAAAGATTTCTGGTGGGTCTATGGCCCCCTAATGCCATATTATTACGGCCTGTTTTTTAAGGTCTTGGGGGTGCATATAACGAGCGTTCTTCTCGCGAGGGCCTTGCTTGTGATCGTCTGTTCTGTCTTTTTTTATTTATCCGCGGCCTGCTTTATGTCTCCCGGACTGGCATTCTTGGCAGCTGCCTGGTTTACCCAAGGCCGTCAGGAATTTTCAACTTATAACCATATCGGCGGCATTGCCGCGGAATTAATGATCTGCTGGTGCCTTTTATCTTATATCCGGGCCGGGTCCATACGCTATTTATGGACCTCACTGATCGCTGACTTTATCCTGGGATTAATAAAGATCAACTTTGGTTTAGCAGGTTTAGTGGGTATTGTGTTTGGCGTGCTGTGGATCGATCGCTCCAAGAAATACTCCTTCAGCGACCAAGAGAAGAAGATCTATTGGGCGGCCGTCTGCTTAGTGCCTCTGGCTCTTGGCATCATTAACTGGTTGCTTCTTAAGGATCTGCCGCTATACGCCATACGCCAGTGCATGCCCTATTTTGGCACCGATCAGCCCTATCATGCCTCGCCATTGATAGTCATTCCTTATTACCTGACCCAGCATTGGCTGACCTTCATCCGTACCCGCTTCGGCATTCCCATTGGCATCGTCCTGCACGGATGCACCCTGCTCAGCGTGTATTTACTGATCAGCAAAAGAATCGAAAAAACATACCGGCAGAATATTTTATTGGGACTGGGAATTATCGGGGGCTTTTTTGTCCTTTATTTCCATGAATTTTTAGTCAGCGGCGTGTGGTACCGTTGCTTTTGGTCCGTCCCTTTCCTGGAACTCTTTCACTTTGTGATGATCGCCGTGGCATTCACCTTTATTCTAAAACCCTTGCGTATCCTCATCCTGATATTTTTAGGAGTATTGGCGGCATTAGGGATCGTCTCTCATATCGGCAGTATCCAGAGCCAAAAACAACCCTTTCGTTATTTAAGCATGGACCGGGGCCAAATTTACGTCGGCAATGAACCTCAATGGACAGACACCGTCAATAAAGTCACCACTGTTTTAAACACCGCGCTAAAAAAGGACGATCTCTTCTTTGCCCTGCCCTATGACTGCCTGTACTACTATTTAAGCGGTAAAGAAAGCCCCACGCGCCAACTGATCTTCTTTGACCACATCAAAATACCTCCCAAGCAGGAAATTTCAGTGATCAAGGAATTAGAAAACAATCAAGTCAGTTTCGTTTTAATGTCCAACCGCATCATCTCCGATGAAACAGGCTTAGGGGTCTTTGGCAGGACCTACTGCCCTTTGCTTAGCGCGTACATCCACGATAACTTTACGCCCGTATTCCGCCAGGGGGGCGACTGGACCCAGCCGCCCGGATGGGCCAATAATCACGGCGTCATTATCCTTAAACGCAGCGCTTCAAATCGATGACTTTCTTAAAACTTCAAGAAAATTTGGATCGATCTTATAGCCTGTTGCTTCTGCTTTATGGACATTTTCCCAACTTGCGGCGTACTTTCGTTGTTCATAAAATATATACGCCCGGCCGTAATAAGCTTCCCCATCCATAGGATTGATATGCAGGGCCCTGTCGTAGTCTAAAAGCGCCTGATTGAAATTATTTTGGTAAATATATACATCCCCCCGTTTATCATAGGCCCCGGCGAAATCAGGGTTGATCCCTATGGCTTTGCTGTAATCCAAAATGGACTGCCTCAAATTCCCCTGGCCTTGATACGCCAATCCCCGATCGTAATAAATTTGGTCGGATGCGGGGTTGATCTCTATGGCCTTATTGTAGTCTAAAATGGCCCGGGCCCCGTTGCCCATGGCTTGATAAATGATCCCCCGGTTATTGTAAGCTTCCGCAAGGTTGGAGTTAATGGCTATTGCCTTATCATAAGCTGAAATGGCCTGCCTCATGTCCCCTCTATTTTGATAGCCCGCGCCGAGATCACAATAAATGACAGCAAGATTATGATATGTTTTTAATGTGTCTTCCCATGGGATTGATTTGTTTTTTTGCAGAATATCCAGCTCATGGCCCCATAAGGTAACTCCACTCTGCCATACCTTGCATTGCTGATACGTCCTGTATGCAAAGAATGCCAATATTACACTGATGGCCATGACCAAAACCATCTTATTCTTGGATATCTTCTTATGCCATTGATCTGCCAATACCCCTATAAAAAGACAAAACCCCAACTCTCCTAAAAACATATACCGGTCTGCCACCGGGTTCCCATAAGCATGGTCGTCAAATCTTAAAAGAAGAAATATGGAAGAGAAATAAAATCCCCAGGCCCATACGTACCAGCGGTTCTTTCTAAACCAAATTAAGCTCCACACTACCAATACCAACGCTGCCATAGAACCAAGGTATTCCTGATTGAATAATGCCACGGGTTGAGGCAAAAGATATACAGGGATCAGATCTATAGGCACAAGAAATTTCTTGATATAAAAAATAAAGCACCAAATGAACTGCAGGATGCCTTTAAAGGTAAGTAGAGTAAACGCGTTGGATGCCTGCCCATTGGCACTGAAAGTAGGTCCCGCAAGCAACCCCATAATGAAAAGATACGGGATCTTTTCTAAGACCAGGACCAGGCTAAAAGGCCTTCGATAAAACCAGTCGAAAAGGAATAATACTAACGGAAGGCTGATGGCCATGGGCTTAGCCAGCATGCTTAACGTGCCAAAAACTATGGTCAGGATATATTGGCCGTATTTACGTCTTTGAATAAAGCCCAGGTAAGAATAGACCGCCGCCAGATAGAATAAGGCATACAGGACATCTTTACGCTCGGAGATCCATGCTACTGATTCTACGTGCAAGGGATGCAGGCTGAAAAATAATGTCCCGATCGTCGCTGCCGCGAGCGATAAACCAAGGCGCCGGGCGCAAAAAAATACCAGAATAATGTCCAGTAAATATAAAAACAGATTGTCCAGATGATATAAGAATGGTTTCAATTTCACCCAATGATATTCAAGGGCGAAAGAAAGGCTGGTCAATGGGATATAGGCGTTATTGACCACGCTGGTAAAGATCAAATGGATATGTTCTGTGTCAAGACGGGTGATGGAATAATTGTTTAAAACGAGGGGCTGATCATCATAACCTACCCAGCCATTGTTCAATACCGGTGAAAAGGCCAGTGCGGTTATCACTATGATCGCCGCAAGGACGCAGAGATGTTGTGTTTTTTCAGGGATCACGGGCTTTACCGCTTTCCAACGAATTTAAGCTTCAGCAAAGCGACAACCAACAGCAGCGTCCCGATCGTAACATTACTGAATAGTTCGGCAAAGAACTGTGTGCGGTTGCCGACAATATCGCGATTGATCAAAAAAGTTGCCATGAACCCGGTCACAACGCACCCCGCGACAAAGAGGTCCTTGCCCTTAACCTCAATAAGATAGCCGATCAAAAGCATGCAAGGGACTGCCAGGGCCACAAAGTTTAATTCCCATCCATTAGGGTTGAAAAGCGGCAAGAAAGAAAAAAGCAGGGCATAATCGATCCTTTGGTCCCGGGGCTTTCCGAACGAAGGGATCAAGGTCAATGAATATAAAAAAGCCGCGAGCGCGTATCCAAGAATTTTTCCCTGTTGAAAGGTCAAATACGCAATATTGATACTGAGCCCACATTCGCTGAAAAAGCGGATGGCCATCGAGATCAAGGACTGGTTCTTCACATCCATATACGACCTCTTGTCCAGGGAAGTCTCCATGATCGAAGGGATCCAAGTGGAAATATACGTTATCTCTTTCTGGACGCCCACCGCCAGGGCCGGGATCGACAGCCAGATAGCAACAAATACCACTGTCCAAGCCGCGGCTTTGAATTGTCTGCGAACAATAAAGTAAGGAAGAAAGATCGCGGGCGTATATTTAATGAGGATGGCCGCCGCCAAAAACGCTCCGGCCAATGCGTTTTTCCCTTTAGATAGAGAAACCAGGCTCGCCAGTACCAGCACACACATCAGGATCGCCACTTGGCCGATATCCCAATCTAAGATAATAAACTGAAATAAAAACAAAACTCCCAATCCATAGAGAAGGCGGTCCCTCCTCGATCCCGTCACATCAGAAGCCATGCGGAACAATATAAAAGTTAAAATAAAATTGAGGGCAAAAAAAAGGCAATCTGCGACCTTGATCGGCAGGAGACCGAGCGGAGAAAAGCAAAAAGCAAAAAACGGAGAATACTTGAAAGGGGTCACTTCGAGAGTGTCGCGAAAATAAATGTCTTCACGGGCCAGAAACTTCAGTGAAGTATGGTGATAAACCCTGAAGTCGCAATAGTGCCGCTTGGGCTCACGGTCCAAATTGCGCATAAAAAAATAGACAAAGACAAACGCAACGACCAGCACGACTATCCACTTCCGGTTCACAGCCACAAACGTCTCCTGATTCACATTCTTTTTCTGATCTTTGTCCCTGTCAGCCTATACCTGGCCAATTGCCCAATATAATACCAGAATTCCCGATCAGTTAAGTCTGATTTCATCTCATTGAATAAGTAACAGGTGATCACTACTGTGCTTTTGTCACGCGGTACCCTGTGGTTAAAGACGCAATACCAGGGGCTTTGGTGGTTCTCAAGATCCAGGGGCACCTTCGTATAATAACAGACATATCCATACTTGCGGATGTAATCCCAAATGGCTTGGACGGTCTGGCGGGGAAGCAGTTTGTTTTTCATGCGAAAGCCGAATTCTGAACATCTCAAACAATATCGGGCATTAGGTCTGTACACGGCTTGAGAGCAAATGCAGCATTTCCTAAAGATCTTCTTAGAGGTTTTGGGCAGAGATGGTGGAACGATCCGGTCCCAGTAAATGAAATGTTTCTTCTGTTTGATCTTGATGTGATTTTTTTTATAGTTGTAAAGTTGCAGGACATAATACCATAGTTCATTCTCGGAGAGATCCGACTTCATTTCATTGAACAAGGAAGAAGTGATCACCACCTTCCTGCCGTCACCCGGTTTCCAATGATCGAAGACGCAATACCAGCGGCTTCGGGGATCTGTCAAGTTAAGGGGCATTTTGGTGTAGAAACATATAAAGCCGTAGCGGCGCACATAAGCCCGTATCCTTTTGGCAGCTTTGCCATGGATGCCGCTGTCTTTCATCCTGCGGTTAAAGTGAGAACAGCGAAGACAATACGGGGATTTATTGGAAAAAACCGGCCTGCCGCACATACGGCATTTCTTACCGTGCACCTTGATATATCTCGATTGAGGTAAGGTTTTCTTCATCAAAATGAACTAATCACTGGCTGGCAAAATAAACCCTGCTAAATTATTACGTTTTAGCACGTGTCGCTTTAAGGGCTCTTTTAATTTTTATAATTTCGTCTGAAAATATTCTGTCTTTATCATCACTTTGAAATTTTGTAAACTTCGTATCTAAATTATAGTAATCTTCTTCAATATATCTAATGTCTTGTGCCGATGCTAAATTTATACATTCTTCTAAAATATTCAGCAACTTTTTAAAATTCCCAAAATTGCCACTTTTGTAATATGGTAATATCGAATCTGTAATACTTTTTATAGCTCCAGCATAATTATGTTGGGCTCGCATATGTAGTGCTTGAACATGATAAATTCCTGCCGTTACGTATGCCAATTCCTTATCTGTGGCTGTTTGATATGCCAAAAAATGTTCCTTTAATTTCTTTTGCTCTTGGGTAAATTTTTCTTCTAATTTCTTTGCTTCGATATCAAATATCTTTTTTTGATATAATTGAATTAAATAAGGAACAAGTAATCCAGCTATTGTTATAAAAATTAAAAGTCTATTCCAAGCACCATTATAAAATGAGTCAACTTGTGTTAATAATTGAAGAGGGTCAAGTTGTTGTGCGGCTGTAACTGTAGCATGTGCATCCATTAAAATATCCTTTCTTTTAGAAAGTCGAAACTGTCATTATTTTGTTTATTCTCTTTCTCTTAAATTCTCTAGAATTCTTATAATTTTATCAGCTGTATGCCCATAAGATACGGCTTGCGCTGGATATAGTTCACTTTTCTCTTCAACAACATGGGCTACTTTATTTCTAATCCTTCTCATATCATGTATTGTGTAAATTATTTCAGGGTTTATTTTCTTCTCAGTAAGATAAGCAAGTTTACTCAATAGCGAACGATGAGACAGGTCCATCGGCATACCCAATCTTACGGCAGCAGAATGAATAGCGGTTTCGACTGCTGCCCAAGCTATTAGAATAGCTCCTTGTGGTGATATGGAAGACATCTCCGAAATTTGTTCTTCTAAAGTAGAATAAAAACCTCTTTCATTCTCAGGTATAGGATGAGTCACAACTGGTTCTTGAATTTCCTCTGCTCGTGATTCTAATTTATTAAATTCCGCTGAAAAATCTTTATACTTTAATTTTCTTAAAGAAAGCAATAATCTCGATAGTGGCTGCTTTAAAGAAAAGAAAACAATCAATACAGTTGCCGGCCAAGCCAGTGTTTGCACTAAAATAGATATAAATCGAAGTATGTCCATTAAACATTACCTGCAATAGTATGAGTATTCTTTATAACCAATTCTCCTTAAATCAGCCCTACTAAATTATTGAATTTTGAATTCGCCCTATTGCTTTAACGTCCGAATAGCCCACAGAACAAATCGGAAAAGTGTGCTTAAAAAATAAACCACTAACAACCAAAATCCTATCTTATGAAACAATAGGCATTTCATTAAATATTCATGTCTTGTATTTATTAAAGCTGGGAGATTTCCCATTGTTTGCATGGAATCGGTTATTTGAAAAACCAAATTCTTGTAATACGTTTCTAGAGATAAAAAAATGCCTCCACCTATTGCAATTAAAAGGAAAAGGCCTTCTCTAGCTATAATTTTTTTAATGTTCATATTCTCTATACAAAGCCCTGCTAGATTATTGGATTTTTAACTCTTCTGTTTTTTCTTAGATTTATCTATTCGTATAATTCGCTTTGTTGTTGATAGGAATCCTGCTGATTGTAAACGCTTTTCAATATCTGTTTGACAATTAAAACTCATGCCTGGAACAAACCCCTTTCCATCTGCCAATACATCTGCATGTTTAAGTGTTAACTCCGCGAATCTTTCAGCAAATGGCAAAACATGCTTTTGAATGTATACATCAAGAAAGTCCTTATGAACAATATCTATCCCAAAAACCCTACTTCTGTCGTACTTATGTCCCCCGTCATGTGGCTGCTGCTTAAAAACTCTTACCCAAGGCAAAAGTTTCTTCTCTTTTCCTGATTCGGTAACATAGACACCAACCATTGGAGCATCTAAGACTACCAATCCTATCAAAAGTTGACAATCAAAATAATGTGCAGTTTCGGGAGGGCTCTCCACTTTAGAAAAATGAGAAACTGCTTTTATTATAGGAAATGTGAGGCTCTGATAAACATCACTACCCTCTATGATGAGTTCTTGGCCTTTGCGCACACATTTACTGAATGTTGGACAATAAGGGGCTGGATTAACGAGAAATGGATGTTTATCAAGTTCAAATAGATGTATTGGCTCAAGAATATATGTTGACCTATCGTCATCTGTACTAATTACTATTTCATTAGTTTTTAAACCCGAAATAA
>Ga0206952_10079_pt1 | contig 30740 bp, 27 predicted proteins | sample Alteio_BWOrgHeat_39_FD_152966 | JGI IMG/M metagenome (GOLD analysis project Ga0206952, IMG submission 152966) | Enriched cells from forest soil in Barre Woods Harvard Forest LTER site, Petersham, Massachusetts, United States -... | ecosystem: Environmental > Terrestrial > Soil > Temperate forest >... | reverse complement strand
AGGGCGGCGGCGATTCGGAATATCACCGTGCGCTCGCCACGCTGCCAGACTTCATCCTCGAACGCGAGAACTGAGGCGGTTCACAGGCGATGGTCAGCAGTTCGTAGTAAAAAAACTTCTGATTCTGGGCGATGAAAGTTTCTCTTCCATTCAAAGTTGTTTACCACGAGCGGTATGATTTGAATCTTGGCCCGCACGTTTTCCCTTCGCAGAAATTTCGGCTTATTTACGAATTGCTTCTTCGCGATGGCATCGCGACGAAGGATGATTTTCTTCGTCCCGAACCTGCGAGCGACGAAGATGTTCTGCGCGTACACACTCCGGACTGGGTGCGCAAGCTAAAGACCGGCACGCTCACTGCCAGCGATGTGATGCTCTTGGAAGTGCCGTATTCTCCCGAACTTGTCGAAGCGGTGTGGCTCGCGGCGGGCGGATCGATTCTTGCGGGGCAGGTTGCCCTGCGGGATGGATTCGGTTCGAACCTGAGTGGCGGATTTCATCACGCGTACCCAGGACACGGCGAAGGATTCTGCGCGATTCATGACGTGGCGGTGGCGATTCGAAAGCTGCAAACGGACGGCGCAGTGAAGAAGGCGATGGTCGTGGACACGGACGTGCACCACGGCAACGGCACGGCCGCCATTTTCAGCAAGGATGCGACGGTTTTTACGATTTCCATTCATCAGGAAAACAACTATCCCGCGCACAAACCGCCATCGAGCATCGATTTGAACATGGCAGACCGCGTGGATGACGAAGAGTATCTGGACGCGTTGATTCCGGCGGTCCAAAAAGCACTCAACGAATTTCAGCCGGACATTCTTTTTTATGTGGGTGGCGCCGATCCGTACTGCGAGGATCAACTCGGAGGACTTTCGCTAACGAAGGAAGGATTAAAAGAGCGCGACCGCAAAGTCTTTGAAGCAGCGCGCAAGCGTAAGATTCCGGTGGCGACAGTTCTGGCCGGTGGGTACGCGAGGCGCGTCGAAGACACCGTTCGAATCCACGTCAATACTATTCTCGCGGCACGCGACGTCGCAGAAAAATATCCGCACACTTCTTCAACGCACGGCTAGGGTGTTTTCTTAGTGCCGGTAGCCGCCGGCGCATTCGCAGCGCCAAGTGCGCGGCGCACCGCTGCGGTCAAGTCTTGTGCGAATGCAACCGGTTCGAAACCCTCGGAGCGGAACGCCGTTTTTCCGTCGCGGTCGATCACGATGACGGTGGGGAACGAGTTGACAGAAAAGAGCCGTTCCAAGCCGTCGGCAAAGACTACGGTGGTACGCGGCTTATCCTCCGCGAGGTAGGGAGGCACGAGAGTCTCATCTTCATCGCAATCCGCCGCAAGGAAAAGCGCGTCGGGAGTCCCCTGGAATTCCGCAGCCACCCGCGCGAAAAGAGGTTCCAGGGCGTGGCACGGGCCGCACCAGGTAGCCCAAAAATTTACAACGAGGACCTTTCCCTTGGCGTCTTTCAATGGAAACGGAGTACCTTCCGGCGCTTTGCGGAGCATGAATTCCGCGAGCTCGCGTGCGTCGGCATTTCTTCGAGGCCTTGTGCCGCTCGCAGCATCAGAGACCTCGTCGAATGTTTTGAGCAGATACTCACCCAATCCGTCGTCGGAGCCGTGCGCGAGCCGCCACACATTTCCAAATTTCTGCCGGATGGCGCGGCGGCCGGTGGCTCCGCTCGAGGAATCACCCAGCGCAAAGGCCCGCGCATACTGTTGAATGGCGGAGTTGAAATCTTTCTTCAATTCTGCAATTTCACCGAGCTGTTCGGCGGCTGCAGCGCCAGGCAAAACAGCGTAGCTGGCTTCAAAATCCTTTTGCGCCGCGGAAGCGTCCTTCAATTTCACTTCGAGCCGTCCTCGCAAGGACAATACGGACGAACGATCGCGTTTTCGCTCGGCGATCCACTCTTCCTGCGAAATCCTCGGGGACTTTTCTTCGGGAGAACTCCGGTCAACGAAGTCGAGTACGCGGGTTGCGTAGTTGACGGCCCGGCGCAAACCGGCTTCGTCCCCGCTGCGTTCCAGAAGCTGAATGGTGAGAATGGTCATGGAGATATCGTCAGGACGGAGAGCAATGATGTGTTCCGCGTAGTTGGCAGCGCATGCGCTATCACGAAGCTGGATGCACGCTTCCACGAGCGCGCGGTAGATTTGGGGCCTTTGCGGCGACTCAGGAAATTTTGCCAGATACGATTCCAGATTGCGGACCACCGCGGCGCGGTCATTGCCGGCATCCGCGAGGGTATGCTGCAATTCTTCTTCTGGCGAGGGCAGCTTTGCAGGCGGGGTTTGCGGTGCAGCACTCGGTTTCGACGCTTGAGGCCGTTGCTCTTGTCCGTTTTGAGAGGCGGGCATTGCATTCACGGATAGTCCCACTGGGCAGAACACCAGGAAGGCGATTGAGCAAGCAGAGAAAGGCCGGGAAAGCATGGAAGATGATTCTAAAGGCATCGGGAGGAATTGTCGCTAGTTCTCAAGCGGTTTCTGAAACGCTAAGAAGCGCCGGCAGTGCGTGCATCATTCGAACCGCTCACGCGAATCTCGCCGGAGACGGTGTGCACTTCGACTCGCCCGCCGCCCGCGCCCATGTGCGCCCGGAGAGAATGTTTGCCTTGTTCCTCGATCACGATAGGAATGTCGGCGCGAATATCCCCGGAGGTGGCTTCCGCCGAGAGGTGGAAATTCGAAGAAGCGGGAACGCTCAATTGGACGCCGCCGGAAAGGGTCTTGAGTTCCCAGAAGCAGACAGCGTCGGGATTGCCCTGCACGGACACCTGGCCCGAGGCGGCATGGGCCTTTACATTATTCATCGCGCCCTTGATTTCGACTTCGCCGCTCGCGGTACTCGCATCGACGCGCCCGCCCGGTTTCGTCACGCGAATGACTCCGGCGACGGCGTTGGCGATCACATCCCCTTTGACATTCGAAACGGTGACATTTCCGGAGACGCTCGAGATTTTTACATCGTCGCCAATATCCGTAGCCGAGACAGATCCGCTCGTGCTATTCAGCTGAATATCGCGATCGATTTTCTCGGCGCTGATCGCGCCGGAGATCGCTTGCACCTTGACCGGACCGCGGATTCCGCGAATCGTCTGGGCGCCGGATACCACGTTGGCGCTCACTTCCGTGTCGTGCGGCACTTGAATGGTGTAGGTGATGGTGAGGTTGCGCACGCGAGAGCCTTCTTTGCCAATGCGAATAGTGTCGCCCTTCTGCTCGACGGGAGGATTCGCAAGCGTGTCATTCAGGCGCTTCTGCGGATTGTCGAAGCCCATTCCGGAAGCGCGCACGTCCGCATGGATGTGCACTTTGTTGTCCGCGCTTCCGGTGATGTCCACGTCGCCCGACGTATTTGCCAGTTCCAGGCGGAGCGGGCCGCTCACGTCAAAGGTGCGATCAAAGTTGCCGCTCGCCGATGGCCCGGCGTTGCAAGCAGCCAGAACAAAGAGCGCCGTGGTCACGGCGGCGGGCAGCCAAAGATTGCGGTGACGCGGCATTCATCCTCCGAAACAGCCAAAAGTCTTACTCAGGAAAGCTCCATCCATAGTTACGCAACACAAGGGGATTATGTTCCCGACGCGGCCTTGGCGGAACGCTCAGCGCGCGGCGAAAGAGTTTCGTTCAGGGAGCCTTGGCGGTAGCCTTCCAAGTCCAAAGCGACATAGCTGAATCCGGCCGCTTTCAGGCGATCGGCGATGGCCGCGGACATCTGCAACGAGAGCGCGCGGGGCATCTCTTCCGGCGCGATTTCCACGCGGGCCAGCTGGTCATGCAGGCGCACACGGAATTGGCAGAACCCCAGTTCGCGCAGGGCCGCCTCGCCGCGCTCGACAAGCGCAAGGCGCTCCGGCGTGACCTCCGTGCCGTAGGGCAGCCGCGAGGCGAGGCACGCGGAGGCGGGACGGTCCCACGTGGGCAGACCGGCGCGGTGCGAAAGCGTTCGAATCTCGGCTTTGCGGAGCCCGGCGTCCAGCAGCGGAGCGAGAACTTGATGATTGGTTGCCGCGCGATGACCGGGGCGGAAGTCGAGCGTGTCATCCGCATTCACGCCATAAGCGACGGCGGCAAATCCCCGCGCGAGCGCCAATTCGTCGAGTTTGGAAAAAAGTTCATCCTTGCAGAAGAAGCAGCGATCGGGTTCGTTCGCGCGATAGGAGGAATTTTCCATTTCGTGTGTTTCGATGAATTCGTGCCGCACGCCCAGCTTGCTCACAAACGCTTCCACCATGACGCGGTCATGGGCCGAAAAACTGGGTGAAAGGGCGGTAACGGACAAGGCGCGTTCGCCAAGCGCTCGATGCGCTGCCCAAGCCAAATACGCGGAGTCCGCACCGCCAGAAAGGGCAACGATAACGGAAGAAAGATTGGTCAGCCGAGAAAGAAGGAAAGCTTCTTTTTCTTCAGTGCTCGCGCACGTTGCTTCGCCGGAGTGAATTCGAACGAGGTTGTTCATCCCAAAACAGAGTATATCGCAGAGTCCGGGTGAAGCCGTAGTTTCTCGAACGGCCGCGCGGGCATTACTTGAAATCCAGAAGGATGTCCACGGTTGCTTTGGCGGGGTCCGTTTGCAGCCAATGCCCGATGTTCGCTGCGTCGTAATGAACGGGCAATTCGCCAAAGATCTGCTCTTGATGGGACTGCAGTTTCTGGAGGAGTTCTTCGAACTTTGCCTTGTCGAAGACGTTGCCCGAGGCAATGGTCCAGGCGGTGTACACTTTGCGTTCGCCGGCAAGGGAAAGCCCGGTGAGGACCATTTTGCCATAGTGATATTGAACGCCCTCTTGAACGCTCACCGCGTAGGAGACGGTGTCCGCGGCATCGTCAAACGATGCAACGGGATCCAGTTTTGCGTCGAGGTAGCCGTGATGGCCATACTCTTCGCGAATGCGATCCAAGCCTGCTTCCAATTGCAGGCCATCGGCGACATCGCCGGGCTTGACGCCAAGCAGACCCTTTAGAGTGAATTCCGATAACAGAGTGTTCCCTGTCCAATGAACTTCTTTCCAGTGATACACCCCGCCGGGCGTCACCGGTACGTAGACAGGAATTTGATCGGGGAGCTTTTGATTGGGATTGCCGGTCAGACGAACTTCCGGAGGCCCGAGTTTGGCACGCAGGTAGCCCTGCTGAAGGTAGATTGGCTTAATGGACTCCGCGAGGAACAGGTCAATGGTCATGCGTGAGTAGGGTCTTCCTACAACTTCGGAGAGATGCTGTTGGACGGCGTGGGAAGCGGACAACGAGGGGTCGCTGAATTCCACTTTGGACATCTTCATTGTGGCGCCTTCGATGCGGAATTCCTGCACGTTGCCGTCGCCGACAGGACTTGCGATCACCAAGTGCTCAAGCGAAACCTGCAATCCTTTGGAGGTCAACAATTCGTTCAAGGCCTCCGCGGCTTGATCCACAGCACCGCCGGCTTCGGGCAAGGTTCCGTCGAAGAAGGGAAGTTTCTTGCGAATCGCATCAGCGAGCTCGGAGTCCGCAAACCAGGGAATATTGTCAAAGTAGGCGGGGATGCGCGGGGATTCCTCCACATGATACGTCACGAAGACGCCCAGGCCGCGCGTCTGGAAACTATAGCTCACTTTGGAAAAGAGCCCGCTTTTCACCAGCCGGTCGGCGGCTGCTTGAAGATCATTTTTCCCAACTTGTGATCCGCTCTGAAGCTCAGTCAGAGAGAGCACTTGCGCTTCGGTGAGGATTTTGAGGCCCTCAGCGCGGATTTCCCGGAGGGGGGCTGTAGTCGTTTCCGTCGTCTGAGCATCGGCGATGAAACAGACGGTGAGCAGAAAGAACGGGATGGCGCACACACAAATCCGCAAGATTCGAGACATGGAATCATTTTAGCGGAAAACGCGGCCGGCTACTCTACCGTGACGGATTTCGCCAGGTTGCGCGGCTGGTCCACGTCGCATCCGCGCCGCACGGCGATGTGGTAGGCCAGCAACTGAAGCGGAATGATTTCGAGCAAGGGCACGAGTAGTTCCGGGGCGGGCGGCAGCTCGATGATGTGGTCGGAAGCTTCGCGCGCAAGATGGTCGCCATTGGTGGCGATGGAGATTACGATGCCGTCGCGCGCTTTCACTTCTTTGATATTCGAAATGCTTTTTTCGTAGCGGGTCATGGCATCAGGGTCGGATTCATCGCGCGTCGCCAGGACCACGACGGGAAGATTCTCGTCAATGAGCGCGTTGGGGCCGTGCTTCATTTCGCCGGAAGGGTAGCCTTCGGCGTGGATGTAAGAGATTTCTTTCAGCTTCAGAGCGCCTTCGAGCGCGATGGGGTAGTGAATGCCCCTGCCGAGGTACAGAAAATCGGTGTGGCGGAAGAATTGCCGCGCGAGGTTTTCATAGAAGCCTGTCTCATCCGTTTGCAAAATCATTTCGATCTTTTGCGGGATGCGCGTGAACTCCTGCATCAAAGTCCTGGCCGTTTCTTCGGTCATTTTGCCGCGCACCTGGCCGAGGTAAGAAGCGAGCAAGAGCAGAGCAGTCAATTGCGCGGTGAAGGCCTTCGTAGAGGCCACTCCGATCTCCGGCCCGGCATGCGTAGGGATCGTTCCAGCCGCTTCGCGAGTGATCATCGAGCCGATGACGTTGCAGATCGCGAGAGTGGGAGAGCCTTTGGCTTTTGCTTCGCGTTGCGCCGCGAGGGTGTCGGCGGTTTCGCCGGACTGGCTGATGCAGACGGTCAGAGTATTCGAATCGATGATGGGGTCGCGGTAGCGGAATTCGCTGCCATAATCCACTTCGACGGGCACGCGCGCCAGGCGTTCGACCATGAATTTCCCAGCCAGGGCTGCGTGCCAGCTCGTGCCGCATGCCACGATGCGCACATTGTGAAAGTCGCGGAATTGCTTTTCCGTGATTTGCATTTCGTCGAGGAAGACTTTTCCGGTGTCCTGCGAGATGCGGCCAAGCAGGGTATCGCGCACGGCGCGGGGCTGCTCGAAAATTTCCTTCTGCATGAAGTGTTTGTAGCCGCCCTTTTCCGCCATGATGGGATCCCACGCCACGTGGTGCGCGGGGCGCTCGACGGGGCGGCCGTCGTGGTCCATCACATGCACGCCCTTGGCGGTGAGAACGGCAATGTCGCCGTCGGCCAGGAAAAAAATCTCGCGAGTGTGCTGAAGCAGGGCAGGGATGTCGCTGGCGACGAAATACTCTCCGTCGCCAAGTCCAATTACCGAGGGTGGGCCAAGACGGGCGGCCACGATTTTTTGCGGATCCTTGGCGGAGAGGAAAACCAGGGCATAAATCCCGCGCAATTCCTTCAGCGAGCGGCGCACCGCTTCCTCAAGAGGCACGCCCCCCTGCGAGTTCTTTTCCACGAGGTGCGCCACGATCTCCGTGTCGGTTTCCGTGGCGAACTTATGGCCTTCCTTATGGAGTTTTTCTTTCAGTTCGAGGTAGTTTTCGATGATTCCGTTGTGCACCACGACGATCTGTCCGCTGCAGTCGCGGTGCGGATGCGCATTTTCTTCGGTTGGGCGGCCATGGGTGGCCCAGCGCGTGTGGCCGATTCCGTACGTGCCTTCGATGGGCGATTTGGCGATGACCTCTTCGAGGTTTCGGAGCTTGCCTGGGGCACGCCGAATCTCCAACTTGCCGTCCTTGGTGACAACGGCGATTCCCGCCGAATCGTAGCCGCGGTATTCCAACTTGCGCAGACCTTCGATGATGACGGGGACAACTTTCTTAGGGCCGATGTAGCCGACAATTCCGCACATGCCGGTCTCTCCTGGAGGCGATTTTGAAAGCGTAACATGCCTGACAATTCCGGGCCGTGAAATCGCGGCGCGGTACCGCGAACGAGATTACGGTTGCGGCATGGAATCCGGAGCCTCGACAATCTCGTAGGACTGGAGTTTGTCGCGGGCGTCAAAATGGAATGTAACGAGCGCCGTCACGGGCCTCAACGTTTCGGTGTCCACACGATGGACGATGGCCACGATTGCGCCCGGATCATTCGAAGCTTGCAGGGGAAAGCCTTGCGAACTGAGGTAGACGGCAACCCGTGCCTTTAGTGAGCCCGCTGGAAGCTGGGCGTCCAGCAGTTCATCAATCTGGCGCAAGCGCGGGTCGGAAGTGTGACCCTTACCCTTGCAGCCAGACAGCGGCAGAATCAAAAGAATTCCAAGCAATGTGCAGAGGCTAAGAAATTTGATGGAACTCGCGGCGCGATGGAACGATTGGGTCATGAGTCAGCCAATTCAGTCTACGATTTCGAAGCGATATTCTTCGATGACCAGGTTGGTGAGGACTTCCTTTGAAATGCGCTCCAGCTGCTTCTGCGCTTCGTCGCGGCTCCAGCCGTCGAGATTGAGGACGAAGAATTTGCCCTGGCGAACGTCCTTGACGCCGGCGTAGCCCAAACCGGCGAGAGCGTGCTGGATTGTTTGTCCTTGGGGATCGAGTACGGTGCGTTTGGGCATGACCCAGACGTGTGCTTTCATGGCTCTAGTATAGCATTCCCTTCAAGTACCTCGCGCTTCGCGGCGTTCGGCGGCGGGACAGAACGCATGTTGGAATCCCATTTCCACGAGCGTCAGGAGTTCTTCTTCCTTGAGCCCCATGCGCATGGCGTTTTCATACTCCGCTTGCAAGGTGGTATGGAACATGGCGGGATCGTCGGTGGAGAGCACGATGGGAATGCCGTGGTGCAGAAGCTTGGGCAAGGGGTGATCTTCGATTCGTGCACTCTCATGGCCGAGTTGCAGAGCGAGTGCGCCTGTCTTCATGTTGCTGCCGGGGCAAATCTCGAGGGGGATCCTGCGTTCCGCAAGCAAATCCATCAAAGCCAAATCACGGATCGCGGCAATGCCGTGGCCGATGCGTTCAACACCCAGAAGTTCAATTGCTTCGCGGATTTTTTCCGGGCCACCGGTTTCGCCGGCGTGTATCAAGCGGTGCAAGCCGAGTTCAGCGGCTCTGTCGTAGACAGACTGAAACTCTTCCGTTGGGACGCTGAGTTCATCGCCGCCGATGCCCAAAGCGACAATCGCTTTTGAGGCGCACCGCCGGGCGGACTCGACCACTTCCATGGCCGCATCGGCGCCGAATTGTCGAGCCGCGTCGAAGACCCAGCGAAAGCGCAGGCCGCAGTGTTCGAACGGCTCCGTCGCGCGAAGGAGCGCTTCAAAATTGGCTTCCGGTTGCTGTTTTCGCAAGAGCATCACGCCGATGGACAAGGTCACTTCGGTGTACACCACGTTCTGGGTAAGCAGGTGTTCCGCGAGATCGTGCGCGATTAGGGCGTAATCTTGGGGATCGCGAAGAAACGAGGTTACCCATTTGAAGGCTTCGATGAACTCGGAGAAATCGCGATACGCGTAACGCCTGCGCACATCCTCTTCCGTCATCACAACGCCGTGACGGGCCGTCAGCGCGCAGACGGTTCCCGGCTGGATGGAGCCTTCGAGATGGAGATGCAGCTCCGCCTTGGGCTGTGAAAGAACGCGCTCCGAGAGCAAGGGCGAGGTCATTCGCGGAGGATTAATGCGGCAGCTGCGGCCTTCCGGCATTCACCCAGGCGGTGAGCCAGAAGGAGCCGACGTCCGTCGCGGCGTCGGAGAGCTGGCGAATCAGGATGGCCGCGGCTTGATTGTAGAAGCGATCGTAGTATTCGTCGGTGAAGGAATTTTCGCCGTGGCGCGCGCGGCGGTCCGCCAGCAGAACGGTTTCGAGCCAACTGTGCGAGCTGATGCAGGCCTCAAACGCGTAGTCCGTGGGGTCGCTGATAAAGACTGCGTCATTTGGCCGCATTGGGAAAAAGGAAGAAAAGCGGTCGATGAGCGTGGTTCCAAAGCGTTCGTTGATGCCGGTCTGGCCGCTGAGGTGGCCGTCGAAATTATCCGTGGTGTTAAAAGGGTCGTGGGCCTCCGCCACATAGTTCGCGAGGATGGCGGCGTCCACTCTTGCCTCATCCCACTTGCCGGCCTTCATGGCTTCCGTCAGTTTTTCGCTGTAGACGCCAATCTGCCAAGGAAGCAGGCCGTTGGCGTCCAGCTTTGCCTTGCCAAATTTGGCTGCCGCGTCTTTGTATTCGCGCGGGAGAGCGTTAAAAGGAAATCGCCCGTACTTGTCGAGAAACAGGAAATGATTGTGGCGCTCCAAGGGGGACTTTGCCAGGGAGTCGAGAGGGTCGGTCACGTGCTGCACGAGCACGCCGCGACTTGATTCGAAAAAGAATCGGATGTCAGACGGCAGAGTGTCGACGGCTTTGTTGACGACGAGTCGCTGGCCGTTCCTTCCCCAGGCGCGCGAGACTTGCGGAGAAGTCAGGAAAACCAGGAAGACCGCAAGCACGGCTAGCGCTTGTCTCCAGGGTTGGTGATGAGACTGCCGCTGCATTCTGCGATTCCTTCTAAACGCGATTGGCCGCCCTCAGAGTACTGTGCTTCCGGCCATAAAAAGAATAAAGCACCAACCCCAGAATCATCCAGACAAAGAACCGGATCCAATTCATGATCGGCAGACCGGCCATCAACAGGACGCATGTGATGATCGTAAGAGCCGGCGCCACCGGCCCGCCCGGGGCTCGGAAGGCGCGTGGCCGATCCGGTTCTCTGTAACGCAGAATCAGGACCCCTCCGGCCACCAGCGCAAAAGCGAACAGCGTACCGATATTCGAAAGATCGGCGAGCGTTCCGATGTCCAGCAGGCCTGCCGGAATTCCGACCACGAAGCCGGCCATCCAGGTGGAAAAGTCCGGCGTTTGAAAACGCGGATGCACGCGGCTGAAAATCTTGGGAAACAGGCCATCACGCGACATCGCGAACCACACGCGCGCTTGTCCCAGCTGGAAGACCAACAGAGAAGAGATCATGCCCATCAATGCGCCGATCAGAACGACCAGTCGAACTCCGGTGAAATGAAGTTTCCGGAGGGTGTTCACCACCGGCGCGGCATCGTCCATCAGCGTGTCCCACTTCACCAACCCCGTGAGCACGACAACTACGGCAATGTAGAGCAGAGTGCAGATGACCAACGTTGCGATGATCCCGATCGGCAGGTCGCGTTGGGGGTTTTTACATTCCTCGGCGGCAGTAGAAACGGAATCGAACCCAATGTAGGTGAAGAATACGATCGAGCCGCCCGTCAAAATACCGGGCCAGCCATTCGGGGCGAAGGGATGATAGTTCGCGGGAATAATCAGTTTTGACGCGAAGGTCACGAACACCAGGATGGCGACAATTTTCAGAAACACCATGATGTTGTTGGTACGCGCGGATTCCTTGATGCCGCGCACCAGGATCACCGTCAGGAGCATGACGATGATGAACGCGGGCCAGTTGAACCCCAAATGCCAGCCGGGCCCGTAGAGCATGTTGCCTTCCAGGTCGGATAATCCCGTGGGCAAATAGGCCGGTGAAATCCAGCGCGGATTCGGATGTACCCCGAACCAGTCGAGCAAGTTGACCATGTGCTGCGAAAACCCCACACTGACGGCCATATTGCTGACGGCGTACTCCAGGATCAGGTCCCAGCCGATAATCCAGGCGACGAGTTCTCCCATTGTTGCGTAGGTGTACGTGTACGCGCTGCCCGCGATCGGAATCATGGCGGCGAGCTCGGCGTAGCACACCGACGCGAATCCGCAGGCGATGGCGACGAGGACAAACGAGAGGGCGATCGCCGGGCCGGCGCCGGGGCGTCCGAACGAAGCGGAATGGTGAATCAGATATTCGAGAAGAGGGGCGTTCAGGATGGAAGAGGCTTGAAACTTTTGCCCAGCGATGGCCGTGCCAACGATAGTAAAGATGCCTGACCCTATGACCGCGCCGATGCCCAGCGAAGTCAAGCTCAGCCAGCCAAGAGACTTTTTTAATCGGACTTCCGCGTGTTCCGAATCGGATAGAAGTTGATCGATGCTCTTGCAACAGAAGAGGTCTGATCCCACCCATGCACTCCGATCGCGTCCGGGCAGTCCGGAAGCCTGACGTCATTCGAAACGGTCTTGGGGAACGAAGCCGCGCCTCAATGTACCCTGAGACGCCCCGTCACGCAACTTGTTGGCGCAAGCAGAGTTCCGCACTGATTCCGGTCTGCTACGCCTGTTCGAGCTGCGCATAGCGCTCGATGAACTTCTTGGTTCCCCGGCCCGGGAAACTGACGGAAATGCGACGATCCTCGTCGTCGCCTTCCACGCCTACAACGGTGCCAACGCCGTAACTCGGGTGACGCACCTTTCTGCCCAGCATGGGATTGGTGTCGCCGCCTCGCTTGACTGCCGCACGCCCGAACGACGGAGGGCTTGCCGGACGCCGCGGCGCGGCTGCCGCCGGTTTTGTTTCGCCGCGCACGCGCCGCAGGAATTCTTCCGGCGAATAGGAATATTCAGGATCGGGCTCGTAGCGGCGCGTTTCGCCGATTTCAGCCATCGAACCTCGCACGGTATCTACAAGCTCGCTTGGAATCTCTGCCAGAAAGCGCGAGGGCAGGGAAGCGCGCAACTGCTGCTCATTGCCAAAAACGCGCCGGTAAACGGCGCGCGTCATGCTTAACGATTGCCGCGCCCGCGTCATTCCCACATAAACCAACCGCCGTTCTTCCTCGATGCCTTTTTCTTCGTTCAAAGAGCGGCTGTGCGGGCAGATGCCCTCTTCCATCCCTGTCAGAAACACGTGGTCGAACTCCAGCCCCTTGGTGCTGTGGAGCGTAATCAAGGTCACGCCGGGTTTGCCGTCGTACTGATCCGCGTCGCTAACCAGCGCCGCGGCGTCGAGGAAGTCCGTGAAGGTTTCGCCGGCTTCCATACTTTCAGCGACGGCGCGCGTGAGTTCCTCCAGGTTCTCCATCCGCGCCACGTCTTCGGGCGTATTGCGGTCCTTGAGCATATCCATGTAGCCGGACTCTTCCAGGACCATTCGCAGGAATTCCGCCGGTTCCTTTTCAGACAAAGCCACCTGGAGTTTTCCAATCAGTTCTCGGAAGGCGCGCAGCGGAGTGACGGCGCGGCCCGCCGAAGCACCAGAGATGAACTTCTCGATGGCGGTCCAAAGTGACGACGCGTCCACGCGAGCCGCTTCCCGCAAGGCATCCACAGTCGTCTTGCCAATACCGCGCGGAGGCACGTTGAGCACTCGCAGCAGCGAAATATCGTCTTCAGGATGCATCGCCAGCCGGACGTAGGCCAATGCGTCTTTCACTTCCGCGCGGTTGTAGAAGCTGAATCCGCCGACGAGCTTGTAGCGCAAACCACGCCGCCGGAAAACTTCCTCGAAGGCCCGCGATTGGAAATTAGTGCGGTATTCCACAGCGCACGTCTGATCGGAATCATCGTTGATGATGCGCTCGAGTTCACCCGCGACGAATTCCGCCTCCGCCTGCGCATCCCGCGCTTCGAAGTACTTGAGGTTGGTTCCCTCGCCCTTCTCCGCGCTCAGGGATTTTCCCAGCCGCTCCGGATTGTTCGCCACAACCGCACCGGCGGCGTTGAGAATCTGCTGCGTCGAACGGTAGTTGCGCTCCAGCTTGACGACGCGCGCAGCAGGGAAGTCCCGCGAAAAACTAAGCAGGATAGAGACATCCGCCCCGCGCCAACGATAAATGGATTGGTCCTCGTCGCCCACCACGCATACATTTTGCTGTGGCCCGGTCAGCAACCGCATCAGTTCGTACTGCACGCGGTTGGTATCCTGATATTCGTCTACGTGGATGTATTGGAAGCGTGCCTGCCACTTCAATCGCGTGGCCGTGGATTCCCGTAACAATCGAGCGGAACGCAAGAGCAGGTCATCAAAATCCAACGCTTTGCTGTCGTGAAGCAGCTTTTCATAGGCAGCAAAAATATCGGCCAAGCGGCGCCCGTCTTGGTCAAATGCTTCGGCACGCATTTGCTCCGCACTCTGTCCATGATTCTTTGCGTAGCTGATGCGGCTCAGTACATTGCGAGGTGTCAAGCTGTCGTCATCAATTTGCAGCTTGCCCATGGCCAGTTTTACAGCGGCAAGTTGATCGTCGTCGTCGTAGATGGAGAAGTCCCGGGGAAGTCCTGCCGCAGCCGCTTCGCGCCGCAGAAGTCTGGCGCAGAGCGAATGAAACGTCGAAAGCCAGGGCTGTGCGGGCGGTATTCCGGCGCGCAACAGCAGTTCCGAAACGCGATTGCGCATCTCTTCCGCGGCCTTGTTCGTGAAAGTCACCGCAAGAATAGCTTCGGCAGGCACGCCGTTGGCAATCAGATTGGCCATGCGATACGTGATGGCCCGCGTCTTGCCGGTTCCCGCGCCCGCGAGGATCAGCACGGGGCCTTCGACCGTTTCCGCCGCAAGTCGCTGCTCAGGATTTAATTCGTCGAGGAGATTCAGCATTTTTCCGGGATGATGAGAGAAAGTTTGCACAAGTCATGGTAGCCGAGCGAGGCGAGCGGCGCAAACGAGATGGAATTCGCCCTGCCGTTCTTCGTTGTTTTCGTGGGCGCTTGAGACCTACGTCTCTCCCGGCCGGCTCAAATCGATCTCGAAGTACGTCAACGACCGGTTCTTCTGCATCACCAATATGTCCGGGATATAAAGATGAGCGGTGCTCAAAAGGTCGAACTGTCCTCGCAGATCAAAATAAAGCAGCCCCTGAATTGTGCTGTGCGGGGCAGCGACACTTGTCGGGACTGCTGCATTCTGCGCTTCCGTTTGCAGTTCCATCCAGTTCTTGTCCTTTCCGGTTTTCGGCGCGCCGGCCGGAACTGGAAATGGCAGCCTCCTCTTCGTGGGGTCCTTGGCACCGGGCTTCAGCACCGCGTCTGCCAACTCACCGGCAGCAAGCGGCGTCAGTTCTTGCCGGTTGTCTTCATCAATGCGCAACGACAGCCGGATGCGGTCGAGGTTTATTTTTACGCTGTCGTCCGAATCATTTCGAAAGGCCACCTGCACGGCGAGTACGCCAGCCGCATAAGGAGACTTTTTCGGGAATTTCTCCTTGTAAAGCGCCGCCTCCGTCCACGGTCTTGCGGTAATGGTCATCCCTTCGTGGGACTGTAGCGAGGCGGTCTTGAGCGAAGCCGGCTGCTGGGTCGCGCCTGGAATCGCCGCCAGGCCCAGCCCAAGTAAGGGAAGGCACACGGTTAATTTTCGCATGTGGTTATAATAGACTTTTCCCATCTTGACGCCTTCGATTCCTGGGGGACATGCGGGGTTGCCCTGCGTCGCGCGCCGCCTGCTGCTGGCGAAGCGTGGACAGACCGGAGCTTTGTTTCGTGTATTTCATATATAGCCTTCTCATGGGCTTTGCGGCCCTTTTGCTCGCCCCCTACTGGCTCGTGAAGGGGCTGCGCCAGGGCAAATACCTGTCCAACCTGAGCGAGCGCCTTGGGTTTTCGTTTCCAGCGTTGGAAAACCTGCCCGCACAGCGCCCTGGCGCGATTTGGATTCACGCCGTATCCGTCGGAGAGGCGCTCTCCGGCATTACCTTGGCGCGCCGATTAAAGGAAGCATACCCCGACCGGCCCCTCATCATCTCCACGACCACGATCACGGGACAGCAGCTCGCCAAAGAACGCATGACTTTTGCGGATGCCATCATCTATTTCCCGCTCGACTGGATGTTTTGTGTTCGCCGCGCAATGAACGCGGTGCAGCCGGCGCTCGTCCTCGTGCTTGAGACGGAAATCTGGCCGAATTTTCTCCGTGAAGCGCGCTGCCGCAATGTGCCCGTTCTTTTCATCAGCGGTAGGATTTCCGATCGATCGTTTGCGCGATATCAAAAGTATCTCGGCGCATTCGGTTTCTTCCTGCGGCCTTTCTTGGAGGACGCCCTTTCCAACGCCAGCGCCTTTTTTATGCAGAGTGAACAGGATGCCGGACGAATCCGCATTCTCGGAGCGCCAGCTGATCGAGTCCACGTCAGCGGAAACTTGAAATACGATTTGGAGCTTCCCGCCTCGACGCCGATTGCGAGTTGGCTGGAGGCAGAGACCAGGCGCAGCGGCCGTTCTCCGATCATCGTGGCAGGCAGCGTCGTTGCCACGGAGGAGCCTCTGGCGCTCATCGCATTCGGCACCTTGCAGGGCGAATATCCCAAAGCTCTGCTCGTACTCGCGCCTCGCAAGCCGGAGCGCTTTGATGCGGCGGCGGAGTTCATTGACGAGTCGCATCGCAAATTTATCCGGCGCTCGCAGTTACCGGTTCCCGCGGCGCGATCGCAAGCGAGCGTGCCTTCCAGTGTTCCCATCATTCCCGATGACGTTACTGTGCTCCTCCTCGACAGCATTGGCGAACTCGCTTCGCTGTACCGTTTGGCGGACGGCGCATTTGTCGGAGGTTCGCTGGTTCCTTCCGGGGGGCATAATATTCTCGAGCCGGCTGCCTTCGGAAAAATTCCCGTGTTCGGGCCCTCGATGGAAAACTTCGCGGAAATGGCTTCACGCTTTGTAGCGGCAAACGCCGCGGTGCAGGTGGAAAGTCCGGAAGACGTCGGCGTGGCGTGGATCGAGTTTTTTCGCAATCCGCAGCTCATGAAGAAAATGGGCGAGACCGCACGGAATCTGGTGGAAAGCAGTCGCGGCGCGACCAATCGAGCGATGAATGAGATTGCCAAACATTTGAATGGTGCCGCTCGATGAAGGTTTCGCCGCTTTTGCGGATGCTTCTTTGGCCTCTGTCGTTCCTGTATGGTGTCGGCGTCCGCGCGCGTGTTGCCTGCTACCAGCGCGGGTGGCTCAAGCGCAGGCGATTGGATGCGCCCGTCATCAGCGTTGGCAACTTGACTGTGGGAGGCACCGGCAAAACACCCATGGTGATCTGGCTCGCTGAAAAATTCCTGGGTGACGGGAAGCGCGTCGCCATTCTCAGCCGCGGCTACCGGGGCACGAACGGCACCAGCGACGAAATTGAACTGATGAAATTCCGCCTTCAGAGCCGCGTCTCCTTTGGCGTGGGCCAGGACCGTTTCGCGGAAGGACAGCGTCTGGCGTCGCAACAGCCCGTGGATGTCTTTCTCCTCGACGATGGCTTCCAGCACCTGCGATTGGCGCGAGACTTGGATATTCTTCTGCTTGATTCCTCTCAACAGCTGGGCGGCGAATCCCTTTTGCCGGCCGGCTCCCTTCGCGAGCCAGTATCGGCCATGAGCCGCGCGAACCTGGTTGTCTTTACTCGCACGGAGACGACGCCCGGTGCGATCGAAGCGATCAGCAAGTTGCATCAATTTCCAGTTTTCGCCGCGGCCACTCGGCTGCTCGGCTTCCGGCGGCTCGGAGGAGAGATTACTTTGCTGTCTTCCAGCGAAATCGGCAACGGACCGTTTTTTGCTTTTTGCGGCCTCGGCAATCCCGAAGCTTTTTTTCGCGATCTGAGGAACTGGGATCTCTCGCTCTGTGGCCAGGCAACCTACGCGGATCACCATCGCTATACGGAGAGAGAAGTCCTGGCGATTCAGGCGGCAGGGAAACGGGCCGGCGCGAATGCGTTCGTGACCACGGAAAAGGACGCGCAGAATCTCCACGAGCAAAATTTTGCGGAAAGTCCTGTTTATGTCGCGGTGATTGATCTCGTTGTGAGCCCTGAAGCGGATTTCCGAAACGCGCTCGATCAAACGCTTGCGGCCAGAGCGGGAGCCGCCGCATGAAAATTCTGATTCGAGCGACGAACTGGGTTGGCGACGCGATTATGGCGCTGCCCGCGCTTCGCGCGGTTCGCAATCGTTTCCGCGACGCGGAGATTTCTATTTTGGCGCGGCCCTACGTTGCCGATATCTACCGCGATCAACAAATCTGCGACCACCTGATCGCCTACGATGTACACGGCATTCATGCTGGTTTTTGGGGCCGTGAGCGACTTGCGGCTGAACTTCGCGCGCAGAAATTCGACGTGGCCTTGCTGCTTCAGAATGCATTTGATGCGGCTTGGCTCGCTTGGCGCGCCCATATTCCGGAACGAATCGGCTACGCTCGCGACGGTCGCAGTCTTCTTCTTACAAAGCCTGTGGCCGTTCCCAAGCCCGGCGAGATTCCCGTGCATGAAAAGTATTACTATCTGGAACTCCTCCGGCGCGCCGGCTGGCTTGACTCCGTTTCAGACGAAGCTTTCATCGCAATGACAGTTCCCGAAGAGAAGCACCAGCGCGCCGTGGAGTTTCTCGTCGAATCTGGTGCCCGGCCCCATGCGTTGCGCGTGGCTATCGGCGCGGGCGCTTCCTACGGTTCCGCGAAGTGTTGGCCGCCTGCGCGATTTGCAGAGGTAGCCAATCGTTTGCAGTCGCAATCGGATGCCGATGTCATTTTATTTGGCACGGTTGCTGAGTCAGTAGTCTCCAGTGCCATTGCATCTGAAATGCGCCGTCCGCCAATCGACCTGACAGGTAAGACCTCCATCGCCGATCTCCCTGCACTACTTTCGCAATGTCATCTCTTCATCGGCAACGATTCCGGTGCAATGCATGTGGCGGCTGCGGTCGGGCTTCCGGTCGTCTCTGTCTTCGGGCCTACAGATCCCCTGGGAACCGCTCCAGTCACTCTGCGCTGCACGGTGGTCCAGGAAAAACCTTATTGCAGCCCTTGCTTCCTGCGGCGCTGCCCGACGGATCACCGCTGCATGACGAAAATTACGCCGGACATGGTAGAAGCCGCGGTCCGTCCATGGCTTTCGACGATTGAGGTGCAGAGTGCCTGAGCCACAGTCGTTGCGACCAGCCGTTTTTCTGGATCGTGACGGCACCATCGCCGAAGAGGTCGGCTACTTGAATCACGCCAGCCGATTTCGTATGTTCCCCTTCGCGGCGGCGGCGATTCGGTGTTTGAACGAAACTGGTTTCCCGGTGATCGTCGTGAGCAATCAGTCTGGCGTCGGGCGCGGATACTTTCCGGAATCTCTCGTGAAAACTGTAAATGAACTCATGACCGAACAACTCGCTGCGTCGGGCGCGCGCATCGAGGCGACCTATTATTGTCCGCACACGTCGGCGGACAATTGCGATTGCCGGAAGCCTAAGACTGGAATGCTGGATCGCGCCGCCCGCGAATTCTCTTTGGACCTAGCTCGATCGTTCGTTGTCGGTGACCGTTACGGCGATATCGAACTTGCTCGCCACGTTCGCGCCCGGAGCATCCTAGTGCGCACCGGGTACGGCGAAGGGGAACTGGCCTGGCATTCCGCCAAATGGCCGTCGCAGCCCGATTTTGTCGCGGAAGATCTTTCAAAGGCGGCAGACTGGATCCTGAGGCAACCCCGATGAAACGTCCGCCCGCACAAAAATCAGCTTCACAATCCGTCGACCTGCTCGCCCTCGCCGAATGTGTGGAACAGTTTTCGTCGAAAACGGTCGTTCTTCTCGGAGATTTTGTTGCCGATGAATTTCAGTTCGGTGAAATCTCGCGTGTGTCGCGCGAAGCACCTGTGCTCATTCTGAAGCACCGCAAAACGCAACTCGTTCCCGGCGGCGGTGCCAACGCCGCGAACAACTTGGCGTCGCTGGGCGCACGCGTTTTGCCAGTGACCGCGGTGGGAATGGACTCCGCCGGCGATGCGCTCATCGCTCATTTTCGCCGCAAGCGTGTGGACGCGTCAGGCATCGTTCGAGTGAAGGGCTGGACGACACCGACCAAGAGCCGTTTTCTGGCCGGCTGGGCCCACACCACCGCGCAACAGGTTCTGCGCGTAGACTACGAGCCGCAAATTCCTCTGCCAGATGCAGTTCGAATAAAGCTGAGTCAGCATCTTTCCACGAAGCTCCGCAAAGCCCACGCGCTCGCCATTTCCGACTATGGTTTTGGCGTAGCCGAACCGGAACTAGTCCAGAAGGCAACCGCGAAACTCAAGAAGGACATGCCGATCACTTTGGACGCCCGGTATCATCTTCATTCTTATGCGAAGGCCGGCACCACCTCTGCCACTCCCAATGAAGCCGAGCTTGAGGCCCAGCATGGCACCACGATCGGACAAAATATCGAGGAACTTACGCGTGCGGGCACCGCTACCCTGTCTGCAATGAAACTTCAGGCGCTTCTCGTGACGCGCGGGCGCCACGGAGTGGCATTATTCGAACCCGGCGACCGCCTCGCGCAGATTCCCGTGCACGGCAGCGATCAAGCCGTTGACGTCACCGGCGCTGGCGACACCGTTCTTGCCGCGTACACGCTAGCGCTCACCTGCGGTGCTGCGCCCCTCGAAGCCGCGCACATCGCCAATATTGCCGGCGGCCTGGTTGTCATGAAGCGCGGCACCGCCACCGTCTCGCGCGAAGAGCTTCTCGAAGCCATCCGCAGCGAAGCCTCCGGAGCCACTTCCTGAGTCATGCGCGAGGCCGCTTCCAAAATCGTGTCGCGTGAACTGCTTCGGCAGAAAGTCGCGGAGTATAAGCGCCGCGGCCAGCGTATTGTTTTCGCCAACGGTTGCTTCGACACGCTGCACGTGGGACACATCCGTTATCTGGAGGGCGCGCGGCGTGAAGGCGATGTTCTGGTCGTCGGCGTTAATGCGGATTCGAGCGTTTGCGGTTTGAAAGGTCCGGGGCGGCCTATTCTCGTTGAGAACGCGCGCGCACAGCTCGTCGCGGCGCTTCGCAGCGTGGACTACGTCCTGCTCTTCGCCGAACCCAACGTGGAAACTCTCCTGGAAGATTTGCGACCCGATGTTCACGCCAAGGGGACGGACTACACCGCAGAAAGCGTGCCAGAACGAGCCGTTGCCGCGCGGCTCGGCATTCGCGTGGCCATCGTCGGCGACCCCAAAGACCATTCGACGCGGCAACTTCTCGAATCTATTCGCAAGGCGCCGCATGCCTGAGCCGAAATTCCTGGTGGTGCGCCTGAGCTCGCTTGGTGATATCGTCCACACATTTCCCGCCGTGGCCGGACTTCGCGAATCGTTTCCAACTTCTGAGATCGTGTGGCTCGCTCATCCGCGCTGGAAACTTCTGGTCGAAAGCAGCGGTCTGGCTACGGAGGTCTGGCCCGTCGAAAACCGTTCCTTGACGTCGCTGCGGGAAGTCACCCGCCGAATCAAAAGAACGAAATTCAGCACCGCGCTCGACTATCAGGGTTTGTGGAAGTCGGCAGCGCTCTCTTTCTTCGGCAATATTCGGCACCGGATTGGGTTTTCCTCCGAAACGATCCGTGAATACGGTGTTCCTATTCTCTACACCGATCGTGTCCGATCCACCGAGGCGCACATCGCCGATCAAAACGGTGAGCTCTCGCGGCGCGCGGGCGCGCGCAGCGGAACTGCTGGAGTTAAGCTCGCCGTTCCGCCGTCCGGCGAATCGACGGTCCGCGAGTATTTACAAACCAACGGCGTCGCGCGCTATATCGCCCTCAGTCCCGGAGGAGGTTGGCGCTCCAAGTGCTGGCCGCCCGATCGGTTCGGCGCGCTGTGCCGGAAAATCCGCGATTCGCTCGGCATCGGCTGCGTCGTCAATTACGGCCCCGGGGAGGAGGGTCTTGCGAAAGAAGTCTGCGACGCCAGCGGCAGCGCCGGCCCGCTCCTCTACAATGGTGAACTCGGTTCATTGATGGCTTTGCTGCGCAACGCGATTTGCGTCGTCGGCGGCGATACCGGGCCGCTTCATCTTGCGGTCGCGCTCGGAACACCCGCGATCGCTCTGTTTGGTCCCACTGATCCCGCGCGCAATGGCCCGTATCGCGGCAGCGCCGCTTCCGGCGGGGCATGGCCGAGAGACATCGTTCTCCGCAGTCCAAATGCCATCACCACCTATAAACGTGGTGGCCAGCCGGACCCTTCCATGCTGGACATTGATGTGGACGCCGTCTTCGACGCCGTCCGCCGCCAGCTTGAGGCTCGCACGTGAGCGCCGTGGGCGCATTCTTTGTTCGATGGCGCGTGCGCCTGGGCTATCCCCTCGCGATTCTCGTTCTTTTCTTTGCTCGGCCCACACCGATTAGTATTTTGGCTGGCGCGCTGATTGGCGCGATCGGTTTGTGGCTGCGCGCTCGCGCCGCCGGATATCTCCACAAGCAGGAAGTTTTGACCGTCACTGGCCCTTATGCCTTCACGCGCAATCCTCTGTATCTCGGCAGCGCCATCCTCACTCTGGGTGCCGGTATTGCGGCACATTCCTGGATCTCAGCGTCGATCCTGTGCGTCTATTTCGCGCTCGTGTATTCCATCGTCATGCGGCGGGAAGAGAGGGAACTCGGCTCGCGGCATGGGGCGGCTTTCGATGAATATGCGCGTGCCGTGCCGCTCTTCATCCCGCGCTTAACGGCCGTCAAGCTCATAGGCGGATCCGCGAGTTCGTTTTCTTTTGCGCAGTACAAAAAGAATCACGAATGGCAGGCGGCCCTTGGTTATCTACTTCTTCTCGCCGTTTTGTTTGTGATTTGGCGAGTTCGCTTGCGCTGAAGTGGCTATCCCCGCCGCCTCTAGACAATCAAGGAAGCAAGTGATTTCCAGCCGCGTTCCATCCGTGAAAACATGCACCGCCCCGTCGCGGTCCGTCCTCAAGATTCGCACGCCAGCGTTTTCCAGCCTTTCCAGCAATTCAGGGCTGGGGTGACCATAGGGATTGCCTTCTCCGGCGGAGATGATCCCGACGCGCGGTTGCGTCGCCGCGAGAAACTCCGGCGTCGTGGAATTCTTGCTGCCGTGATGGCCAACCTTCAAAACATCCGCGCGCAGGGACTCCGCACTGTTCTCCCCGAGTATTTCCTTTTCCACTTGTTTTTCTGCGTCACCCGGAAGCAACAAGCTACGGGTTCCGTACTGCAAACGCAGTACCAGCGAATCGTTGTTCTTTGCGGACGGCGCAACTTCCTCCGGCACGATCTCCGGCCACAAGAATTTACCGTCTACGCCCTCCCAGGAAAACGATTTGCCCCGCAACTCATATTCGATGGGAATCTTTTTCGCTCGCGCAAGCTCCTCGAGCCTCTTGAGCGCCGTGCTGCTGACTTCACGCCCAATCCAGAGCCTGCCAACGCGAAAATTGTCCAGTACTGCAGTGAGCCCGCCCAGATGATCTTGATGCGCGTGCGTCAACGCCACCACGTCCAGCTTCTGAAATCCCCGCGACCACAAATACGGTGAAACCGCTTCTTCGCCCGGATCAATGCCGTTGTGTTCCTCGTGTCCCGGAAATCCAGAAAACGCTCCGCCGCCGTCGATCAGCATGGTCTTGCCGTGCGGGAAAACCACAAAGAGCGAATCACCTTGGCCCACATCCAGGATCGTCACCTCCAACTTTCCCAGCGCCCATTGTGATCCAAATGGAAAAATCGTCACTGCTAGCGCGCTCGCTGTCAAAACCGCGCCCACGGCCCAGACCATTTTCCGCGGTAGGGGAGGATTCAAGCGCATTGCGGCAGCGAGAAACATCGCCGCGACGAAAAGAATCACCACCAGCCAGATCGGCGGCCCGGGTATCCGGTAGCTCCATCGCGGAAAATGCGCAAACCACTGAATGATGTGCAAGAGCAGAACTGTCAACCAAGCAAGCACCGCTGCAAGAAGTTTTCCCAGCGGATAGTAAATCAGTCCGCTGGCGAGCGTGAGAAAACCAAGCGGCACAACGACACCGGTGAGCGGCACCGCAGCAAGATTTGCAAGCGGACCTGAAAGCGTCACTCGGTGAAAATCGCACGCCATCAACGGCAGCATCCCCATCTGCAGCACGAAGGTGAGAACAAGCAACTCCCACACGCGAAGCGTTAGTGAGAGCCCGCCAACGAGCGAGCCCTCCGCTGCTCTGCCAATCCGCCATGGCAGCGCCGAAGTTATCCAATGCGCTAAGGAACGCACATCAATCCGAAACTGGATCGCCCGAGGCTCGTGGGCGGCATCGCGGGTCACGTCCCTCCAGCCCACTAAAGCCCGCGCATAGGGCTGCACGGTTCTCTCCAGCCACGGCAGCGCCAGCCCGGCGATACAGCCGATCGCAACGAATGTCAGTTGAAAGCTGGACTCGCGCAACGTGAGCGGTCGCGCAACAAGCAGCACCAGCGCAGCCAGCGCAGCCGAGTTGAGCAAATCCAACCGCCGAAAGAAGAAACCGCCGAGCACCACAATCGTGGCCATCAAAGTTGCTCGCAACACCGGAGCTCGCTGCTCCACGACCGCAACGTAAGCAAAAAGTACCGTAAGCGTGAAAACCGCCCTCCACACCGGCGAGAGCCGCAATTTCCGGCACACCCAATAGAGCGCAAAGGCCAGCGCCCCTACGTGCAAACCAGCCACCACCAGCACGTGAAACACGCCCGTCTTCTGAAAATCCGTGGATTCATCTCGATCCACGAAACTGCGATCGCCAAGCAGCATGGCTCGCAATACTGCGGCGACTTGCGGCGTTTCCGCAAAAAGTTCATCCACTTCATCCCGCATTCTTCGCCGCACACGCGCCAGCTTCGTCGCGGCCGTCGGTTTTGCAGGGGAAACGCGCTGGAGTAATTCTGACGCGCGCAGCGTCGCCACCAGATCAATGTTCTGCTGCGCAAGATACGCGCGCCGATCAAATGCACCCTCATCCTTGAAAAGCTGCGGCTGCTTCGCTTCCGCCAAAACCGTCACTTCATCCCCCGCATGAAGTTCGGAGGGTACATGCTGATCGGGGCGAGTCGAGAAGCTCAATCGTAGTCCGCCACGTGTTGAATGCAGTTCTTCTTGAAACGAGACTTCCGACAGCTCGATTTCGTAACCATAGCCCCAAGGCAGCCGCGCCGGTTCATCACGAAGCCGGCCGTGCCATCGCAGTGGCGTGTGCAAAGCGATGCGCCCTTGTTCCACAAGCGAGACAATATGGTCCGCCGGTCGCGGTTGTTCCGCGACGACAGCCCCCAGGAATCCGAGGAAAACCCACGTCAGAAGGGAAGCGGCGAGAGCAGAGAAAAGTCGCCCGAACTTCAACAGAAAAATTCCCGCGGCAACAAGCGCACCCACAATGGAAAAAGAAAATGTGAGGAGCGCCAAAGACGAGGCCTTGCGCGCGACCGCAGGATGCAGCCCCAGTGCGATGCCGCTCGCAAAGGCAGCGGCGATTGCCAGGGCGGGCAGCCTCATGGCACTCTTCGCAACCTCACCAGCGTCTCGATATGAAAGGTCTGCGGGAACAGATCGAACAAATGCATTTGACTAATTTCGTAGCGGATCTTTGGCCCAGCGATCTCCTTCGGCTTTCTGGGAGAGCCCGTCAACACCGCCAAATCGCGAGCCAGCGTAGACGGGTCACACGACAAGTACACAATCTCAGCAGCCCCAAGTTCCGCCAGTTTTTCCGCTGCTTGTGCCCCCAATCCTGCGCGCGGGGGGTCGAGAACCACAAAATCCGGCTTCTCCGTGGTCTTTTTCAAGAAATCCTCCGCATGTTCGTTATGCGAAGTAATGCTCACGCCCGCTGCTTCCGCATTGGCGTAAAGATCCCGCGTCGCAGCAAGATTCGCGTCCACGCTCACCACTTTCTCGAACGCCTTGGCCAGCGGGAGCGTGAAGAATCCCACTCCAGCGTACATATCCAGCGCCACCCCGCCGCGCGCATTGCTCGTCACGGTTTTCAGCAGGTCCTCAATCAGAAATCGGTTCACCTGGAAGAACGACAGGTGACTCACTCGGTAGGTGTACCCGCCCGCTTGATGCTGTAAATATCCCGGCCCCGTCAGTTCAAACCGATCCTTCTTCTGATCCAGCAGCAGCAAGCTCTCGAGTTCCGGCAACGCGTTCCGGAACGCAGCGGCCAGGTCGGCGGCAGGCTTGGTAAACTTTTCAAACGCCACATTCAGCGCAATCTTTTCATCCGCCGAATCTGCAAACGCCTCAATCTCCAGAATCCCTTCCGGAAGCGTTCCGCCGCGCGCCATTTCTTGCAGCTGCAAAAACGCATGCGTCAGCCGCGGCGACAGCACCGGACATTCATCAATCGGCACAATCACCGAACTCTCCGGCAAGTAATACCCAATCGCTCGCGGCATCCCGCTTCGAACCGCCCACTGCGCCCGATTCCGGTATCCGTACGGCTCCGCAGAATGCTCCGCAATCGCGCCGTCCCACGAAATTCCTCCCAGCCGCGAGAGCGTTTCGCGCAGAATCTCCTTCTTCAAGCGAAGCTGTTCCCCTGCCGAAATGTGTTGATAATGGCATCCTCCGCACTTTTGAAAATGCGCGCACTTGGCCTTCCCGCGCTCCTTCGCCGCCGACGTGACCTCCAGCAGCTCCGCCCAGATCAATTTTTTCTTCTTCGATTTTGCCGCCGCGCGCACCTCTTCCCCCGGCAAAACATACGGCACGAACACGGTGTTCCCATCGGCGTGCGCCAATCCATCACCGCCATACACAAGCTTCTCGATTAATAATCTTAACTCTTCAGCCATAGTATAATCCCATTCTGCGTCGGTTCGCGTGGAAAAGAAAGGTGCGTAACTCTGAAGCCGAATCTTGGGGAATCGCCTGTCAGTAGAAATAATAGAGACTCAGCCGCGGCAATCCGAATTCTTCCAGCAGTCGTTTCTGCAAATACTGCTTTTCGACCATCGCCAGCTGCTCGGCCTTCATCTTGCGGCGGTAACCGGCCAACTGCCCATCCAACTCGCGGCGAACTTTCAGCAGGATCTCTTCCGGCGCGTGGCTCGTGAGCGCCGCATGCACCTTATCGTCCAGAATCGTCAGCCGTCGCTCCACATCTTCCAAATCCAGCATTCCCGGCGTATCCAGAAGCGTAACACTCCCTGCGAGCGATTCCGCAATCTCAGTTAGCCTCGCAGCCATTTCCGGATGTCGCGCCGACCATTGTTCTGCCGCCTGCTTCAATCGCTCTACATTCTTCACAAAATACGTTCTCAGCTCTTCCCGCGAAAACGACTCAGCCGCCGAGCGCCCGCTCTTCGGTCCACTCCCCGCAGCTGCTTCCTGCTGTTCTTCTGCTGCCTCTAACACCGCATCCGTGCAATACGCCAGGCTTTTCAATGTTTTGCCCGCGCCGCGCCGCGATCGTTGGTAGCTCTCAAACGCCTTGTCGATTCCCTTGAGCACGGCCTCCAGCGGCACCCCCGCCTTCTGCCACGCCTCCATGATCGCCCAATCCAGCGGCGACACCAGCAGGTGCGCCCCGCGCTTCTTCCAGAAATATTCCTCAATTTCCGTGAAGTAGTTAAAGTAGTTCCAGCCGTTCATTCCGATGGTATGCGTCGCGGTTCCTTCCATGAGTTGTTCCGCAGGAACAGAAAGACTTGTCGAGCTCGCAGATTATTTCTGCGCTTTTCTTGCCGGCGCCGCTGCACTCTTCCCCTGTTCCGCCGGCTGATTCTTCTCCCAGATCAATCGCAGCCCCGTCAGCGTGAGAAATTCATCCGTGTGCTGAATGTGTTTCGACCCGCGCGACACAAGCCTCGCTTGCCCGCCGGTCGCCACGACCGTAGCGTCCGTGCCCAACTCCTTCTTCATGCGCGCCAGCATCCCATCCACCATGTCCACCGCGCCGTAATAGAGCCCCGCCTGCATGTGCGTTACGGTGTTCGTGCCAATCACTTTCCCCGGATCTTTGATCTCGACGCGAGGAAGCCTGGCCGCGCGTGCAAACAACGCCTCCGACGCAATCCCCAAGCCGGGCGCGATAACCCCGCCGAGATACTCGCCCTTTGCCGAAATCACATCGAACGTAATTGCCGTGCCAAAATCCACCACGATGCACGGCCCGCCATACTGATGAAACGCCGCAACTCCGTTCACAATACGGTCCGCCCCAACCTCCAGCGGGTTGTCCACCAACACCGCCATCCCCGTCTTCACCCCGAGCTCCACGAACAAAGCCTTCTTCCCGAAATAAACCCGCGACATCTCCGCCAAAGTCCAGTTCACCGGCGGGACCACGGAACTAATGATCACACCGGTGATCGCATCGCGATCCAGCCCCGCGAGCGTAAAAAGATTCCGCGTCAGCACGCCGTATTCATCAATGGTTTGCTCGCGTGCCGTAGTCAATCGCCAGTTGGCGATAAGCTCCTCGCCGCGAAAAACGCCCAGCACCGTGTTGCTGTTTCCCACGTCAATCGTCAGTAGCATCTAACGCGCCTCCGCCACGTCCCCGGCAATCACCGTCATCAATCGCCCGTCTTCGCACTCCACTTGCAACAATCCCTCCGGCCCAAGCCCAGCCGTTGTGCCAAGATAACTCTCCGAGCCGTTGCTGACGCGCACGCGCTTCCCCCGCGCATAACTCGATACCATTTCGAATCGCTCGACCACTCCGGAAACGCCTTCGCGCAAAAATCGATTGTAGTCGCTCTCGAATTCACGCAGCAACCGCACCAGCAGCTCCATGCGCGACTGTCGCTTGCCGCTTTCCATACGCAGAGAAGTGGCGATGCTTGCGAGCTCGCCCGGAAATTTCTCCTGATTCACATTCAGCCCAATCCCCACGATCACAAATCGCACCTGGCTCGGCTCCGCGTGCATCTCCGTCAAGATTCCGCCCGCCTTCTTCCCGCCAATAAGCAAATCGTTCGGCCATTTCAAATCCACGTTCAGACCGGTCACTGCCTCTGCCGCGGCGTGCACGGAGAGCCCCGCCATCATCGTCAGCAAAGGCGCCTGCACGGGCGCCAGACGCGGCCGCAGCAAGAGCGTCACATAAATCCCCGCAGCCCGCTCCGAAAGCCAAGCGCGTCCCGCTCGCCCGCGTCCCGCCGTCTGTTCTTCCGCGACGACCACGGTCCCCTCCGGCTCGCCTGCGTGTCCCAACTCCAGCGCCACCCGATTCGTCGAATCCGTCTTGAAAAAATGGTGAGTGTGCTTGCCGAACAGGCTCCCCTTCAGCCGGTGCCGCAGCATATCTGGCGTCAAGATGTCCGGCACTTGTTCCAGAAAATATCCAGTCGCGGGCTGGCCCTTCACTTTTACGCCCAACTCGCGAAGCCGCTGCACGCGCCGCCACACCGTCGATCGCGAAACGCCAATTTCTTTCGCGATGCGCGCGCCGCTGATCACGATCGTGGCGTTTTCCGCCAGCAGTGTAAGCAGCGCCGCCAGTCGGCGATCGGTTGTTCCCGGAAGAGTGTCTTGGATCATCGCGATGAAGGCGCGCCTTCTTGCGCCGCCTTAGCTTACGTTTCCTCGATGCCGTCCACAAGCAGGCTGAGGTGCGCGGCGGGCGCCGAATTCGTGAGCATCCCCGCGGAGAGAAAGTCCGCTCCCGTCTCCGCGTACGCGCGCGCATTTTCCAGCGTGATTCCGCCCGAGATTTCAATCACGCAGTCCGCGCGAATCCCGCGCACAATCTTGACGCATTCCGTGGCACGCTCCGGCGTCATATTGTCCAGCAGCACCGCCTCCGCCCCTGCCCCAAGCGCTTCCAGCAATTCCTTCTGATCGCGTACCTCGATCTGCACCGCCAGCGGCCCCGGCCCAACGACTTCCGGGTCCAGCCCGGCCGCATCGTAGGCGCTCGCCGCCCGCGGTGCCGGCACCTTCGGAGATGTATAAGTGTGCGCTTTGTCCAACGCCTGCTGAATCCCGCCCGCCATCGCAATGTGATTCTCTTTCAAGAGAATGGCGTCGTAGAGCCCAAGGCGACCGTTGGCGCCGCCGCCGGTCTTCACCGCATATTTCTCGAGCGCTCGCAAACCTGGTGTCGTCTTCCGCGTATCGCGAATGCGCGTTTTCGTGCCCGCCAGTTGCTCCACAAACCGCCGCGTCAGCGTCGCAATCCCGCAAAGATGCCCAAGAAAATTCAGCGCCGTTCGTTCGGCGCTGAGTATGGCGCGGGCGTTTCCGTGAATCTGCACCAACTCCACCCCAGGCTCGACGAACGAGCCGTCGTTGTGCGGAAGGATGACGCGTGCTTCCGGATCGAGCGTCTGAAAGACTCTTTCGGCGATGTGTAACCCGGCGCAGACGAACGTCTGCCGTGCAAGGATGTGCGCCCGTATTATCGCTCCCGGCGGCACCACTGCCGCAGTCGACGCATCCCCCGTTCCAATATCTTCTTCGAGCGCAAGCCGCACCAGTTCATCCATGTACGGAGAATTCCAATCCATAGGCCCTCGACTCGCGACGTTTCCTATTCCAGTTGCGACAGGCGATCTTGCAACTTGCGAAGCTCAATGCGCTGCTCGGCGAGAGTAGCTTCCAGCCCCTTAATGATTTTCTCGGGCGCGCGGCTGCGAAACGTCTCATTCCCAAGCTGCGCTTCCTTCGAGGCGATGGCCTTTTGCAGTCCTTCGATTTCCTTTTTCAATCTCGCTTTCTCAGTCGCGGCATCCACCACATCCGAATACGCAATGCGCACGTCAAATGCCGCCGTCGACCGCACCGCACCGGTCTTCGCATCAAAATGTTGCCGCGGCACTATGCGCAGCTCTGACAGCGCAGCGAACCTCTCAATCACGCCTCGATTCGCTTGAACTATCCCCCCAGCGTCCGCCTCACCGGCGGAGAACTCCGCCACAACCTTCTTTTTGGGATCGAGTTTGAGTTCCGCCCGAATCGTGCGCAGCGCCGTCACCACTTCCTGAATCAGCGTGACATCACTCAAGGCCTTGGCGTTCTTCCAATTGTCGCGGGCATCCGGAAACCGATCCAGCGCAATCGACTTTGCACCGGCTTTTTGCGGCAGTTGGTGCCACAACTCCTCCGTCAAGAACGGCATGAACGGGTGTAGCAGCCGCAAAGCCGCATCGAACGCCGCGAACAGATTCTTCCACGCCACCGTTGCCCGCTCGCGGTCCGCGCTCAGCAATTCCGGCTTCACCCACTCGATATACCAATCGCAGAAATCTCCCCAAAAGAATTGGTAAACGCCCTGCGCGGCCTCGTGGAACCGGTAATTCGTCAGCGCATCGTCCGCCAGTTCAA
>Ga0206952_10078_pt1 | contig 30872 bp, 32 predicted proteins | sample Alteio_BWOrgHeat_39_FD_152966 | JGI IMG/M metagenome (GOLD analysis project Ga0206952, IMG submission 152966) | Enriched cells from forest soil in Barre Woods Harvard Forest LTER site, Petersham, Massachusetts, United States -... | ecosystem: Environmental > Terrestrial > Soil > Temperate forest >... | reverse complement strand
GACCGAGTACGGTGAGAGGACTCAATTCGAAGACCTCATCGCATCAGCTGGAACGTCATATAGCGAAATTCTTGGAGCGACACAATGCACAGGAACCGCATCTCCCTCTATTTGATCATTGCAGCTTCAATCGCAGTGTTTGCCCCCAAAACCGCATTCGCGCTGATTGGCGGCTGTGTCGATTCGCCGGAAGATCCTACAGTTGTGATGGCTCTGCTGGGTGCAGGTGCTGCTGCCGCTCCCTTCGTGTGGTCACGGATACGGTCGCGCATAAATACGAAGTGAACTGAATATGGCTGCGCCGACAACTCTTCCGAGTCGGCAGGCAGAACGGGTAGTTGCGCCCGGAGACGAAGCCTCCCTGGACTGGCGGGTGTTGTCGGCGATTCTGCTCGTCGCAGCAACGGGTCTTTGGTGGATGCTAGGGCCGCAGGCACGTTACCTTTGGACCCTATGGACCACAAATGGACTGGCATCGATCGGCATGCTTATTCCGGTAGCCTCGATCGCGCTTGCGATCCGGGCGTGGCGGGGCCGGACATGGGATCGGCGCGGTACATGGTGGGGACTTGCTCTTTGCGCCACTATACTTCTGCTGGCATGGTTGATGAAAGAAGAGGGCATTCCAATTCTGGTATATGGCCGGTGGGGTTTGAATTTGCTTCCGGCAGGCGTGCTGACGTTTCTATATACCAGTGGAGTGGTATTGCTGTTTGCGGGACATAGGGCCTATCGAGCAGCATTTTTCCCAATCTTTCTCCTGCTGTTTTTGAATCCTGTTCCGCAATCTCTTATAACCCTGGTTGATTTGCCACTACAGTACGCCGGAGCCCATACGGCGCGCGTATTTGCGCAGTGGATTGGCGTTCCTCTCGCGGTAGATGATTTGCGTCTGATGTTCTCCCCCGCGCTGGGTATGTTCATTGCTCCAGGATGTAATGGGCTGAGGGGCGCGCTCGCAATGGGGCTGCTTACGATGATTGCCGGGCATCATTATGGTCTGCCCTTCGCGATGCGTGGCGTGTATGTTGTCTCAGGTGTCGTGCTGGCATATCTTCTCAACCTTGTTCGACTCTGCGGACTTGTGCTTTGCTATCGTGTTGCGCTCGGCTTCGCGCCACTTGCAAGGCACATGGAGGCGGCAGACTACGTCCTGGGCAGCCTTGTTTTTTTCTCGGCTGCGCTTTTTGTCTTTGCAGCGCCACGAAAATGGAAGAGTCTCAAAAATCAATCCGCAAGCTCGTAGCGTTTGCCGCAGTGGTTGCTCTGCTCGGTGGCGTGCCTCACTTTCTCCTGGACAGGAAGCCGATGGCTGCTACAAAACTCCTCCCGGATCGCTCATATGAGTACCTGCTACCAGCGGAACTAGGAAAGTTTCATGTAGTGAATCGATGGAAGAGCGCACTGCAAAAGCCGATTGTAGAGCAAGGGGCGATTTATCAGGACCTGACCGGAAAGCTGACAGCGCAATTCGCCATTATGATTAATTTCTCTGGAGACCACAACGGACTGAATTGCTATTTGGCCCACGGCATTCCTCTTCAGAGTCACCGTACCGAGCGGGTGCAGGCGGCAGACTCATCGGCGATTTTCGATGTGGGTATTATGGGAGACCAGTCGGTGATTGGCGCAGCCCATTCGACTCTCTTCATTGCATCCACGGAATGCGGGGCACAGGGCTGTCGGCAGCCTCCTTTTCTAGCAAATGCAGCACCTCGAATTGTCTGGTCGCCGCCAACGAATGCGCAACGCGACTCCGCCGATAAATCTCAATCAATTCCGCTGTCGATTACTTTTCAGTCAGCCGGTGGCACCGGAGATGCCCAGGATCAGGAACAGGCTATGCTGCAATTTCGCGACTTGGTCTCAAAGTTCAAACTTGTTCCTCTGCGCGAGCTTTCTGTTGTGAATTGACATATCTCGCCTCACGGCCCGATCCCGATCCAGGCGAAAATGCTATGTGGCGTGTAAACCGCAGTCAGTTGATTATGCGTACTGAGAAGAGGCGCAAAAAGCCAGGGAACAGCGTCAATCCAGCTCGACTCGGTGCCACACAGGCCTCAATCTCTTCTGACTAAAAACGGGGTTTTGGGTAAGTTCATTTCTGACGATAGGAACTTACTGAAAACGCGACTTTTCGAGCAGTACGGATTACTTCCAGTTTCCCGTTGTCCGTCCGCAACAGGCTAGAAGCCGACTCTATGGAATGTCCAACTTCTGGAAATCTGGGCTCCGACCGAATGGGGAAGATGATGATCGGCGTATCATCCAGCAAGACCGAAGATGCTTCAATTTACAGGAGGATCGGGAGATGAAGGCGATACGTGCGGTAATTGCGGCATGCATTTTTGTTTTGGGCGTTCCGATTCCCCAAACGTACACGAACAGTGTAGCTCTTTACGCTCAAGACCTCACTCCAACAACACACGATCACCTTGTCGTACAAGGGTGCGTGAACATCCCCCCGGGACAAAAGAGGCCAGACTTTGGCTGCTTTAGTCTAGCCACCGAAAGTGGATTGCGGTTCTCGGAACCGACCGCATATTGGCATCTGCGAACGTTTCCGAACCGAGCGGCTGCAGACGCGGCTAAGAGTCCAACGGGAATTGTTGTCGAAGAAGATGGCCAAGTATGGCTCTCAGAATTTGGATCCCATGACCTCGCTCTGCAGGGTGGGCAAGCCGTTGCCATAGTGGGACCGATGGAGCTTCCCAAAGCGGAGTCGTACGCTGTGGTGCTTGCCTACGCCGTGATGAGGCCCAACGACCGGTCTATAGTCCACGTGCACCCGGGACCGGAGGGCTGGTACATGATCTCGGGCGATCAATGTCTGGAAACTCCAGCAGGCGTGACCAGAGCGACTGTCGGAGGCACGGCGACAGCACCGCCAAATGTTCCAATGGAACTGACCATCACAGGCACCGCTGTGCGAAAATCGCTGGTCTTGGTGATCCATGATCCTTCGCAGCCGGCCGGCATGCCTTCCGATTGGAAACCGCAAGGACTCTGTGCTAAATAACTGCGCTCCGCGCTATTCGACAGCAACAAGCGACTGAAGTAAGGTCGTCAATCAACCTCCTGCAAACCGAGGTTATCGGAAACTACAAATCCAAGGTTGGGAAGAATGGCAAGTTACCGAAAACGCGACTTGGCAGGCGGTCCAGCGAACTCAGGCAAAGTTTTAGCGACCACTCGCTAACATGTTGGCAAGTTCGTCGCGAACACTATTGCTTTTGGGAAGCAAACGATGCCGCAGACTTTACGCTCTTGGCCAGCTTGTCAATCTCCGTCGCCTTCTTGATTACATCGACCGAGAGCGTGCGCCCGTTCGACTTGTCCACTTCTTCCTTCAACTGTTTTGCTAGTTCGAGCAACTTGGCAGTGTCCTGCGTAAGCTGCTTCTGCCAGTAGGCATTCTGCGCATTCTGAATCTGGACCTGCTCGACAGTCTTGACGTTATCATCTCGATGCCCGAAGGGTGGCGGCAGGGGCTCCAGAGTTGGAGATTGCGAGTTCTGGGGCGGACCTTGGGCGGCGGAAACTGCACCTGTCAGTAGAATCCCGGCCAGCGCAACTGCTACCCAGCGCAATTTGGCATTGGAGCGTCGCATCTGTTCACCCTCTGGAACCTTGGAAACAAGTGAGCATTCCATTTAGATCGACGAATCGTACAATTGGCAAGTTTCACTCCAAAAGCGTGTCGTCGGCCATTCGGACATTACCCCCAGCAGCAATCTCAACTTTGGGGCCGTCGTGCTTGAAAACGGCGTTATAGGTAAGTACGCCAGAATCCTGGCTGCCCGCGCGAATCTCGGTGAGCGCTTTATCGCCAATGCGCTCATCGAGATCGGGCTTCGATGAGTGCTTTGCCCTATTATCACCAAATTGAGAATCGGCTATAGTTTGCTCCATCACATCGGAGGAATCCACCTACATGATGAATCGCAGGAACTTTCTTATCGGAGCGGCAACTGCTGCAAACGTTCTCATGGGCACGCGATATTTATCCGCCGATCCGCTCGGTCTGCCTATCGGTTGTCAGACGTATCCTGTACGCAAGTCGATCAATACAGACTTCGCTGGAACGATGAAGGGGTTGAGAGCGGCAGGGTTCACCCAGATTGAGTTGTGCTCGCCATACGGCTACGACGATTTTTCGAGTCTCCGACAGTACAAGCCGCAAGAATTGCGGCGTATGTTGAACGACTGGGGGCTGGGTTGCATCTCTGCGCACTGGGCAGCGGATGAGTTCTTCAAAACACCAGATAAGAGTATCGAGTATGCGAAGGAATTCGGTATGACACAGATGGCAATCGCCGCGCTCGGGCCGTGGAAGCCGAGGACCACGGAGACGCCTGATGACGTGAAGCGTTATGTCGAACCCTTTAACACCTTCGCCGAAAAGGCCAACGCCGCGGGCATCGTTGCATTGCTGCACAATGAAGGTTTCGTCTCCGAATACATAGATAGGAGACCGGTCTATGACATGATGATCGCTGAACTTAACCCAGCTACCACCAAGCTGCAGTTCCAAGTCTCTGCCATGCAGTTTGGCTATGACCCTGTGACGTATTTCAACAACTATCCGGGCCGATTCTTATCGATGCACTGCCAGGATTGGGTGAAGGACTCTTCCACCAAGTCGGGCTTCCGCCAGGTTCCCTTAGGCAAAGGGCTCGTGGATTGGAAAGCAGTCTTTACGGCCGCAAAAACGGGTGGCGTGAAGAACTACTTCGTTGAGCTTGAAGAAGACCCCACGTTGATGCCGCCAAGTGTGCCCTACCTGAAGTCGCTGAACGTCTGAGATCTACTTCAAACCGATTCCGCAGGTGCTTGGTTATTCTATGGTTTGATGGTTTCCCAGAGGTTACGCTCTGCCAAATTAACGGAGGCACATGAGTCTTCATGTTGTACTGAGTAAAAAATCGGTAGTCCTCTGTCTGGCCGTTCTGCTTGCAGGAGGGCTTTACCTTTCGGCCCAGAAAAGCAAATTGCCTGGTGAGGATTGGGTTTCACTCTTTAACGGAGAGGATCTTACAGGTTGGTCGAAGGTCGGAGCGGAAAGCTGGACGGTCGAGGACAAGGTCATTCATGGCAAAGGTCTCACTGCGGCATATGGCTACCTTCAAACCGACAGAGACTATAAGGACTTTCAGCTTTCATTACGATTCAAGTGCGTTGGCGATGGGAACAGCGGGGTATTTTTTCACACCGAGTTTAAGCCTGGTTCTGTAGATACGACGCAAGGAATGCGGTTTGAGATCGACTGCAACATGATGCACCACACCGGTGGCGTTTATGGGGAAGATGGGAGAGGCTGGGTTGTTTGGCCGGCGCCGGAGAACGAAGGCGTGGTGCGAATGGGTGATTGGAATGACTACCTGGTCGAGGTGGTGGGCAATCACTATAAATCCCGATTAAATGGCGTAACGATGGTCGATTTCACCGATCCGAAGCCGAGCTCGTTTGATGGCAAGATCGCTTTGCAACTCCATGCCGGAGGTCAAGGGAACATGGAGTTCAAAGATCTGTGGATCCGCGATCTTTCGAACAGATCCAACTGATTCAAACACCGGAGCCATCACTGGAATCTATGAGGATTGGACTAATAGGGCTCGGCTTTATGGGCGGAGCTCATCTTTCCGCAATCGAAAATTTGGCCAATGTAACCCTGACGGCGATATCGTCGCGGACGCAGCCAACACCCAGTCAAGCGTTGCGAGGAGATTTTCCTCATCAGAAGACCGGTGCTCTGCCTGCCGATGCCCGGTGGTATGGCGATTGGCGACAACTGATTTCAGACCCTGAAGTGGACGCGGTGGATATCTGTCTGCCCACGCACCTTCACAAGGAAGTCGTCTTGAGCGCGTTTGCTCAGGGCAAGCATGTCCTATGTGAAAAGCCGATGGCGTTGACCTTTGCTGATTGTGAAGAAATGCTTGATGCCGCCGCTGAGAGTGGCCGTGTCTTTATGGTCGCGCATGTGCTTCGCTTCGTATCGTCGTATCGTTATGCCGCATCTTTTCTTGATTCAACTTTGCATCGCTCGGCGCTTTCATGCACGATGCAACGAAAAATCGGTTATCCAAAGTGGGGGGAATGGTTAGGCCGCGAAGAATGCAGCGGCGGAGCGATCCTTGATCTGCTTATTCACGACATTGACCAGGCCCTCAAACTATTTGGCAAGCCGGACACCGTTCGCGCGATTAGTGACGGGGAGATCGACACCATGAAGGGGTATCTGCGCTATTCCAATGGCCTTGAGGTTGAACTTGTAGGCGGTTGGTATGAGGCAGGGAGGCCATTTTCTGCTGGTTTCGAGATTTGTGGCAACGGTGCTGGGCTCAAGTTAGACGCGGGAAAGCTTCGTCTCACTGCCTCAGGCAAAGATCAGTTGGTCGAGACTCCTTCTGAAGAAGAGTACACAGAACAGATCCGCTACTTCATAGAATGCTGCGAGAGACAAATCGCTCCTGAGCTCTGTCCGCCGGCTGAATCCGCGGAAGCAGTAAGAATTGCAAGTCTTCTTCGTGCATCAAGGGACGGCAACGGAAAGGAATTACCGTGTTAACACCCAAACCGATGGAAATAGGTCTCGTCTTCTGGGCCGAGCAAGATATTGATTCCACTTTGCGTCAGCTTGATACTCTCGGTATCCACGCTGGGCAACTGGGCGTACCTCCGCATCTTCGCTGTGACGCGGCACTGGATGACTGGGCGCGCGGCCTGGACCAGTACAAAGTGGCGGTTCCGAGCGCCGTCTGTTCGTATTCGGGTGAAGATTATTCGAATTTGGAAATGATTCAGCGAACGGTGGGGTTCACAAACGCGGTTTTCAGAGAGGAGCGGATTGCTAGAACGATTGAGGTTTCCAAATTCGCCGCCGGTTTGGGAATTCATGCGCTATCGTGCCACATCGGGTTTATTCCGGATAACCGAAACGTAACGCTCTATCTGGAGCTACGGGACTTAACGCGAGCTATCTGTGATGCCTGCAGTGAATCTGGCCAGGACTTTGCTTTGGAAACAGGTCAAGAATCAGCCGAGATTCTGCTTGGATTTATCGCAGACGTCGACCGAAAGAATCTAAAAGTGAACTTCGATCCCGCCAACATGATCATGTATGGTCATAGAGATCCTATGGCCGCGCTGGAACTTTTGAGCCCTCATGTGATCTCCGTTCATTGTAAGGATGCAAAATCTCCCACACCGGAGACCGTTGGCCAACTAGGCGAAGAGTGTACGCTCGGCGACGGTGAGGTTGATTTTCCGGCTTTTTTAAAGCAGCTAAAGAAAATGAACTACCAGGGCCTGCTGAGCATCGAGCGTGAGTCACCAGACTCCAGCAAGAGATTAGCCGATATAGCGATCGGCGTACAGCGTCTGGCGCGCTGGAATGCGGCGATGAACATATGAAGCAAAGTACCGAGCGACAAAAGAACGTTATAAATGCTCAATTGCGCATAAGCAAGAGAGTGCGAGGCACCAGTACTCAGAGACAGATCCTGATCTGGCGCGTGTTCCTATGTGCCTAGAAGCAATAGCGGAAGCTCGAATCAAGGAGATAGACTTTCTATCAATGAAAGATACTGGCCAGCATTCGCGAAGTAAGTATTGATCTGCCATTGCGGCGATCCAATATCGGAGCATGCCAAACAAGCCCCGCATCAATCTCTGTATGCCGGTTGTGACTGCACCCATTTTTCACAGGATGAGCAAGAGGCAATGGGACCCGGACCCCGTTAGGTCTAAAATGTGTTGCAGATATCAGAGATATAGAGGTTTTGGCGCTTTCTGCTATGCGCCAAGCGGACATTCTGAATTGCACCAAACCTGTGCGCGTTGACCTTGGCCATATTTACAGCTAGCTTGCGTGGCTTTATTATCTTATTCATACTAAACCAGTTAATCTCAAAAAGAGACACGACAGATGCCATAAGATATAAGGCTTGTCTATTCGCCTTATCTTCGCTACCATAATTTCCGTTATGGCTTCCCCGTTTCATGGACCACCGCAACGCATCCACCCCTTTGTCATTACCTGCAAACGTTGCCGAGAGAACATCGCCGCACCCGTTCAGACGATGCCGGACTCGTGGATCATTCATACATGTCCGTTATGTGGAGAACGTCGGCGTTATCTGCCTGCGGAGTTATTTCAGGGCAGATTGTCGTTCGATTTCGAGAACTGGGCGCGGAGGGCTGGCCGACGTGGGTGAGATGAAGAGGGCAATCGCAAATGAGCAGCGAGAACGACAAACGACAGACCGTTACGCTTCTACACTCGTGATAGCGTCTGCAATTATCGCCGCCATCAGACTGGGGCGTGAGGACATCTCGACTCCGAGTCCGAGGTTAACGAGTGTGATTGGTGACAGCGTGACTCTGGCGAGGACTATTCTCAGGCGGGTGACGGGGCAGTAAAACAGTCCCATAATTCGCTTAGGCAGGTCCCTTAATTCTCAAACGAGCAATATCAAGACAATTGCATTTGTGTTTCTGCTCCGAAGACGCACAACAGTCAGAAGACGTGCCCGAACAGGAGCAGACAGTCCGATAGCAGTGCATACAGATTGAATCAAGGGTGCCGTTTTCGTTCCTGCGATAAGTGAACTCTGGTTTGGCAGAAATGCCGTCTCCGCTTGTTTGCATAGTTCCCTCTCTAGCCGGGATGCAAGTTGGGTGAGTGCCTGGATGGATGCGAAATTGACCGTGGTGGCTGCCTGACAAGCGATAATCGTATTATGTGCGGGCGCTACCAACGACGCAGTGACAAGCAAAAGATTGCCGATGCTTTTCACATCGGCAACGTGGATGGACTCGCTGTCGAACTCGCACCCGATTACAACGCTGCTCCGCAATCCACGCAGCCGGTCATCATCTGGGATGAACAATTCGGAACGCGAACGCTGCACATGATGTTCTGGCGATTCTTACCTCCATTTGTGATCGATCCAAAGAAGTTCAGACTCGACACGATCAACGCCAGAGGTGAGTCTCTATTGAGCAGTGATACGTGGCGCGAGTCATTCCTCACGCGTCGCTGTCTCGTACCTGTTGACTCATTGGTCGAGTGGAGGAGAGTAGACGCCAAAACAAAGCTGCCATGGATGTTTGCCATGAGCGATGACGAGCCGTTCGCGCTCGCTGGCGTGTGGCGTCGCTGGCGATCACCAGATCGCAAGACAGAGATGGAAACGTTCGCGATCATCACGACTGAGCCTAACGAACTGTTGGTCGAAAAGACCGGACACGACAGGATGCCAGCCATCATCAAGAAGGCAGATTATCAACGATGGTTGCACCCGGGGTCACCGGAGCAGCCGCCAATTGATCTGATACGCCCATACGATTCCGACAAGATGAAGGCGTGGCGAGTGGACAGGCGAATCAACAATGTGCGGAATAACGAGCCGGCACTCAGCGAGGCCGTAAAGGAAGATGATCCGCCTGCTGACGAGCCGAAGCCTGCCACAAAAGCTACGCATAAGCGGACGACTAAGGATGACGGGCAGCTTCCGATGTTCTAGTTGGGATTTTTTGCGGGCTTGATGGATACACCGAGCGTCTCGTCGTAACCCCAACCGTCATCGCTCATCAAACGAGCATGGTTCCGTCCCTTCGCTTCGAAGACTGCTACCGCCTGCCTCAGAATGACTCGAACGAAATCATGATCGGAGATGCCGTCCGGACGCGGGTAATCCGCCTGTGCCTTATTCCTGACCTCCAGTTCGAACAATAACTCCTGGAATGGTTGAGCAAGTGTCCCGAACGGCTCATGAAATATCTCGTCAAGGACATCATCCCAAACTCTCGCCGGCACGTCGAACTGCTTGAGAGGCTCATACACGTCCTCATACGATTCGATAGTTCCACGCTTTTGATCGTCCATTTGTTGCGTCCTGAAAACTCTATTTATCGTCTCCGAGGCTTTCTGGTCAACCGCGGCTGCTCCGGCGGATTCTCCAGCCAACTCCGCACATTCTCATCGGACGCTGGCCGCGCCGTTACCGCACTCGCGTTCGGCCACTGTCGACCATACCTGGTGAAGCGGTAGTACTTCGTTTTGACGACAAAGGAAGTCGCGCTCTCGACCTGTTCCAGGCGCGTGGCACCGGCCACGTTCAAACAGGGCCAGTCGCCGGGCTGGATGTCGTCGAGGATGCGGGATGATCCCATCGTTCCTTACCGAAAGGGACGTCTAAATTCACCGCTTCAGGGAAACTCAGTAAAACCGAGCTGCTTGAGTTGTTTCTTCGTTACCTCAACTTTTCCGCGAGAGCCCAAAAAATCTGCAATGTGGACGGACAGGCCGACACTTGCTAACTCAATTCTGAGACGGCCGATCGATGGAAATTCGGAATATGCGGTTTTTCCTGCGTGAAAGTCGAGCTCAGTACTGTACGCAAGATTAACCGCAAGACTATATCCAATAGAAAACACGCGAAAAACCAGCTCGTATTGCATACAAGTCGCTATTCTAGCGCCATTCAGGGTCATCAAATCAACGCGATATGATTTCCACGCAAAGCGGAGGCGGGGCGAAGATTGACTTGTTTGTGGTGCAAGTCTAATCCGCACTACCACCGAAAACAACGAGCGCCGCGTAGACGATCCACGCGAGGACGGTCCATAAGACAGCCTTGTGGAGCAACGGCAGAGGAAAGAAGAACACCAAAAGAAGTGAAACCAGCACAGGAAATGAGAACCAGACTAATTGCTCGAAATGTTGCCCTGAGTGTCTGCCGCAGGTGCTCTGGTATTGGCCATCGGTCATCTGCCGGACTGTGGAATATCTCTCTTAATCGCACCTCAACTCACTCATTCGGTCTTTTGCCCTCTCAAACTCATGTGGCTCATTGTTATCGAACTCCACACCTTTTTCCACAGTCGTCGCATCGAATCGCGTGGAGACGGAAGGTGATCGCCACATCGCGGCATCGTTGGTGCGGAGCGCAATGGTAATACTTGACATCCGGATTTTGATGCCCTTCCATGTCGGTCTTCAATCTAACTGAAGACTTAATCTTCCATGACAGTTGATTCCAAGGGTTGCGGCATTTAAAAAAAATGGAGCCGGATCACCTTCCTGTGAAACGGCCCCAATCCTGGACATATGTACTTGTCTACGCTGGGGATTGAACGCTGCAATCCGAATAAGTCGCCGGAGGTAGCCGGAGAACGCTCAGCCCTTCAGTCGCCTGCACATGTGATGCGATTGCCTCTCGAAATTGTTGTGCCGGATTCAGAAAGAGCGGCAAGGATGGAGCGGCAGATCAATTAGAGTTTTCAGAGGGCAATGAAATGGAAGATCAAAAGGGAGGAACCATCGCAGTTGTCATATTCGGCACGAAAAGGCCTCCTCGACGCAAGTTTCCTTTTCGGCCTAGAATCAGGGTGTTTCAGATTACATCCCGGCTGTACCTCTGTAATGTGACAGGCTGCCATGCGAGGATCGAAACTTCATCTCATCAACGATGCCGGGAACGCGGTTGCTCCTGAGATCGCAGCAGCCGTAGATGCAGCCTATCGTTGGGCAATATGCATGTTTCCTCATATGGACGCCGCACTTCTCGCGAATGCCGCAGAGCGCCTTGCCAGAAGCATGGATGTTAATAAGCAAGAGATAGGATCGCCACGACGGTATGCTTATGCATCGATGCACGGCAAAGTTCGTGACCTGCAGAAGACGCGAGCTGCGAGCGAAATGATCATGCCGCAGCATGAACTTGAGCGGCTTGGGGTGTCTGCACAGTCTTTTGAAGACGCCGTCGAACGGTCAATCTTGTTCCAGCAGTTGCGGACGAAACTGAACCAACGTGATCGATTCATATTGATTCTCTTAACCGAGCGCGATGCTGGGCCGTCGCATGTAGCCAATGCCCTGGGAATTAGCATCGATGCTGCTACGAAGGCGATTCAGCGTGTACGCCGGCGTTTGGCGGATTGTCTAGATAACGCAGCAGCAACTTCTCGGGAAAAGCAAACTCAGATATCCATTTCGAAAGGTCTCACGAGAGAATGGACCTAATTAGGCAGTTTTTCCTAGAGGCGTTCCCCAATCCTCAACGCATTGATTGCCCAGGAGAAGAGGTAATCCTCGCTCTTGCGGCAGACCGGCTTCCACCGGATGATCCGGCGTGTTTGCACGTTGCCTCCTGTTCTGAATGTTTCGCCGAATTTACCGGATCTCTTCTAGAACTAGAAAGAGGCGAGGATCCCAACCCAACTAAGCCCCAAGGTCCCCCCTATCGAGGTGCAGGCTGGTCTGAAATCGCTTCCGCGGTAAGCGGAGAGGATATCGGTTCCGTTGCTTTGCAACGGCTGCGCGAACGGATTGCGCTGTATCGACGGCGGGACGAAGAACAAGGCACGTAAATATAGTCAGCACTCGCAACCGCAGGTATGCTCAGGTCATCGCAGCGTCAAACTTTAAGTGTCTTTTCCCAATCGTTTTAGGCGACGGAAACAAGATCCCTCTTTAAATTCTCAGAATTGACAATTTAGGCTCTATACACGCAACAAATGTCGCGTTAAGGAGCCCCATATGAAAAAGCTGTCTCTCGGACTGATGATGGCGGTCTTGTTAATTGCAACTCCGGCTTTCGCATCTATTCATGGCGGCGGTAATCCGAGGCCGCCGGGCAGTCTGGTCGTGGGAGCTGGAAGTGCTCTCCTGCGGTAGCTGGGAAAATAAAATTGGAGATGACCCCTCCTGGAAAAGGAGCGTCCGAATCCTGCAGCCTCTGCCTGGGAATGCATTAATATGACTAGGGTTGGGAGTTCATCTTAACTCCCAGGCAGATGAACCTTTCGGTTTGGGAAAATCTGATTTGGGTGTCGAGCTTCGTCTCGAACCTATTGTTGCTGCTCGTCCTGATCATCAAAGGACGATGGAGAAGGTTTCCTTTTTTCACAGCCTGGATTTCTTTTCAGGTTCTGCTTACAATTTCGCTCTTCACTCTCTACCGGCTTGGACAAGATGCACTCTACAGCAAGGTTTATTGGTCAACCGGCGTGGTCGATTTCCTGCTACAACTTTGCGTCATCGTAGAGATAGCGTGCATAGTGTTGCGGCCCGCAGGATCTTGGGCATACGGCACCCGTCAGCGATTTACACTTCTTGCCATTTCGGGAACTTTACTCGCGTTGGTCCTGACATTCGTCGTTCATCCTGAAGCCCATACCTTATTAGAAATCTGGGAGATGCGAGCCGATCTCTTTACCAGTTTGATGTTCGTAGAAGTGTTTCTGGCCATGATGGGAACCGCCAATAGACTTGGTCTACGTTGGAGTACTCACGTCATGATGCTAGGGCAAGGACTGCTTGCGTGGGCCGGTCTCGCGGTTATTGTGGATTGCATACATACCCTATTGGGTCGATACCGTTGGTTCGGTGCGCTCGAGGATGTACGAAGCACTGTCTGGGTTATCGCCGCAATCTATTGGATCTTCGGGTTTTGGAAATCTGAGCCCGATTCCACGTTTCCTCCCGCAGGTGCGGAGAAATATCTTGTTGATCTTCATGAGCAGGTTCAGTACGATCTTGCCAGAACTGAAGGGTCTCATTCGCACCGTAGAGAATAAAACCCTATGCTGCCTTCAATCTTTTTCTGCTCTTTCATCGTAATCATCTTAGGTCGCGTCCTCTACTCTGAAGCAGCAATGCGCCGTCTGTATCGTTGTGATTGGAACGAGTTAATCGGAAAGTTGGAAGCAATCCCTCAGGCTGAGGTCGCAAGACTCGGAGATGATTATCTGAATCCGGGGCCCAACCAGATTCAATTTGAACCTGCGGATATTTGGACCGCTTTAGGGGGCTTAGAAGGGATTCACAGGATGCGGCGGAATGCGCGTATCCTCGTCGCATTGGCAGGTCACGCGCAACGTTGGAATTTCACAGAAAGTGTAATTGTCACGGAGAGGATGCGGCGCGATGCACTGATGTTGCAACGAGCCACCTTACAGGTCACTTTAAGGACTGCTCTTCACATTGGCCGAATGCGCGTCCCATTTCATCTTCACGAATCGGCCGGCGCGTATCATCTGATGACGAAACGACTAGTCACTCTCTACAAGAATAGCCACTCCGGTCTATATCCCCGCCTCGTCGTTGCTCTCGATCGCACGAATCCCCAAATCTCGGCTGCATAGTTCTTATTGCTCTCTGAGCGTATCCATTGGTTGCGCCAGCGCTGCCTTCCCCGCTGGAATCGTACAAGCTAAATATGCGATTCCAAGCAATAGGAAACAAGAAATAGCTATGTGAATGAACACGCCATCCGTTCTGCCAATCCAGTGGTCAATTAGTTTCCGTAGAAACAAGCTCAGGGCAACCCCTGCCAGAATTCCTGTGATGATGCCTCGTGTGAGCCAAGCGAATACCTGATATGCGATGACTGTGCGTCGCGCACCAAATGCAATCCTTATCGCGAATTGTTTCTTTTGTTGCTCAACGACATAGGCGACCCCGCTGTAAATGCCTATGCCTGCCAACAAGAGCGCGAGGACTGAGAATACGGTTGACAACGCTGCCACAAGCCGCGACCTGGCATATTCAGGCTGCTGCATGATTCGCTCGCTCATGGACACGACAGGAGACGAGACTTGCTGGGTTCCATCAACGCCCGCAATTCCCTGGCGAACGGCTAGTTCCAGTGATAGTGGATCTGACTTTGAACGAACAAATAACTGTATCCAGTCGATCATGTAGAGTGAGTACGGCAAATATATTTGCGGCTTAACAGGTTCATCCAAACCGTTGTTTCGTGCGTCTGCCACGACGCCGATGATGGGAGTCCAGCCCGTACTGTCAGATACCGCGAGCGTATCCGGAGGACGACTCTTGAGATCAGGCAATCGGATCGAGCGACCAATTACATCCCCACCGTGAAGAACGCGTTTGACGAATGCCTCGTTGACGATTGCCCTTCTATCGCTTCGAGCTATCTCCGCGTCACTCCAAACACGGCCTTGAACCAGCGCTATGTGGAGAGTCTGAAAATACTCTGAATCTACAAAATTCACATTGGAGAGCGCTGATGATTGATGGGTTTGGCCGAGCACCTCTGCTTTGAAATCCCAGTCGCTGTAGGGAGGTCCGATGACACCAAGCGAACTTGAAACAACACCAGGAATTTTCGCGGCCCAATCACGCAGCTCTTGCAGATAGATGGCACGCTTCCGCAAGTCGCCATAGGAACTCACATGAATGGGAATCGAAAAATCGGCGACATGATCTGGATCGTAGCCTAAGTCTACGGAAAGCAGATCGCGATAACCCCTAATGGCTGCCGCGGTAGTTGTAACCAACACCGTAGCGAACGCAATCTGCATCGAAATCAAAATCAAATATTTTGCCTGCATCGACCGGCTTGGGCCTGCAATCTTTGATCCAGACTGTAGTAAGTGGCTAAGCTCTGGTCTCGATGCCTGGATCGCCGGTAGAAGTGCGATCGCTACGGTGGTTGATGCTACAAGCGCCCCGGTAAACAGAAAAATCCGGAGGTCCAGAGGCACGTGCAGTCCGTTGGGAAAGAGTTGCCAGGGTAACAATGTTGTGGCAATCGGCAAGGCGATACGTGAGAGTATCATTCCCAGAAGAGCACCGCCAGCACTGATGAGGCCGGCTTCCATGAGTACGGGCTGAATGACTCTTACGATCCCGCCCCCCAACGCCGCCCGCAATGCGAACTCTTGCTGGCGCGACGATATATTGACTACGAGAAGAATTGAAACATTCAGGCAAGCAATTGCGAGAAGAAGAACGACTCCGGCAAAAATGAAATCAAGTGCCTTCCCAAGAGATCGCCTGAAGCGATCATTGATGCCGCTCAGCTCAACCGAAGTCTGGTCGAGCGAAGGGTGATCACGGCGCATCTGCTGGAAAATCGGCATGATCTCCGTCGCTGCTTGTTCCTTGTTGAACCCGGGCCGCAATCGTAGGACCGTCATGAAGCCTTCAGCAGATGGATCTGCCTCATCCAGCGGAACGTAGACATCGCTGTCCCACCAGGTAAAGCTGCGTGGCATAACTCCCAACACCGTGTACGGATGTCCTCCGAGTCTCAATGTCTTCCCAACGACTTCGGGATTGCTATTAAATCTCTTCTTCCAGTACTGATACGACAGGACAACAACTGCCTGAGGTGATTGATTATCCGGCGCATCAGATGGCAGAAATGTTCGTCCCAGCAGTGCGGGAACACCGAAGAACTGGAAGGCATTCCCGGACAAGAACAAAACATCGGTGTCCTGAGGAACGTCTGAAGTTGTATCAGGCTCAGGATGTTCGTCCATTTCGACGAGTTCCTCAACCGATTTGGCTTTGCGTAGCTCCCTTATCTGCTCTCTGAAGATTACGGGGGTGTACTCGATCTCCAGTTTTTCGCGATAGCTGAGTTCCACGATGCGATCTGCGTTGCGATACGGGAACGGGCGCAGAACGATGTGTTCAATCAGACTGAATACCGATACCGTGGCTGCAATGCCGAGAGATAACGAGAGAATTGCAGCCAGCGTGATCGCTGCGCGTTTCGCTAACTGACGGATTGCAATCTTTAACGCGAAGGGGGTAGGCACGTATGGGCTCAGCGGTTGAAGTGCACTACGCGATCAGCTCATCTTACCAGCATTCAGCTCGCATAAGACCTCACAGTGTGGGCAACCGGTTCCCTAGCAAATTTCTTACGCTAGCTGTCCGATTTGTTAACTCTCGGCACGCTTATAGACAGAGGGTAACCTCGGGTAGAGGGGTTGAGCTTGCCACTCACGATTGATATTCGTTTTCAAAATGCCGCGCTTACCCTGGCGGACGAGCTCAACTTCACGCGCGCAGCTGAACGATTGAGCATAACGCAGCCAGCTCTTAGCAAGCAAATTTCGGACTTGGAGGAGCAGTTAGGCTTCAAGGTGTTCGAACGAACTCAAAGGCAGGTTAATTTAACGGATGCCGGACAGGTTTTTATAGGAGGCTGCCGAGACGCACATATCATCCTAGAGCGCGCAATTCGGGCCGCTAAAGCAGCTAAGAACGATACCGTGCCAGTCGTAACGATTGGACTCTGCCCTTACGCGGATCCGCAACTGGTCGAATCGATCCTAAGTGTGCATTTGCCTTTATATCCAAACCTAAGACTGCGCATCGAAAGCATGTTCGCACCAGATCTCATCCATGGAATTTCTGTGTCTGAACTGGATCTCGCGATTATCACGGAGCCTTCGGAGAATCCGCTTTTTACGTCAGTAAAAATGACTACGCATGCGCTATGCGTGAGTATGCCTTGTGATCATCCCGCTAGCGCGAAGTCGTCGGTTACTGTGAGCGATTTTGGAGGCGTCGGTTGGATGGTATTTGCACGTAAAGCGCATCCTGCAGTCTACGACCGTCTAATGATTGAGGCGCAACAATCGAATGTGACGCCAGTTGAAATCCATCACTACGTCAACCCGCAGGGGGCTGTCAGGCTGATCGATGAAAATTTCGGCGTAGCCTTCGTGGCAAAAGGTATTGAAGCACAAATGCAGAGCCAAGGCCTCACGACACGTCCGTTGTCCCACCCCTCGCTACAGCTGTCATCCTGTCTTGTCCTTCGTTCCGATCAATCCTCTCGCCTCGTAAATGAATTCGGACGCATGCTCCTCAAGAAAGTGCATTCTCATAGCAAATCGGAAGCCGATTTCGGCCAGTTGCTTTTGCGGCTGTGATGGTGGCCAAGACCGTCCTCCAGACCTAAGATTCTGTCAAAACAACAAGCAGAACAGGGGCAACAAACGTACGCTTCCATGCGTCTGTTGAAGCGATCTTTTCCAAACCGTGAGCGTAGCAAGAAAATCAAAATCGCGCCATCATTCCCCGAAGGAATAACGGTCTCCCTAACTTTCATTGGACGCGAGAGAAAAGAATATCGATCATTGCTCCGAGCCTAGGCAAGTCCGATGTTCTGTAACTCTAAATAGTGATGCATATCCAGTGTGGAGGTATAAATGCCCCGTGACATTCAGCCGTCAGCGCAAAAGAAATTGCCACAACCTCAAAAGCGAACAGAACCCAATTCCGATGGAAGCCCAGACACTCTGGATGACGTGAGTTTTTGGCGTCTACCAGAAGTGAAAGCGGTCACTGGTCTTTCAAAGACAAGTCTTTATACGTTAATTCGGGAAAAGAGCTTTCCTGCACCCGTCCGTCTTGGCCCGCGCGCAGTTGCGTGGGTACGCTCGGAAATCAGGCAGTGGGCCGCTGAGCGGGTTCATGCGTCGCGATCGGCGGCTTGACTCCGGTCCGCGTCTTCGTTCGGACTCGTTTTGTTTCATTAGAGCGTTTGCGGCTTGCGGTGATATTTTTTCTGCCTTTGGCTAATTGGGTGTCGAGATAATCTGCCCACCACTGCATCATCGAGGCGCGTTGTCTCAGATATTTCGCATGATTGTACGCAGCAGCCACTTTGTTCCGCTTCTGATGAGCAAGCTGTAACTCAATATGGTCGTCTGCAAATCCATTCTCATGCAGGATCGTAGAGGCCAGACCACGAAAGCCGTGGCCAGTCATGCGGCGTTTGTAGCCAAGGCGGTACAGTGCAAACAGGATTGTATTGTTGCTCATAGGCTTATTTTTATCGTTTGCGCCAGGGAACACGAGCCTGCCACGTCCCGTTAAGAGTCGGAGAGCACGCAGAACTTCCACTGCTTGCTGTGACAGGGGGACGATATGCGGTGTGTCCATCTTCATGCGCTCTGGTGGAATATCCCAACGTGCATTGTCAAGGTCAAACTCTGGCCATTCTGCTTCGATCATTTCAGACGTGCGTACAAACGTGTATGCCATGAGTCGCAAAGCTAGCCGCGTGAGCGCATCGCCGTCGTAGCTTTCCAGCTTTACAAGCAATTCTGGTAGGTCTTTGGCTTCGACACGAGCAAAGTTTTCTGATTTGCTTTCGGCCAAGATATCGCGGGGCTTGAAATCAGCAGCCGCATTTCGTGTAGCCATGCCATGGGCAATCGCATAGCGGAAAATCTGGCCTGTGGTCTCGTGGGCGCGTTTCGCAACATCGCTTGCACCACGACTCTCGATTACAAGCATAACCTCACGAATGTCAGCGGCCGTCACAGCGTCAATGAATTTGTGGCCAAAGGCTGGCAAAACGTCCGCTTCCAAACGCCGCAGGACGTAATCAGCATGACGCGGCGACTTGCCAACAGACCACCATTCCCACCATTTGCGAGCAATATTCCCAAAGCTGTTCTCATCTTCACGCTGTCGTGCCTTGGCCTCAAGCTCCCGTGTCTCGCTTTCGGCTTTGCGCAGGGCCATTGGATCAATGCCAGCGACCAAGATCTTGCGAGCCGCAAAGTAACGTTCGCGGGCCTCAGCAAGACTCAGAACTGGATACTCGCCCAGAGCCATTAGCTTTTCTTTACCTTCAAAGCGATAACGCCAACGCCACAGCTTCGATCCATTAGGGTTGACCAACAGAAATAGGCCGCCGCGGTCGTGAATCTTGAATGGCTTGTCACCTGGTTTGATTGCCCGAACCGCAGTGTCCGAAAGCGCCATGCTTTCCAGCTCCAGTAGGTAGAGGAATTTGGGACGATACCCCACTGTCACGGGTTTCGTACCCCCAAATATACCCCACTTTCTGGGTGGCTGTGATCGGACTCTAATGAACCCTATTGAACTTCAGACTCCATCTAAGCCATTCATAATTAGCAATTTGTACTGTTCTAGGAGGTTCAAGAAGGTTCGGGGAAGTTCTTGATTGGCTGCCCCCCAGGGATTCGAACCCCGATATGCTGATCCAGAGTCAGCTGTCCTACCATTGAACGAGGGGGCAGTAGTTACGTACAGCAGAGCCGCTGCGTAAAGATTGCTGCTACATCAATCATACTAAAAGCTATGGCGACTACGGGTCAACTCGTGTCGCTTCTTTATCTTCCGCTCACATAAATATTTGCGCCTATCAAGTACAATTTCATTGATAACGTGGAAGTTTTTCTCAATATCGCATGGCTCGCACTTTCGACGTCCATTACAGTCATTTGGATATGCGGCCTGCGCAATGCTCCCGCACAGTCCCGACAGGTCGACCGGAAACTACAACTGCTCGCGCTGGCGATGCTCATTGTTATTCTGTTTCCTGTCATTTCCATGACCGATGACATGCAGGCCATGTCCGCTGCAGAAATAGAGCATGTGACACGACGCGCAGACTTGCTGCCAAATTCGGATCAACCCGCAGATCTCATTGTTCCGCCTGATCTTAGTTCCTTTTCGAGCCGACATCCCTTCAATCTGCAGGCACTCGCCCGAGTGGAACTGTCGATCGAGAACGTGCGACCAGAGAGTAGATCCACCCGACAGCTGGCAAATCGGCCACCACCATTCGCGGCCTAATTTCTCTTCCATCGGAATTCAGGTCTTCACTTGTATTTGCTAGGACTCATCACGCAGTCCCGGGACGTGTGTATATGAAACGACTTCTAACTGGAGGCGCTCTTCTGCTTGCTTTGCTGGCATCTGCACCCTTGCATGCGCAAGCGCCTCTGACATTGCAACAAGCCTTAGAAATGGCGCGGACCGGAAATCCTAGCCTGCTCTCAGGACAGCAGCACGTGATAGCAACGAAAGCCAATGAAATCACTGCCGGTCTGCGCCAGAACCCTAACTTACAAATCTCTGGCTCCGACGTGAGCCTCCCAGCCAGCAATCCCGCCAGCCCTTATTCATACGCGGCAAACGTCAACCGTCTGTTTGAGCGCGGAGAAAAACGACGCTGGCGGCTCGACATTGCTCATGCCACGACCGACGTCACGCAAAGCCAGTACAAAGATAATGAGCGTCAAACGGCCCTCGCCGTTAAGCAGGCTTTCACCCAGATGCTCGCAGCCAAGGCCGCTCTGCAGATTTCAGACGACAACCTGCAGAGTTACCGCAAAACAGTCGACCTAACCAAGGTGCGTCTCGACGCTGGCGATGTCAGCGCAACGGACTTTGAGCGCATAGACCTGCAGCTTGCCGAATTCGAGTCAGACTACGACAATGCCCGGCTCAACCTGCTTCAGTCAAGCGATCAACTGCAACTACTGCTGGGGATCGAAAAACCTGCGGACTTATTCGACATCACCGGCACGCTCGATCCGCCTTCGATCACTGCACCACTTCCGCAAATCGAACAGCAAGCGTTGCAGTCGCGCCCCGACTATCTGGCGGCGCAGCAGTCCGTTCGCCTCGCCGATTCCAATATCAAACTTGCGGACGCTGACGGCACCACCGATCCCACCATCGGCGGCGAATACGATCGGACCGCAACATACAACAGCGCCGGTTTTCAGGTCAGCATCCCATTGCGCATCTTCGATCGCAACCAGGGCGAAAAGGAACGCACCCGCTACGAGGCGCAATCCAGCCGCTTCGCCGAAACAGCCGCACGGAATCAGGTCGTGAACGACGTAGAGCAGGCATGGGCCGGTTATGAAACCGCCATAACCATGGCCAAGCGCTATCACGGCCACTATCTTCAGGAAGCAACGCGCGTGCGCGACAACATGGAGTTCAGCTACCGTCACGGGGGCGCCACGCTGCTCGATTACCTTGATGCCTTACGCGATTATCGCCAGACAAATCTCGACGCCTTGAACGCAAATACTCAAGTCTGGCTCGCCATTCATCAACTTAGCTTCGCCGCTGCAACGGAGATCGTCCCATGAGAAAAAAATACCTCACCGCCTTCCTCCTTCCCTGCGCAATAGCGCTCACGGCCTGCAGTCACCCGAGCGAAGCAACTACCCCGGCGCCTGCCACTGGCAAAGATGTCGTGGATACAGTGACCGTCCATCCGGCGCAAGTCACCGACACGCTCAATCTGCCCGCACGGCTTATGTCCAATCCTACCGATGTCGTGCACATTTATCCGCCACTGAGTGGACGCGTTCTTACGCTCAAGGTCTTGCCAGGCCAGGAGGTCAGCAAAGGTCAGGCGATTGGTAGTCTGCAGAGTAACGACGGTGCATCCGCACGATCAGATTATGAGAAAGCAAAGATCGAGGCAGCTCGCGCTGACCTGCAACTGCAGCGCGCTAAAGAGCTCTTGCAGCATGAGGTCATGGCACAGAAGGACTACGACGATCTGAAAGCGGTCGACGATGCCGATTACGCGGAACTGGAACGCACAAAGCAGACACTGCGCAATCTGGGATTCTCGGAAAATGACACCTCATTTGACCTTCCGCTTCGTTCGCCCATCAGCGGTATCGTTCTCGACGTAGGCACGGCGCCGGGCGAATTGCAGCGCTCGCTCGACAACGCCAACGCCATCGCTACTATCGCTAACATTGATTCCATCTGGGTCGTCGGCGATCTTTACCCGAATAATGTCGATGCCGTGCGCCGGGGACAATCGGTAGAAGTCCGCGTAAATGGATATCCAAACGAAGTGCGCACTGGCGTCATCGACAACATTTCCGATGCCGTTGATCCCACCACCCTGACACTCAAAGTTCGCGTTGTCCTTGCGAATCCGGGACATAAGTTCAAACCGCAGATGTTTGCAACCATCTCGGTCGCAAATCTCAAGCGCCAGGCGATTGTCGTTCCCGCCACTGCCGTTATTCGCGACGGCATCAAAAATTACGTCTTCGTCGCCACACCCGATCATAAATACGCGCGGCGCGACGTGGAACTCGGCGAAACACACGAGCAGACGGTGGAAGTCACGCACGGTCTCGATGATGGAGAGCAGGTCGTGAGCACGGGCGCCGAGCTGCTGCGCCAGGCTGGAGCGCAGTAAATGCAGTCTTTCATCCGCACGCTTCTCCGCTACCGCAACATTATTTTGATCATTTTCCTGGCATCGCTCGCCGGAGGCGTTCTCGCATTCCTCCAGCTTGATATCGAAGCATATCCTGACCCATCTCCGCCGATGGTTGAGTTCATCACCCAGAATCCGTCGTGGTCTGCCGAAGAAATGGAGCAACAGGTAACCGTACCTCTCGAAGCAGGCTTGAATGGAACACCCCATCTCGAACAGATTCGCTCCATCAGCATCTTCGGCCTCAGCGACGTAAAACTGTACTTCACGTTTGATAGCGATTACTTTACAGACCGGCAGGAAGCCCTCAATCGTCTGCAGTCGGTCAATCTGCCGAACAATCTCCAGCCGCAGCTTTCTCCCGAGTCCCCTATCGGCGAAATCTATCGCTATCAGCTGACAGGCCCTGGATATTCCCTGAATGACCTCAAAGCCACGCAGGACTGGTTGCTCGTTCGCGAAATGAAGCAGGTGCCGGGGATCATCGACGTTGCCACTTTTGGCGGAACGACGCGCCAGTACCAGGCTGAAGTCGATCCCAATAAACTCCTCGCATATGGCGTCACCATGACGCAGGTCGTCAACGCCATCCAGAACAGCAACGCCAACGCTGGCGGCAACTACCTCACACTCGGCAGTCAGAGCGTGAATGTCCGAGGCATCGGCCTTCTCCACTCGATCGCAGACATGGATAACATCGTCGTTGCCGAACGCAACGGCGTCCCCGTCCTGCTGAAAGACGTAGCTGATGTTAAGGAAGGTCACCAGCCTCGTCTAGGCAAAGTGGGACGCAATGAGCAACCCGACATCGTCGAAGGTATCGTGCTCCTGCAGAAGAACGAGAAATCCCTTCCCGCATTGGCCGGCCTCCGCGCAAAAATCCAAGAACTGAATGAAGGCAATCTTCTGCCTCCGGGCATGAAGATCGATACCATCTACGACCGCACCACCCTCATCAACACCACAACGCGCACCGTCCGCCACGTCATCATCACCGGACTCATCCTGGTTACGCTCGTCCTGCTCAGCATGCTGGGCGATCTGCGGATCACGGCCATCGCCGCTATTACGATTCCTTTCGCCGTGCTCTTCTCATTCGCCATGATGGTCCTCACCAATCACTCGGCGAATCTCATCTCCATTGGAGCCATCGATTTCGGTATTCTCGTTGATGCCTCCATCGTCGTGCTCGAAAGCGTCTACCGCAAAATCTCGCGCCGCGTGCAGGGAGAAGAAGTCTCCGAGCTGATCATGGAAGGCGTTGGCGACGCAGCCAAGCCAGTCCTCTTCGCAACGCTGATCATCCTCGTCGCTTTCATTCCTCTCTTCACGATGCAGGGTGTGCCGGGCAAGATATTCGCGCCTATGTCAGTGACCTATGGATTCGCACTGACCGGAGCGCTCATCTTCGCGCTTGTCTTCGCACCAGTGCTGGGTTCCTTTGCAGTTCCCAAGCAGATCAAGCACGAAGCGGAAGACACCTGGTTGAGCGCATTCTTCCGTCGTCACTACGACAAAGGCCTGAGGCGCGCCCTCAAATTCCGAAAAATCGCATGGCTGATTGCTCTCGGCGGCTTGGCTGCCGCGATGGTGCTCTTTGTCTTCGTAGGTGGCGAATTTATGCCTGCGCTTGAGGAAGGCAATCTTTGGATTCGCGCGACCATGCAGCAGGACATCTCCTTTCCGCAATCGGAAAAAATGGCGGACAAAATTCGCGCCACGCTCCGCTCCTATCCCGAGATCACCCAGGTGGTTTCGCAGATGGGCCGTCCGGACGACGGCACCGACGTGAGCACGTTCAACAACATCGAGTTCCTCGCCAACCTGAAACCCGCAGGAGAATGGCGCTCTCAATTTCATGGCAACAAAGATGCCCTGATCGCGGCCATCGGAAAAGACTTTGAGCAATATCCCGGCATCGACTTCAACTTCTCACAAAACATTCAGGACAACGTTGAAGAGGCGATGTCGGGGGTGAAGGGCGAGAACTCTCTCAAGCTTTTCGGCAATGACTTTGATGAATTGACACGCATCGCCGGCCAGATTCAGGATGTCATGAGTAAAGTATCGGGCATCGCTGATATTGGCGTCTTCAACGTTACTGGTCAGCCCAGCTTGATGGTTTCCATCGATCGCGGCAAGGCAGCCCGCTACGGCCTTCAGCCTCAGGATGCAAACAATGTCGTTCAGGCGGCGGTCGGCGGCGCGCCCGTAACGCAGGTCATCGATGGTGATCGCCGCTTCGATTTCGCGCTGCGTTATTCTCCGGACTACCGCGACACGCCGGAAGCAATCAGCAAAATACTTTTGCCAACTCCTGATGGCGCGCAGATACCGCTGGGCATGATTGCCGACGTGGGTCTCAAGAACGGCGCCTTCATGATCTACCACGAAGGCGGCCGCCGTTACATCCCCATCAAGTTCAGTGTGCGCGGACGCGACTTGGCCAGCGCTATCCAGGACCTCAAGGCGCAATTATCGAACAAAGTGAAACTGCCCAGCGGCTACAACTACACCTGGGCAGGCGAATTTGACAGCTTGCAAAAAGAGCAGCGTCGTCTCGCCTACATCATTCCCGTAAGTCTCGCGATCATACTTGTCCTGCTGTATATCCAGTTCCGCACCTGGAAAGACGCTTTCATCGTCGTCGGGACACTTCCTTTTGCGGCAATTGGCGGCATCCTCTCGCTTTTTCTTACGCGCACATCTTTCAGCATTTCCGCGGCTGTGGGTTTTACTTCGCTGACCGGCGTTGCAACTCTGGGCGCAGTCGTCTTCCTGTCTGGAATCCGCCGCGCTCAACGTGAAGAGGGTTTCGACCGCGGCCTGGAAAAAGGCTGTCTCGATGAAATGCGCCCGGTAGTGATGGCCTGCATGGCCGCTGGCCTCGGCCTTTTACCCGCTGCCGTCTCCAACGGAATCGGCGCTCAGGCCCAGCAACCATTGGCCCGTGTCGTCGTTGGCGGAATGCTCACAACCGTCTTCTCGATCCTCTTCGTGATGCCGCTGCTTGTTCGCGCCTTCACGCCGCGCGAAGAATTCGAGAACACCATCCCCGAATAATCTGCTTCAGTCCTCCCACCACGCAATCGGTGGGAGGATTCACTCTTCGCGCAGCACTTCAAGCGGCTTCTGCCCGAGAATCCGGAAGCTCGCAATCCAGCCTGTCACCACCGCCAGCACGGCCGTCGCGATGACAGAAACTCCGCTCACGATAAATTCCGGATGATACGGAACCTCCATCTTGCGCAGCAACACGCGCGACAGAAGATTCGCGAAGATCACACCAACCGCTCCCGCCAACACGCCCAACACCACGAACTCAATGCTGAAGACCGTAGCAATCCGGTTGCGCGTAGCACCGAGCGTCTTAAGAACCACCACTTCGCGAATTCGCCTGAAGCGCGTGCTCGCCACGCTCGAAGCCAGAATGATCGCGCCCGAGAGAATCGAGAAAGCCGCCAGGAATCGAATCACCAGCGTAATCTGGTGCACGACACCCTGCACCGTTTCGAGAATATCCGCGATATTGATCACCGTTACAGTAGGATACGCAGCAAACAAAGCTCGCTCCATGAACGGAATCTCATTTGCCTGCACATGCACCGCCGCATACCACACATTGGGTAGTCCTTGAAGCGGCCCGGACGGCAAAATAAACTCGCTGCGCGCGAAGACGTGCTCACCTTCGGCTTTGTAGATCACCGCCACATGCGTATGGATCGCGGTTTCCCCGGATTGAAAATCAACCGACGTGCCGGGATGCAGATTCAACCTGCGCGCCACATGGTCCACTACAGCCAGTTTATCCGCGTCGCTTTTCTGCCACCACTTCCCCTCCATCACCTTTATGCCTTCAGGAACCGAGTCTGCCCAGGTGACAGAAACCGATGACAATAGCCGTTTCGGGTAATTCTTTACTTTTAGCTGATCTACAGAAACGCCGTCGATGGCCGTAATTCGCGCAGAGACAATAGGGATCGACTCGAACTTCTTCTCCACGCCTGGCTGATGCGAGAGCAGATCTCTGACTCCCTGTACCTCATCCTGGCTGATGTCAACAAGAAAGATGTTCGCCGCGCTTGTCGTCACATCGGAATTCATCCGGTTCACAATAGCGTGCTGCATCAGAAACACGCTCAATATCAGCATCACGCCCGCGCCCAAGGCCGCCAGGACAGCAGCCGATTGGTTTCCCGGCCGATATAGATTCGCCAACCCGTGCCGCAGAGCCGAATTCAAATGCAGGCGCGTCTTATTCAAAAATGCGCGCAGCATGCGCAAAGTCCCCGCGGCAAGCCCGAGAATCACAACCAGTAATCCGCAAAGCGCAGCAGCAAACCACTTCCCCACCAGCATGGAATCAGCGAGCGCAGCCGCAATACCCGCCAGGGCAACAACAATCACTACGATAGAAATCCATTGCGCTTGGTTCTCGCCAATTCTTTTCCAGAAACCGTGCCCGCCGTCTGCGTCGCCGCCTTCCACTGCCTTGCGCAGCACAATGCTCGGCCGAATTTTGCGCACGTCAAGTAGAGGAGGCAAACAAAAGAGAACTGTAGTCAGAATCCCTGTACCAAATGCAGCTGAAACAGAGCGCACAGGCAACCGCAGCGGAGGCTGCAGCGGCAGCAGCTTGCCAAAGAAAAACGGCAGTGCCCATTCCACCCCAATTCCCAGCGCAATACCGATCAGCCCGCCAACTGTTCCAAGCAACAGTGTCTGTAACAAATAGATTCGCAGAATGTCGGAGGATTTTGCCCCAATCGACTTCATAATGGCCAGGATGTCGATCCGCTGCTGCAGATGCGCGCGCATCGCCATTCCCACGCCAATCGCTCCAAGCACCATCGCAACCAGGCAGATCAGGCTTAACAGGCCGGTCGCATGATCAAGCCCCTCGGAGAGTGCCGGGCTGGTCTCGCGGAAATCGGTGATCTGAGCCTCCGGCAAAATCTTCTCAAGTTCGCCGCGCACATCGGCAACCTTCCCACTCTGCGGCCCCATCTTGAACAAATACCGTTCCGTCGCACGGCTTCCCTGCTGCAGCAGCCCTGTCTTCTCGACCGCCGCCCGCGTCATCATCACACGCGGCCCCAGACCAATGCCCGCTGTCAAACGGTCGGGCTCTTTTTCAATCACCGCTGCAATCTTGAAGAGCTGGCCGCCGATCTTCAGCGTATCGCCTACTTTTGCGCGCAAACGCACCAGCAAATTGTCGTCGACAACGACGGTTGAATCCGTAAGCAGCGAACGCAGCTCGCCCACAGGATTCAAGATCATCGTTCCATAGAACGGATACTTCGCCGGGTCTACGACTTTTAATGACACCAGCAGCGGAACCGGATCACCCTGTAGCGACGTCATCGAAACAGTCTCCGTCACCGAAGTCCGCTCGACTCCTTTCGAAGCGGCCAGGGCATCCAGCTTCGCGTCTTCCTGCGGTGTAGCAAGACGGAACATGCGCGCCGAAAGATCAGCCGCCATAATGCTTCGCGCCTGATCGAGCAGAGCCTTCTGAAAGGATTCGCTAAAGCCACGGACGCCTGTCAGCGCCGCCACGCCAATTGCAACCGAAAGAATCACAAATAGGAATTTCGCCCGCGATGCGCGCAATTCACGCCAGGCGATTTTTGCCGCTGTACTCCATCCTAAAGCAGGTTTCTGATCAAACTCCATCGCTGGGCCGCTTTCCATTCTCATCGGAGACAATCCGCCCATCGCGCAGGAAGATTCTCCGGTCTGCGCGATCTGCAATCTGCTTATCGTGCGTCACCAAGATAAGCGTTGTGCTCGCCTCGTGCTGGCGTTCCGTCAACAGATCAAGCACATGCTGTCCATTAGTCGAATCCAGATTCCCTGTCGGCTCATCGGCCAGAACAATAGGCGGTTCCACTACAAACGCGCGAGCCAGCGCCACGCGCTGCTGCTCGCCACCGGAAAGCTGCACCGGGTAATGGTGCAGCCGATCCGCCAGCCCAACCGTTTCAAGCAGAGCAGCTGCGCGTTTCTTTCCATCACCATTCGCATTCAGCTCATACGGAAGCAGAACATTTTCCAGAGCCGTCAGCGTGGGAATCAGCTGATACGACTGAAACACAAACCCAATTTTCTTCCCTCGCACCTGTGCCAGCTTATCTTCCGGTAAACGGCTTATCTCCGTTCCGTCTACAAGGACTTCGCCTTCGCTTGGCGCATCCAATCCAGCCATCAATCCCAGCAATGTGCTCTTTCCGCTACCCGACGCCCCCATGATCGCCAGGAACTGCCCTCGCGGCACAAGCAAATCAATTCCCTTCAAAATCTCAACGGTTCGACTTCCATTGCGAATCGACTTCTTCAGTCCTCGCACTTCGATCATTTCTGGCTCCTGTCCCTGATTACAATGTTCATGTGACGCGCCGACACGCTCTCCTGCTTCTTTTTACGCTTTGCCTCACCACTCCGTTCCATCGTTGCTGCACAGCGCAGACAAAAGCTACAGATCGTAATCTTCCCGCCATCGTATGCTACGGAGATTCGCTGACCGCTGGGCACGGCGTTATCGCGGGCCAGACGTATCCAGACTACCTGCAACGCGACCTCGACAGCCGTGGCTATGCCTACCGCGTCATCAACAAAGGCATAGACGGCAATACAACAAAAGACGGTGTAGACCGGCTGAAAGACGTACTCGCCGCTCACCCACAGATTGTTGTTGTTGAATATGGCGGCAACGACGGCCTGCGCGGCCTGCCAATTTCAGTCACGCGTCAAAATCTCGACCAGATCGTCGCAACGCTGCGCCAGGCAGGAATAAAAGTGGTGTTGGCCGGCATTACCCTGCCGCCAAATTACGGCCCGGACTACATTCAGCAATTCAATGAAACCTACGCGATGCTCGCGCGCAAGTACAAGGTTCCTCTCATTCCGTTCCTGTTCAAGAACGTCTATGGAGTCCCGGATTCCATGCAGCAGGACGGCATCCACGCCACAGAAAAGGGCAATCAACAGGTGGCCATCAATGTTTTGCAGGCGCTTATGCCCTTGCTCCGGAAATAACTATATCAGCACCACGATGGGCTGAAACAAAGTCCCCGCAATGCGCCGCCCATTTTTCGGTAAGGTGCATGTTGCCTACATTCCGAATGGCAAGGTAGTGGGGCTGAGCAAGATTGCGCATCTGCCGTCACCGCAGGCAAGTCAGGTAGCAACGCACGCGGATGTGGCATTCCTGCCTCCAGCACCGCCTCGCTCTGCGCCTCAATCTCCGCAAGCGGAATCGCTTCCTCAATTGCGAATGGACCTGCCGCAATGCGCCGCAGGCTCGCAAGATGCGCACCACAACCAAGCGCAATACCCATCTCATGCGCTACGCTGCGAACATACCCACCCGCAGAAACCGCCATACGAAACGCGGCAGTATCACCATCAACGGCTGTTACCTCATACGCCTTGACCGTGATTCGCGCCGTCTTCAGCTTCGGCACCTCGCCGGCCCGCGCCAGCTGATAAGCCTTTTTGCCGCCGATTTTCTTGGCGGAAAATGGAGGCGGCATCTGCTCGATCTCGCCCAGGAAACGCGCCGCGGCACTTCGTACCTGTTCAAGGACGAGCGCTACGGTCACGCACTCCCCAACCACCTGCCCATCAGCATCATAAGTATCCGTCGCGAAGCCGAAGCGAATCGTTCCCGTATAGGTTTTTTCCAAGGAACCAAAGAATTGCGCCAGCCGCGTGTACTTGCCCAGAAGCAGCGGCAACACGCCTGTCGCCATCGGGTCCAGCGTGCCCAGATGGCCAATCGACGACTCGCCGGTCGCCCTTCTTACCCGCGCCACAACATCATGCGACGTCATGCCGCCAGGTTTATCAATAACAAGAAGCCCGTTCACTCTGACTACTATAGCCGAGCGTCAGGTCAGAATCCGGTCAGCGCCCGCTCTCGAACAAGCGAAAGAAACTCCGTCCGCGTATTCTGCTTTTGAAACACCCCAAGCATCGCCGAGGTCACCGTCGAGGAGTTCTGCTTCTCCACTCCGCGCATCATCATGCAAAGGTGGCGCGCTTCGATGACCACCCCTACTCCCT
>Ga0206952_10077_pt1 | contig 30964 bp, 27 predicted proteins | sample Alteio_BWOrgHeat_39_FD_152966 | JGI IMG/M metagenome (GOLD analysis project Ga0206952, IMG submission 152966) | Enriched cells from forest soil in Barre Woods Harvard Forest LTER site, Petersham, Massachusetts, United States -... | ecosystem: Environmental > Terrestrial > Soil > Temperate forest >... | reverse complement strand
GCCTGCAGGCCCTTGGGGCCCTTGGTGACTTCGAATTCAACCGCCTGGCCATCGTTCAACGACTTATAGCCATCAGCCACGATCGCGGAGAAATGGACGAAAACGTCCTCACCGCTCTGGCGCTGGATGAAACCGAAGCCCTTGCTGGCATTGAACCACTTCACTGTACCTTGTTCTTTACTCACTGCTTTACTCGTTTCTGTCAGCCGGGTTACGACTGAGCATTACTAAATTGAGCTATCTGGTGCCTCAAGTTCCGAGCCCCTCAACAGAGCCGCGGCCGTCTTCAAGCCTTGTCCCGCGGGGCTGCAAAGCAGTCCCGGGCACAAAAAAAGGCCGCAAGTTTGACCTTGCGACCGCTTTACAACCCAAAGGCGATACAAGAGCAACAAACGCAAAGACAGAGTACCACAAGAATGGGTATCGCGCAAGGGCTTTTTTGTGTTCCGTTTACGCCAACACCTTGGGAGCGGGAAAGCGTTGACCGGGGCGTTACGCGGTACATACCATGGAGGCATGGGCCATGGAGGGATGGAAGGGCGGATGAAGCGACTGGCGATGGGGCTGCTACTGGCGGCGGCTGGCTTGGCGCTGGCGGGCTGCGAGGATGCGGGGAAGAAGCCGGTGCAGGCACGGGTGCCCGCGTTGGCGCCTGCGGCTGGCGCGGTGGCGCAGCAGGGGCAGCAGGCTGCTCCGGCGGAGCTTGCGGCGCTGCCGCTGACGAGTCCTTCGCGGCGGGCGCTGGTGTCACTGCTGCCGGCGGTGCCGGGTGGGAAGGACTATTTAATCGCGCAGGTGCAGGCGAAATTCGCGTCGGGGGAGCAGAACTTCAAGGCCGGGCATCTGGAAGCGGCACGGAGGGATTTCGACGATGCGGTGGACTGGATGCTGGAGAGCGGCTACGACCCCAACGGCGATCCCAAGCTGAGCGAGCTGTTCCGGCACGTGGTGGACTCGGTGTACACGTATGAGTTGCAGGCGTTCCGCGCGGGGGACGGGTTCAGCGAGGCGCCGGCGGTGCCCGCGGCGATCGACGAAGTGGCGGAGATGACGTTTCCGGTGGACCCGCGGTTGAAGGAGCGGGCGGAGCAAGCGGCCAAGAGCATTTCGCACGATCTGCCGTTGACGGTGAATGACGAAGTGCTGTCGTTCCTGAATTTTTTCCAGACGCCGCGGGGGCGCGTGATTGTGGAAACGGGGCTGAGCCGCGCGGGGCGTTATCGCGAGATGATTGCGCGGGTGTTGCGCGAGGAAGGCGTGCCGCAGGACTTGATTTACCTGGCGCAGGCGGAGAGCGCGTTTCAGCCGCTGGCGCTGTCGCGGGCGGGGGCGCGGGGGATCTGGCAGTTCGTGGCCTACCGCGGGCATGAGTACGGGCTGGCGCACACGTGGTGGATTGACGAGCGGCAGGATCCGGAGAAAGCCACGCGCGCGGCGGCGCAGCATTTGCGGGATCTTTACGGAATGTTTGGCGACTGGTATCTGGCGATGGCGGCTTATAACTGTGGGCCGGGAAACGTGCAAAAAGGAATTGAACGCACGGGCTATGCGGATTTCTGGGAGCTGTACAAGCGCAACGCGCTGCCGCGCGAAACGAAAAATTATGTCCCGATTATTCTGGCGCTGACGCTGATCGCCAAGGATGCGGCGCACTACAACATTGTAGTGGAGCCGGAAAAACCGGTGCCGACGGACGTGGTGAAGCCGGGACGCGCGATTGATTTGAGGCTGGTGGCGGAAACGATTGACGTGGACGTGGAGACGCTGCGCGCGCTGAATCCGGCGCTGCTGCGGCTTGCGACTCCGGACGATCCTTCGTACCAATTGCATTTGCCGCAGGGTTCGGCGGAACGCTTTTCCGCGGAGATCGCGGACATTCCTCCGGACAAGTGGGTGAGCTGGCGGCGGCACCGCGTGGAAGCGGGAGAGACGCTGACGTCCATCGGGAAAAAGTACCGCGTGACGGCGGCGGCGATAGCGGATGCCAACAATTTGGAGCGCAACGAGGCGCTGGAAGCGGGAGAAAAACTGATTATTCCCGCGACGCAGCCGCAAGCGGAAACGAAGCGGCGGCTGGTGAGCTACCGCGTGCGGCGCGGCGACACGCTGGGAGGAATTGCGGATCGCTTCAGCGTGAACGCGGAAGATTTGCGCAAGTGGAACCGGCTGAAGTCCAACCATGTGAGCCGGGGGATGGTGTTGCGCGTTTACACCATCGGCGGGGCGCCGGAGGCCTCGCCCGCACGGGCCCGCAGAAAGTCACCGACCAAGAAGCCGCAAGCTTCCGCGGCCAGTGCCGCGAGCGGGACAGCCGCCGCCAGTCACAACTAACCATATTATTTTCAGAGGGTTACAAGACACTCAAAGCCGGCAACGAATCTTCGGCGGTGGCCGTGCCCGCGGCGTGCGAGAGCCTTTTTGCGCTGGTGGGCGCGGGATAGCGCAGAATGCTTGACAACTTCCAGCGAGTACGATAACAACGGCGCAAGGACGGGGTGTAGTTAGAGAGAGCTCCGGCCAGAGCAGCAACCCGCGGGCCTGCCATTTCCAGGCAAGGCCCAGCATCCCCCAGGGGAGGAACGGCATGGCTTTCGAGAAGGATAATTTCGAAGACGACAACGAGCTGTCAAGGCTGGAAGACGAAGAGCTGGGCGGCGAGACGGAAGAGATCGTCGAGACCGAGGAAGAGGAATTGGTGATCGTGGGGGAGGAGCCCGAGGAAGAAGCGGCTCCCGCTCCGAAGGCGCCAAAACCGGCGGCCAAGAAACCCGCCAAGAAGGCGGCGAAGAAGAAATCCGCTCCCAAGAAGAAGGCCAAGAAGTCCAAGCCCAAGAAAAAGGCCGCGAAGAAGAAAGCGAAGAAGACCGCCAAGAAGAAAAAGCGGCGGTAGGTTCGCGCGACGTTCGAACGAAGCACTTGCCGGGGAGGCTGGGACCTGGGTCCCGGCCTTCTCTTTTTCCGGAAGGCCCTCTCCCGTAGTGGAATTTTCCCCGCCTCGCTGGTTTCCCAACTTGAACGCGCGACTTCTCGAATCCGGAAAATGGGGGCTGCCACTGGACCAAGCGCTTGCCTGAAGCGGCAACTACTACTAGGATAAACCTGCATGTTGCAGGCGCTGGAACAGATACGGCGGATGCGGGGCGGAGCGCAGTCGCACCTGATGCGCTGCTCGGACGGCTACTACTACGTGGTGAAGTTCCAAAATAATCCGCAGCATCGCAGGATCCTGGTGAATGAAATGCTGGGAACGAAGCTGGCGGCCAGGCTGGGCTTGCCGACCGTTCCGGTGGCGATCGTGGACGTGTCCGAGGAGCTGATCCGGCTGACGCCGGAGCTGGCGATGGAACTACCCCGGACGCGGATTCCGTGCCAGCCGGGATTGCAGTTCGGGGCGCGCTATCCCGGCGATCCGCGGCAGCTGACGCTGCACGATTTTCTGCCCGACGAACAGCTGCGGGAGGTGGAAAACCTGCACGAGTTTGCGGGGATGCTGGTGTTTGACAAGTGGACCTGCAACACCAACGGCCGGCAGACGGTGTTTTTCGATGAAAGGAAAGTGGAAAGGGGCGAGGCGGCGGTACGCTACAAAACACGCATGATTGACCAGGGCTTTTGCTTCAACGCCGGCGAATGGAGTTTTCCGGACGCGCCGCTGCGGGGCTTGTATGCCCGGAACCGCGTGTATCAGGGCGTCACCGGGATGGAGTCGTTCGCGCCCTGGATGGAACTTCTGGAAAACCGGATGAGCGAGCGGGTGCTCGACGAAATCGGCCGGGAGATTCCGCCGGCGTGGTACGAAGACGATTACGACGCGCTGGTGCGGCTGCTCGAGCATCTGTACCAGCGCCGCGCGCGTGTGGCGGGGCTGATTCTGGAAGCCAAGAAATCCAATCGCCAGCCGTTTCCCAACTGGATGTGAACCATGACCGAACGATCCAACCTGGAAGAAAAAACGCGGCAGGAGAGCGCGGAACGAGCCTGCGCGTACCGCGTCTTGCGGTACACGCCGAACCTTGTCCGCGATGAATGGGTGAACATCGGAGTGCTGCTCTTCGATCCACAGACCGGGGAACGCCGCCTGCGCGTCATCGAAGAGGAGGAGGAGTACCGGCGCGTGCGGCGGCTTCACCCGGGAGCCGATGAATTGGTGCTGCGCGCCCTTCGCGACGATCTGGAGGACCGCTTTCAATCCGCGTACGCCGGAGGCAGCGCGGGGAACGGCGGCAACTGGCAGCAGCTGCTGGCCAAGTGGGATGAGACGCTCTCGAACGCCCTGCAGCTGGCGCCGCAAAAAGGAGTGTTTGCGGCGGACCTGGACGCGGAACTCGAGCGGCTCTACGCGGATCATGTCGCTCCGCAGCGCGCACCCAGCCGTGTGGGCGCGCCCGGCAGCCGGGCCAGCCTGAGATCCTACTGTTCCCAGGTCTTCCGGCAGGCGCGGCTGTGGGACCGCTTGCAAAAGTCCGTGCGCGCCGAGGAATTTACGTTTCCGGGAGATCCCATGCGCCTCGATTACAGCTACCGGCGGAACGGCACGCGCGGATTTGTGCAGACGCTTTCGGTTACGCGCGCGCCGGCCGACGCCAAGCTGCTGGCCTACACGGTGGAGCGCATCAGCGCGAAGGCTTCCCTGAAAACGGAATTCGCGGCGGTTACCGATGTTGCGCTAGAAACCAGAAATGAACGCCACCGGTTCGTGCGCGACACGCTACGTGACGTGGGGATAGAACCCATTCCCCTGGAGGGCTTCGCGGTGTGGGTGAACAAGCTCAAGCCGTTGCTGCAATGAGGCTCGGAAGAATCGAGGGGTAGCGGGATTCGCTGCAGTGGTTTCCCCGGTGCGGTCTGACGCCTTGCTGTTTTTTCCGCTGTTTATGCTGCGACAGCCAGCACCAGCAGGGTGGCATCGTCCTGCCAGTGGTGCCCGCTGAACTCGGCCACCACCTCCAGAATTTTCGCCTGCAATGCGTCGGCGGTCGATGCGCGATGACCGTTCAGCAATTCCAGCAAGCGGGCTTCGCCGAACTCCTCGTCCGCGGCGTTGCGCGCTTCGGTGATGCCGTCGGTGAACAGAAGCACGCGATCACCGGCGCGCAACTGCGCTAAGCCCAGATCATAGTTTTGGGTATCGAAGACGCCGAGCACCGTGCCGCCCTCCCGCAAGCGCTCGTGCGTGCCGTCGGAGTGCATCACGAAGGGCGCATTGTGCCCGGCGTTGACATATGCCAAGCGGCGCCCGGGACCGTCCAGCTGCGCATAGAAAAAGGTGATGAAGCGGTCGCTGGCGGTATTGCGGTACATCAGGGAATTCAGCCGGCTGCAGAGGAGATCCGGTGCGAAGGTGGCCGAGGAAAGGCCGCGCACGGCGGCCTGCAGGTTGGACATCAGCAGGGCCGCCGGCATGCCTTTTCCCACCACGTCGGCGATGCAGATTCCCAGCGATTCTTCGTCCAGCGGAAGAATGTCGAAATAATCGCCTCCCACCAGCCGGGCGGACTGCCACGCGCTGGCGATTTCATACCCCGGCATTTGCGGAATCTCGCGCGGCAGCAGCTTTTCCTGGATGGCCTTGGCTTCGGAGATTTCGCGCTCCTGCTCTTGCTGATGCAGCAGCGCTTCTTTCCGCGCGCGCGCCTCTTCCGCATCGCGGCGGCGCGCATCGCGGCGTTCACGTCCCAGGCTGACTTGCTTCTGCAGAATCTCCAGCAGGCGCGTGTTGGTCCAGGGCTTTTCCACAAAGTCGCTGACGCCGTATTGCATGGCTTCGACGGCCAGACCCACGGTGGCCCAGCCGGTCATGGCCACCACCGGCGGATGGTCTTCGAGCTCCTTGAGCCGGCTGAGCACATCCAGGCCTTCGCGTCCCGAGGTGGTATCCCGCGCATAGTTCAGATCCATGAGCAGAATATCGAACTCCTGGCGCGCCACCGCCGCGAGCACCTCCGCGGGCGAATTCACGGTCTCAATGGCGTAGCCGTGGCCTTTGAGCAAAAGCCGCAGGGCGTCCAGGACGTCTTGCTGGTCATCGGCGATGAGAATTCGTGGCTGCATCATTTCACAGTCCGAGAGTTTGAGAGTGGTGGTCACCATCAGGGCTATTCCGCTCGGGGATACTATGAGGCAGTCGAGCTGCCACCGCCGCACGCAAATAACATCTTTTCCGTGAGTAGTTTGCACGAACTCAGCCAGGAAAGAAACGGCCCTGTCTGGCCACTACCGGGAACGCGCGTTCCAGTTTCGAACACCAGGAGATTGCGTGTGTTGGCCGGAGTGCGGGGCGCTAGAAAGCCGAAACCCGGCACTTTGGCCGGGTTTCGTTTCACACCTTGGTTGCCCGCGAAGGGGTGCTCGCTTAAAGAACGGGCTCGTTCCAGTTTTCGAGCGTCTCCTTCACCTTGTGCAGGAACTGGTGGGCGATGGCGCCGTCCACGACGCGGTGGTCGTAGCTGAGCGTCACGTAGCACATCGAGCGGATGCCGATGGAGTCGTTGATCACCACGGGGCGTTTTTCGATGGCGCCCAGGCCGAGGATGCCGACGTTGGGCTGGCTGATCACCGGCAAGCCGAAGAGGCCGCCGAAGACACCAGGATTGGTGATGGAAAAAGTTCCTTCCTGGACTTCCTCGGGCTTGAGTTTTTTCGAACGCGCGCGCTCCGCGAGGTCGTTCATGGTGCGCTGGATGCCGAGGATGTTTTTCTCGTCGGCGTTTTTCACCACCGGCACGAGCAGTCCCCAATCAAGCGCCACGGCGATGCCGATGTTGATCTCCTTGTGGAGGATGACATTGGTGCCGTCGAGCGAGGCGTTGAGCGTGGGGAACGCGCGCAGGCCGGCGACGGCGGCCTTCACGAAAAAGGGCATGAAGGTGAGCTTGGTCTCGTAGCGCTTTTCGAACTCGTCCTTGGACTTGGCGCGCAGCGAGGCGATTTTGGTCATGTCCACTTCGTCCACGGAGTAGACGTGCGGCGAAACGTGCTTGGACATGACCATGTGCTCGGCGATGCGCTGGCGCATGACGCTGAGGGGCTGGACTTCGTAGTTGCCGAAGTACATTTTTTCGCGGGGCACGGCGGATTCGAGGGCCGCGTGCGCTTGCGCGCCGGAGGTGCCGGGCGGCGGAGGCGGCACGGCCGACCGTGAGGGCGCTGCGGAAACGGCGGACGCCGGCGGCGCGGCAGCGGGAGCACCGCCCGCGGCGATCAGTGCTTCAATGTCCTGCTTGCTGATGCGTCCGCCGGCGCCGGTGCCTGCCACGGTGGAGAGGTCGATGCCATGTTCTGAAGCCATCCGGCGGACGAGTGGGGAGCTGTGAATGCGTTCGCCTGTAGAACCGGAAGAAGCGGGTGCGGGAGCAGCAGACACCGGCGCGGATGGAGCGGGCGGCGCAGGTCTGGATGCGACCGCGGGGGCTGGAGCTGCTGCCGCAGGAGCTTTGGCAGGGGCGGGTGTGGACGCCGCTGGCTTCGCCGGCGCAGGCGCCGGGGCCGCGGCGGTCGAGCCGGCCGCGTCAATGACGCCAACGATGGTCTGAATGGGCACGGTCTGGCCTTCGCCGACCTTGATTTCTTTCAGCACGCCCGCGGACGGCGAGGGAATCTCCGCGTCCACTTTGTCGGTGGAGATTTCGAAGAGCGGCTCGTCGCGCTCGACTTTGTCACCAGGTTTTTTCAACCACTTGGTGATGGTGCCTTCAAAAATGCTTTCGCCCATCTGGGGCATCACTATGTCAACTGCCATCGTCGTTCTCCTGTTCTCGTCAAGATCCTAATACCGCGCCAAATCTTTTGCGGCGGAAAAAACTTTTTTCGCGTTGGGCAAGAAATATTCCTCGAGCGTGGGCGCATAGGGCACCGGCGTGTCGAGGGACGTCACGCGCAGCAGCGGGCCGTCCAGATCGCTGAAGGCTTTCTCGCAGAGAAGCGCGGCGATCTCGCCGGCGATCCCGCCGGTCTTGGTGTCTTCATGGACGACCAGGCACTTGTTGGTCTTCTTCACGGAATTCAAAATGGTTTCTTCATCGAGCGGCAGGAGCGTGCGCAGGTCAATCACTTCGGCTTCGATGCCTTCCTTGGCGAGGGCCTCGGCGGCTTCGAGGGACGTGTGCATCATCGCGGCGTAGGAAAGAATCGTCAGGTGCTTGCCTTCGCGGCGCACGACGGCTTTGCCGATGGGCACAGTGTAGTCGCCGGCGGGAACTTCTCCCTTGATGCGGCGATACAGGAATTTGTGTTCGAAGAAGAGCACGGGATTATTGTCGCGCACGGCGGCCTTCAACAGACCCTTGGCGTCGTAGGGCGTCGAGGGATAGATCACCTTCAGCCCCGGCGTATGCACGAAATACATTTCGGGATTCGCGGAATGAAACGGGCCACCGTGCACGCCGCCGCCGGACGGGCCGCGAATCACCATGGGCGCCGGGGCGTTCCAGAGGTAGTGGCCCTTGGCGACGAAATTGGTGATCTGGTTGAACGCGCAGACGATGAAATCGATGAATTGCATTTCGCAGATGGGGCGCAGGCCGAGGTAGCTCATGCCGCAGGCGGCGCCGATGATGGCGCTCTCGCTGATGGGGGTGTCGATCACGCGCTCCCAGCCGAAGCGCTCGAGCAGGCCTTCGCTGGTTTTGAAGGCACCCCCGTAGACGCCTACGTCTTCGCCGAGCAAAACCACGGCGGGGTCGCGCTCCATCTCTTCGAACATGGCCTGCTTGATGGCTTCGAGGAAGGTGATTTGCGTTTCGGCGGTGGCGGCGCCGTTGGTCTTTGTTCCGATGGGGGCTCCGTTCGTTCCGGGCGCTTTGGTTTCTGGCATGGCTACCTCCGCGCCTTTCGTGAAGCGCTCGCGGCGGTGGCCTTTACGGTCTTCTTCGCGGGTGTTTTGGCGGCCACTTTTGCGGCGGGCTTGCCGCCATTGGAAGACTTCGCTTCGCCGGCGGAGATTCCCGCGGTGGACTGCGTATCGCCGAAGTGAATCGGCGCGTTTGCGCCGCCGGAGCTTTTGCCGGAGCCGAATCCGGGCACGGTCCACACCGCTGCGACGCTCGATTTAGGCGGCGTCACTTCGGAAATGGGGCGTTCCCATTTCGCGCGGATCTTGTGGCACTCGTCGCCGGTGCAGTAGACGCCGGTTTCCGCGAGTTCCGCGGGCGGCATGGGCGAGTTCTCCGCAAAATCGCGCTCGGCGGCGAGCAGTGTGTTGATTTTGTCCTCGATCTCTTTCTTCGTTTTGGCGTCGAGGAGTTTTTCGCTCATCAGGAATTTTTCGTGCAGGGCGATGGGGTCGCGCGCTTCCCAGTAGGCACGCATTTCTTTCGGAACGTATTCGGCGGGGTCATGCTGCGCGTGACCGAGGCGGCGGAAAGTCTTAGCTTCGATCAGGATGGGGCCTTCGCCGGCGCGCGCGCGTTCCACTGCTTCTTTGGCTGTGGAGTAGACCGCGGCTACGTCGTTGCCGTCCACAATGTAGCTGTCAATGCCGTAGGCTTTCGCGCGGTCAGCGAGATTTTCGAGCGGGACTTGTTTGCGGACGGGCGTGGAGTAGGCCCACAAATTGTTTTCGAGGATCAAGACGAACGGAGCTTTTTGGACGGCGGCGAAATTAAGGCCTTCGTGAAAGACGCCGGTGGAGCTGCCGCCGTCGCCAATCCAAGTCATGGCTACGATTTTTTGGCCGAGGTAACGGCCGGCCATGGCGACGCCGGCCATCACCGGGATTAAATCGCCCAGCATGGAAATGGGGGAGACGATGTGCAGATCGTCGAGGTCGCCGAAATGGCTGGTGCCGTCCTTGCCCTTGGTGGGGGAATCGAATTTGGCCATATGTTGCATGAAGATGTCGCGGGGCTTGACGCCTTTTACCAGCAGAGCTCCTATGTTGCGGATCATGGGGGCGAGCCAGTCTTTTTTTTGCAGGGCGTAGGAGGTGCCCACGGAAATGGCTTCCTGGCCAAGGCTGGAGTACAGGCCGCCGACGATTTTGTTTTGGCGGAAGAGCTTCACCATGGTGTCTTCTACGGCGCGGTTCAGCCGCATGTAGTAGTACAGGTCCAGGTGCTGCTGGCGCGTTAGGTCTTTCTTCATTGTTGCTCCGGAGGGCAGCGTTTTTGGCTGGCCCGCCTTTACGACTACCATTTCCGGAGGACAGACAGGAATGTCTGTCCTACTTTTACGCGGACGCCGCTATGGGCTGCTCCGCGAGCTCCAGTTGCTCCAGAAAATCGTTGCTTGATACTTCACGCATATTCAGGCCAAAGACTTCGCCGAAATATTTTGCGATGCGTGGCGCGACTTCTTCGCGTTTGACGCTGCGGCTCAACAGCTTTTCCAGCGACGTGGGCTTGCGGTCGGCGATGCCGCAGGGGACAATCAAATCGAAGTAGCGCAAATCGGTCGAGACGTTGTAGGCGAAACCGTGGGAGGTCACCCAGCGGCTGAGGTGCACGCCAATGGCTGCCAGCTTTTCTTCGGTTGCTCCACTGTGGACCCAAATGCCGGTTTTTCCGGGAACGCGCGCGGCGGCGATGCCGAATTCCGCGGTGGCGCGAATCATGGCTTCCTCGAGCATGCGCACGTACCAGACGACGTCGCGGCGGATGGCGGCGAGATTCAGAATTGGGTAGCCGACGAGCTGGCCTGGACCGTGATAAGTGATGTCGCCTCCGCGGTTGGTGGCGTGAAACTCCACGCCTTTTTGCCGCAAGACATGATCAGACACCAGAAGGTTTTCGCGTTTCCCGTTGCGACCCTGGGTGACGACGTGGGGATGCTCGCAAAGCAGCAGGACATCCTCGATCGCTCCGGCTTTGCGGGCGGCAGCGATGCGCTTTTGCAGCGCCCACGCTTCGGCGTAGCCGATCAGGCCCAGGTCGACAATCAGGCAGTTATTCAACACAACTCAGTTTTCTTTGCGGGGCGCAGCAGTGCTGCGCCCTGCAAGCTGGATCTCAAACGTTAATCTGCAGGCCGCGCACACTGGCGAACGCGTCGCCCATCCCTTCCCAGACCGTGGGGTGGGCGTGGACCATGTTCATCATGTCGTCGATGGTGCCTTCGAGATTCAGGACGGTGGCGGCCTCGGAGAGAATTTCCGTGGCCAGCGGGCCGATGATGTGAATGCCCAGGACTTCGCCGAACTTTTCGTCGGAGACGACCTTGATGAATCCGCCGTGATTTCCCAGAATGGTGGCCTTGCTGTTGCCCACAAATGGAAACTTTCCTATTTTCACGGCGTAGCCTGCTTCGCGCGCTTGCTTTTCCGTCAAGCCAATCGAGCCGATCTGCGGTTCGCAGTAGGTGGCGTTGGGGATGCGCGTCTTCACGATTTGATGCGTGGGCTTGCCGGCGATGTGCGTTACTGCGATGATTCCTTCCATCATCGCGGCGTGCGCCAACTGGGGCAATCCTGCGACGATATCGCCGATGGCGTACAAACCTTTCTCGGCGGTTTCCATGTTCTCCCCGACCAGCACGAAGCCGCGATCAAGCTTGGCCTTGGATTTCTCCAGGCCGCAGCCGTCCGTCATGGGCTTGCGGCCGACGGCGAGCAGAATTTTCTCCGCTTGCAGCGTTTGAGGCTTGCCGTCCTTGTCCTTGAACGAAACGGTGACGCCCTTGGCGTCTTTCTTCACCGACTCCACCATGCTGCTAGTGAAAATTTGAATGTTTTTCTTGCGGAAGGTCTTGTCCAGCTCCGTGGAAATCTCTTCGTCTTCCACCGGCACTACCCGCGGCAGGGCTTCCAGGATGGTTACCTGGGTCCCGAAGGAATTGTAGATGGAGGCAAACTCGACGCCGACGGCGCCGGCACCGACCACGATCAGCGTCTTGGGGATTTCCGGGAGTTCGAGAATCGAGCGATTCGTCAAAATGGTCTTGTGGTCGGGCTCAATTCCCGGCAGCGCGCGCGCTTCGGAGCCACTCACCATCAGGATGTTCGAAGCTTCGATGATGGACTTCTTGCCGTCTTTCTCGACGCTGACCTTGCCCGGTCCTTCATACCTTCCCCAGCCCTGGACCCACTCCACTTTGTTTTTCTTAAAAAGGAATTCGATGCCTTTGGCATGTTTCTTGACGATCTTATCCTTGCGCGCCAGCACATTGGCCCAGTTGATCTTCAGGCCGCTGACTTCGAAGCCCAATTCCGCGCCGTTCTTGAAGTGGTCGTAGACCTCGGCGTGGTGCAGGAGCACTTTGGTGGGAATGCAGCCGACGTGCAGGCAGGTTCCGCCGAGATACGGATCCTTCTCGATGACCACTGTTTTCAGGCCCAATTCGCCCGCGCGAATCGCGGCGACGTACCCGCCCGGCCCACTTCCGACAATCGCTACGTCGTACTTTGCCACGCGCAGTCTCCCTTCCGGAGGCGCCAGGACCGCTGATCCGAACCCGTAGACCGGATGCTACCGCACCCGTGCCGCACTCGAAGCAATCGCGAGGGGTGCAGGCCAAGAGATGGGGCGCCCGTCGTTGCGAATGCGAGCGCCATTCCGTACGGAGAAAAAGCCGTCCGCGCGTACAGTGCAGACGGCTGCATCCCGGCAAACAACGAATTTTAACAGCCGCCCGCCCCTGTAGCAACCTCGACCGGGAAGTGGAAGAGCCTGTCCACATCATATCCCCCTTGCGAGGTTGAAGTGTTTGAGCGAGTAGAGGATGACAGGTTTGTCCTCACGACGCGGGAATCGTGGCCGGGCGAAGACACGAAGAGCAGCGTGTGCCCTGCCAGCGAAGAGCGCAAGCCTGCGGTATCGTCGTGGTACCGGCGGAGTACTAGTGATGCAGCCATAGTAACCGATAAAATATCTCTTGCATTTAAATTTACTCATAGATACAGTCGCACTCCTCATATCAAGGGCCCAAACTGAAAATGCCTTTGCGGACATCCCAGCCGCTCTAGCGAAGGGAGGTACCAGGGCCATGCTCATGAAGTCCGGCGAACGCTGGCAATGCATGAACCCAGCATGCCAATGCACCGTCTTGGTGGAAACCAGCAGTGAAGTGGAAGGAAGCAACCCGCGCTGCACTTGCGGCAGCGTGATGAAGAAACCATACGCGCCACCCGTTTTTCACTACCTCGATTTTCTAAGCTTTCCCGAGCCGGCCATCACGACCCGCGGCTCGCACGAGGACTGAGCGATGCTTACACGAACTCACCACCACCGCTGGGACTTGTATCCTGCGAAATCGCTGGCGGTCCGCGGAGGGCTTGCGCGCACTTTCGGAGGATTGGTCAGCTTCCTTGCCGTGACATTCCTTTGTACCGGGATCTACATTCTCGATGATGCCTTTGCGAATCCGTTGGCAGCGCAGGCGGTGGCCCTGGTCGCTGCCGCGTTCATCATCGCGCTGGCGACCATTTTGCTTTTCTACCTCCTCAAACCGAAAAGCAGGGCCAGCAAGGAGGCCGCAAGACAGTGGCATCGTGCTGGCTCGCGGCCCAGGCAGGAGTTTTTCGAAAAGGTTCCGGCCAAGGCGCAAAATGGAGCGCACGGCCATGAGTTAGGCTACCAACGCGTGTACGTGGACCACTCGCGCGTCCGCCCCTGATTTAGCGTTTCGAATCAGGCCCGGGGAATGGCCGGGAAATAGCGCTCCTCCAAGATGAGCCGGTGGTGGATCTGATGTCCCGCAGTAATAAAAGCCAGCGCGCGCACGGTGACTTCCTTCTGACTGGCGACGCCGCGCCGCGGCCAGGCTTCTTCCGGGAAAGAGTGGAAGAGTGCGAGACTGGCGTTCCGCACCGCGGCAAATTCGTCGGCGAGACCGGCAAGCGTTCGCGCGCTGAAGGCCCCATTGCGCACGAAGTCATCCTGTTCGAATCCCGGGAGCGGCGTTTGATCACCGCGCGCGATCCGCAGCGCCCGGTACGTAAAAATGCGCTCGGTATCCGTGATATGCCCGAGAACTTCCTTCACCGTCCATTTTCCCGGGGCATAGCGAAAGCTGCCGTCCCGTTCGCTGCGTCCCGCAAACAGATGGAGCATTTGCAGGCGCTGGGATTCCAGCACGCCCAGGACATCCTTGCCCGGAACTTTCGAAATGTAGGAGGCGTAAAAATCGGCAAATTCCGACGGCTCGGGTCTGTTCATGACTGGGCCTCTCTTCTTGCCCGGGAATTATAGCGCTCGGCGGAGTGCAAACACACCCCGAACTCAGGCACCACCGTGCGGACCTCGCATGAGAGTAGATTTTTGAGTTAGGAGAGCGCAACAGCCATTTCGGCGGCCGATTGGCTGGGTTGCCGGACTACGGCGTCCGCAGCTGCTTCCAGCCGCCAATGGAATAAAAGCGCTGAGACAACCGTGACCACACAGCAAGTCCACGGTACAAATAGAGAAGCCCAGAAAAGTCTTGGCGCGTAACGCAAAGCCACAAACCACGCCAGTGTCGTCAACAGTCCATACAGCGCAGCGGTAACACGATCTCGTTGGTTCCAGCGGAGGGAAAATGCGCAGAGGGATTGCGTCATCACGCTAAAGGGATACGCGACGATCAGATCAATGAAGTAGTGCTCGCCGGTGCCGAGGGTGGCGAACGCCGTGAACACCACAAACGTCAGCGCGATGCCGCGCTCCACTGCCGATAGCCCTCGGGAATACCACCACGCCAGCAGGACCCAGGACATGTGCAGCGAAGGGATGGCGTTTTGCACCCCCTTCACGGCAATTGGTTCGAGGAACAGATGCGACGCCTCGGCGGTCGTGAGCGGATGCCACGGAAATCCCTGTTGAAAAATATGAACGGGCCCCAGGGCGGGAAAAAGATTGTAGAAGAAAATGCCGATGGGGCCCGTTATCAGGAACGCAGTCATGGCGGGGAACGCTTTGTCTTTGCCGCGCAGCAACTGACCCGCATACACCATGGCGATTGGAATCGGCAGCGCAATGTACAGCGCCAGGCCAAGGACTTTGAACCACGGCCACATGGCGTAGGCTTGCCCCAGAAGGAATGCAAATTGCACGTGAAGGCTGGCGTCAAACGAAAAAAGGTACAAGTCGAGGGTCTTGGGGTGCCAGATCTGGGTGCGGTCCAACACGACGCCCGCGAAAACCATGAAGGCCGCAAATAGGAATGAGGGCGCGAAAGCCAGCGCCAGGAGTTTTTGCTTTTCTCCTTCGGACCATACAGCGCGAAGCCCCAATACCAGAAGACTGCCAAGGCCCAGGAAGGAAACGTAGCTCTCCCAGTTTGGCTGATAATGAAAATGCCAAGCGCTGATGATTGCGAGAACGGCGGCGGCCACAATCAGGAAAACCAAATCCAGCCAGGAGCGCCCGACGCGGAGAACGACCAAAATCACGCTGGCCAGCGTGAGCATGAAGAAGGCGAAAGGCATCGCCGAGCCGGCGAAATAGGCGTTGGTGACCAGCAGGATGGCCCCGCCGCCGAGGACGATCGTCAGCACTATCTTTGCCGGCAAAGGAATCTTCATGGTTTTGGTCATTCAAGCTTAGCGCACACGCTTGGCGCGCACGCTTTGGTCGGCTTCCTTCCTATTCGAGCATGAATGGAGAAAGCAAATTCAGGGAAACGGGACAGCTGTGCTCAAGGCGTGACGCTAAATTTCTCTTCGCAACGGAGCGAAACTCCGCTTTTTGTTTTGCGCGGCTTATTGCAAGATAACGCCTGCTTATGAGCACATCCAACCGGAAAACGATGCGCGTGGCTTTCCAGGGCGAGCCCGGAGCTTTCAGCGAAGCTGCCGCCATTCAACTTCTCGGTGAAGCCATCACCACCGTGCCTCGCGCCACGTTTGAAGCCGCCTTCTCTGCCGTTCCAGAAGGCGGAGCCGACGCACTTCTGGCCCCCGTGGAGAATTCTCTGGCCGGTTCGGTCGTCCGGGTGTTCGATTTGCTGATGGAAAGCGGGCTGACAATTGTTGCCGAGACGATTCTGCCGATTCAAATGCAGCTCATCGGTGCTCCCGGCTCTTCGCTTGCCGAAATCCGTTCCGTGGCCTCGCATCCCATGGCGCTGGCACAGTGCGAACGCTTTTTTGCCGCTCATCCGCAATGGAGGCGCGTTCCCGCTGAAGACACCGCCGGTAGCGTGCGCGAAGCACTGGCTCGCGGAGACAAAACCTCCGCGGCCATCGCTGGTCGCCGCGCCGCCGAACACTACAAGGGAGTGATATTGGCCGAGAACATCCAGGACAACGCCGAAAATTACACCCGCTTTGTACTTTTGGTTCCGGAAAATGAGGCAAGTGGATGGTTAACTCCCAGCGCGCGAAAGGTTTCCCTCGCTATGCGGTTGGCTCACCGGCCTGGCGCGCTCCTCGCCTCACTCGAGCCTTTCGCGAAGCACGGTGTGAATCTGCTCAAGATTGAAAGCCGGCCGATCCATGGCCGCCCCTGGGAGTATCAGTTTTTCATTGATGTTGAAGCAGGCGATGTTGTCAGGCTCGAGCAAGCCTTGGCCGCAGTTCGAAATGCCACCAGCGAGCTCCGCGTCCTCGGCCGCTACGTCGCCGCGTCTCGTTAGTTGCCAAATCTTGGGATCTCTCCACAAACAAAGGGCCGGCAATTTCGCCGGCCCTTGTTTCTTTACTTCATTACTTCATTGCTCCGTTTTTTCCGTTATCAGCAATAGCTGCACTCGGGGTCGCCCATGCCGCCCGTCATGCCGTCCTTCATTCGGCGCAGACGGCGCCCAAGGCGCTCGGCGAGCTGATGCCGCGCGCGCCACAAGCGCGCCTTCAGCGTATTTTCCGTGACGCCGAGTTTCTTGGCGGCTTCACCTGTGGAGAAGCCCTGCACTTCGCGTAGGACGAAAGCGGTGCGGAGGAGCGGCGAAAGTTCGTCGAGGTTTTCGCTGATCATCTCGCGAATCTCCGTGCTTTCGAAGACCTGCTCCGGGTTCGGGCCGTCATCGGCGAAGCGTTCCGCGGCCGGCAGCTCGTCCTCGCGCGGCGACTCGTCCAGCGAAACCGCCGGGCGGGCCTTGGCGCTGCGCCGCCGCATCAGCGCCGCGTTGATCACGATGCGCGTCAGCCAGGTTGAAAACTGCGAACGCCCTTCGAAGCGCTTCAGATTGCGATACGCCGAGAGCATGCCGTCCTGCAGCGCGTCCTCCGCGTCCTCCGTATTTCCAAGCACCCGCAGAGCGGTCTGAAACAACGGCCGCTGGTAACGGCGGAAGAGCGCTTCCACCGCCTGCTGATCGCCCCGTTGACCGGCGCGGATCAGCGTCTGTTCGTTGAGCTGCGTACCCACTGCCACTTGTGTTGCCATCGTCGTTCCCCCCAATCGAAACAAAACTCGTTCGCCCCTATGGGCGCAGAAACTCTCTTGCTCTTAGTGCACCGGCACTCCGCCGGCTGGCGCCCTCGGCTTCTTCATCATCAGCAAGACCGGGATCACCGCCAGAAACACGACGCCCAGCATTTTGAAATTGTCGATGAACGACAGCATCACCGCTTGCCGCTGAATCGTGTTGTAAATCATTCCGTGCGCCTGCGCGGTGGCGTGTGCGGCGGTCGAGCCTGCCGCCACCAGCTTCGTCTGCAGGCCGTTCATCATGTTGTGATACGCCGCGCTGTAATCGTTCGCATTCTCCGTTAGACGCGACTGGTGAAATTGCGTTCGCCGGTCCAGCATGGTTGTCACCGTGGCAATCCCCACGCTCGCGCCGATGTTCCGCGCCAGGTTGATGATCCCCGTGCCCATGTTGGTCTTTTCCTTCGGCACGTACGCAAAGGCCGCCACGTTGATGGGGATAAACAGGAACGCCAGCCCGAAGCTCTGCAGCATGCGCGCGCGCACGGCGTGCCCGTAATCCAGGCCGAGGTCCCAACCAGCCATCACGAATAGCGCCGACGCCGACACGATGCAGCCAAAGGTGATAAGAATGCGCGTGTCCACCTTGGACACAAGAATTCCCACGACCGGCATCATGCACATGATCACCGCTCCGCCGGGTGACAGCGCCATTCCCGCGAGCTGCGCCGTGTAGCCCAAGAGCTCTTGCAGCATCTGCGGAATCAGCACAGTGCTGGCGTACAGCACAAAGCCCAGGAAGAACATCGCCATGGTGGAGATGGCAAAGTTGCGGTCCTTCAGCATCTTCAAATCAACGACCGGCTCCTTCTGGCGCAATTCCCAGATGATTCCGCCGATGATTCCAAAGATCATCAGCGCGAAAAACGTGCGGATGAAACCCGATGACAGCCAGTCGTCGCGCTGCCCTTTGTCCAGGATGATCTGCATGCTTCCCAGGCCCAGGCTGATTAAGCCGATGCCGATATAGTCGATGCGGAATCCCGCTTTCAGATTCGACTTTTTCATGTAGGGTGGATCGCTGATCAAAAAGTTCGTGAGAATCAGCGAAATAATTCCCACCGGCACGTTGATGTAAAAAATCCATCTCCAGGAAAAATTGTCCGTAATCCAGCCGCCCAGCCACGGCCCAATCGTCGGCGCTACGACGACAGCGAGGCCATAAACAGCAAATGCCATGCCACGCTTCTCCAGGGAAAACGTGTCGTTCAGGATGGCCTGCTCGCTCGGTTGCAGACCGCCGCCGCCCGCGCCCTGCAAAATCCGGAAAATCACCAGCACGCCCAGGCTCGGCGCCAGCCCGCACAAAAACGAGCTAACGGTGAAGAGCGCGACGCAGGACATGTAAAAACGCTTGCGACCGATCAGTCCTGAAAACCATCCCGAAAGCGGCAGCACGATGGCGTTCGAAACCAGATACGACGTCAGCACCCAAGTGGATTCGTCCGCGCCGGCCGATAAGCTGCCGGAAATGTGCGGCAACGCCACGTTGGCGATGGAGGTGTCCAGAACTTCCATGAAGGTTGCGAGCGTGACGGTTATGGCGATCACCCACGGGTTGATCGTGCCGTCCGGCATCCGCAGCTTCGATAGGATTCTCTCTCGCATCGTGTTCGAAACTCTGCCCTGCTGTTTCTACGTACTACCTGCGCAATCCATATCTTTATTCCGAATTATTTTGTAACCACGGTCGCGTCCACGTTCATTCCCGGACGCAGTACCGCTTTGTCCGAAGAAATGGGATCCAGCACAATTTTCACGGGAATGCGCTGAACGACTTTCACGTAATTCCCGGTAGCGTTTTCCGGCGGCAGCAGACTGAGCACCGAGCCGGTCGCACCCGCAATGGAGTCCACATGCCCGCTGAATGTCTTTCCGTAGGTGTCCACTTTCACTTCGGCCTGTTGTCCAGGCTTCATCTTTTTCAGTTGCGTCTCTTTGAAATTTGCCGTCACCCAGACATTTTGCAGAGGCACAACCACCAGCAGACCCTGGCCCGCTTGCACGATCTGGCCTACTTCGACCTGCTTGTGGGTGGCCACGCCGTCCACGGGCGCGGTGATTTCCGCGTAGCTTAAGTTTAATTGCGCAGCGTCGAGCGCCGCTCGCGCCTGTTCCACTTTCGCGAGTTTGGCCTGCGCGTCCGCGGTTTTCATGCTGACCTGCTTGAGGTCCGCCTGCGCTGCCACGACTCCCGCTTGTGCTTGTTCGACTTTCGCTCTCGCGGAATCGCGCTGTGCTTTGGAAACTTCCACGTTACGCCGCGCCTGCTCGAGTTTTTCCTGGTCGGCTTTCAGCGCGCTCGCGGTGGCATCCGCATTGGCCTGCGCCGCGTCATACTGTTGCTTGGAGATTTCGCCTTTTTCCATCAGCGGCTTGTAGCGCGCGAGATCGGCTTTCGCCAGTTCCGCATTCGCGCGGCTCTTCTCGATGTTGGCTTGCGCCCATGCCAGGTCCGCTGTTTGCGCTTGCTCGTAGGTCGCTTGCGCACGCGCCAGGTCCGCCTCCGCACCAAGCAATCCCGCGTCCGCGCTCGAATTTCCGCTGGCCACGTTTTCCCGCGTCCGCGGCACGTCCACTCCCGCGGACCGCGCTTCGCTTTCGGCCAGCGCGAGCGAAGCCTTCGCTTGATCGAGCGCGGCCTGGTAATCGCGGGGATCAATCTTCACCAGTACCTGGCCGGCTTTCACCGCCTGGTTGTCGTCCACCAAAACTTGCGCCACGCGCCCGTACACTTTGGAAGCCAGCGGTGTGATGTGCCCGTCCACCTGCGCGTCGTCCGTCGATTCCCGGTTGTAGTAGTAGGCGAAGAGACCCACGATCGCCGCGAGCACTACGGCTCCGCCGGCGACCAACAGCCGCCTTACCTTCGGGTTCGCTAGTCCCTTGGGAGGTTCTTCCAGGGACAGCTCTTCCATAGCTGGCGGGACTTTCGTCGCGTTTTCTAATCCGACCTCGATCTCAATGCTCATCGTTCCCCCGTGGTCACTTCGAGTAAACCTTTTCCATCTGTCCGACCGACCGCGCCAGGTCTGCGCGCGCCTGATTGAAGCGATAGAGAGCCGCAATCTGGTTGTCGTTGGCGCGCGATAACGAATCCTGCGCCTGGATCACTTCGATGTTGTTGGCCACCCCGGCCTTAAAACGGTCACGCGCCTGGTCCACTTCTTCTCTGGAAAGCTGCACACCCAGGTTCGCCACTTGCACTTCGCTTCGCGCCGAACTCAGGTTGAGCAGCGCCGTCTTTACGTCCAGCGCGATCTGGTTGCGCAAATCCGCTTGCTGCTGCTCGAGCTTTCGAATCTCGAGGTCCGCGCGAACAACCTCCGCGCGGATGCGTCCGCCGGTGAAGAGCGGCAGATTCACGCTGGCTTCGTACGTGTACGTAGGCAGCGTGGTGTTCCCCGACGTTCCCACATAGTCAAAATTTCCGTCGAAGCGGAGAGACGGGAGCCGCAAATCCTGCGAAGCGCTCTTCTGAAATCTCGCGGACTTGATTTGCGATTGCAGCGACTTCCATTCCTGGCGTTCCGCCAGTGCGGCTTCCATGCTGGGCTCGACCTCCGGCTGCGGGGTGTCGAAGAAGCTCAGCGAATCCCCCAATTCGATGCGCTGTCGGGGATCCAGATTTAGCAGCTTGCTCAAACCAAAAAGCGAGGTCTCCCGGTCGTTCTCCGCTTCCAGCAAGCGCTGTTTTTCGTTTTGCAACTCCACGTTGGCGCGCAGCGTGTCAATTCCCGTGCCCACGCCTTCCTTCTGCAAATCGGCGGCCTGGTCGTACAACGCCTGGGCCAGATCCACCCGGGACTTCGATGCTTCCACATTCGCCACGGCGCGAAGCGTCCCGATGTACTGCGAAACGACCAGCAGAATCACTTGTTCCCGTGTCGAAAGGCTGGTCGCCTTGCTCGCACCGACCGTGCTTTGGGCTGCCTGGTATCTGCGCCACAGTGTCAAATCGAAAATCGTCGCGCCAACAGTCGGTCCAGCCGAGAAAACCTGATACGGTCCGAGCGTCTTGGGAAACCCGGGGAAAGGGCTCCGGCCTCCGAACTCGGCGAGCAAGTTCACTTTCTGCGCCTCATCGGAAATCGTCGCGTTCACTTGCGGCAAGAGATCGGCTCGCGCAATATTCTTGTCCTGCACGCTTTGCGCTGCCTGCAAAATCGCAATTTGCGCGGTGGGATTCTGCTTCAGCGCCAGCCCGACGGCCTGGTCCAGAGTCAGCCGCAGCACATCCGTTGGGGAGGGTCCGGGCAACGAGCTCTGTTGGTTTGTTCCTTGCGCTTCGGTCAGTACCGGACTGATCAGCAAGCTGAACAGTGCAACATAAAAAATAATATGCGACCCTTTGCGGCTCTTTCCTGTATTGCCTGGGTCCTCGCTGCTCACGATTTCGCGCACGATGGCTTGATTGAGGCATCCCTCCGCGAGCAGATGACCGCCTTGCCGGTGAATTTCCTTCAGCAGCACTTTCCCGGCCGCGTCAATAAAACTCACGGCGCAAAGATTCACGTTGAACTTCTCTTGCGGTTCGGAGGTGTGCAACTCGCGCCAGCACTGCTCCAGCGCTGCCACCCATGGCCCCGCCAGCCGCCCCTCAACATTGAGAACCGTCTTCCCGCGCTTCTTTTCAGCTGTAACTCTTAGCATTGATAGCATCCCACATACGGCATTAAGAAGCATGATCATCACCATCCCATGTGAATTTGCATTAATCCGTAAGTATAAGTAAAATAAGGTCTTAGTTTAGAATTAGCGATGAGTGAGAGGATTTTGTGTGACTATATATGGGCATTACTCAAAATATGGTCCAATGATGAATGACCATATATTAGCATATCACGGATGGAATTTCTATCAATCCCCATCCTCACCTTTTGTACGGCCAGCCAACTCTGTAATTTCGATGAATGAATCGCCCCGCACCCAAGCGACGATTGCCCGGGATCCATCTGCACAAGCGTCTCCAGAATCTGAGTGGCCACATCTTCAGCCGGCTCGACTGTGCGAGCAATTCTTTTTTCAGAAAATCTTGCCGACGTGAATCACGTGGACCGAGAACCGTCGCGTCCCGTGCGCCTGCGCTGTTACATGGGCCCTCTGCGCGACTTGCAAGAATGTGGGTCTTTTGGAGAAAGGCGGTGCTTTTGCGATCTGCCCGCGCTATGTCATATTGCCGCTCGAAATGGTCCGTCTCGTCGCGAGAAATAAAGTTGCGACTGGGGGCAGATCGCTCCAGAGCGATTCCTCTACTTCTTGACTGCGATGGCTTGCAATTCGAAATGGCCACCGCGCAGGAGCGATGCCGCTCCGATGAATTCCCGCGCCGGAAGGTCCTTGGTCGTGAAGTAGCTCTTGTAAATCGGATTGAATTTGTCGAAGAGCGACAAGTCCGTGCACGCGATCTGCACATACACCAGATCGTCCATGGTCATGCCGGCCTGCGCCAGCACGGCCTTCTCCCCGTCCAGCAGCAGTTTGATTTCATCGTCAATTTGCTCCGGCGCTTTCCCTGTCTTGGGGTCCAAACCAAGCCGTCCCGCCAGATAAAGCGTGTTCCCCGATAGGATGGCGTCACTGAAGGGCAGTTGCGCGGGTTTATCCGGAAGATTGATGGCTTTTCTCGTCGGTTGAATCGTAACCTGCGAAAATGCGCCATGTACTGTAAAAATTCCTGCTACCACCAGGATCACGACCAGGAAACCGATGCGACGATTCATGATTAGCCTCCATTCGAATGACTCGCCCGATATGCCGCGCGAGTGTAATCCCCAATCCGCCCCTCGGCAAGCACCTAGACACACCTCGAACGTTGAGCTCCAAGACAGGAGACCGCTCTCATTCACTCGATGGCGAAGGTGACGTGCACGACGGCAGTGATATCTTTTTCAAGGGACTTCGTATCGTTCTCGCCGTAACCGGAAACTGCGCTGGAGTCCGCCGCGGTGATTTGCAGCACTCCCATTTCGGCGGAACGAATTCCGCCCACTCGGCTTCCGGTGCTGGCCGCGATTTGCTGTGCGCGCTCTTTGGCGTCGCGAGCTGCGGCGGCAAGAATTTCAACCTTTGTCTCCGCGATTCGTGTGTAGAGATACTGCGGTTCTTCCGACTCCAGCAGAATTGCCTGGTTGATGAGTTCGGTCACCTGCCGGGAGATGTTGGTAATCTTGTCGATATCGGAAGAACGGATCCCCAGAGACTGCTTGAGGCTGTAACCGGTTACGGGTCCGGAAATGGCTCCTACATTCGCGCCTTCTGAAGGGGAATTCTTCCCGCGGCGAACGGGCGTCGTGGAAACGGCAGAGATCACGATCTGGTTTTCAGGCACACCCTGATGAATCAGAAATGCCTTGGTTTTCTCCACGTCGCGGGAAAGCTTTCCGTAAGCGTCAGCAAGGGACGCCGATTCCGCCGTTACCGACGCATTCCAGATCATAAGGTCGGACTTGATACGTTTCTTTGCCGAGCCCGTGACTTGAATCGTCTGGCTTAGCTTTTTCGCATGTAGAAAAGCCCAGGACGCAATGACCGAGGAGAGGATGATCGAAAGTGAAAGAGCAACGGCGGCACGAAAATTTCCATTCATGTTTCTACCTTTGAGGTTGGTCCCGTCCGCCGCCGCTCGCGGGTATCCAACAGCCAACGAAGGAAATGCTATCACAAACAGAAAAGGCCGTCCTACATCGTGATGAGTCCCACTCGAATGAAGTACAACGACGTCAGGCCTACCGCCAGCCACAGAAGTACGCCCTGCAACAGCGGGCGCCAACCCACTTCTTTCAGCGTGGAGCGGGAGATGCCGCTGCCGATGAGGAAGAGCATTGCGGTGAGACCGAGCCGGCCCAGCGTGAAGAGCGACGGTGTGACGCGCGAGAACGCAGAAAGGTACGTGTTGATGACCGCCGCGAGCAGGAAGAAGAGAATGAACCAGGGGAACTGAATGCGGGAACGGTTGTGCTTGATGGCCGCGGTAGCAAAGGCCAGCGGCACGATCCAAAGCGCGCGCGCGAGTTTAACGGTGGTGCCAATGACCAGTGCCTGCACGCCGTATTTCGCGGTGGCGCCGACCACCGAACTGGTGTCGTGAATCGCGAGCGCGGCCCACAAGCCAAATTGCGTCTGCGAGAGATGCAGCGAGCCCCCAATCGCGGGAAAAATCAGCAGCGCCACGGAGTTCAAGATGAAAACGGTGCCGAGCGAGACGGCCATCTCTTCTTCATCGGCTTGCAGAATGGGTCCCACCGCGGCGATGGCGCTGCCGCCGCAAATCGCCGTGCCCGCCGTGATCAGAAACGAAGAATTGCCGCGGACCCGCAAGAGTTTTCCGAGCGCGAGTCCCAACAGCAGCGCGAAGGTGATTCCGACCGCGGTGTAAAGAAAACCGCTGCGTCCCGCTTTCAGGACTTCGTGCAGGTTCATGCCGAAGCCGAGAGCCACGACGGAGCTTTGCAAAAGTGTGCGAGCGATTCCCCGGCTCTCGTTGATATACGGATGCGGAAAACTGAGGCCGAAGAGAATTCCGAGCGTGAGCGCGACCGGCGGAGAAACGTATCCTGTAAAGGCAAGGAGGAGACCGGCGACAAAAAGAATTTTCGGAAGGGTGGGCATCGACCAGAAAGAGAATATCAGGCCGGAAACAGGCTAGGCCAGCAGTAGCGCTTCGCAGAATTCCGGAATCCTTGGCTGGTTCCGAGCACCTTTCGGCGGGCCCTCCTTACTTCTGCTTCTTAGAAGGCGCGGCAGCCGCTCCGGACGATGCCGCGGTGACGGCCGCAATAATCTTGGCGGTGGCTGCCTCGCTCACCTTGCAGCCGCGGTCGTAGATGCGGCACTGCGCGAGCGTATAGGTGCAGCCACAGGTGCAGGTTTCCGCGTTGAATTTGTGGAGCGCGACGGTCTTTTGTTCCGGCGTGAGCTTGGAAAGATCAACGCCGGGGAGCTGGCTAGCGCGATCGGCATGCTTGAGGAAAACCTCGCCGGTGTCCTCAAACGTTTCCACTCTGATTTGGCCGATGGGCAGGCCGAGCAGCGAACGAATTTCCGTTTCGTAGAGAACAGGGTCGCGCAGGCCTTCGTGTTTCTGCACCACGCGGCCCTCGGCATCGAGCACGAACGAAGTGGGGAGCGCGGCAATGCCGCCATACTCGATACGAATATCGTCAGTGGCAACGGCCACCGGATAGTTGATGATAGATTCGGCCACGAATTTCTTGATGGCGTCCTGGTCGTCGTCATCCACCACGAGGCTGAGGATTTGCAGGCGGTCTTTGTACTTGTTCTGAAGCTCGACGAGATCCGGGATTTCGGCGCGGCACGGTCCGCACCAGGTGGCCCAGAAGTTCAGCAGGATGACCTTGCCTTTGGCGCCGGCAAGCGTGAAGGGCTTGCCGTCGAGGCCGGTGAGCTTGAAGTCCGGCGCGGGATCGGGATTGCGGACAAAGCGGATCGTAGGCTGACGGGAATCCTGAGCGACAGAAAGACGAGGAAATAAACAAAGTTGCGCGAACGTGACGAGGGAAAGAACCAGCCAGTGGTGGAAAAGGCGTCTCATGATGTCCCCTATAGGAGAGCACAACCCGAGTGCGACGCCAAGAGGACGCGAGGACTCCTGGTTAATAGCTGATCTTCTCCGCTTCCCGCCCACTGCGCTTTCGGACTGTACCGCTCTTTGAGGCGGGCGTAGGCTTTCCGTCGTTACATCCTTACTTCATTTTTTCTATGGCCGCGCATTTGGCGAGAAAAAGCCGAGCGGCAAATCGCGCGAAGTGCGCAATCCCGCCGCGGCGTCGAGGATCGCGGGAATCGAATTCACGACGACCGAAGCCGTGGCGATGTCACCATGCGTCCCGCCGGGAATGGTCAGGCTGATATTCGGATGCCCGGTCAGAAAAATCGTATCTGCCGGATCTTTCGCGCCGACGTACATCTGCAGCTCGAGGTACACCAACTCCTTGCCGTCTTTCGAAAGGCCCCGCGCAACCTGATGCACGCCCGCGGCCTGCCCGGCCTCCACGGTCAGATATTCCGTCTGAACGCCCTCAGTCGCGATTTTCGGCTCAATCGTTTCGGTGATCTCCACCACGGGTAGGTTCAAGCTGTCCGCCACCATGGCGACGGATTCCGGCAAGCCGACGTGCTTGATCACGCCTGCCTGTACTTGCGTGCGAAATTCGTCTACGGACATGCCCGCGCCAATTTTCTTCTGCAGCGGCAGCCGCCGCTTGGACGCGTCCACGATGCGCAGTGCCTTGGCATGTTCGATGCGTTGCGCAACCGCGGCCAGCGTCACCACCAGCTTGTCCATCACGAACCCGGGGTTCACACCCGTGCCCACCAGCGCCACGCCCCATTCCTTCGCCACGGTATCCAGCTTCGCCGCCAATTCCGGATGCGTGCGAAACGGATACGACAACTCTTCGCAGGTCGAAACGATGCAGGATTCCGCTTCCAGGCAAAGCAGCAACTGGTCCATCGCTTTCGGAAGAGACGAGGACGTCGAGTGAACGACCACGTCCGCGGCCTGCTCCAGCACTTCCTTGGCGTCCGCGGAAACCTTCACCCCCCATGGTCCGTCCTTGGCGCCGGCTACTTCGCTCAGGTCGCGCCCCACTTTTGCCGGATCGGTGTCAATCGCGCCAATGATTTCAATGGCCTGCTTTTCGCGCATCAAGCGCGCGATGGAAGCGCCGATCGGGCCGACACCATACTGGATCACGCGAATCTTTTTCTTCACGCTGCTCCCCGTCTCTTTGCGCGGCGAGCGCACACACGCGCATTTCCCCTGCAAAGGAAACCCCTACGATAATGGAATTCAGCACTCCATTCAACGGCCAACCGCGGGGAATCCGTGCACGTGCGGGCATCAGCAGTAGCCATTCGAATCCGCCCCGAGCAGGCCAGCGTCGCTGAGGCGCGGAGTGTTGCTGGCGCGTGGATTGCGCCTCATAATGGCTTGGACGAACCTCAGCGAATCTCGGAGGGAACGGCCATGCCGGCAAAAAAGCTCAACGATACTGAAATCAACGCGTTGCTTCCCAAGGCCAAGGGCTGGAGCGTCGTCCACGGCAAGCTGCACAAAGAATTTGCGTGCAAGGATTTCGTCGCGGCATTCGGCAACATGACGCGTGTCGCACTGGTCGCCGAAGCGATGAATCATCACCCCGAATGGTTCAACGTATGGAACAAAGTGGTGATTGATCTGAACACCCACAGCGTGAAGGGCATCAGCGACTATGATTTTGTGCTGGCCGAAAAGATCAACGAAATCTTTGAGCCTTTCCCCCAGGTACGTCTTCCAGGCACCGGAAAAAGTCAGTGAGTTTTTCGGTATCTGATCCGTCCGTGCGGAAACAGCCCTTCCGAGAATGACCGCCCCCAGTCCATCGCAAAAATCCAGCCGTGGCTGGCTATTGCTTTTGGCGCGATGGGCCGCGGCACTCTTGATCCTCGGGCTTCTTCTGCATCTTCTTCCCGTTGCCCCTCTGCGGACCGCGCTGGCTCGCATTCCCCTTACAAGGTTCATCGCCGTCCTGCTGATCTATCTTGTGGCTCTGACGGGAGGCATCACCAAATGGCACACGGTCGTAAATTCCGCTGGCGCGCAACTGAAGTTCGCCGTCAGCGCGCAGTGCTACACCGGCGGTCTGTTTGGAGCCCTATTTCTTCCCTCGATTATCGGCGGTGACGTTGCGCGCCTGGCCGTCGGCATTTCGCACAGTCCGCGTCCCGCCGCGGTCATTACCGGAAATGTCGCCGACCGTTTTCTCGACGTCGCGGCGCAGCTCACGCTGGTCTCCCTGGGTCTGATTCTGCTGCCGGGATCCCTCCCCGTCACTCTTCAAGCGGCCGCGCGGCACGTGCTCGTCGCCGCCGTGATTGCCGCGGCAGTTCTTTTCGCGCTCGTACTCGCCTTGCTCCGGCCGCTTTTGCGCGGCCGCTCCAGACGGTTCCGCAGGGGACTGGCGCAGCTCCGCCACGCCCTGCGCTCCGTGGGACGCCGCCCGCACCGGCTGCTCTTTGGCTGGCTGATGGGAACTTGCGTTCAGGGAACGTATATTGTGCTTACCGGAGTTCTCGGTGTTTGCTGCGGTCTCGTTCTCCCGCTTCGCGTGTGGCTCTTCGCCTGGCCACTCTCCAAATTTGCCGCGGTCATGCCCATTACGCAGGGCGGCATCGGCGTTCGAGAAGCGGCCCTGGTCGTACTGCTGGTGCCGTTCGGCGCACCTGCTTCTCAAGTTCTCGCCACGGGCATCGTGTGGGAAGGCATCATCATCACCGGCGGCCTGCTGGCTGGATTAACGGCGTTCCTCTTGCGCCGCGCCGAATCCCGCCGAAAACATGCGCTGCGTCCCTGACTCCACGTTGGAATTCGCTTGACTCCTGCGGGGATTGAAACATGACCGGCAAAATCCTGAGCCCAACCGGTGTGACGGGATAGCACGATTCGTGCTGAACCCCCTTTTCAATTCACGAACATCTTCTCCAGCCCTTTTTTTTGCCGTTGACATGGGCATTTCCAGGTGCTACAAACCGCTGAAAGACAAGCCCTTTGGTGGTGAGTCTCCTATCGTATTGCAAAGTGCAGTTCGCGAGTGAGGCCGCAGACCTGCCTGGCAGGGCAGGCCTGCTGAGCCGCTAAGGGGTTGTCAAGCAACACCCCACCACCCCGGGAGGTGAGAACGTACCTGTTTTCACCTCCTTTTTATTTTGAATAGGCTCTTGTGATGCGCGCTGCGGTCCTAACTGGAACGCGCGCCCCTCCGCCAGCTCCAACTCAGACGCCCTTCCGACCCAGGCCGGAGCTTTCCTGGGCTAGAATGGCCGCTGGCCCTTCACATCGAACATGCCCTCTCCCGCGCCTCCGCTCCTATCTCTGCAACACGTCACCGTCCTTCGCGGCGCCCGGGAGCAGCGCCCGGCACTCGACAACATCACCTTGCAGATCGCTTCTGGAGAGCACGTTTGCATACTGGGCCCTAACGGCTGCGGCAAGTCCACCCTGATCAAGACCATCACCCGAGAGTGCTATCCGCTGGTCCGCGAAGGCTCCTCGATGGCCATTTTGGGCCGCGAGCTCTGGAATATCTTCGAACTCCGTTCGCGGCTGGGCATCGTATCGCCGGACCTGCTGGCCTCCTGCACCACGGACGCTACGGGCCGGGATGTGGTGCTCTCCGGCTTTTTCAGCAGCACACGCATCTTTCCGCACCATCATCCGGATCCCGGGCATCTCGCCCGCGCCAACGAAACTCTGTCCCGCCTCGGCATCGCGCATCTCGCCGGCCGCCCTGTCGCGGAGATGTCCTCCGGCGAAGCCAAGCGCAGCCTGATTGCGCGCGCGCTGGTGCACGATCCGCAAACGCTGCTCTTCGACGAGCCCAGCAACGCGCTGGACATCGCCGCGCAGCTGCAGTTGCGGGACACCATGCGCGAGCTTGCCAGATCCGGCATCGGCATTCTGCTCGTCACTCATCATGTCTCTGAAATCATTCCGGAGATGGAACGGGTCGTTCTCTTGCGTGGAGGCCGCATCCTCGCCGATGGGCCGAAATCCGCCGTTCTTACAGAGGAGCATCTTTCGAATCTGTTTGGCGTTCCCGTCCGCCTGGGCCGGCAAGACGGTTTCTTCCATCTTTACTAGACGAAAGCACCAGGATGTGGATGCTGAAGGATGTACTGGCCGCGTTCAGCTGGTCTGCGCGAGTTCGTACAAGAACTCCACGTGCGAAAGCGTCGCGCCGTCCATGCTCTGGATCTTCGGATTCTTCGATTCGATCAGATAATACTCGTCGGGCGCGTGCGCGCCATTTCCATGGCCGAGTCCAAAGTGTCCCGCCGGCAAACGCAGGGGATCGCCAGTGAAAACGAACCCGGGCCACGAGCCGGCCAGCCGCGGCAAAACCACCGGATCAATTCCATTCTTTTTGTAAACGCCCGCAGCCGCGCGAATCACTGCGGAATCGCCCGCCGTGCTCGTTGGATCGTAGCCTCCGCTCATGTGCACGTCGATATCCGCAAACCCCTTCTTGGCCAAGTGCGCCTTCAGCGCTCCTAACGCCTCCATTGCCGTCATATCCGGCACAAGTCGCATATCCAGTTTCGCGACTGCTTTGCCCGGAAGAATCGTTTTTCCGCCAGGTCCTGTGTAGCCACCCACCAGACCCTCGATATTGACCGTCGGGCGCGACACCAGAAGTTCCAGCGCCTCTTGCCAGCCGACGTCGTGGACCCAGCGCTCCACGCCCAGGAGTTTCTTCGCGTCCGCCTCGTTCAATCGCCGCGCCGCTTCCGCGATCATTTTCTTTTCGCCGTCGGAGAGCGGCCGGGCCTTGGCGGCAAACCCTTCGATGACTGGATCGTTGCCATCCGGAGAAACAAGCGTGGCCAGCGCCTCGACAAGATGCCACGCGGGACTATCCAGCCGCGCTTTATTACTCGAGTGAACGTCCTTGCGCGGACCGCGGCCCCAGAGTGCGCCGCTGGAAGTCAGCTCGCATTCAACGACGCCCTTCGCGCCGAGAAACATCGTGACTTCGCCATCGAGTCCCTGCGAAGCGTAGGGCATGAACACGCCGCTGCATTTCTTCAGCGCCGCCGCTGCGTCTGCTTGGCGGACCACTTGCGGAAAATGCGGCGAGCCAATCTCTTCTTCTCCTTCCGCGACGAAAACAAGATTCACTGGCATT
>Ga0206952_10058_pt1 | contig 31224 bp, 24 predicted proteins | sample Alteio_BWOrgHeat_39_FD_152966 | JGI IMG/M metagenome (GOLD analysis project Ga0206952, IMG submission 152966) | Enriched cells from forest soil in Barre Woods Harvard Forest LTER site, Petersham, Massachusetts, United States -... | ecosystem: Environmental > Terrestrial > Soil > Temperate forest >... | reverse complement strand
GCTCATCGGGTTGCGCCGCAGCACGCAGCCCGGACACATCGCACATGCTGCGCTCGAAAGCATCGCATTTCAAGTTGCCGATGTTATCGATGCGATGAATTCAGAGTCGGACAACAAGTTCTGTGAACTACGTGTCGACGGCGGAGCCGCCGTCAATGACATGCTCATGCAATTTCAATCCGATCTTCTCGGAATCCCCGTCTTGCGTCCGGCAGCGACGGAAACGACGGCGCTGGGCGCGGCTTATCTCGCTGGTCTCGCGGTTGGTTTCTGGGAGAGCCCGCAACAGATTTGGTCGCTGCGGAAAAACGACACGCGATTTGAACCGAATGTAGATCGAAGCAAAATAACTGCGATGCGCAAACGCTGGCAGAATGCGGTGGAGAGATCCAAGCATTGGACACAGGATGAATCAGCATGAATCGTGAACAGATGATCGCGCAGATCGCGCATCGCAATACGCCGTGGGACATCGTCGTCATCGGCGGCGGCGCAACGGGGATGGGTGTCGCTGTTGATGCAGCAACGCGAGGCTTTGATGTGCTGCTGCTAGAAGCGAAAGACTTCGCTAAAGGCACATCCAGCCGCAGCACCAAGCTGGTCCACGGAGGCGTGCGCTATCTGGAACAAGGCAACGTTTCACTGGTGATGGAAGCGCTCAAAGAACGTGGCCTTTTGCGCCAGAACGCGCCGCACCTGGTTAGAGATCTCGCCTTCATCGTTCCAAATTTCTCGTGGTGGGAAGCGCCCTTTTACGGCATTGGGCTGAAGCTTTACGACATGCTCGCCGGTAAATACGGCTTCGGCAAGTCGCGCGTTCTTTCCGCGGATGAAACCCTGGAGCGCTTGCCCACGCTTCAGACTGAAGGCCTGCGCGGCGGCGTCATTTATTACGATGGCCAGTTCGACGATGCCCGTCTTCTCATTCACCTTGCGGCCACCGCAGCCGACCACGGCGCAGCGCTCGTAAATTACATGCCGGTCACAAGTCTTCTAAAGGATGAGGAAGGCTATATCAACGGCGTAGTCGCGCGCGATGACGAAAGCCGCAGCGAGCATACCATTCAGGCGCGAGTGGTGATCAATGCCACCGGCATCTTCACCGACCATATTCGACAGATGGCCGATCCCGAATCGACTGCCATGGTCGAGCCAAGCCAGGGCATTCATCTTGTCTTCGAACAGTCGTTTCTCGAAAGCGACACCGCCATCATGGTGCCGCACACCAGCGATGGTCGCGTGATGTTTGCGATTCCGTGGCACGACCATACGCTCGTCGGCACAACCGATACGCCTATCGAGGAGCCTTCTTACGAGCCGCGCCCATTTGAGCAAGAGATACAGTTCATTCTGGACACGGCTGCTCTCTATCTGAGCCGTCCGCCAAAACGGAGTGATGTCCTCAGCGTCTACGTAGGCATTCGACCTCTTGTAAAATCTGGTGGCCCCGCATCAAAGACCTCGTCGCTGTCGCGCGATCACACCATCCATGTCGACAATTCAGGTTTGCTCACAATTACCGGGGGCAAATGGACCACCTATCGCCATATGGCCGAAGACTGCGTCGATCACGCGATCACTTTAGGAAGACTGCGCGAGGAACCATGCGTGACCAAGACGCTCAAGATCCACGGCTACCGCAAACACACTGAGGATCTCGGCAGCCTATGGGTCTACGGTTCTGATGCGGACGCAATCCGCGACATTGCAGCGCGCAATCCTGAACTGGGAACGCCTCTGCACTCCGCTCTTCCCTACATCGGCGGAGAAATCGTATGGGCCACGCGGCAGGAGATGGCTCGCACAGTGGAAGATGCGCTGGCACGGCGGACACGCGCGCTGTTTCTTGATGCTCGCGCTGCAAGTGAAATGGCGCTGCCCGCAGCGCGCATTATGGCGGAAGAACTGCACTACGGAGAAGACTGGATTCAACAACAGGCAGCGGAGTTCCGGAAGCTCGCAAGTCAATACAGTTTGCGATGACTGACATCCAGTGTGCATGCTACATTGCTTGCACTCGAAACACACGCGCTACAAGGTGAATGACAACTCAATGAGGTCGCCTTTCTTCGGTGAATTTATGGGCACACTGGTGCTCATTCTGCTCGGCAACGGCGTGGTTGCCGGGGTGCTTTTGAAACGCTCAAAGGCGGAAAACAGCGGATGGATGGTCATTGCCACCGGCTGGGGCTTCGCCGTACTCTGCGGAATTTTTACCGCTGTTCTGTGCGGCAGCCCGGACGCGCATCTCAACCCCGCCATCACGCTGGCCATGGCAGCGCAGTCTCACGACTTCAGCAAGCTCGGGATCTATGTACCCGCTCAGATGCTCGGCGCATTCGTGGGAGCAACGCTGGTATGGCTGCACTACTTCCCGCACTGGAGAGAGACAGAAGACCCGGAAGCTAAGCGCGCGACTTTTTGCACGTCTCCAGCCATCCGGAATCCCGTTGCCAATTTCTTCTCCGAGGTGCTCGGCACCGCAGTATTGGTGTTAGTCGTTGGAGCAATGAGTTCGAAGCTGGTGCTCTCTACCGGCGCAGCAGCAGGGTTCTCGCCGTATCTGGTAGGCTGTCTCGTCTGGTCGATCGGCCTTTCGCTCGGTGGAACCACAGGCTATGCTATCAATCCCGCTCGCGATCTCGGCCCGCGCATCGCGCATGCTGCTCTTCCAATTGCTGGCAAGGGGCACAGCGATTGGGGCTACGCATATATCCCGATTCTCGGACCATGCACCGGCGGAATTCTTGCGGGCCTGTTGCTCCGCGCATTAGGGGCTTAGAAGTGGTGCAGCTTCTCTTCGACGGGAGCTTCTACCGGCCGATGCGCTTCGCGTTCCAGCGATCGGCTTACCAGATCGCGGGAACCGAGTCCCACCGCCAGCGCCAGCGCTAAAACAATTCCCCCGAAAAGAATGCCGAATGCCAGATCGACAATTGCTCCACCGATCGCCAGGTGATCGAGCACCATTGCCGCTGTGAGCACGAAGACCAACCAGCGGACTCCCGTCGCCAACAGCCTCGCGTATTGCAGATTCAGATTCACCGCGCTGATAAGCACGCTCCGCGATAGAAAGCGCCCGATGACCGTCCCAAAGAACAGTAGAACAGCAGCGCCGATGACACGTGGCACATAAGCGAAAACGTATGCCGAGATTCCGGATTCCGCCGAAGCCGCCTCAAAGGCCGAGATCCCGACGAGAATGCCAATCATGACGAATGACCAGAAGACGATTCGCGCCACCAGGATCGTCGGCGTGTGCACAGGAGCCCACTCGCTCAGCGTGCTTGCGCCGGAACTGGTTCGCTCATCGAACTTCGCCGCGGTCAGCACCCAACGCACTAGCATCGCCGCCAGCCATGCAATGATCAGGAAGAGGACCAATACCAGCACGAACGCAAGAATCCCCGGCAACAGGCTCGCGATCTTCGTGAAGACGCGCCCCATGGACTCGCGTAATGATTCTTCAACTTGCTGCCACATCACTCTCCTCCTTCACTACGGATTGAACCGGTCCGGCCATCTCCATCGCGATACCAGATAGGGCTTTCCTTCTTCGTAGGCCCTCGCCAGCTGTTCGAACCGCTGCTCCGCCGCCAGCGGAGACCGCGCGGCGACTTCCTTAACATACGAAGCTACCCAGCCGAGATACAACGGAGTCAGCGCGCCCATAAGATGCCCGCGATTGATGGTGCGCAAGCGATAAGCCAAGGCAAAGTCATAAACGATGCGCACCCACAACTCATCCGGCATATGAAAAGACTCTGGCGTGCAACGCGCAAGTTTCTTCAACTCAAGCAATGTGACCGGAGGCAAAACGAGTCCCCAGACCTCCTGCAAATTACGCGAGCCCAGCACGAAGGAATCAACCAGCGGTTTCGCGTCGACTGGATCACCGTCATTAATCTGTTGCGCGCTATTGCCCGACGTTACCGTAGGCTGAGAGTTCCTTATCCTTTGCCAATGCGGCGCGTAGGTCTCCATCTCCGCGAATGCCGAACCAGCCAGGCTTGTCAGCACCGCACTCAATTCCAGTCCTTCCGTCTGCGTCGCGTGGTGCACATCCACATTTGCCTGGCACACTTGATAGCTGCTGATTGCCGCGTACGTAACCGGCCAAAGCAACGCTCCCTCATTGCGTTCGCGGCTGCTGTGCGATTCACTCAGCTTCTGCAACATGCGAGCTGAGCAGCCGATATCCTGCGCCAGCGGATATCTCACGCGCTGGCCGTACAAAGCGCGAGATAGCGGCGCCAGGATGCTGTGATTGAGCAGCCCGTCAAATTTCCTGGATGGATAAACCGGCAATGCGAGATCACACTGTTTTTCCAGGATCGGTTGCGTCAGCAGTTGCAACCTCTCCGCGCTTAACATTCCCACATCGCCGTGAAGAACGACGCAGGCCTTCGCATTCAAGTCCACAGCGAGAGAACAGATTGCTTTCGCTGCCGCCGACCAAATCACCCATGGAAGGCTGGCTGGATCAGAGGCGGACAGAGAATACGGCATGAAGCGCGGCATGCTGGCATCCGCATCCGTGCGAACCCCCTCCGCTTCCGCGCTCCCCGGATAGGCAACCACAAGCCGAGCGGCTTCGGCGTGTTTTTGCAAGCCATCCAGCAGAACAGGGATCTGCTGTCGAAGCTCGGGCACGCTCACGGAACCGGAGATGCCGATGAGCAGATCTACGGCACCCGCTTGTTGTATCTCCGCTTTTGTCTCGTCCGCCATGTTACTCGCTGGCATCCGGCCTTCCTTTATTTGTTCGACAATAACGACAACACCCCAGCCAACGGAATGCGAACCCAGTCTGGACGATTATTCAGTTCATAGCCTAATTCGTAGAGCGCCTTGTCCAACACATATGCATCCAGAACAAGCTCAAAGTCCGTTTCGTTACTCGGCACAATCGACGATGCAGCAGTGGTCTCCCGGTAAGCTTGCAGGAAATTCTGGGACACGGCTGACACCCACAACTTTGCCCACGGCTCCATCTGTTGATGATCTTCCGGGCGGCGTGTCGTATGTTTGGCCAATCCCGAAAAAGCTGCGTAGTGAAATGATCGCAGCATACCTGCCACATCTTTTAGAGGCACCTGCTTCTGCCGTCGTTCGGCCAGTGTCCTCGCAGGCTCGCCTTCGAAATCCAGAATCACAAAATCGGCCTTTTCTCTCAATACCTGCCCGAGGTGGTAGTCGCCATGGATTCTTGTTCGCGTGAGTCCCTCTTTCACTTTTGCCAACTCGTGAAAGCGCTCGATGATCTCACGCCGCTTGCTCATGACCAGGCCGCCCATCTCGACAGCATCATCCGAAAGGCGGGAAAGATTTGTCTTCAGCAGTCCCATGATTTGCGCAGCATGATCCGCCAGATTCTCGCTGATCTGTTCTAACTCTTTCGGCTGCACAATCTCCGGTCGAAAATCCTCTATCTGATCTGAGGATGCAAGCGCCAAATGCATCTCCGCTGTTCTACGCCCGAGGGTGTTCGCTGCTTCAAGATAGATGCCCGCATGAGCACGCACAACTTCTTCGGAGACAATCTGACTTCCTCCACGCAGAGCCTCGGTTGCGCTGCTTTCGAAGTATCTCTCCAACTCTTCGAGCGTCCACTGCCATCCATCACCCTGATTAGCGACAAGGCCCTGGAGCATTGCCAGTGTAGCGGGTTGCTGATCGTCACTGGAATACTCAATCGATCCGCCAAAGGGCGCGATTCGAGTAAAACTTGTCTCTTCCGTAAGGAATCGCGCAATTTCCGTGTCAGGATTTGGCCCGAATTGCTGTTTACGGAAACACTTCATAATGAGCCGGTCGCCAAAAAGGATCGATGTGTTGCTCTGCTCTGCGGAGCTGCGCCGGGCAGGCATATCGCCTTTTCCATCGCTAACCAGGTCCGGCAATAGTCTGGTTGAGAGCCCCCGAATCTTACCATGCTTGCTCGGCAACGAGTCGCCTTTTGAGATCAGCGAAAGAAGCTTCTGACATGTACTTTCGCAAATGAGGGCATCGCACAACACGCCTTCGCGATTCGTAGTGCGAACGGAGGAGACGATCGTGTTTGCATTCTCTTCTTTTGCCAGCTGAGCAGCCTCGTCGAAAAGAATAGCCAAAGGCAAAAAATAACTTTCCGATGCGCCTTTATCAAATTCCACCGTCACCATCGCCAATACAGAGATGTCATCATCAAACGGAGACCAATCTGTAACTGCCGCAGATACTATCTGTCTAGATTTGGATCCAAACCATCGTTGCCGCTGCAGGAATTCCAGCAGAAGTGTAGTTTTCAGCACATCGCCATTCGGGCCCGTAAACAAAGCCTCCCAATCGCCGGCGCGGGCAATTTCTAATGCGACCATAGCGCCTTCGGCGACAGAATCGGCCAAGCTTGCGGGTACAGACTGAATCTCCAGCCAGAGAAATCCATAGGGGCCAATTGTCAACGGATACGGCTGTCTGGTGATCACAGGAAATTCGACATATCCCAGCATTTCTACCGGAGTCATTCCCTCAAATTCTGTCAGATCGAGTTGAATAGGCTGCGCGAATCGCGAGAGGTTAGCAAGGCACAATACCTGCTCGTTCCCGTTTTGCCTTATATAGGCGAGTACCTTTCTGTTTGCAGATGGCAGAAACTTGAGCGTTCCTCGCCCAAAGACCTGAAAGAGCTTGCGCAGCGCGATCATATTGCGCATCCAGTTCAACAGCGACGATGGATCGCTCTGCTGCGCCTCAACATTGATCGCCTGATATCCCCACACCGGGTCCATGATCACCGGGCTATAAAGCTGTGCGGGGTTCGCGCGCGAAAATCCGGCGTTGCGATCCGCAGTCCACTGCATCGGCGTGCGCACGCCATTGCGGTCGCCGAGATATATGTTGTCGCCCATCCCAATCTCGTCACCGTAATAGAGGATGGGAGTTCCCGGAAAGGAAAACAAAATGCTGTTCAGCAGCTCGATGCGACGGCGGTTGTTATCGACGAGCGCGGCCAGTCGACGCCGTATCCCGATGTTGATGCGCATGCGTGGGTCGGCGCTGTAGGCCAGATACATGTAATCGCGCTCATCGTCCGTCACCATTTCGAGCGTCAGCTCATCATGGTTGCGCAGGAACAGGCCCCACTGGCAGTTCTCAGGAATCTCCGGCGTCTGCGCCATGATCTCCGTGATCGGAAGACGATCTTCCTGACGCAGCGCCATATAAATGCGCGGCATCAGCGGAAAGTGAAATGCCATATGGCATTCATCGCCATCGCCAAAGTACGGGCGAACATCCGTCGGCCACTGGTTCGCTTCAGCAAGAATGACGCGGTTGCTGTAGCCTTCGTCCATGGCAGCACGAATCTTCTTGATGGTCGCATGTGTTTCCGGAAGATTCTCGCAACTGGTGCCATCGCGCTCAGCGATGTATGGAATCGCATCCAGGCGAAGCGCGTCGACCCCCATATCCAGCCAGTACCGCAGAACCTTCAGGACCTCTTCGAGCACTTCCGGATTGTCGTAGTTCAGATCAGGCTGGTGCGAAAAAAAACGATGCCAGAAATAAGCCTGCGCTACCGTGTCCCATGTCCAGTTCGACTTCTCGGTATCGGTAAAGATGATGCGAGCTTCTTTGTATTTCTGATCGGTATCGCTCCACACATAGAAATCGCGCTCGGGCGATCCTGGCGGAGCGTGACGCGCGCGCTGGAACCAGGGATGCTGATCGGACGAGTGATTGATGACCAGCTCAATCATCACCTGCAGGCCGCGCTGGTGTGCTGCGTCGAGAAATGCCTTGAAGTCATCCAGCGTCCCATAGCTGGGATGGACCGTCATGTAATCCGCGATGTCGTAGCCATCGTCGCGCAGCGGAGATGGAAAGAACGGCAGCAGCCACAGGCAGGTCACGCCCAGGTCCTGCAAATAATCCAGCTTCTGGATCAGGCCGGGGAAATCGCCGATGCCATCGCTGTTGCTGTCGGCAAAGGCGCGGACGTGCAACTCGTAAATGATCGCGTCCTTGTACCAGAGAGGATCGGTCGCGCTTCCAGAAGTTTTCCCTTTCCTCTGAGGCGCCATATGAGTGCTCATCGTCCCGCCTGTCGTTAGAGGTAGTAGTCGAAATCTTTTTCGGTTCGTACTCGACGCATCACGCGCATTACGTGCGCCGGAACTTCAAATGGAGAAAGCTCAATATAATTTCGCGGTCCCTGCCAAAGATAGCGTTTGTCGACAAGCTGATCATGCACCTGGAAAGGCTCTCGTGCATTCAGGCCCAGTTTGCTGAGGTCCAGGTCAACCCATCCCGCCTGCACATGCACCGGGTCAAGGTTCACCACCACCAGCACAGTATTCTCCTCATCCACGCTTCTCTTGCTGTAGCAAATCAGATACGGATTATCGGTCGCGTGAAAGATCAATTCATGATTCGTCTGCAGCGCGGCATTCTCCCGCCGCGCGCGATTCACCACCCGAATCAAGGGCGCCAGGCTTTTCTGATCCTCCAGGTCCCATTGCTTCAGCTCATACTTTTCCGAGTTCAGGTATTCTTCGCCGCCGCGCTTCGCAGGAACGTTTTCCAGCAACTCGTATGCCGGCCCATAGATACCATAATTCGTTCCGAGAGTAGCCGCCAGCACCAATCGCGACATGAACGCGGGCCTGCCGCCTATCTGTAACTGTTCTGGAAGAATATCGGGAGTGTTCGGCCAGAAGTTTGGACGGAAATATTCCTTAACCTCGGTACTGAACAACTGATTCAGATATTCGGTTAACTCCTGCTTTGTGTTTCGCCAGGTGAAGTATGTGTACGACTGCGAGAATCCCAGCTTGGCCAGCCGCTCCATCACGCGAGGCCGCGTGAATGCCTCGGCCAGAAAAAGCGCATCCTGATGATCACGCTTGATCTCGCCAATCGCCCACTCCCAGAACGGAAATGCTTTCGTGTGCGGGTTGTCGACGCGAAAGATGCGAACGCCCTGCTCAATCCAGAAGACAAACACGCCCTTCAATGCATCCCACAGCGCTGCCCAGTCTTCACTCTCAAAATCCAGTGGATAAATATCCTGGTATTTCTTCGGCGGGTTTTCTGCATACTGAATAGACCCATCGGCGCGATGCTTAAACCACAGCGGATGCTCTTTCACCCAGGGATGATCCGGCGAACATTGAAATGCAATATCCATTGCGATTTCGAGCCCAAAGCTCTTTGCCTTCTTTTCAAGCCGGTGAAAATCTTCAAGCGTCCCAAGCTCGGGATGGATAGCTGTATGACCACCCTCCTTTGATCCAATTGCCCAGGGACTTCCAACATCGCCTTCGGTCGCGGTCACAGAATTGTTTTTGCCTTTGCGAAAACTCTGTCCGATCGGATGAATCGGCGGCAGATACAGAACATCGAAGCCCATGCCGGCGATGTAATCAAGCTGCGCTTCGGCGTCTGCAAAGGTTCCGTGTTTTCCGGGAACGGACGAGCACGAACGCGGAAACATCTCATACCAGCTGGAGAATCGCGCTCGCTCGCGATCCACAACAACGCGCAACTCTCTTTCATGTTTCGTTTCAAGAGTCGTGTCTGTGTAACGCTCCATCATCGCTGCAAGCATGGGATCGAGCGCCACGACTTTACTGTCTTCATCTCCACTTTTTGCTCGCAGTATACGGGCCCACTCGACTAGTTGAATCGCGTCATTGCCTTGGGCACGTTTCGTTGCCTCGTCTACCAGTAGGCCGCCTGTCTGCAATTCGAGAGCGACATCCTGCCCGGCTTCCAGCCGTTTCATCAGATCACTTCGCCACGTCCCGAAGTGATCGACGCTCCCTGCAACCGTGTAGAAATAATTTCCCTGCCTGTCGACCTGGAACGAAGCACGCCAGCGATCATTTCCCAGCGGCTCCATCTTCACGCGATGCGGCTGTGCCTCGCTCTCGTGCCGGAACAGGAGGTCGCACATGACGCGATCATGCCCGTCCCCGAAGACATCGGCTTCCACCTGTACGGCGTCACCAACAATGCGCTTGATTGGAAAACGGCCTGCGTCGATCTCGGGATCAACGCTATCGATCACTACTCGTTTTCTTCCATCCACAGGCTTCGTCATGAACAAACCAGTCTTACTCGAATTAGGCACAAATCTTCGCTCGCCTCGCGGACGGCAGAATCTTCTTCTCTATCAAGATGCCTGTTCATGAAAATTCGTTCGTTGCGATCCACGGAATTTGCGTCGGACTCGTGCGCGAAGACCAATATACGCCACGATGCTGTCCGCAGACGCAACAAAGCCGCAGCAGACCGGCAACCGCCAGTCAGCGCAGTAGAGATTATTACGAATTCAATCGCTCTGCTGAAACGACTGCTAATTTTCCAGCAGACTCGGTTCTTCAGGAGAGCGCAGCCGCACAAGCCGATCGATAGTATAGGGAGCGCGCTGGGTTGCCGTGTGATAGTGCCGCACCTGCAGTTCGCCAAGCAGTCCGATCGCCAGCATCTGGATGCCGGCCAGAATCAGCACTCCCGCGATCACGAAGAGCGGCCCATGCTGATCCATTACATGCTGGTGGGTAAAGAGCTTCAACAGCAGCAGGAAGAAAGAAATCGTGCCTCCGCCAAGGATGCTCAGCGCGCCAAAGCTGCCGAAGAAGTGCAGCGGGCGCGTCATGTACTTGAGCAGGAAGCGAATCGTCAGCAGATCGAAGAAGACGCGAAAGGTCCGGCCAATGCCGTAGTGCGACTTACCTCGCTCGCGGTTCACATTCTTGATCGGAATCTCGCAGATGCTTGCTCCATACCAGGAGGCCAGCGCCGGAATGAACCGGTGCATCTCGCCGTACAGCGGAATGTTATGGATTACTTCACGGCGATACGCCTTGAAGGTCGTGCCAAAGTCATGGATATCCACGCCGGAAAGCTTTGCCATCAGCCAGTTGGCGCAGCGTGACGGAATCCGCCGCATCACAAAGTTGTCGATGCGCTCCTTGCGCCATCCACTGACAACGTCGTAGCCCTCTTCGAGCTTCTCGATAAAACCTGGAATCTCATTCGGATCGTGCTGCAGGTCGCCATCCATGGCCAGAATAAACTCGCCCTGGGAATGGTCAAACCCCGCCGCCAGCGCCGAGGTCTGGCCGAAATTGCGGCGCAGTTTTACCACCAGCACGCGGCTGTCGACCGCGGCAATCTCTTCCAGCAGCTTATAAGTACGGTCGCTGGAGCCGTCATCCACAAAGACCAGCTCAAAGCTGTCTCCCACCTGCTCCATCACCGCCTTCAGGCGGTCATAAAGGGCGGTTACATTGTCTTCTTCGTTGTGGAAAGGGACGACGATGGAATACTTAGGCATATCCATACCATTATAGACTTCCGGACCGCCAAAACTGGTTCAAAACATCCGGAAAAGGAATCTCCGCACGAACCTGATCACTACTGACACCATGCTGTCAGTAGCCCTGTCCTACGCTGCTCTTGTAGTCAATTCTGGCTAGAGAGGACATTATGCCGACCGTACAGGAAACCGTCACCTCCACTATTGTCTGGTTTGAAATCCCTGCTAACGATTTTCCCCGCGCCATCCAGTTCTACGAAACGATCCTCGGCGCAGCGTTGATCCATCAGGCCGCGTGGCCCAACCTCGCCATCTTTCCCTATCAAAAACCCGGCGTCTCCGGCGCCATTGGATACGGCAACGATTTCAAGCCCACAGGCGACGGCGTCATCATCTACCTCAACTGCGACGGCAAATTCGATGCGGTTCTCAACCGCGTGGAAGGCGCAGGCGGCTCCATCGTCGAGCCGAAGAACCATCTTCCCGGCGTGGGCTGGGTTGCGCAAATCCGCGACAGCGAAGGCAACCGTATCGGGCTGCATGCTGCGGCTTAAAGCCGGCCGTCGACGCAAAAGCACTAAGATAGTCCCGTATGCGTCGCGCCGACCGGCTTTTTCGAATCGTCCAGTTGCTGCGCTCGGGACGCCTGCTCACTGCTCGGCATCTCGCAGAGAAGCTGCAGGTCTCGCATCGCACGATCTATCGCGACGTGCAGGACCTGCAGCTTTCCGGCGTTCCCATCACCGGCGAAGCAGGCGTTGGCTACACCCTTCGCCGCGATTTCGATATTCCCCCGCTGATGTTTGACCGCGAAGAGATCACCGCGCTCGTCCTCGGAGCCCGCATGGTGCAGGCCTGGGGGGGCATGCAGCTCAATGAAGCGGCGAACCGCGCCATTCGCAAGATAGAGGCTGTGCTCCCCACCGATCTGCGGGAGCGTATCGATGAAGTCCTGCTCTACGCCCCCGGCTTTCGCGTATCGGCGGAGCTCCGCTCAAGACTGGATGCGCTGCATACCGCCGCACAGGAGCGGCGTGTCGTGCTCATCGCCTATGCCCGCGAAGATGGTCAGCAGAGCGTTCGCCGCTTGCATCCGTTGGCGCTTTATTTCTGGGGCGGCGCGTGGACGCTGGCCGCATGGTGTGAGTTGCGCAATGACTTCCGCAGCTTTCGCGTCGACAGAATGGACCACCTGGAAAGTCTTCGCGAAGTATTCATCCCAAAAGCCGGCCAGATGCTCTCAGATTTTCTAAAGCATGTACGCGCTGAGTTTGACCGCCGAGATTCCTGAAAAAAGTAGGCGGGGCCGAAGCCCCGCCCGGGAGTCAGTAAAGCAAAAAAGTCAGAATGTAAAGCGCGCGCCCACCTGAATCAGGCGTGGGCTGGCAGCAGCCGTAATCTTGCCGTTCAGTGCCGAAGCAAGGTTCGCAGTCGGAGCGTTCAGGCTGACCAGATTGAAAGCATTGGTAGCTTCGCCACGCAGCTGCAGGGTGAAGCGTTCGAAATTGATGTTGCGGAATAGTCCCAGGTCAATATCGCGGTAACCCGGCGCACGAAGGTAGTCACGCGGAGTGTTTCCGTCCGCACCACCCGGACCAATGCCGAGACCGGGACCGTTAGCCGTGAATGCATTGATATTGAACCACTCAGCGGCAGCGGTAGCGCGATTCCGGTGGGAATCCAGGAATGCATTCTGACCGGCAACAAGGTTGGGCCGGCTGTTATTGGCGCTGTCAAAGTTCTTGTTTGAACCGGTCACGATGTTGACCGGCGCGCCGCTGTTGAGAGTGACAATCGACGATACCGTCCAGCCGTTCGCGAGCTGTTTCATGAACGAGTTCGATCCCCTGTAGTAGTCGACATCCCAAATGCCCGAGATGCTGGCCATGTTGCGCCGATCATTGTCCGTCGGACCTCTTTCCTCCCACAAGTTGGCGAAGTCCTGTGCATAGGCCAGTCCTACAGCCGACTCATTCGAGCTTTGGAAAGAGTGGCTCCAGACATAGAAGCCATTGAGCATAAGGTTGTGCGTCAGCCGTCGCTGAACGGAAAACTGCAGTGAGTTGTAGGAAGCGGTCTGGTTCGTTATGAGAAAGATGTTCTGTCCCAGAACGCCTGGATCGTAGGGACGGCGCGCGTTGATGCTGGTCTGCGATGTGCTTGCTCCCGGCGCATACGGAGCGTAATTGTCGTCGATCATGATTGGGAGATCGTGCGACAGTGTGCCGACATAGGCGAGTGTGGTCGTGAATTGGCCGGGCCACTGTTGCTGAACCGAGCTGTTGATCTGATAGACCAGCGGCCATTGAGCGTCTTTTGAAATCGTCTCGACGCTCGCCGCGGGAAGGAATCGAGGACTGGACGGAGAGTATGTGTATGGGAATGGGTTTCCGTTGGGGAAAGAAGCCTTATTCCCGTAGACGTTGGTAAACGAAGTGATGGAGTTGAAGGTCTGACGAATGGCAAAGGGCTGCGCGTTGGCCGGCTGGTTCCATTCGTTGCCGCTTATGCTGCCGTAGAAAATACCCCCAGCGGCGCGGACCGCCGTTTTGCCGTCACCGAACGGATCCCATGCGAGGCCGATACGCGGCGAGATATGGTGCCAGCGCAGATCGGCAATCCCTCGCGGTACCCCTTTGTCTCCTGGAAAGAGCAGGCCCAACGGCGCACTGGGAACAACCGTGGACTGAACATTAGGGACAAACGTGGCGGTAAGGTTCGACGACTCGACCGGGGGAACGTCAATATCCCACCGTAATCCCAGATTCGCCATAAGCCTCGGGGTCAGGCGGTAATCATCCTCGATAAATAAGGCGGTGTGCCAGTCACTCAGGAGCCCATGGTATGGAGTGTCCTGTTCCATCGTGTTGACTTGACCGGTGACAAAATCACCGAGGGCATTCCCCGTTGTCGTGGGTGCGGATGTTTGAAAGGTGAAAACCCCGAAGTTATAGAGGTTTCCGACAATCATGTTCTTGTCGAGCGCCAGCTCGCCGCCGAAATTCAGCGAGTGTTTGCCCTTAATCATCGTCACGAGATCGCGAACGGAATAGAAGTCCGTCGTGGTCACCGGACCCGCAAGCGCTCCACCAACGCCGAAATACCCTGATACCGTCAGCTGGGGCAGCGCTTTCGGTCCTTGAATCGTGAAATTTGATCCGAGATCTCCAAGAGAAACCGCCGGGAGATTAACACGTCCTCCCGCTACCCTTGTAAAGCCGATCCAGACTTCGTTTGCGGTCGTAGGACTGAAGGTATGGACGTCGCTGATGTTCACATTCTGCTGTGTTGAGAATGACTGATTGATGTCCCATATGAAATTGCCGTTCCCGTAAGCATTTTGGGTCGATTTGAGATAGAAGTAAGTCCCCGAGAGATGGTCCTTGGAGCCGAGGACCTGGTCGTATTTTCCCAGATATTCATCCTGGTTCGTCGGACCGGTGAAGAACCCCGTCCAGGCGTTGTTCGCGCTGTTGGGCAGAGGAATGTAATTCTTGATGATGTTTGCTGCCGTCGGGTCTAATAGGGTGGACGGAACGCATCCCACAGTCGGCACCTGGCAGTTGGGCGAGCTATTGGTTCCATCCACCTTGGTCTTGGTGCCGGGCAAATTCGGAATCACCTTTGATTGCGTGAAGTCACCCTGCCGTTCCAGCGTCGTGGGAACCACGCCGCCGCTGAGGAACTGGCCTACAGTTTGCCGCAGTCCCGCATAGCTGAAGAAGAAGAAGGCCTTATCGCGCTTGATCGGGCCACCGACCGTGCCGCCAAACTGGTTGCGATGATACGGCGGGTTCAGGGTCGCATTCCACGGAGTCGCGTTCAAGTCGGTGTTGCGCACGAATTCAAACAAAGAACCGTGAAACTGATTGGTTCCGGAGCGCGTAACGGTATTGACCACGGCGCTCGACATACGGCCATACTGGGCAGAGAAGTTACTGGTTTCTACGCGGAACTCCTCAAGCGCATCGGGATTGGGAAGCGGGTTTCCATAGTTGCGGATGCCGGTCATGTTGCTGCCGCCGTCCAGGTAAAAGCTGACCATGGGAACGCCGCCATCAATGCCGCCATTCACCACCACTTGGGTCGACGGCACGCCGATCACGTAGTTGGGAGTGCCGCTGGGGTTGGTCGCCGGGCTGGCGCTGTTGGATTGCACACCGGGCGTGAGCGAAAGTTCCGCATACGCATTGCGATTTACCAGAGGCAGCCCGATGATCTCGGCGGGCTGCACGGTTCTTGCCAGAGTCGCCGAGTTGGTATCGATAAGGGCCGGAGTTTCTGTAACGGTGACGGTTTGGGTTTGTGCGCCGACCACCAGAGTGATATTCAGCGCTTGCGTCTGATCGACGGTCAGGACGAGATTCTCTTGCACGAACTTCTTGAAGCCGGGCTGATCCACTTCAACGCTGTACGTCCCAACCGGAAGATACTGGATGTAATAGCTCCCGTCGCTCTCCGTTAATGCTGGACGAGAAAGGCCGGTTGCAACATTCGTGGCTCTCACGGTCGCCCCGGAGATCATCGCGCCTTGCTCGTCCTTGACTGTTCCTCTGATAGCCCCGGTAATCTGCTGAGCGCCGACATCGATCGCAAAGCTCATGAGGAATAGCCCGACGGCGCACATTGCCGCAACGGTAATCCGGACGATCCCCTTACTGCCTCCTCGGAAAATGGACAGCATATCAATCGTTTTCACTGGCTCTCCTTTAATCTTCAAAACGCAAACATTTTGCCTTTACAACCACAGAACGATTGCATGGTCACTAGACCATCTAGCAGTAAGTACAAGTCCGAAAAAATGACTGTCAATGAATAGCTGCGTAGCTATCCCGCTAGGGGGTACGGCTTGTCATTTTCAGGATGAGCGGTTCTCAGGGCGGTACAAGCCGGTAAAAGCAGCATTAGATATTGCTCCATCAGGTTTTGTATCTTGACACCGTCAGGCATCATGTCACTGAAATAAATCCGGATAGAATCTATGAATCCGAGGGCACAAAGAATATGCGTCGACTCACATGGATTACCGCTACACTCGTCTCGCTTTTCCTCACAGGAACCGCGCTGGCATCCGGCACAAAAGAAGACGCTGACCTTCTCGTCGTTCGCGAGGCGGTCTGGCGCAGCTGGTTTGCAGGCGACATCACGACTCTCAAAAAACTTGTCCCCGAGAACACGCTCGCCATCAATTCCGGAGGGGAAAAATGGCAGAACCAGGGCGAGATATTTGAGGAAGCCGCGCAATTTCACACATCCGGCGGAAAGCTGATCAGGCTTGAGTTCCCTCGCACTGAAATACAGCGCTTCGGCAACGTCGCCGTGCTGTACAGCAAGTATCAGTACGAAATCGAATCCAATGGCAAGCGATCAACAAATTCAGGACGCGCCACCGAAGTATTTGTCCTCACAAACGGACAGTGGACGAACCCCGGCTGGCACACCGATCGCGAAGAGTAGAAAGCTGATTTGACTAGCTGGCGAAGAAGGTGAAGAGAATCGGCTTCGACTAAGCATCAGCACGAAAAAGTGTGCCCCAGATTTAATCAGCCCCGTCATCCCAACGAGGCCGTGCGAGCTAAAGCCTCGATATCTCTTCTACCGCAACACGCGCAGCCGCTTCGCACGCCGCACGATCTACGTCGTGATGCGTGACAAAGCGAACAGAGTTGCTCCTCACCGTTCCGCAAAGAACGCCGCGCTGCTTGAGCCGCTGCACCAACTCGTCCGCCTTCCCTTCTTCCTTCAAGTCGAAGATGACGATATTTGTCTGCACCGTAGCCAGGTCGAGTTCAATCTGTGGCAGCCCTGACAGCTGTTCCGCCAGATACCTCGCATTCGCGTGATCGACTGACAGCCGCTTCGGCATTTCTTCAAGCGCGATCAGTCCAGCTGCCGCAAGCACACCAACCTGGCGCATCCCGCCACCCAAAGCCTTGCGCACCATGCGGCCGCGCTCAATCAGCTTGCGGCTGCCCACCAGCATCGACCCTACAGGCGCGCACAACCCCTTCGACAGGCAGAACATCACGGTATTGAAACCACTGGTCAACACAGCAACCGGAATATTCAAAGCGACCGACGCATTGAAAATGCGCGCGCCATCAAGATGCAGAGGAATGCCCATCTCGTGCGCGCTGTTCCATATCTCGCCCAGGACCGCGAGCGGCGTAACCGTCCCGCCCGCCATGTTGTGCGAATTCTCCAGTGAAATCAGCCCCGTTGGCGCATTGTGAACGCTTGCCCGTCTGATGACCGGCTCAATATCCTTCCACGTCACAATGCCGCGCCTTGCGGTTACAGTGCGAAGCTGGCATCCGGAAAATGACGCGGCCATCGCCATTTCCCAGTCGACAATGTGCGCACGCGATTCGCAGATGATTTCCTGCCCCGGCTGTGTGTGCAGCCGAATCGCAATCTGATTTCCCATGGTGCCTGTTGGGACAAAGAGCGCAGCCTCACGGCCAAAGAAATGCGCCGCGCTGACCTCCAGCAGGTTCACCGTTGGATCTTCGCCGTAGACATCATCCCCAACTTCAGCCGCAGCCATCGCGGCGCGCATGGCCTTTGTCGGACGCGTTACCGTGTCGCTGCGCAGATCAATAAAGCCAACCGGCTCCTGAGAGAAAACCTCTTCACTGTGCTGGGTTTCAGTGGACATATTTCTGTTTTACACCGCGATAGGTTCGGGAGTTTCGACCACATCCAAAAATCGGGCAAAGACGTCGTTTGACAGCATTCGCCCGCGTAAGGTCAAAGCTATCTGATCAGCATCGATCGCGAGAAGGCCGTCCGCAGCCAACTCTTCAACAATCGGTTTGTATGGTGCCAGCGCGTCCCTGCCGAATTCCGCGGCGATCTGGCGCAGATCAACCCCCACATTCAGGCGAAGGCCAAGGAACCAAGCCTCCTCCAGTTCTTCCTGTCGCGTAAGCGCATGCAAGTCATCCCAGCCAGGCGCTGCAAGATACTCTTGCAAATCATCGGTAGCAGCAAATCGGACCACCGCTCCACTTTCAACCCGCAGCATAGAATGAGCATCCACGCCCAATCCAAGATAAGGTCGCCGCAGCCAATACTTCATATTGTGAACAGACGCAGCTTCCGCGCGCGCAAAGTTCGAAATCTCATACTGCGCCAGCCCATTGTCTGCGAGCACACCAATCGCATCGACATACATATCGGCAATCGCATCATCGGACGGAATCGCCGGCGCATAGTATCGCGCGCCACCACCTAGCACCTCGCGGCCCAGGCGAGAATCGTCGTCCACCTCCAGCATGTAAATGCTGGCATGGTCCACGCCGGAATCCACCAGAACCTCTAAAGACTCCTTCCACGAAGCCGCCGTTTGGTGCGGTAAGCCAGCAATCAGGTCGGCGTTGACGCGCCTGATGCCAGCCCGCTGCACCCGCCGAATGTCTTCAAGCGCAACCGCCCGCGTATGCAAACGTCCCGTGACCTTTGCTTCCTGATCAACAAACGACTGCACGCCGAAGCTGATGCGGTTCACGCCGCACTCCAACATCGCGCTGAGCGCATCATCAGCCAATTGCCCTGGAGCGCACTCGACGGTAATCTCAGCGTCGTTCGTGACGCGAAAACGCTCGCGAATCGTGCCAAAGAGCGCCTTCAGCAGATCAGGCGGCAGAAGACTAGGCGTGCCTCCGCCGAGATAAATCGTGTCAACCTCGCGCGGAAGGCTGGAAAACCTGCCCAACGCCGCTTTCAGGTCATCGCACACGCGCTCAACGTACTTCGTCATATAGCTCGACGGAAATACCCCGGACGCGAAGTTGCAATAGGTGCACTTCGACCGGCAGAACGGAACCGAAATGTAGATTCCCAGGCTATCCATGTGAGCGTCTATCCTCTATTTTCTCATTGTGGGCGATTCTCCCATGACGATCCTGCGAACCCAACGGCTCATTCTGCGCCGCTGGCAGGACTCCGACCGCCAGCCCTTCGCTGAAATCAACGCCGACCCACGCGTCATGGAATTTTTTCCTAACCCGCTGACACCTGAACAAAGCAACCGCCTTATCGACAGAATCGAAGCCGCCATCGTACAACGCGGCTTCGGACTGTATGCCGTCGAGCTTCAGTCCGACAGGACCTTCCTCGGCTTCATCGGCCTTTCCGTGCCAAATTTCCATGCGCACTTCACGCCATGCGTCGAAATCGGCTGGCGACTCGCGGCCCACTCCTGGGGGCAGGGATTCGCCACCGAAGGCGCGAGATCCGTCGCCGCCTACGCTTTCAACACTCTAAGGCTGGAATCGCTGGTCTCCTTCACCGCCGAGCAAAACATCCGCTCCCGCCGCGTCATGGACAAGATAGGAATGACCTTCAACCCTGCCGACACCTTTGATCATCCGAACCTGCCCGAGGGTCATCTATTAAGAAGGCATGTGCTCTACCGGCTTCGCCCCAATGAGTTCGCCAACCCGTAAAATAGAGTCAGGAGCGCATGGCCGAACAGGAAAAACCGAAACAAAGCCAGCAGCAGGAAGAGGATGTAGTCGGCAAAGCCTATGACGGCCGCCTGATGCGCCGCCTCATCCGCTATTTATACCCGTACAAGCTGCAGGCAGGTATATCCCTTGTCGCCGTCCTCATCAAGGCTGGCACCGACGTTCTCGGCCCCTATCTCACCAAGGTCGCCGTTGACCGCTATATGACCGCACAGGCTGCGACTAGGCCTTCGTGGCTCGCGCACCATCTCAGCCCGAACGCCATGACCGGCATCACCCAGCTTGCGGGACTGTATCTCGGCGCGCTGGTGCTCGGCTACTTTATGGATTTCGCGCAGACCTATCTGATGCAATGGACCGGCCAGAAGGTCATGTTCGATCTGCGCAGCCAGATCTTCCGCCACCTGCAGCACATGCACATCGGCTACTTTGACCGCAATCCGGTCGGCCGCCTGGTCACGCGCCTCACCAGCGACGTCGACGCGCTGAATGAGATGTTCACCTCCGGTGTCTTCGCCATCTTTGAAGACGTCTTCGTGCTCGCCGGAATCATCATCGTCATGCTGCGCATGAGCTGGTGGCTGGCGCTTCTTTCCTTTGCCGTGCTGCCGCTCATCCTGCTGGTCACGCGCATCTTCCGCAAGCATGTGCGCGATTCCTACCGCCGCATTCGCTCCGCCATCGCCCGCATCAATTCCTACTCGCAGGAACACGTCAGCGGCATGACCGTGGTGCAGCTCTTCAATCGCCAGGAGCGCTCCTTCCAGGAGTTCAAGACCGTCAATCGCCTGCACATGGATGCCTTCAAAGATGCGATCATGGCCTACGCTCTCTACTATCCGGTAGTCGAAATCCTCAGCTCCATCGCCATCGCCCTTGTCATCTGGCGCGGCGGATACGGCGTCCTCCACACCACCGTCACCCTTGGCGTTCTCGTAGCCTTCATGCAGTACGCGCAGCGCTTCTTCCGCCCCATCCAGGACCTGAGCGAAAAGTACAACATCCTGCAGGCCGCCATGGCCGCCAGCGAACGCATCTTCAAGCTGCTTGATACCGCCCCCGAAATCGTTTCTCCTGCACTCCCGAAAGAAGGCGACAACTCAGGCCGCATCGAGTTCCGCAACGTCTGGTTCACCTACCAGCGGCTCGATGAGACACAGAAAGTCCGTGTCGCCCGATGTAGCGCCTCTGAATTGGCCGCGATGGACGACATCGAATGGATACTCCGCGGCGTCTCCTTCACCGTCGAACCCGACCAGACCGCGGCGATCGTCGGACATACCGGCGCGGGCAAAACAACCATCATCAGCCTGATGATGCGCTTCTACGACATCCAGCACGGTAGCATCCTTGTCGACGGCGTCGATGTGCGCGAGCATGACATCAACAAGCTGCGCCGCCGCTTCGGTGTCGTTCTTCAGGACCCATTCCTCTTCTCCGGAACCATCGCCGACAACATCCGCCTCGGGTCACATTGGATTTCCGACGAGCGCCTTGAAGAAGCCATTGACGAAGTCAATGTCCGCGACTTCATCCAATCCCTGCCCGATGGCTTCGGCGAACCGGTTCGCGAGCGCGGCAACGGCCTATCGACCGGCCAGAAGCAGCTCATCAACTTCGCCCGCGCTCTGGCCCACGACCCAGCCATCCTCATCCTCGATGAAGCAACCTCCAGCGTAGACACAGAAACTGAAATGCGCGTTCGTCTCGCACTGGAGCGCATGATCGAAGGCCGTACCTCCGTCGTCATCGCACACCGGCTCTCCACCGTGCAGCGCGCCGACGCGATTCTCGTCATGCACAAAGGACAGCTGCGCGAGATGGGCACGCATCAGGAGCTGCTTACACAACGCGGCATCTACTGGAAGCTCTACCAGCTCCAATACAAGGATCAAGAACTCTCCGACGCGCTCCCGGCACTCGACCCAAGCCTCGCCATGGGGACCGACTAAACCTCGCATGGCCAGACGCAAAATCTTCATCTCCGCCGGTGAGGCCAGTGGAGAACACTACGCCGCCCAGCTCATCCCCGCCATTCGCAAACTCATTCCGGACGCAGATTTTTTCGGTCTGGGAGGTCAGCGCATGGAAGCACTCGGCTTCCGCCGCATCGTGCGCGCCGAAGACGTCGCCGTCATGGGTATCACCGAAATCATCCGGCACATCCCTCACATCTACGGCGAGTACCGCAAGCTCAAAGCCAGCATCGCCAGGGAACGACCCGACGCTGCCATCCTCATCGACTTTCCCGACGTAAACCTCTCCCTCGCGCGCACACTGCACCGGCTCGGGATCCCGGTCATCTATTTCGTCAGCCCCCAGCTGTGGGCGTGGAAAAAGTACCGCATCCACCGGGTAAGACGATTCGTAGACCGTATGCTCGTCATCTTCCCCTTCGAAGAGTCTTTCTACCGCGAGCACGGGGTCAAAGCCACCTTCGTCGGCCACCCCCTCGCCGAGGTTCCACTGCCTTCCATCTCACGAAAAGACTTTGCTGACCAATACAGTCTGGACCCGTCCAAACCATGGATAGGTCTGCTTCCCGGCAGCCGCTTCAAGGAGATTCGCCTCAACCTTCCGGAAATGATCGAAGCCGCCAGCCAACTGCACGAGTCCACCGAATTCCTCCTTCCGCTGGCCCCCACGCTCACGCCGGAACATGTCGTCCACGTCCGCTCCATGTTGCCCGCATCCGGCCCCCGCATCATCCCGGTTAACGACGCACGCGCCACCCTGTATCACGCACGCGCCAGCGTCGTCGCCAGCGGAACAGCGACGGTCGAAGCAGCCCTGATCGGCAATCCGTTCATCGTTGTCTATCGTGTTTCCGGATTGACGTATTCTGTTGCCAAGCGGGTGGTGAAGGTCCCGCACGTTGCCATGGCCAATCTCATCGCTGGACGCGAAGTGGTTCCCGAACTGATCCAGAGCGACTTTACCGCTCAGAATGTCGTCTCACACTTGCAGAACCTGCTGCACAATGAGCAGGCACGCAGCCGTATGCAGGCCGATCTGGCAGAGGTCAGCACGTCTTTACATGCGAAGAAAAGTCCAATTGAACAGGTAGCCGGCATCACAGTAGAGTTAATGGGTCCAGCACGATGATGATGCGAATGACGAGACGTAGCAGTGTTTTTCGCCTTGGAGCTTTACTTTGGGGAGCGGTTCTGCTGCTCTCAGCCGCGGCAACCCTCTCGGCCCAGCAGAAACAGACCATCAACATCACTGGTTACACCATCAACGCGCAGCTGAGCCCGGCCGATCACAAGCTGTCCGCTACGGCGCAGGTCACCTTCACGGCGCTCGATAATACCGATACAGCGATTTTCGAATTGCACGGCGCGCTCAAAGTGGAAAAGGTCACCACCACCGCCAATCTGCCTCTGAGCGGCGAGCGGGGACCCAATGCGACGGTCATCGTCACCCCCACCACTCCGCTGGTCAAAGGCCAGCAGTACACCTGGATCTTTACCTACGACGGCATGCTCGAAGGAGATGCCGGCAGCCCGGTCGAAGACTTTACTTTGGCCCAGGTCGGCGATCCCATCAGCTATTTGCTCTACGCTGGACGATGGTTCCCCATGGTCGGATACCTGACGGACCGCTTCACAGCCGACATCCACATCACCCTGCCCAGCGGCTATCGCGTCATCGGCAGCGGCCCAACCACCTCAGGATCAGCCGCCGGTGGCGAACAGCACAACTTTCACTGGGCCAAGCCCGGTTTCCCCGGAACTATCATCGCCGGCAAATTTGAGCCGCCAGTTGCAGCCGCGCCGAATATTCGCGTCTACACCACTGAGGCGCACAAACAATCCGCGCAGGACTACGGACAGACCGCTGTTCGTGAATTCGCCTATTTCACCAGTACCTTCGGCGTTCCTGAGTCCACGCAGCTCAACATCGTGGAGTTGCCCGACAACGCAGTGCCCTCCGTCTATTGGGGGCCAGAAATCGCGGCAATCGCCGGAACGCGCATGGCCGGGGGGGTCAGCAACGCCCGCCTGCTCGCCAACACGATGGTTCACCAATGGTGGGGCAGCGAAATCAGTCCAGCCACATTGAATGACGCATGGATCACAAATGGCATGGCGCGCTATGGCGAACTAATGTACCTGGAAGACACCGCCGGACGCACCGCGCTGAACACCGCCATCCAGGATGTCTCCTCGGGCGCGCTCGCCTACGACACCATTCCCCTTACCAGCGCCGGAAGGCTGAATCCGTTCTCACCCCAGTTCCAGGCGATGACCCTGGAAAAAGGCGCGCTGGTCTACCACATGCTGCGGTGGGAGGTCGGCCAGGACAGCTTCCTCAAGATTCTCCGGGCCGCGCTTTCCCAATTTACTGACAAATCGATCAGGACCAGCGACTTTGAGAAGCTCGCCGAAGCGCAATCGCAGCAGCAGCTCACGCCCTTTTTCGCTCAGTGGCTCGACGGTACCGGAGCCCCACAATTCAACAACAAGTACGCCGTCTACCGCCTGGGGAATAACAAAGGCTTCCGCACCATCGGCGAAATCCAGCAAGATCTAGACCTCTTCAATATGCCGGTCGAGCTGCGCATTGAAACCGATGGCAAGACTGAAATCCGCCGTGTCGATGTCGTTGGCTCCGATTCGCAATTCGTGGTCGATACCTTCGGCCGTCCGCGCCACATCACAGTCGATCCCGACAACTGGATTCTGAAGAACTCACCCGACATGCAGGTACGCATCCACATTCTGCGCGGCCAACAACTCGTGGCACAGGGAGACATCACAGGCGGGCTCGCCGAATATCAGAATGCGTTGAAGGCGAACCCGAGCAGTTCACTCGCCAGCTACCGCATCGGCGAAGTGCTCTTCACCCAGCGCAATTACCAGGCATCGATCAACGCCTACCGCGACGCCCTGCGCGGCGACGACGATCCAAGGTGGACCGAAGTATGGAGCCACATCCAGATCGGCAAAATCTTCGACGTCACCGGCCAGCGCGACCGCGCCGTCCCCGAGTACCGCCAAGCGCTGCAGACGAACGACAACACGCAAGGCGCTCTGAATGAGGCCCGCAAATATCTGCAAACCCCCTTCAAACGCGAAGACGCTGACTAAGTGCTGGCCGCACGGGCGGACGCGCCTTCGGGGCCAAACCTTTGAACCTTTCGAGCGCTTTGTGATACTAAGCGCAGCGAAGGATCTGTTTTCCCTCAGCAGCGGCACGAAAAGGGGTGCCCCATCCTATCGCGCTTTTTGCGATAGAGTGGGAACCACGGATACAAGAGTTTCCTACAGCTGCGAAGCTACGCGTGAATAGTTAATTACTCCCGCCACTCTCGGGCAGGCGAAACGTCTGCGCCCCAGCATGCAACGGCCTCTCCTGTCCCTGCCATACAAACGTTCCATCTAATCCATCGGGCAAAGTAACCACAGCCACCCACCCATTCCCGTTGCGCTTATAGTCAGTGACAATCGCACCACCGCCATGAGGCATTGAGGCATGAATCTCATGCAACCCGCCGAGATGCGGCTCGATCCTGACTTTGGCGAATCCCGGCGCACCGGGATGAATCCCCGCCACCACCGTCAACAAATCATAGTTCGGATGCGCACTCCAGGCATGGCAATCGGAGCGCGTCGGCTCTGGTTTCTCCGCCCAGGTCGTCAAACCAAGCTTCAGCATGTCATACCACGGCGTCAACTGGCTCACATACAAATCCGCAAGCCCCGCATGCTCCAGCGCGCGGCTCAGATAAAACCGGAAATAGTAGCTCATCGCCGACATCGGCGGCACGGCCGTGCCATCTATCGCGGCTTCTTTCCCTTCTTCGGAAACCAGCACCCGCCGCAGAATCGCCTTCTGCTCAGCCTCCGGAGCTACGTCCTGCCACACCGCGAGCACATTCGCCTGCTGGCTGTAGCTCGTCTTCGCCGGAGTGTCCGCGTACACTCCATGCTCGACATCCCAGTTCAGACGGTTCAACGCAGCAGACGCTTTCTCAATCGTCTTCCGATAAACCGCGGCCCGTTCCTTGCTTCCGTAGTCTTGTTCGAGCTCAGCCGCATCACGCAGAGCCTCAATTAACTGCACCGTCAGAAATGTCGAGCCACCATCGGCATCCTGCGGCGGATCTCCATCCTTGTATCCGCTCGTCCAGTCGCCAAACTCCCACCACTTCACACGGCCCATCAAGCCGTCTTCGCGAAGGTGCAATGCATACCAATCGATGACGTCGCGTGTGCGCGGCAGCGTCTCCCGCACCAGGGCCTCGTCGTTCACGTACATCCAGTAGTCGTGCAGCATGTCCACCCACAGCAGCGAAAACGGCGGAATGAACTGCGGCAGCCGCGACGGATACCTGCTCTGTGTCAACCCCTCCGGAGTGATCGACGACCCAATGTTCGTGATCGCCTGGCGGCCAAGCCTGCTGTCGCCCGTCACCGCATAGGAAATCAGCGCCTGAATCCGCGTATCACCCACGTATTGCAACTGCTCCCAGTAAGGAGCGTCCATATACGTCTCATGCGCGCAAAGCCGCGCCGTGCGCCAGCCCGTGTCCCAAAGCTTCTTCAGATCTGGAATATCCCCCGCAATACTTGCATTTTCCTGGAATGGATACGCACTGAACCACGCACCAAGCCTTTCCAACCGCAGCGGAGCCGCCTTCGTCGTCACGTCAATCTGCAGATATCGCCATGTCCGCCACCAGAGCGGCTGATAGTCGCGCCGCTTGGCGCCATCGCTGATGAATTCGTCAGAAACACCCTCGATGTGCCGTCCCGCAATCTCATTCCGGTTGCCCTTATTTCCCTGTGCATCATAGAGAGCCTCCGTATAAGTGAACTTCACCTCGGCATCGCGTCCCGAACTTAGCACCAACTCCGGATAAGCGGTCTGCAAAACACCGTTATCCAGCAGCAGGGTCACATGAGTGTTCGCAGGAATCTCCAATGGCTGCGCGGGAAAAGCCGGTTGGGCCGCAAGCCCCTCAGCATGGACCGGCTTGCCTGCATCTGTTAGCCGATGCTCCATCGCCGGAAGCAGATCCTGCACCAGCTCCCAGTTGTTGTCGGCATCCTGCGCCTCGCGAGTCGCAGCGCGCCCGATGACCTCCGCCGCATGCCAGGAGGCTGCGTCGGACACCGCAGTCGCATCCCAATCCCATGCAACAGCCCGGCCATCGACGAGTTCTCCCGGCCCCGCCGCATAGTATCCGGCCACGCCGTTGGTCGCCGCCAGCCCACGACCTTTCTCCTGCTTCACTTGCCACGAAGTGTCCGTATCGACAGCTTCTTCCGCAGTCGTATCTCCCTGCACCATAAAGCCTGACCGGTTGCTCATCTGAGCCACCGGAGCGCGCGTGCCAAAATTCCACACAGTCGCCGCAAGAACGTTCTTTCCCGCCTTCAGCAGCGGGGCCAGATCGATCGTCTCGAACCGCCAGTGAAACAGATCGCCGCGCGCCGGCCCTTCACCCGCATACTGCCCATTCACATGCAGCAGAAAACGATTGTCCGCGCTCACATGCACCCAGAAATGCGCGGGAACCGAAGCCAGAGTAATTTCTTTTCGGAAATAAAAAACGCCAACGTCTTTTTGCGGAGCATCCGGGCACGCAATCCAGTGCGCGTGCCATTTGTTGGCAATCAAAGAGGGGTTCAGCGGTTTTGCGTCCTGCGCGCCAATCAAGCTGGCAGAAAGGAATAAAGCTGCAAGCAGAAATACACGAGACATGTCGGACAGACTAACAGAACGCCCCAACAGAACCGCACGGATCGAAGCCCTAGCGTTTGCCGACTGCAAAGCGAATCGAAATGAACGTCGACGCCAATGTAAGCAACAAGGCAAATGCAATCCAGCCAGCGTTCGCCTGAACTAGTCCTTGCATTACCGCCGGCGGCAGCAGCGGCTCAGGCGTGGCAACGACCGGCATGCGGATAACTTCCACAAATCCCCCAACCAGTATCACCAGCACCGCAGCCAGCGCGGCAAAGACGGGCAACGCCCGCACCCAGGGAAACTCCAGCGGCGGAAGAGGAGTCGGCGCTGAGGCCGCCGCCTCGTTGCGCACTGCGTCCATTACAGACGCCACGAAGCCCGACGACGGTACGATCTCGTCTCGCGTAGACAGCATACGATCCAATTCGTCTTCCATTCCGTCTCCTTCGGACATCACGCCTCCTTCAGCCTCGACACACCCATCAGTTGCGGCAGCTTGCTGCGCAGAATCTCGCGCCCGCGGAACAGCCGCGCCTTCACCGTGCCTTCCGGCACCCCCAGGCTCTTCGATGCGGCCGGAACATCCATCTCATGAAAATAGTACAAAATCATGGCGTCGCGATACTTCGCCGGCAGCGCCATCACCGCTCGCCGGATCATCTTGTCGCGTTCATATTCTTCAAAATCATGCGAATGCGAGCGTTTGTCCATCAGCTCAGAAACATCATCCAGTGCAACGTTCCCGGCTGGAATCCGCTTCAACTCCGACCGGTAGAGATTCGCCGCAACCGCGAAGAGCCAGGTCGAAAACGCGGCATCCCGCCGCCAGCTGGCAAGCGAACGATACACGCGCAAAAAAGCCTCCTGGGCCATTTCCTCCGCGCGACCGCGATCGCTGCAGAAGCGGTAAGCCATATTCACCAGCGGTCCCTGCCAACGGCGCACGATGCCTTCGAAAGATGCGATATCTCCCGCCAGCACCCGCTCCACATCGGTCAAATCGTCAGTCGCGCTCACGCTTCACAGGTTTCCTTAACAGCGTAAGACCTGCAAGCGCAAACGGCGGTTGCATTTTTCTTTTTTCAGGAAAAACGAAACCGCTGTTGAGGGGATCAGGTCTTACTTGCCGAAAAGGAGATTAACAATGTACCTACCTGAGACCTTCATATTTATCTTCCTGAGTGTTGGAGCAGCTTCCCTCTTTGGCTTTCTCGCAGTTGCTGCCTGGGCAGGCGCCCGGCAGCACGAAAGAGAGAGCTATTACAGAAACGACATGCTGAAGAAGCTCGCCGAATCCAACACGGAGAGCGCTGCCGCCACACTCGCCTATCTACAGGAAAAGGAACGCACATCCGAGGCAAACCGTGCGGCAAAAAAGCGCGAAGGCTATTTGGTAGGGGGCTTCGTCAACATCGCCATCGGCATCGCCCTCATGCCTTTTCTCAGTGCCCTCACGCACGAAGGAGCCTTGGGATTGGTTGGACTCATCCCGGCCCTCATCGGCGTCGCGCTGCTCATCTCCGCATACGTGTCTTCACCGAAGAAGGCGGCCTAGCCGCCTTCCCCGGGTGATCTCAAGCCACCTCTGCGGAGGCCATCGAGGGCTTGCGATAGCCCTCGGTCGCCAGCACCTTACCCATCGCCGCATACATCGATTCATCCCGCGGCTGCCACGTTCCCAGCCCATCCACATAGCGGTTGTACATGCAGAATGCAGCAGCAATCAGCACCGTATCGTGAATCTCGATATCAGTTGCGCCGAGGTCGCGCGCATTCTGCACGTCCTCGCCGGTAACCTGCTTGCCGCCCTTCTGCACCTTACCGGCAATCACAAGTAGCGCCTTCAATTTGTCGGAAATATCTGCATGCTGAAAATCCGCCTTCACCCGCTTCACGATTTCATCGTCGCCGAAATGCGCGGCAGCAGCAGCGCCATGGCTCGTCTGACAGAAATAGCAATCGTTCTGCGATGAAACATACGTCGCAATCAACTCGCGCTCACCGGGCGCAAGACTGTTCGGCTCATGCAAAAGAATATCGGCCAGCTCACGCATCGGCTTCGCCGTCTCCGGACGAAACGCGAAGCCACCCGTGATACCCGGCAACCCTTCAGGAAGTGCAATGTGCGCCATCTTTCAACCTCTCTCTTGAATTCAATTTAGTCTCCGACAAAGCTCGCGGTTCGCGCCGTTCAGCACGAAAATGTGTGCCCCATCCTTCGCAAAGCGAAGGGTGGGATCCACCAATCTCAATCAACTATCTTTCAAGCAAACCTCTAACGAACTGCTGCCGCTGCCGCCAGATACTCCTGACTCACCGACACATAACCCTCGCGCGCCACGCGCTTGCCGCGCTGACGATACATCTCCTCGTCCTCCGGCTGCACAGTGGCCAGACCATCCACGTAGCGGTTGCACATGCAGAACATGGCCGAGATCAGAACCGTATCGTGGATTTCAAGATCGGTGGCCCCCAGGCTGCGAGCATGTTCAACATCGTCAGCTGTAACATGCTTACCGCCTTTCTGGACCTTGCTTGCAATCACCAGCAGAGCTTTCAGCTTGTCGGAAATATCCGAGTGCTGAAAATCCGCCTTCACCCGCTTCACCAGTTCCTCATCGTCATTCAGGCTGGCCGCTGCAATCGCTCCATGAATCGTCTGGCAGTAATAGCAATCGTTCAGATACGAGACATACGTCGCAATCAATTCGCGCTCTCCGGGCGTCAGCGAGTGCGGTCCGCGCAACAGCACTTCCACCAGTTCGTTGAGCGGCTTCGCTGTCTCCGGACGAAACGCCATCGCGCTGCGAATACCGAACAATCCATCGGGCAATTCAATATGAGGCATCTTAATCATTTCCTTTCAGGGCATTAAGGTTTCTGCTTCAGCAGCAGAAACAGACTTGGCGGACACAAACCATCGCCGCAATAGATCGCCGCACAAAACAACAGCAACGCCAATCAGCGCAGGTAGCGGATCGTGCATGAGGATCAGCAGCGCTATCACACCGCTGCCGGCAAGAAACACAATTGGAGCCACCGGATACCACCAGCGCCGCACCGGCTCCTCCAGCCGGAAGAGCGACGCTGCCGAGAGCGAGAGAAAGCAAATCGCAGAAAAAATGATGTACGCCAGGATCCGGTCAAACGCCCCGAAGCACAGCACCAGCAGCGCGCCGCCCATCTGCAGTAAGACCGCATTCGCAGGCGTCCCAAAGCGAGGATGCAGCCGGCCGAACACGGAAAAGAACGCGCCATCCTTCGCCATCGCGTAGTACACACGCGGTGCCGCCATCGTCAGCGCCATCAATCCACCCGCAACCGAAAGCAGTACGCACGCCGACAGAATCTTCCCGCCCGCCGAACCAAACAACGCCTGCCCAAATTGCGCCACAAACGCCGTGTTCGAAACAATCCGCTCCAGCGGCACAACAGAGAGAAACGCAAAGCTCACCAGCAGATACACCGCCGTCACCAGCAACACGCCCACCGTGAACGCCAAGGGCAGCGTGCGCTTCGGGTCGCGCACCTCACCCGCCAGCTTTCCCGCTTCCCACCATCCGCCAAAGCTGAAGAACGCATTCACCGTAGCCCCGGCAATCGCTCCAAAGAGTGCTTCCGAACCGGGCCGTCGCACAGTCAGCGGCAGCAGGTTTGCCGTCGCAGCATGTCCCGACACAAACGCCCATGCCACTAGCGCAAAAAGCACAGCAATTTTCAGCAGATTCGCGGTAGCCATTACGCGGCTGC
>Ga0206952_10056_pt1 | contig 31440 bp, 36 predicted proteins | sample Alteio_BWOrgHeat_39_FD_152966 | JGI IMG/M metagenome (GOLD analysis project Ga0206952, IMG submission 152966) | Enriched cells from forest soil in Barre Woods Harvard Forest LTER site, Petersham, Massachusetts, United States -... | ecosystem: Environmental > Terrestrial > Soil > Temperate forest >... | reverse complement strand
TATTTGTGCGTCACGTTCGGATATTTGGTTGCGACGCGCAGATGGCTCAGGCGCGATAAATCTTCCTTCGGCAAATTTTCCGGCTCGGCGATGCTGAGACGGCAATGGCCGATCTTGAGGTCAAGCGGCGCATACAGATCGCTATAATCAAATTCCATCAGCACATCGAGCCCGGCGATGCCCAGTTGCGCTGCGCCGAATGCCACGAATGTCGCCACATCAAAGCTGCGCACGCGGATCAGGCTGACGTTGGAATCTTTGCAGGCAAATTGCAGCTGGCGTTCGCTGTCATCGAAAAACGCCTGCTCGGGAAAAATGCCTACCTTCTTTAAAAGCGGCGCCAGCTCATCCTGAATGCGCCCTTTAGGCACGGCGATAACGATAGCATTTGACATTACGCCGCCTCGGCCTTGGCTGGCAAGCGCGTCGCAATGCGTTCGATGCGCGCGCCACAGGCGGCCAGTTTTTCCTCGAGCCGCTCATAGCCGCGATCCAAGTGATAGACGCGGTGAATAATGGTTTCACCCTGTGCCGCCAGCGCCGCAATCACCAGCGACACCGAGGCGCGCAAATCAGTCGCCATCACTTCCGCACCGCGCAAATGCGGCACGCCACGGATCATGGCCGATGCACCATGCAGCACGATGTTAGCGCCCATGCGCGTCAGCTCCGGCACGTGCATATAGCGGTTTTCAAAAATCGTTTCGGTCACCATCGATGCGCCCTCAGCCACGGAAAGCAACGCCATCATCTGCGCCTGCATGTCAGTCGGGAAGCCGGGATGCGGTTGCGTCATGATGTCGATGCCGCGGATGGGGTCGCTGCGCCGCACGCGCAAGCCGCGCGGCGTTTCGCTGACTTCGATACCAGCTTCGGAGAATTTTTCGATGACCGCTTGCAATAAGTCAATGCGCGCACCCAGCAGTTCAACATCGCCCCCGGTAATCGCTGCCGCAGCGGCGAAGGTTCCGGTTTCAACGCGGTCGGCGATAATCGCATACTGGCAACCATGCAATTGCTTCACGCCGGTGATGCGCAATTCGCCACTGCCAATGCCTTCGATCTCCGCACCCATCGCTACCAGGCAATTCGCCAAATCGCACACTTCCGGTTCGCGTGCTGCATTGCGCAAAATGGTTAAGCCATCGGCGAGGCTGGCCGCCATCAATAAATTTTCCGTCGCACCGACCGACACTTTTTCAAAGGTGATATCAGCGCCTTTCAACCGGCCTTCGACTTTGGCGTGGATATAACCATCGCGCAGATCAATCTCCGCGCCCATTTCCTCCAGCGCCTTTAAGTGCAGGTCGATCGGGCGCGTACCGATGGCGCAACCGCCGGGCAGTGATACTTTAGCCGCACCAAAGCGCGCCAACAGCGGCCCCAGCACCAACACAGAAGCACGCATGGTGCGCACCAAATCATACGGCGCGGTCAGGTTATTGACATGCGCGGCGGTAAGCGCCATCGACCTGCCGCTAGCCTGCGGCGAAAAAGAAAGCGTGACGCCATGCTGCGCCAGCAGTTTGGCCATCGTCACGATGTCCGCCAGATACGGCATGTTGGAGAGTGTCAGCGTCCCGTCAGTCAACAGCGCGGCGCACATCAGCGGCAGGGCAGCGTTTTTCGCGCCCGAAATCGGGATAACCCCTTTCAGCGGCACACCGCCTATGATGCGAATTTTGTCCATGTTGGTTCATTATTTAGCAATTTCAGCCCATCGTTTAGCGATTGTAACGCTTCATCGAAAAGTTGAGGAATTTTTCGTATCACCTCTGGTTTGCTATTCGCAGCAGAGGATTGAGCGACATCGTTTGCTTGTATTTGCGCTCGATATTTTAATGCTACCAAAGGATTATACATTACCTGCAATGCCAACGCCACAATGCTATTAATACGGAGTTGATTCTTTTGGGCACCACTTTCAGAACGAGCCAGAGCGGGAAGGTCACCCATCAGTTTTACAATATCTTTAGCACTATTTTGAGCAGTACGTGCCGCTTTTAACAATCCGGCGGCAAGTGTGCTACCTTCCTTTAGCATGACGATTTCAGGCGACGCATCTGATGGAAAGTGTGCATCGATATAATGCCCTACGCCTTCCAATAACAGCTGTGCGCGCAAAACCCTGTCATGTTCGGGATCTATTTTCAGCACGTTACTTTGTGATGTTAAACGCTCAAATTCTGCTTGGTGGTCAACTTTGCCAACCACGTCTGTAAATTCCTGTACCATGTTCCCACCTCTGATTTTATTAGAACCGTAAGTTTTAACCTTTTACCCGCAATGGCGCAAGAAACAAAGGAAACCCGCAAGGTATTTGCCTTTGCCGCGGTTATGCGCTAATTTAGGGGACTTCCACGCTGGAATAGATATTTTATGAAACGAATTCATATTGTTAACTTGATTTTACTGCTGGCATTAGCCGCCTGCTCGCCTAAGGTGGCCAATGGCGGCTATGTCCATGACGGCGACATTAAAGACCAGCTTGTCGTCGGCCAGGCGACGAAAGACCAGGTTAAGGAAAAGCTCGGGTCGCCGTCGGCGCAATCAAGTTTTGGCACGGAGACCTGGTATTACATTACCAACCGGCAGGAAACTGTTGCCTTCTTCAAACCGGAAATCGTCAAGCAGGATGTGGTGCGCATCGAATTCGATTCGGCGGGGCTGGTAAGCAAAGTAGATACCTACAATAAGAATGACGGTGAATCATTCGCCATGGTCAAGCAAACGACGCCAACCGAAGGACATACGCTAGGCTTCTTCGAGTAGGTGCTGGGCAATATCGGCCGCTTCAACCATCCGAGCGACGGCAGCGATACAGCTGCGCCGGGCCGCAAGCCGGGCGGATATTGATATGATGGATATGACCGGCGAACCGCCCGTCCCTGAAATGCCCAATGTCACGCCACGCCTTTATGGCATCGCGGGGCTGGTGGCCGCTATCGTCATTGTCGGCTTGTGGCTGGTGGCGCAGTTTACCGCCGTCGACCTGGCACGCGATATGCAGAGCTGGCAGGAAAAACTAAATCTGATTGCCGAAAGCCGCGCCAGCGAAGTCAACCGCTGGGTGGAAGGAAATATCAAGGAACTGCAGACGCTGGCCGGCAATCCCTCGCTGCAGCTGTACATGACCGAACTGCAGATGGCAAAACAGCCGGGCGCATCTGCTGAGCCGGCACAAAAAACCTATCTGCGCAATCTGCTGCTGTTCACCGCCCAGCGCGCCGGTTTCGGCACCGGCCGCGATACGCCTTCCATCCAGGCTGACCTGCCGCCGGAGAGTAAAAGCGGGCTGGCCATTGTCGATAGCAATAACCAGCTCGTTGTCTCGACGCCGATGCAACCTGCCGCCCGCGATATGCTGCTCGACTATGCCAAACAATCTCCTTCTGCCGAGCCCAAACTGATCGATATCCGCAAGGATAATGACGGCACGCCGATGATCGGTTTCATCGTGCCGGTATTTTCTATTCAGGGCGATCGCACCATAGGCGGTATGATTGGCCGCATCATCGGCATCAAAACTATTGACGATAATCTGTTCGGCTTACTGAAACACCCCGGCACAACGGAGAAAACGCTGGAGTCGGTGCTCCTGCGCACAAACGACGGGAAACTTGAATATCTTTCGCCGCTCCTGGACGGCACAGCGGCGCTCGGCAAGCAAGCGCCGCTCGACCCGGCAAAATCCGCCGAAGCGGCGCTAACCCAGACTGCCGGTAATTTTATCGCCGACAGCAAAGATTACCGCGACCGCACCGTGCTGGCCACGTCACGCGCCATAGCAGGAACGCCCTGGACGCTGGTTGTCAAGATCGACCGGCACGAGGCACTGGCACAAAGCGAAGAACGCCGCGCCAGCATGGTAGTGTTTTTCTTCCTGCTGATTGCCGCCATCGCGCTGATTATCGTTGCCGTGTGGTGGCATGCACATTCACAACGCGCCATGATGCTGTCGGGCTATTTTCGTCAGCTAGCAGCGCAGACGGCGGCGCAGGAGCGGCTGCTCCGGCTCGTCACCGACCACCAACCCGAGGCAGTTTACATCGTCGATACGAAGCACGTGCTGCGTTTCGCCAACCGGCAGGCAGCAGTGGACGCCAACATGTCCGAAAACAGCGTGGCCGGCAAAACGCTGGCCGACGTGCGCGGTTATGCGAGAGCCGAGCATATCGGCGAGCAATGCGACAAAGCGCACAAAGACGAGCGCGTTATTTATGACGTGCAACGTTTGAAGCAAAAAAACGAAGAGAAAATTATCCAGAGCGCCTATGTGCCGCTCGATCACATTCCGGTGGCGGAGCTGCCCGATCTGACGCCGGGCGTGCTGGTGGTTGAGCAGGATATCAGCGAAGTGGTGCATCAGCGCGAGCAGCGGTTACATATCGAGCGGCAGTTAGTTGAGATGCTAATCAGACTGGTCGATAAGCGCGATCCATTCGCTGCCAACCATTCACAACAGGTGGCGCAGATCACGTATGAAATCGCCAAGGGCATGGATCTGAGCGAAGTGACGGCCGAAACGGCAAAAATTGCCGCCAGCCTGATGAATATCGGCAAGATCGTCGTGCCGCCGGAATTGCTGACCAAGACGAAGAATCTGAGCGCCGAGGAAAAACGCACTATCCATGATTCCATGAATACCGCTGCCGACCTGTTGAAGGACATCCGTTTCGACGGGCCGGTAGCCGATGCCATTCGCCAGTGGCAGGAGCAGTGGGACGGCAGCGGCCCACTGGGGCTGAAAGGCGACGCCATCCTGATGGAAGCGCACATCATTGCCGTGGCTAACACATTTATCGGCATGATCAGCCCGCGCTCGTGGCGCACTGCCATGACGGTTGAAGCTGCCAATAAATTCCTGCTCGACCAGTCCGGCAGCCATTTCGACCGCCGGGTGGTAATCACGCTGATCAATTATATCGAAAATCAAAACGGCCGTTCCTGGCTTAAAGCCGTGAAAGACGGCAAGGAAGCGGCATAGCGATTTCGTGTTGCGCTTGCCGGCAAAGCTTTGTAATGGTTTTGCCTTCGCCGATTGCCCGATTTAGTGGGGGATCGTCTAGCGGTAGGACTACGGACTCTGACTCCGTCAACCTAGGTTCGAATCCTAGTCCCCCAGCCAATTTGGCATCCGGCGACGTCCAATACAGTCCAAAATATCTAGTAAAATCAGTATTTACAGCGCCGATGTTATCCACTATGCTCCAATCATGTCCAGTTAAATCTACCGCCAAATGACGGTCATTTTGGCGGTAACTAAAAACACCAGATTGGAGTTACCGCCATGCCCCTTACAGACATTGCAATCCGTACTGCCAAACCTAGGGACAAAGCCTATAAGCTCTATGATGGCGGCGGGTTGTATTTAGGGATACAGTCAAATGGCGGTAAGTGGTGGCGGTATGAGTATCGTTTTGGCGGTAAGCGAAAACTTTTGGCCTTAGGCGTATACCCCGACGTCAGCCTTGCTGATGCGCGGGAACGCCATGCTGGAGCCCGTAAAACGCTTGCGGCAGGAAACGACCCTAGTGAAACCAAGAAAGAAGCCAAGCGCGCGGTGCTTCTTAAAAGCGAAAACACCTTTGAAGCAATTGCCCGCGAATGGCATACGACAAATCTGAATACCTGGACGCCGAAGCATGGGACGGATGTTATTAAGCGCCTAGAGAGCAATATATTCCCCAAGCTCGGCAATCGCCCCATAAATGATATTACCGCACCTGAGCTTCTATCTATCCTGCGTATCATTGAGAAGCGCGGAGCGTTAGACCTGACACAAACTATCGCTCAATATTGCAGACGAATTTTTAGCTATGCCAATGCCACAGGGCGGGGTGAACGTAATCCGGCAATAGATTTGCGCGGTGCGCTGAAAACGCCAGTCAGGAAACATCACGCACATCTGAAGGCGAGTGAATTGCCGGAGTATCTGCAAAAACTAGAAGTCTATGATGGCGAGCTACAGACTAAGCTAGCCCTCAAAATGCTGTTGCTTACCTTTGTACGCACTACCGAACTACGTGGCGCGGAATGGTCGGAGGTAAATTTTGACAAAGCTGAATGGCGTATTCCTGCCGAACGCATGAAAATGAAAGACCCGCATATTGTCCCTCTTTGTACTCAGGCAATTACCATCCTCCGGGAATTGCAAAAGCATACGGGCAACCGGCAGCATGTATTCGCTAATCACCATAATCCTTCTACTTTCATGAGCGAAAATACCATGCTCTATGCTCTTTACCGCATGGGCTACCATAGCCGTACCACCGGCCACGGCTTTCGCGCTACTGCCAGCACTGTCCTAAATGAAAATGGTTTTGCGCCAGACGTAATCGAGCGCCAGCTTGCCCATATTGAACGCAATAAAGTCCGCGCCGCCTATAACCATGCTCAATACCTGCCGGAACGCCGGAAGATGATGCAGTGGTGGGGCGATTACGTTGATGCCGTTGCCGGTGGCAATGATAAGGAATTGTCGGCGATTTTGGGAAGGTCTCATAACGCCGCCTAGAATGGTATGTGATCCAGCGTTGCGATTAGCGCCGTAAATGGACAGCAATATCCAATATCGTCCCCCCTCGTTTCACCACGACCCATCCCGTATCATAAGAAACATATTGAATTTCAAATAGTTATATGCCATTCTTGAGAGATGCAAATTGCTCTCCCTGAAACCGGCTTTGTCCGTTTGAAAACCGTCCTGCAGGTCATTCCTGTGGGGAAGTCTAGCTGGTGGGCAGGGGTAAAATCCGGGCGTTATCCGAAGCCGGTAAAATTATCAGAGCGTTGTACGGCCTGGAAGGCAGAAGACATTCACACGCTTATTAAAAGTCTCTCGGAACCGCTATGCTGACGCATCATCCACCAAATAAAAGCCCCGCCAGTGGCGAAACCGGCAGGGCGAATAATAGTAATATTGAGCAAAATCATCCTGCCATATCAAGACGTTTAACACAAGTAAAATGTACGCTGGATGCCGCTTTAGAGTTATCAAAAAGCGGACTGCCGGTTTTTCCTTGTCGGGCGGATAAGAAACCATCCTGTCCTAGCGGATTCAAGGCTGCCAGTGCCGATCCCGCGATAATCAAAGCGCTATGGCGTGATTATCCCGGTACATTGGCAGGAATGCCGACCGGCAAGGCTTCCGGCCTGGACGTGCTCGATATTGATCCGCGCCATAATGGTGATGCCTGGCTTAATGCTCACAAGCACCGGCTGCCGCTGACGCGGGTGCATAAAACGCTGAGTGGCGGGCAGCACTGTCTATTCCGGTGTTGTCACAGCCTGCGTTGCTCGACCTCTAAAATTGCCCCAGGTGTCGATGTCCGAGCCGAAGGCGGATATATCATCTGGTGGCCTACTGCTGGCCTTCCTGTTTTGAATGAAGCGCCGCTTGCGGACTGGCCGGAATGGATACTGGAAGCGCTTTTGCCCGCGCCGACGCCGGTACTGGTGAAAAGCCTTCAACGTGTATCCAAAGGCAATGCCTATGCCCGCGCTGCGTTGCGTAATGGAGCGCGGCGCGTTGCCCGTGCGCCGGAGGGGACAAGAAATAACGCACTGTACAAGGAAGCCTGGGCGCTGTCGCGTTTCGTCGCAAGCGGCGATCTCGACATTGAAACCATCGCAACGTGCCTTGCCAGCGCTGCTTTTGGTACTGGCCTGAAAAAATCTGAAATCATTGCAACGATAAAGAGCGCCACGCACGCAAGGGGGATTTTATGAGTGATCTTAGGAAGCCTGTAGAAGATGCAGAATATTACAAAAAATTGCTGGCGGAGTTACCTGAGCGTACAAAACACGATCCCGGCGCGGCTTTTGAGCCTGATGCCGTCGCCGCGCTTGCCCTCTTAAAACAAGAAAATCCGGCGGAATTTGAGCGTTTACGCGCCCGGCTGGGGAAGGAAGGAAAAGTGCGGCGCGGTGAACTCGATAAGCATCTTATTGAGGAAATGGGTAAAGTGATGGAATCACCCGGCCAAGGGCAGGCACTTGTTATTGATGAGCCTGAACCTTGGTTAGACTCTGTAGACGGCACCGCATTGCTCGATGATATTTCCAAAGCGATCAGCGAGCATGTTATCCTGCCGGAGCGGGCAGCGGATGGCGTAGCGCTATGGGTGGTAATGACATATTGCGTGGACATATTCGACTGCCTGCCGCGCCTTTATATTCATTCGCCGGAAAGGGAATGCGGCAAAACCACGTTGATGACATGCGTTTCCCGCTTGGCATGGCGCTCCATGCCCGCCAGCAACATATCCTCTGCCTCTACCTTCCGTGTCATCGAAAAATGGCATCCGACCTTGTGCCTAGACGAAGCTGATACCTTTCTGCGGGAGAATATTGAACTGCGCGGCATCATCAATAGCGGGCATACGCGGGCTGCCGCTTTTGTCGTCCGCACGGTAGGCGACGATCACGATCCTGCCCGTTTTTCTACCTATACGCCGATTGCCATTGCAGGCATAGGGCATATCCATGACACCACGGAAAGCCGGAGTCTGATTATTCCTATGCGCCGGAAGAAAAAAGGCGAAAAGACAACGAAACTCCGCGACCATATACAGGAACCATTTGCCACGCTGAGACGAAAAATTCTGCGCTGGGTGAAGGATAACCAGGAAAGGCTCAAACAATGCGATCCTCCTACGCCGGAGGCGCTGAGCGACCGCGCTGCCGACAACTGGCGTCCACTCCTGGCAATTGCCGATGTTGCGGGTAGAGAGTGGCCGGAACGGGCGCGGCAGGCGGCGGTAAAACTGTCTACCAGCAGCGAGGTTGCCGGCATGTCTTTCCCTACTATGTTGCTTGCCGACATCAAGGCTATATTCGATGACCGGAATACCGATAAAATATCGTCAAGTGATTTGGCCAATGCTCTGGCATCTATTGAGGGACGACCTTGGGCGGAGTATGGTAAGCAACAAAAACAAATTACGCAAAATGCTCTGGCGCGATTGTTAGCGGATTTTAAAATTAATCCCGGCACTATCAGGATCAGCGAAAAGGATACGCCTAAGGGATACAAGCGCGAGCAATTTGCCGACGCATGGGAAAGGTATCTTGCAGATATACCCCCCGAATTATACGCCACACCGCCACAATCCGCAGAAATCAAGGCGTTTCTTGATGATTTTGAAGCGCAACAAGATGATGAAGGTGGCGGATTGAAAACCGGCGGAGATACATGGAAATCTACTGGTTGTGGCGTTGTGGCAGATGTGGAACCATTATGGTAAGGCATTGCCAATGCGTATAACACAAGGAAGCATGATAATAGGTTACTGGGCTTCATATTATGGTTGCGCCGCAGCCGTTAGTTTCAGTGAAATATAAAAATGTCAGCATAACTGCTATACAAAATCCCATCCCTGTTTCGTTTTATTATCAAGGAATTGGGCTATCTCATTTTCAAATGGCCGGTCTTTTTGTATTATGGCCGAAAGATAGATAGCCAAAAGCTCCGCAGGAACTGCAATTTCAATGGAGTGAGCACCCGGATTCGCACTTATCGCCAAAAGTTTTTTATAGTATGCTAATTGTTCCTGATAAGTTCGTACTGCAAAATCCGAGGGGCTATTATATACAGCAAGAAATGCCTTCCATAGTGTAGCCATCGCGATGCAAAATGCGAGTTGTTCCACCGGATCGGATTGTTCAATCTCAGCACGGCATTTGCGGAATCGGCTTATTGTCCAATCTCTAGCTGACCTATCCTGAGCCGCTCTCGATTGCTTGCGATTCCATTTATTTCCTATTTTGCCTCGCAACCAGACACTAATGAGCCGTTTCCACGTTGGAAGAAAGGAATTTGCTTTTCTATATTCCTTTGAAAATATTTCTACTACCTTTACTGCCGCAGGCATCGCATCTTGCATAAATTCCGCGGCATTTTTTGCGGTACCATTCTTATAAGCTTCCATCAAAAGTCCTCGGACTTTTGGCGGTAATGTTACATCGGCATTTACATCGCCAAGATGTCTGCTAACGGGCATACCCATGCCAATATCAAGAGCCTCAGAAAATATGACTGGGCGCGGCTTGCTTCCTGGCTTCAAATAATGATTAACAAGATTATCCAATACCATTTTTTGAATATTGGTAACGTTATAAGGTGTCTGTGACATAAATACATTTGCTATTGCTTAGGATAGAGGCAACGTGCGGATATAATGCCCATTCAGTCCAATGATGTTAGTTATTTGCATGGCCACTTCATCATAACCGCAGTCAATGCAGTACCTGCTAAGCGAAGCGCTTCTCTTTCAGGGTGCTGTCGTAAAAATTTCAGCGTTGCGCCATAAATGTCTTTTGGTGTAGCATTTTCGGGCAAACAAACTTCTTTGCCGCTCATTATGAGCACTAAAGTTACAACAGCTTCCATGTAGCCATTACAGTAAACTACCATATCCTGTTCGTAGCGATCACCCGCTTCCGCGTCCGGATCAGTTGTAACGCAATAGTGTAAAAAATCGCTTCCTGTAAATTCCCCGGCTTTTCCAGAATATGCCGGCCGTATTGTGACTAAGAAAAAATAGAAGCATAAAAAACTTATAAGAATGCTGGAGATAACCCGTCGAAATGACTTTTTAAACGATTTGTCCATAAGTACTATCGCGTTAGCATGGTAGCAAAATTGCTACAGGCTCCTTGGGGTCCATTGATGTCACGGTTGACGATTCTATTCTTCTTATCGACGAAAATTCTTAGTGTGCAGACTAAATGATCGACCCCACTAACACCATAAGTGGTCTGATTATAATTGATTGGTTGTTCTCCAATCATCCCAAGACCATTTGACGTTGCAAAGGAAGGCACAAGCGAAGCTGATGATGTAGACCAGGAATAGAATTTCATGCCCGCTACTTTTCCTTCACTAGTTGGATATCCTAGTCTGGAGAAAAGCACGCTGACAGGTTGACCTTGTACCATTTCTAGCCGTTCGCGGATTATGGGAGCTGGATCGGAGGGGGTACAACCATTCAATGCAAAAGCGAGTGCAAAAACTGACCAAAATTTCATAGTAATCCCTCCAAAGCCATAATCAGGCTGGGTAAGATACCCGCCTGATCGTGTTTTATTATTGGATTGGCTGCCTGCTGGCAGCCGGAGGTTTATAACCGCGTACACGCGGCGCGACGCTTTTGGCCGCGAAGGCTTGGACATAACGCCGCCCTCCGGCCATAAGGCACGGAAAGCGGCATCATCACAGCGATGCCGACTGGTGTACGAGAGGTTATAAAGCCCCGAAGCAACCCACTACGATTGCTTCGCTGACGACGTTAGCAGAGGGGTATGGGCGCAGCAAGGCGATTATTAGGCTGCAATTTAATCTCTTCCGGGGCAGCAAAATATGCCCTAGCGAGGCTTTTATGGTTAGCAAAAGAGACATCTTCGCCACGGCAAAGTTGCTTATTAAGCAACACGGTAGTAATGCTGAGGACGTGGCAACAAAAAAGTATTTTATTTACCTAAAACAGGATGACGTGAAAGGTGCGTCGGTATGGCTGGAGATAATGAGCGCAATCAACGATCTGAAAATGCGGAATCAACAAAAGCATCTACATTGAGCCATTGTGATTGCCGGTATGTTCAAGTTGGTTACTAACCATTTTTATAAGGAGTAATTTATGAAGCGTTTTTGTTTCAGCCTGCTTATGGCTTCAGTCCTATCTCTATTTTCAACAGCAGTATTCGCTGACGAATATGTGAATGGATACACTCGGAGCAATGGAACCTATGTTCAAGGATATTACCGCAGCAGCCCGGATAATACTGTCACAAATAATTATTCTTACGAAGGTAACGTCAATCCACACACCGGAGCCGTCGGAACGAATCGCTATGAGCATGACACAATCTCGCCCTATTATGAGGGTGCTGACAGTAATGGCCGCATTGGCCACGATGGTGAGTGATCGCTGAAAAAACAATATAGAGGATGACATGCGAGCCCTTAGATACTTTTTACTGCTGACAATCATTTGTGTTTTTTGTGCGTTGGCGCCAAATATTGCAGCTGCACAAAATTCCGCACCGCAATTCCAAACGGAGCAATCCGCACAGGAACATTGCCCCGCCGATACGGTAGTCTGGGTGAACACTAAATCGGGCGTCTATCACTTCAAGGGACAACGCTGGTATGGAGCAACCAACGCAGGAGCTTATGTTTGTCAGCAGGAAGGTGATAAAGCTGGCTATAGAGCAACTAGAAATGGGCAGTGAGTGATACTAATTTTAAAACGTATCCTCTGTATTATTTTAGCATTTCAGCTTTCTGGGTGTTCCCAAGCAGTAATTAAGGCTCGTCATGATAAAGAAAATAGAGTTGCAGAAAAATATATAAAATTAGAGGAAGAATGTGCTCCTACTGACGGCTTTAAAGATCTTGATGCATTAGAAGAATCAATCAAATGCTATCAAGACACAATTCTTCCTATGATGGACGAGGAAAAATATGAATATCGCGATATATTTGAAAAATTATATTCAGATGAATTGCTGCTTGTTGAAAAATACAAAGTTAAGAAAGCGCACCATAAGAACATCAAAAAAATACGTGAGGAAATAAATAAACATATCCAAGAATTGAAAGATAATGCGACAAAAGAGCTGAGTGACCGCGAAACTCAACATACCGTAACGGATCAGCAAAATGCTAAAGCGGCTGGAGATGCGGTAAAAGCGCTTGCTGTTATAGGTGCAGTTGTTGGAGGAACATATTACGTTGCCAAACATGGAGGCTTCGGGGGAGGAGGTGGCAGCGGAGGGACTTGCCAGATAACCAATAGTGTACAAGGATGCTGCTCATATCATCGAGGTGTAAATAGTTGTTATGCTGGTAGAGTAGTATGCAATGATGGACAATATAGCCCTTCATGCACCTGTACTTGCTATTAACGTCGATCAATACGGTTTTTACAAATGGGCTAGAGAATGTCTGAACATTTTATCAAACTGATTGAAAGCGATAAACTTCGCCCTTTAGACAACGTACTTCAGGATATATTCCAACATGCAATTAATTTCTGCGAAGGTAACAAAACTGATGCTGCTAATGGTTTAGGAATAGGTCGCTCTACGTTTTACCGTAAGATAGGAGCATACGGGGAATTATTGTCCCAATTGCACCGCGAAAAGCTCGCCAAAAAGCAAGCGAAAGCACTATGAGCGAGAAACTAGCAGGCGAGAATGCAGGAGTAGTATTTGTATTAGGCGTGGCTGCAATCTTAGGATGGGCAACTATTTCCTTTCTTGCTCCTGACGATTGGAAAATTAAATATTGCGCCAGATATTTTGTCTCTTTTGATAATGTGCATGTTAATGATCGTCCTACATCGTGCGATTGGAGCCATGCTCCTCTTGGTGATAAAGCATGTCATTATGAAAAAATCGTGACTACAGAACGATGGGATACATCAAAAGAAGGCAAGCCAATTTATTCATACGATGATGGTAAAACATGGAATATAGGCACACCAGAAGCAGGCACTAAGCTTCCTACGGAAAATGTATTTGTTAGTTGGCAAAGAAGAGATGACCCCTAATTTTCGGTACCCGCGAGCTTATTTGTAATTTTCTTTTAAATAAAACTATGGCACACATATGAGCAACGCCGTTTTTACCATCATTCAGCCCGATTTCAGCACCACGCTGGCGCGTCCGCTATTCTTATCCAAAGCACCGGCTGGCTTCCCGTCACCGGCGGATGATTACATTGAAGGAACCCTCGACCTCAACCAACACCTGATAAAGCACAAGGCCGCCACGTTCTTTGTCCGAGCAACGGGCGATTCCATGCAAGGCGCTGGCATTCATGATGGCGACCTGCTGATCGTGGACAGGTCACTGGAACCGAATGACAAAGAGTGTGGCGGTGGCCGTCGTCAACGGCGAGTTCACGGTAAAACGGATTAAAAAGCAAAAAGACAAAATCTGGCTTATGCCGGAAAATGAAAAATATCAGCCAATGGAAATCAAGGAAGGCGCGGAGTTAGAAATTTGGGGCGTGGTGACGAATGTGATTCATAATCTGACCTAATTACGCAAAAACGTATGTAAAACCGACTCATTGCCTTTTTGGATATTCTTGGTTTTAAAAATTCTGTTGGATCAACCAATCAGGATATTCTTACGAATCTCCACAATGTTTTGAAAGGCTTTTCAAATACCACTAGAAAGCATCTTTCAAGCGTTACGGATACAGCCAATGAAGGTAATACAAAATTCCAACTTATCCCTGAAATATCATCATTTTCAGATCATATCGTTCTCAGCATTGCCATTCCCGGTTATCCATCAACTTCTGAAGTTATTCGGCCATACTTGGCTTTCGATACTTTAATAAAATTTGTAAGTTGCATTTGTTGTTATACTTTATTGAGTGGCTTTCTTATTCGTGGAGGTATTACGTTTGGAGAAATTCACCATGATGGAAACATGGTATATGGCCAAGGCTTAATTGATGCCGTCGAAATGGAAAAGGAAGCGAAATTTCCACGCATTTTAATATCCCATTCAGCTCTCGTAACGCTTTCAGTTTTGAAAAAAGAGAATGCGCAGCCGCGTTATAATAACGCAAATTTTAATGTTTTCTTAGACCAAGACGGTGGGTTTTACCTTAATTGGATAATGTATAATCACTGGTTCGAGCTCGGTATTATTAGTGTAGAGGATTATTTTTCTACGCTAGGAAAATTAGCAGAAATCATACGAATTAATCTGTTTCAACAATTTGGGAACCCGTATTATAAATATTGGAGTTGGCAAGCTCATTACTTCAATCGAGGGTTTGATTTTTTATCGAAGTCCATTAATCGTGATTTCAAATTAGATTTTGACTCGATAAAAATTAAATTTCCTACGGATTAAATGTTCGCCCTCATTGACTGCAATAACTTTTACGCTTCCTGTGAGCGGGTGTTTCAGCCTAAGCTGAAGGGCAAACCGGTTATCGCGCTGTCCAATAATGACGGCTGCGTGATTGCCCGGAGTAATGAGGTACTGACGGATGCCGCTCAGTAGCGCCATGGTGGAATAACTATGTGGTGAGCGGTAAGGGAAGCGGCGTCACGTCAACCATGCGCTCCGTTCGCTGGTTTGATATTTTCATGAAAAGTTCAATCGTGCTAAGATTCTGCTCAAAGTCTACCTTTTGCATGGCTTTCCCATAGCCCCTATCAAGCAGCACGCTACAGGCGGCAATGGAAGCACGGGGGTTGTCATCGTGCCGCATCCAGTAGACGAGCCGCTCGATAGCCTCCGGTCCATAAACCTGCGCCGCATCACGTATTTCAGCAATCGCCGCATCGGGTTTACGCCCTGCCGGATTGCCTGAAGTTCCCTTTTTCCATGCCATTGTTGATTCTCTGCTAGCAGCTTCTGTTTGGCATTCTACCAAAATCCGCTTATTTCTTCCAGTGCGGTATTTCTGATGACGGTATATGCGTCACTGCGCCGGTCAATTTAAAAAACTTGCAACTTTTGCCGGGAGCATTATGATTTCGATTCGTAGCGCCCTGGGGGGCATTGGGGCATGTTACTCCTAATTTTTGGCGGTAATTTTGGCGGTAGACCGGATAGGACAATATACATATGAATATAATATACAATGTGTTATTGTCCAATTGTGAATCCTAGTCCCCCAGCCAGTCGGCGACACTAAAGTGTATCGAAATAAATTACTGCACGAGTAAACCTAAGCTGCCGAAATCTTTCAAACACTCCTCGACGCGTGTCCGCACTTTATCTGCAAGTGCAGTTTGATTGTTAGCTGTGCCAGCGTTTTCATTAAATACCAGTTCCCCGGATACAAAATGAGAAAGCATCGCATGGTTCAGGGACTCCCGCGTGCGGGCGCCATCCACATAGCGCATCAGTATCTTAGTAAAAGGCAATTGCTCCAGATTTTCCATCATCTGATTGGTCACCCAATTCTGCCGGAGCGATTGATAGCGGGCTAATGACGAAACCTCGGGCTTTTCCGACACCGTCGATATAAACGGCGGTTTTTCTAAATAAAACAATATTCCTCTGGTGAAGATATAGCGCATGACATACAGGCTGAGGGTTTTTTCGAGTGATTCTTCATTAAAGGCTAGCCGGAGCTTATTGAGTTTATTACGTACCTGCCCGGTGAGATCCGCAATGCCGATTGGTGCATTGTTTTGCTCCATAAAGATTTGCAGCATCGCCAGAAATATGGGATCGCCCGTCGTCATCGCCAGATCACTCACCAGTGAGCGAAACTCAAGCACCTGGCCGCTTTTAATATCATGATCCCTGAAGCCTTCAGGATAGGTAAATTTGGAGACCAGCCAGCCTTCACGCAACATTTCAGCGGAAATTTTGAAATTCAGAGCATGCTTATCATGGCACAATAAGCTGGTGCGGAAGCGCCGGTTACAAATGAAATCTATGTATTGTTGCCGTCGTATAAAATCATTGCCGCCCGGAAGCGATTGGGAAATGGCGGGAGGAAGATTGTCGCTGAACATAATTTCAAGGCATATATCCGCCAGATACTGTAATCCGTAACTTTTGGCGTACTCTACGAATTCATGGAAATACCAGGCGTCATTACATTCGGCGAGATGATCCTGTAACAGGTAATAGTCCGGGTGTTTACTGACATATTCTATTTCTTTATTAATCACCGGAGCCATGGAATTTTCGGATTGGCGCATGGCGTCACCCGCAAATTTGAGTATATGCCGGGCTTGCTGCGCCTTTGTTCCCAGGTCTTTAATCGAGGAGGTGTGATACAGCATCATATCCCGTACAACGCCTACCACGCTCCAGCCGGGCAAGGTATTGTGGCTGATATAGGCGATCCCGCTCTGTGACAGGTTGGTTTTGCAGACCTCGAAGACCTTCTTCTGCACCTCTTTGGGTACCCAGGAGATAATGCCGTGACAAATGATGTAATCAAAGGTGCCAAAATCCGGCGTAATATCCATGATCGACATATGTCTCAGGTCAAGGTTGGTAATTCCCTGCGCTTCCAACTTATTCCGGCCGATTTTGATCTGGCGTTCGGAATAATCGATGCCGATACAGCGGCTTTCCGGGTAAAGCGAGGCGATGGCAAGAATATTACTCCCGGTCGCACAGCCAATTTCCAATATGCGCGCGGTATAAGGCGACGGCGCCGTTAAGCCGAACAGTCTTCCGATTCCCTGTAACAGCAAGGGATTGGTCTGAGAAAATGGTTTGCTGTCATAAGGCACTTCATCGAAAGCGACCGCGGCTTCCCTATGATGAGTTGTAATACTGGCCGCCATCGTACCAACCATGCCATTCCTAGGATTTTTTGTTACCGACCAGGCTTCAGTATGCATGAGGGAGATAGCGCAATCAAGGTTTTGAAGTTGTGTCTTCGGCTACGCTTGATTTAGGTGCCAAAGTCCCGGTAGTATAAGCCTATGAACAAGCAAACTCCTCTCTACCCGGAACATGTGCGCCTTGGCGCTAAAATTTGCCCGTTCGCCGGCTATGACATGCCGATTAATTATGCCATGGGCGTCATCAAGGAGCATGAATGGACGCGCCAGTCCGCTGGGCTTTTCGATGTGTCGCACATGGGGCAGGCTATTGTTGCGGGGGAAAATGCCGCCGGATTTTTCTCGCGCATTACCCCCTCCTCTTTCCGTAAAACCCCAACAGGGCGCGCCAAATATACGGTTTTGACTAATGACAAGGGCGGTATCATCGACGATCTCATCATCACGCGCATGGATGAAAACAAATTTTTTATCGTGTTTAACGCAGCCCGCAAAGAGGTCGACATCGCCTGGATGAAAAAAAACCTGCCACCGAAAGTGATATTTGAAGAGCTCGCCGGTAATGCGCTGATTGCCCTTCAAGGACCAAAGGCCGAAAGCGCGCTGGCGAAAGAGTTGCCCGATGCCAATCTTTCCACTCTGCCCTACATGACGATGCAGGAAGCTAGCTGGAAAGGCCCGCCGGTATTTGTAAGCCGGCTGGGTTATACCGGCGAGGATGGTTTTGAAATCAGCATCGCGGTGGAAAAAGCGACGGCATTGTGGAATGCGCTGCTGGCTAACCCGAATGTCAAACCGATCGGCCTGGCGGCACGCGATTCGCTCCGGCTTGAGATGGGCTATCCCCTGTATGGTCATGATTTGAATGAAGAGACCACGCCAGTGGAAGCATCGCTATCGTGGGTCATCAGCAAGGACCACGGGGCATTTTTAGGCGCGGCAGCGATCCTGCCGCAACTGGCTTCCGGCGTGGCGAAGAAGCGGGTCGGTATTCAGCTTACTGAAAGTGGTATCGCGCGCGAAGGCGCACCGATTTATGCCGGGAATGAAAAGATCGGCGAGTTGACGTCCGGCGGTTTTTCCCCGTCGCTGAAGCTTGCCATCGGCCAAGGGTATGTTAAAACCGATTTTGCCCATGAAGGACAAAAGGTCGAGGTAGAAGTGCGCGGCAAAAAAATCGCCGCCGCCATACACGGGCTTTCCTTCATGCCGGCGCACACCAAACCCTCTTCACTGAAAAAGGCCAGCTGATATGTCGAATGTCCCCGCTAATTTGAAATACACCGAGCAACATGAATGGCTGAAGCTGGACGGCGACGTCGCCACCATCGGCATCACCGATTACGCGCAGGGCGCACTGGGTGACCTCGTATTTGTTGAACTTCCGGTCAAGGGCAAGAAAGTGAAGGCGGGTGATTCGTTTGTAGTGGTCGAATCAGTAAAAGCCGCCAGCGAAGTCTACGCGCCGATCTCCGGTGAAGTTATTGAAGTCAACGAGGCGCTGGTTAAATCGCCGGAGCTGATCAACAGCGCGTCGTATGAAGGCGGCTGGATTTGCAAAATCAAAGCCTCCGATAAAGGCGAGATCGCAAAACTGCTCGATTCTTCCAGCTATCAAAAACTGGCGGCGTAAGTGAGATATCTTCCGCTAACCCCCAAAGATCGTACCGATATGCTGAAGGCCGCCGGTGTCAAGTCGGTGGATGAATTTTATACGATGGTGCCGGCCGCGGCGAAACTCCCCAAATTAATCGACCTGCCGTTGCATCAGGGTGAAATAGAAGTGGAGCGCGCGCTCACGCGCATGGCAGCAAAAAATCATCCGGCTGGCAGTGGCCCATTTTTTCTGGGCGCTGGATGCTATAACCATCATATCCCGGCTACTGTCGATCATCTGATCCAGCGCTCAGAGTTCCTGACCTCCTACACGCCTTATCAACCGGAAATTTCGCAAGGTACGCTCACTGCTATTTTTGAATTCCAGACGATGATCGCCAATCTGACCGGCATGGATATCGCCAATGCGTCGATGTATGACGGCGCCACGGCCACGGCCGAAGCGGCGCTGATGGCCAGGCGCATTACGGGTCGCGCCAACATCCATATCCACGGGCAACTGCATCCGCAGTATCGCGAAGTGATCGAGACGTATATTCAGAGTTATGAAGGCGTCGCAGTGAAAAATTCTGCGCCGGATGAAAACGCCGCGTGCTTTATCGTGCAGACACCGGATTTTTATGGCGAGCCGCAGAAACTTGATGCGCTTCGCAAACAATGTACGGACAGCGGCGCACTCTTGATTATCGTTATCAATGAGATTTTATCACTCGGTCTCCTGCCGCCGCCGGTGGAAGCCGACATCGTTTGTGGCGAAGCACAATCGATCGGCGTGCCGATGAGTTTCGGCGGGCCGCATCTGGGCTTTTTTGCCTGCAAGCAAGATTATCTGCGCCAGATGCCGGGACGCCTGTGCGGCGAAACGGTGGACAAAGATGGACGGCGCAGTTTCGTGCTGACGCTTTCCACCCGTGAACAACATATTCGCCGCGAAAAAGCCACGTCGAACATTTGCACCAACCAGGGACTCTTCGCGCTGGCCTTTACCATCCATATGAGTTTGCTCGGTGAGATCGGATTTAAAAAACTGGCACGACTAAACCATGAAAAAGCCTGCGCATTAGCGGACCGGCTGGCCAAGGTTAAAAAAATCAAGTTGCCAAACAAAACATTCTTCAATGAATTCGTGGTTGAATTGCCGATGAATGCGGCGGAGACCGTGAAGAAGCTGACGGCGCAAGGCATCATCGCCGGCCTCCCGCTGGAGGGCGGAAAATTACTCGTCGCTGCTACGGAAATGACCACTGAATCCGACATTAACACACTGGCCGAAGTGCTGGAAAATATGTGCGCGGTGGCCGGCGTGAAGGAGGTTGCATGAGTTTAGCGGATCGCGATCGCGGCCTGAACATCGAAGAAAATCTGCTCTTTGAAAAAGGTGCCAATGGCGCCTGCGGTGTCGATTTGCCTGAGCCGAAAAATTCCGCACTGCGCACCGGATTTGAGCCGCGTCAAAAAGTCGGGCTGCCGGAAGTCAGCGAGCCGCAGGTGATTCGCCATTTTGTGCGCTTAAGCAAACTCAACTACGCCATCGACCATGGGCTTTACCCGCTAGGCTCCTGCACCATGAAACATAATCCGCGCCTCAATGAAAAAGTGGCGCGCCACCCCGGCTTTGCGCAGATCCATCCGCTGCAGCCGGAGGGCACCATCCAGGGCGCGCTTGAAGTAATTTACACCGTGCAGCAATGGCTCGCCAAGCTTTCCGGCCTGCCGCATGTGACACTGAATCCCGCTGCCGGCGCGCACGGCGAATTTGCCGGCATCATGGTGATCCACAGAGCGCATGAGAAAAAAGGCAAAGTGCGCAAAACGGTGCTCATCCCCGATTCGGCGCACGGCACCAATCCCGCCACCGCCGCGGCGTGCGGCTACCAAACGCAAACGATTCCTTCCACCAAAGACGGCACGGTGGATGTCGACGCGTTTAAAAATATGCTGAACGATAATGTGGCGGCGCTGATGCTGACCAATCCGAATACCTGCGGGTTATTCGAGCCACGCGTCAAGGAAATTGCCGATGTATTGCACAAAGCCGGTGCGTATTTTTATTGCGATGGCGCTAATTTTAATGCGCTGGTCGGTCGTGTGCGGCCGGTGGATTTCGGCGTTGATGTCATGCATTTCAATCTGCACAAAACCTTCTCTACGCCGCATGGCGGCGGCGGACCCGGCTCCGGCCCCATTGCCGTAACCGAGGAGTTGGCGCCGTATCTGCCAGTGCCAAAAATTGTGAAACACGGCGATCATTATCACCTGGTTTCGGAAGACAAGGATTCGATCGGCCGACTCAAAGGCTTCAACGGCCAGTTCGGCATGGCGGTACGCGCGCTGGCCTACATGCTGTCGCATGGCGCCGATGGCTTGAAGCAGGTCGCGGAAGATGCCGTGCTCAATGCCAATTACATTTTAAGCCAGCTGCGTGAGCTGTATCACGTCCCCTTCTCCGGCACGTGCATGCATGAATGTTTGCTGACCGACAAGATTCAAAAAGCGCAAGGCGTGACCACCATGGATGTCGCCAAAACGCTGATTGAATACGGCATCCATCCGATGACCACCTATTTCCCACTAGTGGTGCAGGGCGCCATGCTGATCGAGCCGACTGAAACCGAAACCAAAGCATCACTCGATCATTTTATTGCAGTGATGAAAATGATTGCCGAAAAAGCCGCCGCCGGCGAAAGCGCGGCATTACAAAACAATCCGGTAAGCAGCCCACGCAAACGGCTGGATGAAGTCCGCGCCGCGCGCCATCCGGTGCTTAAATGGACAAATCAGGGTACTTAGACATATGGTTTACTTATATCGGTAGCGTTACGCTGATATAAAACTTAATAGACGTAAACTGTGAATTTTTCATATCGCTATATCTTCATCATCGCATTGGTGCTGGCATTGGCCGGATGCGCCACGCGTCCTCCCGCTTCCGACTATCCCAGAACTCCCAGCTACGCCTTTACCGATACCTCGAATACACGGTTGGGGCATATTTATGAAAGAGTAGCCAGATGGCATCCTGGTAAATCCGGTTTTCACCTGCTGACGACCGGTTCAGAAGCATTGATGACGCGCATTGCCGTGGTGGAAGCCGCTCAGCGCAGCATCGACCTGCAATATTTCAGCACACAGGATGACACGACGGGTAAATTATTGCTCGAGGCGATTGTTCGCGCTGCCAACCGCGGCGTGCGCGTGCGTATGTTGCTCGATGACTGGAACCTCGATGATTTCGAGGCCGGCGCCGTGGCACTGGATAACAACCCACATATCGAAATACGCGTGTTCAATCCTTATTCAACACGCGACCAATCAATTTTTGAGCGCGTCGGCAACGTATTTTCTTACCTCGATAAATTTACACGGCGCATGCACAACAAAGCCATTATCGTCGATAACGAAGTCGCTATCGTGGGCGGACGCAATCTGGGCGATGAATATTTCGATGCAGGCAAAGACTTGAATTTACGCGATGTCGATGTATTTGCCGCCGGTCCCGTCATCCATCAGATATCCAATAATTTCGACCGTTACTGGAACAGCGATGAAGCTTTCACGCTGGATGCGCTCAACCTGCCGCCGCCGGATAATGATGCCATAGAGAAAATTGACGGTGATATGGAGCAGCACTGGAAAAAAATGATGACGCGCACCATAGGAAAAAAACTTAAAGCGCTTCCTCTTTACCGCGAAGCAAAGAACGGGGGCGTTTCTCTGATCTGGGCTAAAGCGGAACTGGCCGCCGACAGTCCTTACAAAGTTGATCAGTCGAGCGATGATGCGGTCAGCGCGCCGGCGATTCGCATCGACCAATTGGTAGAGCATGCACAACGCGAATTCATTATTTTCGCGCCGTATTTCGTGCCGCTCGATGATGGCGTGGAATGGCTAAAGGCGCTGGTGGCGCGTGGCGTGCGCGTGCGCATTGTCACCAATTCGCTCGCTTCCACCGACATGGTTCCCGCTCAGGCCGGCTATGGGCATTATCGCGAAGCGCTGGTGAAGGCCGGCATCGAGCTCTATGAAATTAAGTCTGACCAGCCGAAGCCGCCGGTCAAAAGCATGTTCAAACCGTCCTCGCAGAATGGCCTGCATGCAAAAATTTATCTGATTGACCGGCGTGATCTCGTCATCGGTTCATTTAATCTGGACCCGCGGTCGGAGCGACTGAATACCGAGCAGGTGTTAGTGATCCACAGCCCGGAATTGGGGGTGCAGGTAGCGAAATTATTCGATGATGTCACCTCGCCTACGTCAAGTTACCACGTCGTGCTGGCCGATTCGCTGGAAAATCCGCCGCCGGGTACGCTTGTCTGGGTGACGGAGGAAAACGGCGAGACCGTTTATTATGACTTCAGTCCGCATGCCGGATTCTGGCGGCGGCTTACCGATGAATTCTTCTCGCTATTGCCGATTGATGAGCAATTGTAACGGTTTTTTGTTAAAGACCGCCCCGCAGATAACGCAACATTCGCCCGAGGTAGTTTGGTGCCATACGCAGCAATATCTCGTCGCATTCGATAAAATGATGCTTCAGGGCGGCTCCGGCATGTAAGGTGACAAAGGCAACAATAACCCAGGCTAACGACCAGTGAATGTTTTCCAGAATTTCGCGGATATCTTTTTTGTTGGGCAAGTCGGCCAAAAAAGGGAGATTTGGGATGGGGAATAATCCGAAAAAAAGTGCATTGTGCGGCATGGTCGAAATAATCATCCAGCCTACCAAGGGCATAATCAGAATGAGGGTATATAAAATGATATGCGTCAAGTGGGCGACCGCCTTTTCCCATCGTTGCATATGCGCTGGGAATGGCGGCGGCGGATTTAGCCAACGCCACGTCAGCCGGCAAACACCTAAAGTAAGCACAATCATACCAATCGATTTATGCACCTGCATCGCCAGGGATTGTGTATGACCATCAAGAATATTATCAGCCGTCATAATCCAGCCCAGCACCAGCATGCATACAATCAGCGTAGCCATGAGCCAGTGAAAGATTTTTGCAACGGTATTATAGCTAGATATTACCGCGGACATTATTTTGCGTCCGTAACGACAATAGTGCCCCTCATCACCGGATGCAGAGTGCACAAATAATGATACGTCCCCGGCGTAGTAAAGGTATAGGAATAGTTCTCATCGGTGTCGAGCCCGCTGGAGTGAAATTGAGGCGGTTTGGTTACATCGGATACCGTATGTGGATCATCATCATGATTCGTCCAGGTGACTTTTGTACCTACAGGCACCGTAATCGTGGATGGCATAAACGTGTGATCCTTGATACCGATTTGGACATCGTCAGCGTAAGTTGCTGTTGACACCAATAGGCACGTCGCAAAAGCACATATCATTTTTTTCATGAGAGTTCTCCTAGTTTAAGCCAGTGTCGAATCCACCAGTGCCAGCGGATGAGCGCCTTGCACAGTCTTGACATCGGTAATGCCAAGATAACTGCGAAGTTCTTCCGCTGGCACTTTCATCGGGCCGGGAGCGGGAGCGGCACCCGGCGCCGGTTGCGGATAGGCAGTACCACGTGCCGTATGGAAGGTAATATTGCCTTCCACCTTCTGAATCACCTGATGGATATGGCCGTTTAAAATCGTTACCGAGCCGTAGTTGCGTAGCAAAGTGAGTGCCTGCGCACCATCGGCTGTTCCCCAACCCCAAGGTTCATAAATCGTCCATAGCGGAATGTGCGCAAACACCACGATCGGTGTGCTGGGCTTAACAGCACGCAGATCATCAGCCAGCCATTTGAGTTGTTCATCACCAAGGCTGGTCATCGCACCATCCTTGAAGTTGAGCACGTTGATGAGTGCGATGAAATGCACGCCATGGTCATCAAAACTATACCAGCCGCTGCCTTTGGTGCCTTTGCCATAACGTTCGAGAAAGAGCTTGCCGTTGCCTTCATCGAGCGTGTCATGTTCACCTGGCACATAATGCACCTGTGCGGGTAATCCCTTTAATACCTCTGCGGCAGTGTCGAATTGCTCTGGCTTGGATAAATGCGTGATGTCGCCGGTATGCAATATGAGCGACGGAGTTTGCGGTAAGGCATTGATACGGCCAATCGCCTCATTCAGTGTTTTAATCGGCTCCGGATTGGCTTCCTTGTTAAAGCCGATATGGCTGTCGCTGATTTGCACGAAATGGAAAGTATCGGTAAGCGACATGCCTTCCGGCACATTCCCCGCCGCATCGAGTGCAAAGGCTTTAGGAATACCGCCGGAAAGCATCCAGACCACACCTGCGCCTGCCCAGGCAGAGCATTTGATAAAATCCCTACGGCTTTGATCCTGCAGGATAGAGGATTTTTTGTGAGCGTCATTGGGATTTACTATATCGTTTGTCATAGAAACTCCATGGATTGCGGTTTATGTAAAGAGGACTATCGAGGTATATAACCGGCGAACGATCGTTTTTATTCCCGAATTAGAAAAATATTTTATAATATATTTAATAACAATAGATTAAAGCCGAAGCGTTTGTAACGCGCTTTATGCCGTGGCCAAGAGTGCCGGAGCTATTTTCAAGGGCAAGGTTACGATAAAATGCGAACCCATGCCCGGCCAGCTTTTTACGGTGATGTCCCCATGCATCAAATGCGCAAGTTTTTGGCTGATGCATAGTCCTAAGCCTGTACCGTCATATTTCCGGCTGGTACGTGCCTGCGTATATTTGCCGAAAATCTTTTTAAGCGAGTCTTTACATATTCCAATGCCGGTATCTGCTACCGTAACGCATAGCTGATCGTTCCCGCGTCCGTCACGTTTTGCGTTTACGTAGAGCGCGACATGTCCTCTTTCCGTAAATTTTACCGCATTGCTCAACAGGTTTAACAGAATCTGGCGGATACGCAGCGGGTCGCCAATACACTGCATGGGGAGTCCATTGGTAATATGCACATATAAATCCAATCCCTTTTCTGCCGCCCTAGTCGCTATAATGTGCACCGTTTCCTGAACCACTTTAACCGGATCAAAATCTAACTCTTCTATTTCGATCATGCCTGCATTCAGCCTGGAAGAATCAAGCATATTTTTCATCAGATCCATCAGCATAGTAGAGCTGTCACGCAGCATTTCAGCGCATTCTTTTTTCTTCTGCGGACTGCACTCGACATCAGACAAAACGTGAGAAAGGCCGATAATGGAGGTGAGCGGTGTGCCGATTTCGTGGCACACAACGGCCAGATATTCCGCATCTTCAAATTCTGGGCGCGGTGCTTCTGGAGGAAAAATTCCGGGAAATTCTTTGGTCTGCGCTGCTAAATTCATAATCACCTCCGTAGGTTGCGATTTACATTGCTGTGCGATGCGGGTATATAACCGGCAAGCTAGGTATTTTATTCCCGGCAAACAAAAATATTTTGAGCGGGAATAAATTGGGGCGGAGAGCGGTTTATAGTAATGAAAGCACATAACGAGGATACGAAGCGCTTTGAGCAGCTTATTCTGCCGCATTTGAATGCCGCTCATAACCTTGCGCGTTGGCTGACCAGGAATGACAGCGCGGCGCAGGACATCGTGCAGGAAAGTTGTTTACGCGCCTTTAAATCCCTGCACCGCTTTGCGGGGGGCAATGTGCGGGCATGGTTGCTGACCATCGTGCGTAACCAGAGTTACACATGGCTCAAGGAATCGGCAGGCGAACGTTATTACGTGGATATTGATGACGAAGCTGCAATGAGTGAAAAGGATAAGGCAATATTGGCGCATACGGATACGCCGGAGGTATGGACAGGGCGGATGCAGGACAGACAGGCATTGCAAAACGGGCTGGAAGCCCTGCCGGCGATATTCCGTGAGGTCATTGTGCTTAAAGAGTTGGAGGAACTGTCTTACAAGGAAATCGCGGGCGTAACGGATGTACCGATCGGTACGGTCATGTCGCGGTTGGCACGCGGGCGCGAGATGCTGAAAAAGGAATTGCTAAAAAATGACGAGTGAACTGAACTGCAACGACTGCGCCAATTGGCTGCATCCCTATCTCGATAATGAACTCGAGACGGAGATAGCGGCGCGCGTGAATATGCATCTGGCAAAATGCGCAAGTTGCAAAGCGCGGTTTGCCGAACTTCAGGCGCTGCGTGACGGCATTCGTCAGCACGCGCCATATTATCCTGCGCCGGAGTTGGTGCAGCAGCACATTATGTCTCAGATTAACCGGCAAAAGCCCGCCTTCTCGTCCAGACTATGGCTTGTGCCGGCATTCTCCGCCACCGCGCTTGCCGCCTCCGTGATGCTGTATCTGGCCGTGCCGTCGCCGCAAGACATGCTGATGGATGAAGTGGTTTCCAGCCATGTGCGCTCACTGATGGAACAGCACCTGGCTGATGTACCATCGTCCGATAAGCATACGGTCAAGCCGTGGTTCACCGGCAAGATCGATTTCTCACCGCCAGTGTATGATTTCACGGCGCAGGGATACCCACTCTTGGGCGGCCGCTTAGATTATTTGCAGCATCAGACGGTAGCAGCGCTGGCCTATAAACACGGTAAACACATTATCAATGTGTTCATCCTACCCACCCCCGGCGCGGATAGCACGCCGCAAACTCTTTCCGTGCGCGGCTACAATATCATCGCCTGGCAGAAAAATCACATCGCGTTTCGCGCCGTATCGGATCTCAATGCAAAGGATCTGAATGAGTTGTCTCAGCTGATTTCAGCAGGTGGCACTTAAAATCTATCTGCCCCGGCTGCCTAGTACGTCGGCTAACGTGCCAAGCGGAATAGCACTGTGTCCATACATCACGCTGGCATTGCCGATGGCGATAATACTACTACCGTACATGGCGGTGGCGTTACCGATGCTCATCATGGGATTACCGTACATGACACTTGGGCTGCCGATGGGAGTCAAGGCAGTACCATACATCGCGCTCGCACCGCCGATGCTCATCATGGGGTTACCGTACATCGAACTTGGATTGCCGATGGGGATTATGGGTTCACCATACATTCCACTCATGTTACCGTCTCCTTCAGGCCTATTACCCTAGAATAAGACTAGCACAAAAATGTGACAATTTTATGACGTTGCTATAAAAATGGAGATTGGTTGCGGGGGCAGGATTTGAACCTGCGGCCTTCAGGTTATGAGCCTGACGAGCTACCGGGCTGCTCCACCCCGCGTCACCTAGGAAAGGTGGGCATTATACCTCTTGGCCGCCAAAGGTCAATCAATGGATTTTACGAAGCATCCGCATGATTTGGTTGTAAAGTCAGCCGGTTCCCAAGCAGCCATAAAATAGCCAGTCCGGGCAGCGCCAATGCGGCTGCCAGCGTGAAAAATGCCGGCCAGCCCAGCTTGTCAGCGAACCAGCCGGCGGGTGTGGCAAGCCAGGTGCGTCCGAAGGAGGCAAAAGAGGATAGCAGTGCGTATTGCGTCGCTGTAAAGCGCGTATCAGTAATCAGCTCGCTGATAAAGGCGACAAACGCCGCCGTGCCCATGCCGCCACTGATATTCTCGCAGGTGATGGAAAGCGCGAGGAGGCTGGTATCAGCGCCGGTTTTGGCCAGCCATACAAACATCAAATTGGTCAAGCCATGCGCGATGCCGCAGATCCACAGGCTGCGTATCGTACCTAAGCGGAATACCATCGCGCCGCCAATGAAGCTGCCCAGAATGGTAGCAATCAGGCCATAAAACTTGACGATGTTGGCGATTTGTTCTTTGGAAAAACCGATTTGTATCAGGAAAGGATTGGTCATGCCGCCCATGAAGGCATCGGCTAACTTGTAAAGCAGGATGAATAATAATATCGCCAGCCAATGCGGTCGCTGCATAAAATCAGCAAACGGCGCGACGACGTGCCCTTGTAACCAAGTGGCCAGTGATACTTTATTTTTCTTGTCACTGGCCACTGACCACTTGTCACTGGCTGGTTCCGGCGACAGCAACACGGTCACGATGCCGATGCATATCAACGCCGCCATGATCCAATAGGTCATCAGCCAACTGACATGCGACGCCAGGTGCAGCGCGCCTGCCGAAGACACAATCATGCCGATGCGGTAGCCGAATACTACGGCGGCGGCCCCTGCTCCCTGCTGCTCGGGTTGTAAAATCTCCACGCGATAGGCATCAATAACGATGTCCTGACTCGCCGAAAAAACAGCAACCATTAGTGCCATCAGCGCTGTCAGGAACGGATTAACTGCAGGGCTTGCAAGCCCTAAGAATGCGATGCTGGCAATCAACGCCAGCTGCATGGCAATCAGCCAGCCGCGACGACGCCCCAGCAAACGAGATAAAATTGGAAAAGAAATACCATCGATCAGCGGTGACCACAGGAATTTTAGCGCATACGGCGTGGCCACAGCAGCAAATAAGCCGATGGTCGTCATGTTGATTTTGGATTCGGTCAACCAGACACTAAGCGTCGAGGCGGTCAGCGCCAGCGGCAGCCCGCTGGAAAAACCAAGAAAGAAAATAGCGAGGATGCGGGGATTACGGTAGACCGCCAGAGGCGTCAAGCCACCAAATCCTTCAGAGGCCGCATGCTGCGCGCGCCGAGTTGTTGGATGATTTCCCCGGCACAGCTGTTACCTAACGCAGCGCAGGCTTTCAAGTCCCAGTTACGCGTCAACCCAAATAAAAATCCAGCAGCATAAAGATCGCCCGCACCCGTGGTATCGACGACTCTCGCCACCGGCGTCGTCGCCACCGCTTCTCTATTTTCCGGCGTCAGCACCACACTGCCGCGCTCGCTGCGCGTTACGGCAGCGATGGAGCAGATACCCTGCAACTCGGTGATGGCCGATTCGATATCCTGGGTCTGGTAAAGCGATTTGAGTTCGGCTTCGTTAGCGAATAGAATATCGATATCCTTATCGATCAGCTCCATGAACTCTTTGCGGTGGCGGTCGACGCAGAACGTATCGGACAGGGTGAAAGCGATTTTACGTTCGGATTTTTTTGCCAGGTCAATCGCCTTACGGATTGCCGCCTTGGCACTGGGCGTATCCCATAAATAGCCTTCGATATAGGTGACGGCGGAATGCTCGATGATCTGCTCGTCGATATCGGCTTCCGATACGCGCGCGCAGGCGCCGATATAGGTCGCCATGGTGCGCTGCGCGTCCGGCGTCACATAGACCAGGCAGCTGGCGGTGGATGGCCCGCGTTCCATCAACGGCGTGGAGAAATGCACTCCGACGGCATGCAGATCATGAATAAAAATGGAGCCGAGCTGGTCGTTTTTCACTTTGCCGATAAAGGCGGTCTTGGATCCCAGCGATGCCATGCCGGCCAGGGTATTGGCTACCGAACCACCGGAGCATTCGGTTGCCTGTCCCATTTTCTTGTAGAGCGCATCGGCGCGGGCTTCATCCACCAACGTCATGCTGCCTTTGACCAGTTCATTTTTTACGATAGTGGCTTCATCGGCGAAACAGAGTACATCAACGATGGCGTTGCCGATGCCGGCCACGTCGAATATTAAACCGCTTAGCGGCATAGTATCTCCCTTGCTTTTTTTAACGTGTCCGGTGTGTCCACACCCAACGGTACCGTATCCACTACGGCAACGTCGATGCGCATTCCGGCTTCTAAGGCCCTAAGTTGCTCCAATTTTTCCCTTTTTTCAAGCACACTCGGCGGTAACGAGACAAACTGCTGTAATATATGCCTTCTATAGGTATATAAGCCAATATGGTGGTACAGTATTCCCTCACCGACTGGGACAGTCGCCCGGCTGAAATACAGCGCCCGGCCATCCGCACTCCTGACCACTTTCACTACCGCCGAATCGGTTTTTTCCCTTTCATCGGTAATCACCGCCGCCAATGTCCCGATATCGGTCTTAGGATTATCCAAAAGCGCCAGCGCCTTTTGAATAATAGCAGGATTCAGCGTCGGCATATCGCCCTGCAGGTTGATAATGACATCGTGTTTCTGGTACGGGTCGAGACACTCAAGCGCCTGCCAGATGCGGTCAGATCCGGAGGGAAGGTTTGGGTCGGTCATCACCGCTTTGCCGCCCGCCTTGGTAATCGTGTCGACAATCACCTGATCGGCGCAGGCAACCACAACCTCGCCAATACCCGCTTCCACCGCCCGCCGCCAGACATGCACGATCATCGGGTCGCTGCCGATTATGGCCAGCGGCTTGCCGGGCAGCCTTGTGGCACTCATGCGCGAGGGAATAAGAAGGATGGGGTTGACGGCCAAATTATTTTCTCGTCTTGCGATAATCTTTATTGAACGACGGATAGCAGCATATTATAAAAGCAGCGGTTTAATTCTATTGTAAGTATCATGTCCGATTCGGGAATTGAAATCAATAAAATCGCGGGCGCTATATTGCTGGCCGGGATTGTCGCCATGGTATCGGGCCTGATCGCCGAAGCGCTTTATACCGGCACCATCGCCGAGGAAAAACCTGAGGCCAAGCGCGGCTATACCATTGCCGGTGCGGAAACTGCCGGCTCTGAAACGGCCGCCGCTCCCGCCGAGGAAAAGCCGGTTGATATCGGGCCGCTACTTGCCAAGGCCGACATCAAGGCCGGCGAAGCGCAATCC
>Ga0206952_10066_pt1 | contig 32253 bp, 36 predicted proteins | sample Alteio_BWOrgHeat_39_FD_152966 | JGI IMG/M metagenome (GOLD analysis project Ga0206952, IMG submission 152966) | Enriched cells from forest soil in Barre Woods Harvard Forest LTER site, Petersham, Massachusetts, United States -... | ecosystem: Environmental > Terrestrial > Soil > Temperate forest >... | reverse complement strand
CGTGATACGCTACGCAAAACTTTTGTGTTGAATCGTGGTGTGTATGATGCGCCAGCACTCGCGAAGCTTCCAGTACAGTTGGGTCATTCATCATAACCAACGCCTGCAAAGGCGTATTGGTTTTTAAGCGTTTTACTTCGCATTGGTCGCGGTTGCTTGCATCAAATATGCCCATTGAAGGCGGCGGTACCGTTAGTTTTATAAATGTGTATATACCTCTTCTGTAAAGAGAATCTCCATGATCCTGTTTATATGCGGCCAATGCGCCACGGCCAGAAGTAGCCTGTTCCCAAAGACCTTTTGGCTGGTAAGGTTTTACACTTGCTCCGCCAATGGTTCTTACCAATAAACCACTACTCGATAATACCATATCGCGTACAAACTCTGCGGGTAGCCGAAAGCGTGGCCCTCTTGATAAATAAATATTTTCAGGATCTATATCTAATTTCTTCTTTGTTATTACAGCCGATTGCCGGTATGTGGCGCTCATCACCATTTGTTTTACCAGCCGCTTAATATCCCATCCATGTTCCATAAAATCAACGGCAAGCCAATCAAGCAATTCAGGATGCGAAGGAAGATCACCCTGCATGCCGAAATCACCAGCGGTTTTTACAATACCCCGCCCGAAAAATTCCTGCCACAACTGGTTCACAAATACACGCGCTGTTAATGGATTATTCTTATTCACCGTCCAGGCTGCCAGACCTAAACGATTACGTGGATATTTAACAGTATCATACGGCATTACAGCGGGTAAAGCAGCAGGAAGAACTTGATATGTTGGCGCATCATACACACCACGATTCAACACAAAAGTTTTGCGTAGCGTATCACGTTCACCCATTACAGAAACCATAAGCGTTGCCGTATCAGGTTCATTGATAAAATTCAACAGTTTTTTCCTGTCTGCCTGCGTTATTTCAAGTACAGGCATTTTACCTGGCTTTGACATAGTTATATCACCTTCAAAGCCTACTTCTTTTGTATTATTAAAAAAAGCAAATAAGGAATAATAATCTTTTTGTTTGAACGGATCATACTTGTGATCATGGCATTGCGCACATTCAACTGTAAGGCCCATGATGCCTCGGCTGTAAGTTTTTGTTTTATCAAGATTATATTCGATGCGATACTCTTCAGGTATTACACCGCCTTCTTCCGTGTATTTATGGTTACGGAAAAAACCGGTTGCGAGGATTTGTTCTTTGTTTGCATCCGGCAACATATCGCCGGCTATCTGCCAGGTAATAAATTTATCATACGAAAGATTTTCATTAAAAGCATGTATTACCCAATCGCGCCATGGCCATTGTGTGCGGATGTTGTCATCCTGGTAACCATAACTGTCTGCATAACGTGCAACATCAAGCCAATGAACCGCCATCTTTTCTCCATAAGCGGTGCTTTGCAATAAACGGTCAACTGCTTTTTCATAAGCATTTGCGCTTTTATCATTTAAGAAATCATCCATTGCCTGTAATGAAGGCGGAAGACCGGTTATATCTTCTGTAACTCTTTTTAATAATCTTTCTTTATCCGCTTCTTCATTAGGCGCTAATCCTTTTGTTTCCATCTTGCTGAGAATGAAATAATCAATTTCATTCTTCACCCATTTTTCATCACTTACTTTTGGTAAGGATGCTTTTTTGGGTGGCGTGAAAGCCCAGTGGCGCTCAAATTTTGCGCCTTGTGTTATCCATTTTTTTATAAGCGCAATCTGGTATTCGTTCAACACGCCCAAATGCGATTCCGGCACAGGCATTTGATAAGTTGGATCAGGAGATGAAATGCGTTTATATAATTCGCTTTCTTCAGGCTTTCCGGCAACAATAGCGAAAGCGCCTTTGGTTTCTTTTAAAGGTGCAAATGCAGAATCGGCAATGTCCAGTCTTAAAGAAGCCTTGCGTTTATTGGCGTCAGGGCCATGGCAAGCGTAACATTTATCTGAAAGGATTGGGCGTATGTCAAAATTATAACTTACAGTTTCGGGCAAAGCATTGTTATTGGCTGCATTCTTACAGGCGTTCATAAAAAACACGGAGATTATAACCCAGGAAATAAGTGAAATTATTTTTGAAATCATGGCGCAATTGCTGGAATTGCAAGGTACAAATAACCTGATAGAATAAATACTGATTTGTTGACGATGATTGTGTGATTTATAAAGACCGCATGCAGCCCTTCCCGATGCATTATGAAAACTGCCGGTTAGGTTGTTTTATATTAGCTTAGAGTAATAACCTGCATATTTGAATTTTTTTTTTCAGTTTTTGCGTTTATCTTGCATGAAGTAAATACTACCTTATGAACAAAATCATTCTTTTTGTACTGCTGCTTGTTTGTGTATCTTTTTTTTCTTTGCCTGCCAAGGCTGGTGATAAAAATGATAATGGTAACAATGGTAATCATTATGGCCAGTATAAAGACCATGATAACCAAGCGAACCAGGTTCCTATTGATGGAGGGATAGCTTTACTTTTTGCAGCAGGAATTGGTTATGGTGTTAAAAGAATTTCAGATAAAAAGAAAAATAAGAGTCTGCATTTAGAAGCATGATGGTATTACGACGGTACTATCAAAAAATCAATCAAATACCTTTTGCTGTTAAATCCTTTTTATTTAAAGGGTTTTTGCTATTTATTGCCTGGAAATCAATTTACCTCTTATTTCTGCAACCGCCAAGAGTTTTAGATCAGCCACTCACTTATTTTACCGGAGTAAGCACTGTAAAAATGCTTAATCTTATTACTGATTCATCAAAATTTACCACCCAAGCAGAGATAAACGAATATGATGCAGATGGCACTATAGAAAAGCAGCCTGTAACAGCTATATTCTACCAGGAACAAAGGGTTTTATCTATTGCAGATGCCTGCAATGCGTTGGAGCTTTTTGTTTTATATGCGGGCTTTATAATTTGTTTTCCTTCAAACATAAAAAGAAAAATATTTTTTATGATTGCTGGTTTGGTCTTCATTTGTTTTATTAATATTTTTCGTTGCGCCGGGTTAACATTAATCTATCTTCATTATCCTCAATACGGTGATTTTTCGCATCACTTCCTGTTTACGTTTATTGTATATGCCTGTATATTTTTATTGTGGTGGCTATATTCAAAAAAACCAGAGGCAGATGTTAAGGCTTAACAGGAAAGCAATATTTTTTATTGGACTTTTTGCTATTGTGATTGTGTATTCTTTATATAATATTTATTTCGATCTTACTTCTGTTCCTGATATTCCTGGTAAATGGAAACATGTAAACAAGCTTTTTTTTGTATTGATTGTTTATACTATTGGTACTATAGCTCTAAAAAAATATACAGTTGTATGGATGATGCAGATATGGCACCTGGTTCACATTGTTTTTATTTCTTTGTTGCTGCTTATTGGTGCTTATGATTGGTATAATGGAAGCATAACAGACCAGCTAAGAAACATTGCTAACTCCGTTCACGAATTTTTAATTTCCCCGGTTCTATATGTAAGTATGGGTATAATACAAGCAAGATTATTGAAGAACAACAAAGCACATAAATAATATTTATATCTCACCTGTATTTAGCCAGCGGGCACAATCTTCGCCGAGATTTTCAACACACATCTTTTCATAACGCTCATTGTCTTCTTTTGTAAGCAGGTCTTTCCATCTGCCGTTAGTGGCTTTATTAATAAATGTATCTGAACCGCCATCCCAAAAAGCACCGCCTAAGGGAACGCTTTTTATAGAATTCTTTTTCATATAATCAAAGCTGCAGTGTTCAAGAATAGCATCCCATTTTGCAGGATCAATATCAATATCAAGAAAATCTGCTATTTTTTTTATTTCACCAGGCATGTCTTCTTTCAGTTTTGCAAAATGAATAAGATGTACGTTGGGCAATCTGCGTAAACTCCACCATGATTTTATATTCTCCCAAAAAGGCCAGAAAGGATAACCGTCTTTATTCAGCCAATCTCTGAAATACTGTACAATATCTTCCGTTGGTCTTTCAATGGGTGGGCCAACACGACCAGGTGTATCGTTTAAAGCCTGGTACCAAAGATCATTTGCATTAGCATGATGGTTATACATACTCCAGACAACATCACGGCCATCTCTTCCTATATAAATATATTTTGCTTTTGGTGAAAATACCAGTGCATCAACAGGCAAATGAGTTTTTATAAAGCGGCGGTGCTGTTGCTGTTGTAAAGCGGGTAACCTTACTTCTTTAGGTGGAATACGCAAATCAAGCCATGGAGACATTTCTGCAACTTCAAGATCTTCTGCTCCATTAAAAATAAGTTGCGATACAATTTGCTGAACCCAGGTTGTACCTGATTTTGCGTAAGTAGCAATTATAATATCATCTTCTCTGAAATCAAAATCGTTCCAGATGGTTGAATCAAAATGATGGTTATGAAATTCACGCGTTTTGCGCGGCAAGCTGATAGTTTCCATGTGGTGGTAATTTGGTTTAAGGAGGTAAGTTAAAAATATAAATCAATAGATAATAACTTTAATGCAGCAGTAGAATGAGATTCATTTTTTATTGTTATGAAAATACCTCGTCAATATCTTCGCAGCATGTTTAATGTACAGGTAAAGCGAACCTCCGCAAGTGATCCTGATTTTATTTATCTTATTTCATTACTCGATCATGAATTGTGGGTTGAATTAAAAGAAGACCAGGCAACTTATGAGCAATATAATAAGGTAGATGATATTTCAACCGGAGTAATTGTTTATGATGATGAAAAACCTATTGCTTGTGGTTGTTATAAAAAGTACGATGAAAAAACTGCAGAAATAAAAAGAATGTATGTTGAGAAAAATTACCGTGGAAAGGGCATTTCAAAAATAATTTTATATGAACTTGAAAAATGGGCAGTTGAAAACAAGCTTCAATATGCTATACTGGAAACGAGTATTCATTTTAATGTTGCAAAAAATTTATATCAGCAGGCAGGTTATTTTATTATTTCAAACTATGATCAATATGCAGGCCTTGCAGAAAGCGTTTGTATGAAAAAGAAACTGCAGTAACCAATGCCTTTGATTTACACAATCACTTTAATTAACACCTTTCTGCTGCATTACATTTGCTTATGCAATACACGCTAAAAAAATCTTTAGGTCAGCATTTTTTAAAAGATGAAAACATAAGCAGCAAAATTGTATCAGCATTAGCCCAAAATTCTTTTGACCAGTTATTGGAAATAGGTCCCGGCGCAGGTGCATTAACCAAATTCCTGCTTCAGTTAAACAATATAGAATTTAAAGCGATTGAGCTTGATGAAGAAAAAATTGAATATTTATTACAAATTTATCCTTTAATAAAAAACAAAATAATACATGCAGATATTTTAAAGGCTGCCATTCCATTTGAAAACAGCTTTGCAGTTATTGGTAATTTTCCTTACAATATTTCTTCGCAAATACTTTTTAAAATTTTAGAGTGGAAAGAACATGTTCCGCTATTAATCGGAATGTTTCAGAAAGAAGTAGCGCAGCGCATAACATCAAAACCAAATAATAAAATTTATGGTATATTAAGCGTATTGGTGCAGGCATTTTATACAGCAGAATATTTGTTTGATGTTCCTGCTTCAGCATTTACCCCGCCGCCTAAAGTTGTAAGTGGTGTTATTGAATTAAAAATTAAAAATGAAAAGACCAATATGAAGAGTGAGGCAGATTTTTTTCTTTTGGTAAAAACAGCTTTTAACCAAAGAAGAAAAAAATTACGCAATGCTGTTCGTAATTTATTTACAGAAGATATTTTGCAGCATGAAATTTTTGACAAGCGGGCAGAACAGTTGAGTGTTGAAGATTTTGCAGCGCTTACATTTAAAATGAACTCATGATTAGAAAAAAAGTAATAGTAACGGCAAAAGTACATGCGTATTTATTAGATGAACTAAAAACGAAAGGATATGAAATTCTTCATATTCCCGCAGTTACTTATGATGAGCTTGGTGCACTGATTCACAATACAAACGGTATTATTGTAACTACAAGACTTAAAATAGATAAGGCGTTAATTGATAAAGCCGATAATTTAAAATGGATAACAAGATTAGGCAGCGGCATGGAATTGATTGATGTGGATTATGCGGAAAAAAAGGGAATTGTTTGTGTTAGCAGTCCTGAAGGTAACCGCAATGCAGTTGCTGAACATACGCTTGGTTTATTGCTGAATCTTTTAAATAATATCAGCAGCAGTTTTGATGAAATAAAAAGAGGCGAATGGCTGCGCGATGCAAACCGCGGCACAGAATTAAGTAATAAAACAGTTGGCATTATTGGTTTTGGGAATACAGGAGAAGCATTTGCTAAACTGCTTTCTTCTTTTAAATGCACAGTGCTGGCGCATGATAAATACAAGTTTGGCTTTGCGCACGATTATGTACGTGAAGCAGAGCCTGCGCAAATTGCACGCTATGCAGATGTGGTGAGTTTGCATCTTCCGCTTACAGGCGAGACATTTCATTATGCTGATGAAATTTTTTTTAAACAGCTTGAACGCCAGCCTGTTTTTCTTTCGTGCTGCAGGGGAAAAGTTACCAGTCAGAATGCCCTGATAAATGCATTAGATAACGGATTTATAAAAGCTGCAGGTATAGATGTTCTGGAAAATGAAAATTTAAGCGCATATTCTTCCGAAGAAAAAAATATGCTTGAAAATTTATACAACAGGAAAAATGTAATTATAACGCCGCACATTGCAGGGTATACACATGAGGCTTTTTTTAAAATGGCAAGAATTGTATTGGATAAGCTTGATGAAAAAAATGTTTTGTAGTACATCTAAAGTTAGTAAAATGATTTTTCCGGACTTTTACTGACTTTCGGGGCTTTCCATCTCCCTTCCTTACTATTGGCATAATTTTTACAACCCAATTTTCTATATTTGTGCTATGCAACGCTGCATTATTTGTGGCGTTGTATTTTTTTTACTCTTTTTAAAATTGAAGAATATGAGTGATACAATGTACGTTTCAAAAGATGCTTTTGAAAGAATGCGGCAGGAATTGCAGCGCATGAAATCTGTTGACAGGCCGGCAGCATCAAGAGCGATTGCAGAAGCAAGAGAAAAAGGTGATCTGAAAGAAAATGCTGAATACGATTCAGCCAAAGAAGCGCAGGGAATGCTGGAAGCAAAAATTGCTTTGCTTGAAAGCCAGGTTGCCAGTTCACGTATTGTTGATGAAAGTGATATTGATACCAGCAAGGTTTCAATTTTAACCAGGGTTACTATTACCAATGTTGCTTCAAAAAAAACAGTTACTTACCAGATAGTTGGTGAGGCAGAAGCAGATCTTAAAGCCAACAAAATTTCTGTTTCTTCTCCTATTGGCCAGGGCTTAATAGGAAAGCATAAAGGCGAAGTAGCAGAAATTAAAGCGCCAAATGGTGTTTTAAAATTTAAGGTTGAAGAGATAACCCTGTAATTTTTTGTTTTATATATTATTAAGCTGCAAATTGTTTTGCAGCTTTTTATTTTGCAAACATTCTAAAATTCATCAATTTTCCAATTCTAAAATTTCAAGTTTCATGAGCATTTTTTCAAAGATCATAAGCGGCGAAATTCCTTCTTATAAAATTGCAGAAGATGAAAAATTCTTCGCATTCCTTGATATTTTCCCCCTAGTGAAAGGCCACACATTGGTTGTTCCAAAAACTGAAGTAAATAATATGTTTGATTTGCCTGAAGATTATTTACAATCAGTTTTAGTATTTGCAAAACCCATTGCAAAAGCAATAGAAAAATCATTTGATTGCAACCGTTGCGGCATGGCTGTTATTGGTCTTGAAGTACCGCATGCACATTTGCATTTGGTGCCGATCAATTCTGCTGATGACTTGAATTTTACAAGAGGGAAATTAAAATTGAGTGATGACGAGTTGAAAGATGCGCAAGCAAAAATTTTACATCAGTTGAATAATGGTTAGCAATGCAGTAATTGCTTTATTGATCACATTAACCTACTTGGGTTTTTTGTAATAAAATCTTCCCATCCTTTAAATGCTTTCTTCTCAATAACAATTCCCGAAGAAGTTGCATAATGGTGGCAAAGCGCAACAGCCAGCGCATCAGTAGCATCTAAAAAATGCGGTGTTTCTTCAATTTGCATTAATCGTTGCAACATTTTAAAAACCTGCTCTTTTGTTGCATTTCCATTACCCGTAATTGATTGCTTTACTTTTTTGGGTGAGTATTCTGTAACGGGTAAAGATGCTTGTATAGCTGCGGCAATTGCTACGCCTTGCGCTCTTCCCAGTTTGAGCATACTTTGTACATTCTTTCCAAAAAAAGGTGCTTCAATAGCAAACATATTAGGCTGGTAAGTTTTTATAAGTTCGCTTACTTTTGAAAATATTATTTCAAGCTTTTGATATGAATCTTTTTGTGAAAACAATTTTAAAACATCCATGTGTACCAACTTTGCTTCATTCGTATTCGTAACTATAACGGCATATCCCATAACAACTGTGCCCGGGTCAATTCCCAATATTATTTTTGAAGACTTGTTCATTATAGTGTGAAAATACTATTTTGCTTTGTTGAACCTTATTAAAAGTTGATGCAAAAAAAAGTTATTTACAACAGGCTGAAGATACTATTGAACTATGTATTGGGGCCGTTGCTGTTTGTAGTACTTGTTTACATCATCTACATCAAAGTAAAAACGCAACCCGATCTTTCTCAAAAAATAGAATTACTAAAAAATGCTTTTTCAAAACAAAATATCTGGCAGTTTGCTTTATTGGTTTTGCTGCTGTTTTTAAACTGGGGAATTGAAGCACGTAAGTGGCAAATATTGATGCGGCCTATACAAAAAGTAAGTTTTTTAACATCTGTAAAAGCAATATTATCTGGCCTTGCATTGTCTTTATTTTTGCCAAACGGTTTTGGCGAATATCCTGCTCGTGCTTTATACATGAAAGAAGGCAATCGTCTTCGTTCCGTTGCTTTAAATGTAGCCGGTAGCATGGCTCAATTAATAGTAACATTAGTAGCAGGTATTATTTCGCTTATTTATTTAAAACAGTACAGTTGGAAAGGTGCCGCTAATATCGAGGGCTTATCAATATTATGGTTGAATGGTATTATATCTATGATAATAATGGGAACAATATTGCTTATTGTAATTTATTTCCGTTTATCATCGCTGACTAAATTGTTTGAAAAAATCCCGTTTGTACACAAGTATAAATTTTTTATTGAAGGCGTTGAAACGTTTCAATGGAAAGAGTTAACAAGAATTTTATATCTCTCATGTATTCGTTTCATTGTTTTTGTAGTTCAATATATATTAGTATTGCACGTGCTTGAAGTAAAGATTGAAGTGATTGATGCCATTTGCACTACCTGTGTTTTGTTTTTGTTCCTGGCTATTTTACCAACAATTCCTTTTGCCGATGTAGGAATACGGAGTGGGGCGGGAGCACAATTATTTGGTTTATTAACGCCCGATGCTTTTGGAATTGTTGCAACAATTGCTATTATCTGGTTTATAAACCTTATAATACCTTCTGCGGCAGGAAGTTTATTTTTGCTTAGTATAAAAATTTTTAAAAAGACTGATAAATCAAGTAAAAAAACGTGAGAAAAATTTTGGTGACCTTTTTCAGTTTGGTGATGTGGTTAAAGCTTTCGGCAGGCGATGATTTTTGCGGCATTCGTAATACAGCTTTTTTACCCAATGAAATTTTAACCTATAATGTTTTTTATTCTGTGATAGGTATTTATTTTAATGCAGGTACTGCCACATTTTCAACAACACTTGAAAAATTAAATAATAGGCCTGTTTACCATGCAGTAGGCGAAGGGCATACGAATTCAAATTATGATTTCATATTTAAAGTGAGAGATAAGTACGAAACTTATTTTGATACTACGCATTTGCAACCAGTAAAATTTATACGCAATGTAGATGAAGGCGGCTATAAAAAACTAGAAAACATAACCTTTGACCAACAAAATAATATTGCCAATACAACCAAAGGTGTTTTTAAGGTTCCTAATTGCGTACAGGATGTTTTAAGTGCTGTTTATTATGCACGTAACATAAATTATAATAAATATAAAGTGGATGATAAAATTCCGTTCAGCATGTTTTTAGATAACCAGGTATATGATCTTTATATCCGTTATCTTGGAAAAGAAGTTGTAAAAACACGTTATGGAAAATTCAATGCCGTTAAGTTTAAACCACTGCTTGTAAAGGGAACTATTTTTGAAGGTGGAGAAAAAATGACTGTATGGGTAAGTGATGATGCTAATCACATTCCATTACGCATTGAAAGCCCAATTGCTATAGGCAGCGTTAAAGTTGATATGATGCAATACCGTAATCTGCGTTATCCTTTATCTTCAAAAATAAGTGTGCGGTAATTATCTGTTTTCAACAAATATATTCTGGTTGAGGCAGAGTGAAGTATAAGCAATTTATTCATAACCAAACCAATGCACCAGAAAAACAAACATTAGTTATACCGTGCTAAATTTCTTAATAAAAATTAATGTAAAAAGATTAAAAAACTCTATATCTTTCTTTTTTTAAATTAATTTTTTTCTTCTTCATACAAAATGCAATTTTAGCTTCACTCAATTTAAACTTCTTACTGTTTAATTTTATATAATCATGAATATAAAAACCAGCCTCGCAATGGATGATACGCTAAGGCTATACATGGAAGAAACACAAGAATATATTGCGCGGCTGAAAGGCAATCTTGTTACAAAAATTTTGATCTCTCAACAAAATAAAAATTTAGAAAGAACAAAGCGGATGGAACTAAATTCAAATATTTCCGCTAAGTATTTGCAGGTAGCAGATGAAGGATTGAAATATAAAAGCAGCATGCCGCATACATAAAAATTTTTCTGTTTATCCAGCCAGTTTACAGGTTTATTATTTTAATAACTACAGATTACAGAGTCGCTTTTTGATAACGGTCATTAAATTCTATTTCGTTATTTGAAGTTTCCATCAAAAGCAGTAAAGCTTTAATAGCTGGTCTAAACGCAGGATGCTCAACTAAAAACTTTAACCTGTTATAGGAAACTCCATTTTTTAAAATTCCTCCGTATTCTTTTTTGAACACATATAAAGAAATAAAATCCTTTATTTCGGTCTTTTTTTCAGCTTCAATTTTTTCATGGTATTCCCAATCTTTAATTACACTCAGGCACCTTAAAAATTTTTTGTCCAAGTCCTTATCTTGTTCATTAAGCATAGCGCTTGATTTTGGCTGTATCTTGCAATTACACTAAGATAATATTTCAGCCATCAATCCAATATTAAGTTTTACTTCTAAGTACTAATTTTATTTTATGAATGAAAGATTGGCGAATAGTTACTGCCGAAAATTAATTAGTAAATACTTATTTTCTATCCGGTAAGATTTCAAAATATATGGATATTATACAGGCTGATTTTTAAAAGATTTTTCAAAATACAATTGTTATATTCTTAGCCTCAGATATATACAAATACATATTTGCACAAAACCCTTTAGCTACGGCAAGGCAAAGTGAACATTTTAAATTGTTACTAAATTTTAATAATCAATTCTTGACTGTTTGTCTGCGATCAGCTTTAATAAAAATAAGCCTATAACTATAACTCCGGCCGTTGCAGCAGCAACAGAAATCGTCTTTTCAGTATGAGACTTTTTTTTCATTTTACGTAGGAATTTCATAAAAGTTTGCATTGAAGTGAAAATACTTGTTCAATAAAATTAGTATATAAAATTAAAGTTTTCCGCAAACATTAATTTATATTTAGTAAAAATTTTCTAAAGTACTTATACTATCCTCTTAATTAAAAATTAATTTATTTCAACAACGGTTTATTTGTATGCAATCTGTGAAACAAAAAATTATTAAAGTTGCTGAAAAACTTTTTTTTGAACATGGAATAGCTAATGTGCGGCTTCAACAAATTGCAGATAAAGCTGGCATAAGCGTTGGGCATTTAGCCTATTATTATAAAAACAAAGAAGCAATTGTTTATGCTGCTTATGAACAGGTTTTTGAGTACATGTCAGGAATTTTGAATACACAAATGGAGCTCTCCCACCTTACAGATTTTGACATACTATTCCGGGCTGTATATCATTTAGGAATTGCCTTTCCTTTCTGTTTCAATAATAAATGGGAAGTTTCCCGGTATCATCCTGACATCGAAAAAAAATGGGAAAATTTTTCAGAAAAAAAACTCATTCTTACACAACAAATAATTGCTTTTCATAAGGAAAAAGGAAATTTTAAACCAGAACCATATAAGAAAGCTTACAAATTATTGGCGCAACAATTGCAGCTTGTTTTTCACTTTTGGATGCCGTATCAAATGTTACGTGCAAAGCCGGTTAGGTATGCATTATTGCAAAATCATTTATGGGGTTTAATTTATCCCCATCTTAGTAATAAGGGCATTAAAGAATACAATAGATTGATATCAGAAAAAAAATATACAATTTCGAAAATTGTGCTAAAATAAATTAGAAAATAATTTCTAAATATAAAAATTACTTCTACCTTAGAAAGTGTTTTCTAACAGCGATTGCTTTTGTATTTAACAGTTTAGAGATTTAGACAAAGTAATAAAATTTTGTATTTTGTTGTTTTGCTGTTGGGCCTTATGAATATCCCTCCGTTAATTGAAAGCAAGCCCTGTTATATTGAGTAAAGTGGTTTTTTCCTATTCAGTTTAATAATTTAAAAATAATTGAAATGGCCAAAAATTCTGTTACCGACGTTCACATTATCTGGATGACATCAGGATTAAGTTGTGATGGTGATTCCGTTGCCATGACAGGTGCTGTTAACCCCAGTCTTGAAGATATTGCCCTGGGTGCATTACCCGGTATGCCCACTGTGCATATTCACAGCCCCGTAATTTCTTATGAGAACGGAGATGAGCTGATGCAATGGTGGTACAAAGCAGAAAGAGGTGAATTAGATCCCTTCGTACTAATATTGGAAGGTTCGGTACCGAATGAAGAAGCTATTAAAGATACAGGAGGCTATTGGGCGGCAATGGGTACAACTGGTCCATTCGGTGAACCCATAACAACGAATAGCTGGCTCGACAGGCTTGCACCAAAAGCAGCGGCCGTTGTTGCTGTGGGCACCTGCGCTACGTATGGCGGAATACCAGCTATGAAAAATAATCCAACCGGCGCTATGGGTCTTCCTGATTATTTAGGCTGGAACTGGAAATCAAAAGCAGGATTGCCCATTGTTTGCATCCCTGGATGCCCGGCTCAACCCGATAATACCACTGAAACACTTTTATATCTTGTATTTCAATTGGCAGGAATAGCGCCAATGATTCCTCTAGATGATGCGCTTCGCCCTAAATGGCTTTTCAGCCATACAGTGCATGAAAGCTGCGACAGGGCTGCGTTTTACGAACAAGGAGATTTTGCAAAAGAATATGGCTCTCATAAATGCCTTGTGCAGATAGGTTGCCAGGGGCCAATTGTTTATTGCAATGTTCCAAAAAGAGGATGGCAAAATGGTGTTGGAGGATGCCCGAACATTGGTGGTATCTGCATGGCATGTACTATGCCTGGTTTCCCTGATAAATTTATGCCATTCATGGATGAAGCAACCGGTGCAAAATTTTCTTCCAATGGAGCAAAATACACTTACGGACCTATACTGCGCATCTTCCGTAATATGACAACAAAGAAGAAGGATACAGAACCAGATTGGAGAAAACCTGGAACAAAAATTAAGAGCGGTTATCAGCCTACGTGGTAAGTTCATTCACAACATTATTAAAACAATAAAAAAAATATTATGATTGAAGAAGCTCCGGTTTCTACAAAAACCAAATCAGGTGTTAGCCAGAATAAACCAAACATTATTATTAAAGAAATGTCCTGGGATCCTATTACACGTATAGTAGGCAGTTTGGGTATTCATTGCAAAATAGATTTCACCAACAGAAAGGTTCAGGAGTGTTATAGCACTTCAATGGTGTTTCGTGGTTTTGATATTTTTATGCGTGGAATTGATCCTCGTGATTCGCATTTTATCACCAGCCGCATCTGCGGTATTTGTGGCGATAATCACATGACCACTTCAGTACTAAATCAAAACATGGCTTATGGTGTAAAGCCTCCGCATCTTGGTGAATATGTTTTAAATCTTGGAGAATCTGCTGACTTTATGTTTGATCATGCTATCTATAATGATAACATGTGTAATGTAGATTTCTGCGGGCAAATGGTTCAGGAAACAAACCCAAGTGTTTATGAAAAAGCAAAACATACGGAAGCGCCAAATGCTAAAATACATGGTTACAATACCATTGCTGATATCATGGATGCATTGAACCCTTTTACGGGGAAATGTTACATGGAATCTTTGCAGGTATCAAGATATACAAGAGAAATGTTTTGTTTGATGGAAGGCCGTCATACACATCCTTCTACTTTAGTTCCTGGTGGTGTAAGTACAACTATAACGCACCAGGTGCTTACAGATTATTATGTACGATTGATGAAGTACATAGAATATTGTAAGAAGATCGTTCCGCTGCATGATGATCTGTATGATTTCTTTTATGAAGCATTGCCCGGTTATGAAAAGGTAGGTTACCGTGATACCAACCTCGTTTGCTGGGGCTCATTTGATAATCCTGATTATTGCGATTATGATTATAAGAATATGACCGATTGGGGACGCAAAAGATTTATCACACCAGGCGTTGCCATCAATGGTGAACTGGTTACAACTGATCTTGTAGAAATAAATTTGGGCATGCGTATTTTATTGGGCAGTTCATATTATGATGACTGGGAAAATGAAAGAATGTTTGTAAATACTGATCCGTTAGGAAATAAAGTTGACCGTAATCATCCCTGGAATAAAACCACCAAACCAAGACCACAGAAAAGAAATTTTGCAGACAAATATACTTGGGTAACGTCTCCACGCTGGCATGATAAACGCACCGGTAAAGATGTTTGCTGCGATACAGGCGGCGGACCTTTTGCAAGGCAGTGGGTTACTGCAAAAGCAGGTTTGGTTGATATTGGATACATCAAAGCAACAGGCAATTCCCTCGAATTTAATTTGCCAAAAACAATGGGTATGCCTGAAGTAAAGCAGGTTTGGAAAGTTCCAAAATGGAGTAATGCAATTGAAAGAGATCGTGCAAGAGCATATCATCAAACATATAATGCATTGGTTGGTTTGTATTGTATTGAAAAGGCGCTTGCCGAAGTGCATGCAGGCCGTACAAAAACATGGTCTTCATTTAAAGTGCCGAACGAAGCGGTAAGCTGCGGACTTCATGAAGCAGCACGTGGTGTAATATCACATCACATGATTATTGAAGGCGGCAAAGTTGCCAACTATCAAATGTTTCCGCCAACACCATGGAATGCAAGTCCGCGTGATGTGAATGGTGTTCCTGGTCCTTACGAAGATTCAGTGCAGAACACACCAATCTTCGAAGAAAATGGCCCTGATAATTTTAAAGGAATAGATATCATGCGTGCAGTGCGCAGCTTCGATCCATGTTTGCCTTGTGGCGTACACATGTATCTTGGTGGGGGCAAGCTGGTTAAATCAACACATACACCAACAGCATTGGCATCGTATGATCATTTAAGAAAATAATGTTTTAAAGCTATTTAATTTAAAAATAATTAATTGCCTAAAACGTCATTCGAATATCACCTGTGGCGTGATATGAAAATGAATGATGTTCAAAGTGATTTATTTAAAAAATAATAAATAACTATCAACAAAACCACTTCGCACACCTTGCCTAACATCGATCGGACATCTGTTCTATAAAGTTTAAACTGTTTGAGTAAACGGTTAAATTTTTAAAAGCAGATTCCCACTTTCGTGGAAAGACGTTGAAGTTTGATCATTATTTTAATAAGCATCATTAAGCCTATGGTATCTTCAACATTAATATCAAAGCTTCGTAAAATAGCAACTCCGGTTCAGGAAGAAGAAATAGAAAAATGTTTTTTCTGTGGTAAAGTTTTAAGTACAGATCACCGTCATCTTGTTGATCTTGCTGCAATGAGATTTATGTGTACGTGTGAAATGTGTATAATAACACAGGCAGAAAGCGGCACATACAAACCATTGCCGCAACGTTCATTGCGGCTTGAAGGTTTTAATATGTCTGATCAGTTGTGGTCAGACTTTTTAATTCCGGTGAATATGGCTTTTTTTGTTGTAAGCGCAAAACGCAACGGAACAGTTGCATATTATCCTGCACCAACCGGCGCTACAGAATCAAAATTAAAAATGGAACCATGGAATAATTTAACTGGGTTAAATCCAATCTTAAATACTTTAACACCTGACCTTGAAGCGTTGCTGATAAACAGGCTTGATGATGCTGGCGAATATTATATTGTTCCCATAGATAGTTGCTATAAACTTATTGGTATGATACGCATTGCATGGAAAGGCATCTTTGGCGGCAAAGAAGTGAATGATGCGATCAGAAATTTTTTTAATGAATTAAAAGAAACGTCTGAACCATGCCCGATTTAAAATTTGAAATCATTTCATCAGAAGTTAAGCCGTATGCAGTAATGCCTTCGCTTTCTTTTAAGTTAAAGATCACCAATCAAACAGAAAACGAAGAAATATACGCAGCAGCTTTAAAATGCCAGGTGATGATTGAAGCAGTGAAACGCACATACGATGAAGATGCAAAAGATAAATTGCATGAGCTATTTGGCGAGCCTTATCGCTGGGATGAAACATTGCGTACTTTTTTCTGGACGATCATTAATATACCTGTTCCAAGATTTTCAGGAAGTACAATTGTAGAAATTATTATTGGCTGTAGCGAAGACCAGGCACTTGCCGCAGGAAAATATTTTTATGCAGTTTCTGATGGAAGTATTCCATTGTCGTTTTTATTCAGTGGCACTTTGTTTTATAAAAATCCCGAAGATAATTTACAGGTGACTTTGGTGCCATGGGAAAAAGAAGCATTACATAAAATGCCTGCACGTTTATGGAGTGAAATGATGGACGAATATTTTCCAAACACAAGATGGGTCAGACTACAGAAAGATATTTACGAAAAGCTTGTACAATATAAATCACAAAGCAAATATCCAACATTGGAAACCTGTCTTGAAACTCTTCTTAATGAAGCTTTAAATGAAAAGCTTGTTGAAAAACAAAATGTATAATGAAGAATGCAGCAGTAAATAACGCAGAATATGTTTTAGAAAATCTTACACGCACACTTTTGTATGAAGGATATTCACTGTATCCTTATTATCGTTCCGCAATAAAAAATCAAAAGCCAATTCCATTCGGTGTTGTTTTTCCTAAAGAGTATAATGAAGATAATCAACATGCACATTCAATAATGCAAACTGGATGTATTGTTGAAGGAATTGATGCGGTTATAAATATTCGCGTTCGCTTTCTGCATTTGATTACAATAAAAATTTTTCAATCTGAAAATAATACTGAAAATTTTCAGCCTGTTTATAGTTTAAAAATCAACAATAATTTTTATCAATGTGGCTGGCAAACTATTGAAAGAAAAATTGATGCAGGCACTTTGCCTGTTGCTGGCTTAATGAAAGAAAAAACAATTCCATTTCATTTTGATAAATCAGAAGAAGAAGAATTGATCTATGATGAACGTAAAAACACTGCCGGAAAAAAAATAAACTTTATTTCAGCAATTGAAGGAACAATAATGATACAAACTGTTCCATTAAAAGATTTGGATAATACTTATAAAATCACTGTTCAAATTCTTAACAATACACCAATTGAAAGTGCAACATCCTTAAAACGCGATGATATTTTAACGCAATCATTTATTTCAACACATACAATATTGAATGCTGAGAATGGAAAATTTATTTCGCACCAGGATCCGCCAGAAAAATATAAACAAGTTATAAATGGATGCAGAAATCTCCATTGCTATCCAATATTGATTGAGGCTGATGATACAACCTTGCTTTCATCACCCATTGCTTTATATGATTATCCGCAGATCAATCCGCAAAGTTCAGGTGATCTTTTCGACAGCACTGAAATTGAGGAAGCTTTGTTACTGCATGTGGGCATGTTGTCTGAAGATGAAAAAAATAGAATTAGTCAAACAGATGAAAAATTAAAAACAATGCTGAACAAGGTTAACAATATCACACCGCAGGAATTAATGAACTTTCATAGTCATTTAAAACAGAAAGAAGAAAATCAAATTGTAAATCAAAATAATAATGTATGAGATCACCAGGTGTAACAGGAGAAGTGCCGGGCGAAACCGTGAAAATGATCAACGGAATTTTATACAGCAAAGCCGATAAGGTTCGATTAAAACTCGGTAAAAAAAGAGCTGATGCTTATGATACAATTTTGAATGATAAAATAGCAACCATTGAAATTATTTATACAGATTATGAAGACAATATTCATCTTGCTGTAACAATGGATGATGATCCGGGACAAGACTTGCAACGCGAATTAGGTATGTATCTTTTTTTTAGTCCTGATGAAGTAGAGCATGTATAATTAGTATAAACTTAGTTTAAAAAGAATTATTTGAAATCAAAAAAATAAATCAAAAATTTAAAAAAATTATTATGGTACAATTGGCATTATATGTAAGGCTTAAAGCAAAGCCCGGCAAAGAAAATGAAATAGAAGATTTTTTAAAATCAGGATTAGAGCTTGTGCAGCAAGAACCTGAAACTATAAACTGGTATGCAATAAAAATGGGTAACGGCAGGTATGGAATTTTTGATACGTTTAATCATGAAGCAGGACGGCAGGCACATCTTTCAGGAAAAGTTGCGGAAGCTTTAATGGCAAAAGCTGCAGACCTGTTTTCTGAAGATCCTGTTATAGAAAAAGTTGATTTGATTGCAGCAAAATAAAATTGACAGCAAATAGCTTAGTTCAAAATAACAACATGAATTCATCATCAACAGAAATGGAACAAACGAAAACATCATCAACAAAGAAAAGAGTTATGATTGCCGGCGTAGGAAATATGTTTTTAAAAGATGATGGGTTTGGTGGCGAGGTGATAAAGAAAATCATACATAAAAAATTTCCTGAAGGCGTGGAAATAAAAGATTTTGGAACGGGTGGGCTTAAGCTTGCGTACGATTTAATGAAAGGTTATGATAGCCTGATATTGCTTGATGCTTCTCCGCGTGGTGAACGGCCCGGTACATTGTATAGAATTGAACCTGATGAAAAAGATTTTAGTACTGATTTGGAACAAGGCGGACCCATTGATCCGCATGGTTCTGATCCGGTAACAGTTTTACGTTTTGTAAGATCTATCGGTGCGTGGCCCGGCAAAGTTTTTATTGTTGCGTGCGAACCGGAGAGTGTGGATGATTTTGAAATCGGGTTAAGCGAACCGGTAAATGCTGCAGTGCAAAATGCAGTTGAATTGGTGGAAGAAATTGTAAAAGAAATTTACGAAGCAAACAAATAAAATACATGAATATTTTTTCGCAACAGGATTTTAATGATGTACAGGAAGTAATAAAAATGGCAAATGGTCAGCATGGAAATATTGCAAAAAAGGAACCAGCTCGCGATGAGCTTGCAGAACTGAACGAACAAAGCAAACGCATACAAGATCTTGTTGAAGAAATTGATAGGTTGCCTGATGAAAATGCAAAAAATCTGATGCAGGAATGTATGCAGGAAGTATTGAGTTTTTATGGTCATGGCCTTGAGAGAATTTTAAAAATTATTTCCAACGGCAACAGCGAAGCAGCAAAAAATATTTATAATAATTTAATTGAAGATAGTTTTATAACAGGCCTGTTGTTGATTCATGATCTTCATCCTCTTGATCTGAAAACACGTTTATACCAGGCGCTCGAAAAAGTAAAACCATACATGGATAGTCATGGTGGCAGTGTAGAAATTGTAAGCCTTGAAAATAATATTGCAAAATTAAAATTGGCTGGCAGTTGTAAGGGTTGCCCATCTTCAGCCAGCACATTGGAACTCGGCATACAACAGGCAATTGAAGAACTCTGCCCTGATCTTGAAGGGTTAGAAGTTGAAGGTGCTGTTGAAGCGCCGCATCTAAAACATAGTTTACCAAAAACAGATGTTGGATGGAAAGTAATAAAGGGCATTGAAGATTTGCAAAATGGCATGTTTAGAATTGTTGAAATCCCCGGTACAAGTTTGATCATCAACTGTGTAAATAATAATCTGTATGCGTATCGCAACAATTGTCCTGCATGTGAAAGATCATTCAACAACGGAACATTGAAGGAAAATATTTTAAGTTGTCAGCTTGGTCATAGTTATGATTTACGGCACGCAGGAATATGTACGGATGATGCGGATTTATATCTTGATCCGTTTCCTTTATTAGAAGAAAATGGAACAGTGAGAGTGGCGGTTGGTTGATGATGAATTATTAGTGAGAATAGAGTTAATAAGTTGATATTATTACAAAAATTCATTAAATAATTAAAGCCCGGCCTTCCTCTCTGCAGGAGAGAGAACGAGGGTGAGGTCAATATGGACAGCAATCTTACACTTATTGTTTTAGCAGGCTTGCTCGCAGGCACTATTCATGTATTGTCTGGTCCTGATCATCTTGCCGCCATTGCGCCATTCACTGCTAATCAGCCAAAGAAAAGCTGGAAAATTGGTATGTGGTGGGGCTTTGGACATTCAACAAGCGTATGGGTTATAGCCATTCTTATTTTTCTATTGAAGGCATTTATCCCGCTCGATGGTTTATCGCAATGGGGCGAAAGAGTTGTTGGCGTTGTGCTGATTGGTTTAGGTGTTTGGGGCATTCAAAAAGCATTCAGTAAGCGTGTACATTTTCATGTGCATGAACACGAAGGCATACAACATGCACACTATCATTTGCATAGTGTACAAACAGCGCATCAGCATATTGAAACAAAGCCGCATCACCACACACATGCACCAATGAGTATTGGTATTATACATGGCTTTGGCGGCGGCGCGCATCTGATTGCAATTATTCCTGCATTGGCATTGCCGGGTCAATATACTGCAGCAGGTTACGTAATTGGTTTTGGCGTTGGAAATATTTTTGCAATGATATGTTTTGCATGGCTCATTGGTTTGCTGCAGCAAAAAATTATTCACCGCTTTGCAAAAGGCTATCTATGGATGCAATTAAGTTTTTCAATGCTTGCAATTGGCGTTGGCATTTTTTGGCTGGCTTTAAATTTTTAAACAATGCATGAAGTTTCAATTTGTCAAAGTATTATAAACGCTGTGGAAGAAGAATTTCCTGAACAGTTGGAGAACATTCGTGAAGTGCATTTGAAAGTTGGGTTACTTTCCTGTGTGCAACCTGAATTTTTGCAACAGGTTTATAAAATGATGACTGCAGACAATGAATTGCAACGTTCTGTTTTAAGTTTTGAAAGAACAGAAATAAAAGCGGAGTGCGAAAGCTGCAGGCAAAATTTTAAAGTAGAAAATTATGTATTCGTTTGCCCCGTTTGCAACATACCTTCAAACAATATTACTGAAGGCAATGAATTGATAATTGATAAAATAATTTTAGAAGAATTTACTTATGAAGAAGTTAACCAATAAAGCAGCCGGCACATTAAGAGCACATGATATTTCACTCAACCTTTTAAAGGCAAATGATTTGGTTGCCGAAATGATACGCAGCGATATGCAGTGCAGAAACATTTTATTACTGAATCTTGTTTCATCACCGGGCAGTGGCAAAACATCTTTATTGGAAGAAACAATAAAGCTTTTAAAAGATGAAGTAAATATTGCAGTGCTGGAAGGCGATTTAGAAACTGAGCGTGACGCAGACCGTATAAGAAAGCAAGGTGTTCCTGCTTTGCAAATTGTTACTGGCGGCACTTGCCATTTAGAAGCGCAGATGATTCACCAGGCTTTACCAAAAATAAATCTTGATAATGTTGATATCCTCTTCATTGAAAACGTTGGAAACCTTGTCTGCCCTGCATCTTATGATTTAGGTGAAGACATTCGTGTTACGCTTATCTCGTGCACAGAAGGTGATGACAAACCTAAAAAATACCCAAGCATGTTTCTCACAACAGATATAATGCTCGTAACAAAAACTGATTTATTGCCTTATGTGCCTTTCTCTGTTGAAGCAGTTACAAAAGATGCAGAAGAAGTGAATGCGAGCATTCAAACATTTGTTTTGTCAAGCTATAAAGGCAATGGTATGAGCGAATGGTGTCAATATTTAATACAGCAATTAGAGCAGAAGCGTGAAAAGAATTCAGTAAATGCAGCTTTATAAAATACATATTATTGGTGCAGTTCAGGGCGTCGGTTTTCGCCCTTTCGTGTATCGTTTGGCTAATGAAATGCAACTGAAAGGTTATGTGCAAAATTCATCAACAGGTGTGCTGATTGAAATAGAAGGAAAGCAACAACAACTCGAAGTTTTTTTATTGAGATTACAAAATGAAAAGCCTGAAATTTCTTCCATATTTAATCTTGAATGTTCAGTGCATGATGCTGTTGGTTTCGATGAATTTAAAATCAATCACAGTAATTATAGCGGAAATAAAACTGCAACTGTTTTACCTGATTTAGCAACCTGCAAAGACTGTTTGCATGAATTGTTTAATGCTGATGACAGGCGCCACCATTATCCTTTTATCAACTGCACCAATTGCGGTCCGCGTTTTTCCATCATCAATAATATTCCTTACGACAGGCACAACACTTCAATGCAAATTTTTGAAATGTGTGATGAATGCCAACATGAATATGATAATATAAACAACAGGCGTTTTCATGCGCAGCCAAATGCGTGTCCTGTATGTGGCCCGCACATTGAATTATGGAATAGTAAAGGCGAAATAATTGCAAAACATAATGATGCTTTAATTAAAACTGCTGATGCAATTCGCAATGGAAAAATTATTGCACTTAAAGGTTTAGGCGGCTTCCAGTTATTGATTGATGCAAAAAATAAAATTGCAGTTGAAGAATTAAGAATAAGAAAACATCGCAATGAAAAACCATTTGCACTAATGTATCCATCATTGCAAACGATACAACAAGATTGCCATGTTTCTGCCCCGGAAGAAAGATTGTTGTCATCACCTGCGGCGCCAATTGTTTTACTGGAAAGAAAAAATAAAGATTCTCTTGCAGATAACATCGCTTCCAACAATCCTTATCTCGGTGTGATGTTGCCTTATACACCATTGCATCATTTGCTGATGCATGAATTAAATTTCCCGGTTGTTGCAACAAGCGGCAATTTAAGTGATGAACCGATTTGCGTTGATGAATATGAAGCGTTGAATCGTTTACAAAATATTGCTGATGTTTTTTTAGTGCACAACCGCCCGATTGTAAGACAGGTTGATGATTCGGTTGTGCGTGTAATTGCAGGAAGAGAACAAATTTTACGCAGGGCAAGAGGTTATGCGCCGTTGCCAATTCATTCAAAAAAATCCATACCGCAAATGCTTGCGGTTGGTGCACATTTGAAAAATACAATTGCTGTAAGTAACGGTAAAGAAATTTTTATCAGTCAGCATATTGGCGATCTTGAAACAGAACAGGCGTATGCAGCATTTAAAAAAATAATCAGTGACTTTAAAAATCTTTATGAAGTTGAACCAAGGCATGTGATCTGCGATTTGCATCCTGAATATCTTTCTTCAAAATATGCAAAGCAGTTAGGTGATAATATTACAACAGTACAACATCATTATGCGCATGTGTTATCGTGCATGGCTGATAATGAAATTGAAGATGATGTGCTTGGTGTTTCATGGGATGGAACAGGCCTGGGAACAGATAATACAATTTGGGGTAGTGAATTTTTATTGACTAATGAAAATAGTTTTGAACGTGTTGCACATTTCAAATATTTCTCTTTGCCCGGCGGCGAAACATCCATCAAACAACCACGAAGAACAGCACTTGGTGTTTTATATGAAATTTTTGGTAATTCAGTTTTTGAAAGAAATGATTTAATTCCAATTCAAAATTTTCCTTCAACAGAATTACAGTTGCTGAAACAAATGCTGAAAAAGAAAATCAATTCGCCTATAACATGCAGCGCAGGAAGATTGTTTGATGCAGTTGCTTCTATCATCGGCTTAAGACAGGAATTAAATTTTGAAGGACAAGCTGCCATGGAACTTGAATTTGCAATTGATAAAAATGTGAATGCTGTTTATCCTTTTTCATTTGAAAATAAAAATCGTTATATCATCAACTGGCAGGAAATGATTATTGAAATAATTGATGATGTAAAAAATGGAATCAGTAAAAATATTATTGCTGCAAAGTTTCACAACACGCTTGCTGAAATGATTGTGAACATTGCCCAAAAAATCAACAGGCAAAAAATTGTATTAACCGGCGGATGTTTTCAAAATAAATATTTAACGGAGCGAACAGTGACGCGTTTGCAGGAAGAAGGATTTCAACCATATTGGCATCAACGGATTCCATGTAATGATGGCGGAGTAAGTATAGGGCAGATAATAGCAATGAAGTTTGCAAATAATAAAATGATTGAGGAAAGAAAAGCAAGTATGCAACGGGAACATTCGATGCCATGAAAATATATAGTACAAGGGAGTGACACAACAGACGATGCTACAAAGTACAAAAGCCGGTTAACAAAAAAATAAAAAACAAAAATTATGTGTTTAGCAATTCCCGGAAAAGTGATGGAGATTCACGAAGCCGATGGCGTGAGAATGGGTAAAACAAATTTTGGCGGCATTGTAAAACAGGTGTGTTTGCAATACACGCCGGATGTGGTGCCCGGTGATTATGTGCTGGTGCACGTTGGTTTTGCATTGAATAAAGTAGATGAAGCAGAAGCAGAGCGAACGTATAAAGCGCTGGAGGATTTGAACCAATTAGATGAATTGGACATTCAGCAGTTTGTTGACGAAACAATTGCAAAATATAAAGGAGGTAACCATGAAGTATCTTGATGAATATCGTGATGAAGAACTTGCGCAGAAACTCATAAAAGAAATTGCACGCATTGTTACAAAGCCATGGGTGATTATGGAAGTGTGCGGCGGGCAAACACATTCCATTGTGAAGTATGGGCTTGACAGAATGCTGCCTCCTGAAATTGAATTGGTGCATGGCCCGGGTTGCCCGGTTTGCGTTACATCACTTGAAATGATTGATAAAGCTCATGCCATTGCAAGCCGTGAGGATGTTATCTTTTGCTCATTTGGTGATATGCTGCGTGTGCCTGGTTCGCATAGTGATTTGCTTGTTTTAAAATCACGCGGCGCTGATATACGTGTTGTTTATTCACCGATTGATTGTTTGAAAATTGCGAAAGCAAATCCTGGTAAAAAAGTGGTATTTTTTGCTATTGGTTTTGAAACTACCGCACCCGCAAATGCAATGAGCGTGTGGCTTGCAAAGCAACAGGGCATTACAAATTTTTCTGTTTTGGTTTCGCATGTTTTGGTGCCGCCTGCAATGGCTGCTATACTGCAATCACCACAAAACCGTGTGCAGGCTTTTTTAGGTCCGGGCCATGTTTGCACGGTGATGGGTTACAATGAATATTTTCCGTTGGCTTCAACATTTAAAGTACCAATAGTTATTACTGGTTTTGAACCGATGGATTTATTGCATGGTGTTTTGATGACGGTGAAACAATTGGAAGAAGGCAGAGCCGAAGTAGAAAATCAATACTCAAGAGTGGTGAATGAAGCGGGCAATCGGACAGCGATGGATTTAGTATATAAAGTATTTGAAGTAAGCGATAGAAAGTGGCGGGGCATTGGTTCTATTCCGCAAAGCGGTTATAAATTAAAATCTGAATTTAAAGATTATGATGCTGAATTGATTTTTAATGTAGATAAAATTGATACGCAGGAATCATCTGTTTGCATCAGCGGGCTGGTGTTGCAGGGCGTAAAAAAACCGCAGCAGTGTTCTGCATTCGGCAAACAATGTACGCCCGAACATCCGTTAGGTGCAACGATGGTTTCAGGTGAAGGCGCATGCGCTGCGTATTATACGTATGGAAGATTTTTAGAAAAAATTGAAATGGCAGTGCCTGAATAAATTAAACCACTAAGGCACAAGGTGCACGAAGAAACTTAGTGTCTTCGCGTCTTCGTGGTTCAAAAAATTATAATGGAAATAAAAGAAATAAACAGCAGCATTGATTACGCAACTTTATTAGGCTCTTGCCCTTTGCCTATTACCAATTATAAAGAAGTAACATTAGCGCATGGCAGTGGCGGCAAATTAACGCATCGTTTAATTGAACAAATGATATTGCCGCAATTTAAAAATGAATTTCTAAGCCCTTTGCATGATGGTGCATTATTAAATATCAACAATACAAAGCTTGCATTCAGCACTGATAGTTATGTAGTAAACCCGATATTTTTTCCCGGTGGAAATATTGGCGAATTAGCAGTTAACGGAACGGTGAATGATTTATCAATGTGCGGTGCAAAACCCATGTATTTATCTGCAGGTTTTATTATTGAAGAAGGTTTTGCAATGGAAGATTTCTGGCGTGTAATTTTATCAATGCAAAACGCTGCAAAGAAAGCCTGTGTGCTGTTTGTAACCGGCGATACAAAAGTGGTTGACCGCGGCAAAGGCGACCAGATTTATATTAATACTTCAGGCATTGGGATTATTCCTGATGATGTAAACATAAAGACAGCCAATGTAAAAGCAGGTGATAAAATTATTATCAATGGCACCATTGCAGACCATGGAATAGCCATCATGTCTGTGCGTGAAAATTTAGAATTTGAAACAGAAATAAGAAGTGATACCGCAGCTTTAAATGGATTAGTAGAAACAATACTAAATGCAAGTAAAGATGTGCACATGCTGCGTGATGCAACACGTGGCGGCGTAACAAGTGTAATGACTGAAATTGCGGAAAGTGCAAAGCTTGGTGTGTATCTTGAAGAAACAAAAATCCCTATTCGTGAAGAAGTAAAGGGTGCTTGCGAAATACTGGGTCTTGATCCTTTATACGTTGCCAATGAAGGAAAAATGATAGTGATTGTTCCACCTGGAATTTGCGATACGGTTTTGCAAGCCATGCAATCTCATCCTTTAGGAAAAAATGCAGCCGTAATTGGTGAAGTGGTTAATCAACATGCAGGCATGGTAATGATGAAAACTGCAATTGGTGGCTCGAGAGTTGTAGACATGTTATCGGGCGAACAGTTGCCAAGAATTTGCTGATGGATTCAAAATTTATAGCCTTATGAAAACAAAAGATTACACAGACATAGTTCCTGAACAATATACAGGAAGAGGAATTGAAGCAGATGCATCTGTTGAGTTGGAAGATGATAATAACGCTTCTATTTTTTATAATGCAGCAAAAGAGCGTTTATTGAATGTAAACAAATGGCATAAAATTGCAGGCTTTATAAGCGCAGAATTCCAGGTGTTTGATAAGAATGGAAATGAAACGCAAAGAAATGTACAACAGGGAGATTATATACGAGTAGATATTCCGGGGCCTGGCAGCAAAGCAGGTGAAGGTTATGATTGGGTTTTTGTAGAAGAATTAAAAGAAATTGGTGATGGTAATATTCAAAGCATAGGATTTAGAGTGCGGCCTGCAGCAAATCCGCTTGACAACCAGGAGCACATTGCTCATTTTTATGATGCTGCTGCTACAAGCAATTTTATAATTACACGGGAAGAGATAAAAGTTACAGCAACAATCATTGATAGAAATGTAAAACCTAATGATGATACAGGATCTGTAACAGATAAATTACGTCACACTGTTGTTGGCAGCACTGCAATCAACAGCTTTTCAAAAATTCAATGGCAAAACTTAGCAGAAGGATTGGTTGAGCGGAAAAGTGATTAATAGCTAACACAATTTCAACTCTATAAAAATTTCACTCAATCTTCATTCTTTAGATTTTAGAGTATATTTAAAATAGCATTTCAAACTTTGTATAATTGTAGTTTTTTTATTGATTCCTTTGCAGACAGGTTCTATTTTAAATTTCAGATTACATTGCGAAAAACAATATCCTGTTGCGACTGAAAATTTATGATTTTAATGACACCATCTTCAAAGTGAAAACTTATTTTAGCCTTTCATCATTCAACAAAAATCTTTATTTATGAAAAGCATCTTCTTCGCTTGTTTCCTCGTTGTTAGTACTGTAGTCATGGGCCAGGCCAAAACATGCAACTTATGGCTGGGCGACGGATCTGATTCAACCAACAACATCAAACAGTTTGCTGAAAAATATCTCGAGATACAAACCAAACTCCTGCCTGCCGAAACCAACACCATCCAGGAGATGAGAGACGATAATGAGCTGGCGCAGATCAAAGTATGGCTAAAGCCCAAAAAGATGTTGGTTAATGGCGCTATGACCACTGTTTATACCATCAGCTCTTTCAAAATCATTTCCCTCTCCGATAAAATAGACGCACTTTACACTGCGCTTGTAAATCAAGTTCAGGCATGTACTACCGAAACCACAACAATGAATACCGTGTTTGGCGATAGTAAAATGTTTATAGAAAGAAACAGTGGTGGCTTTGGCAAAAAGGGCTTGGCAATGTCTACGCTTACCGTTACTGCCAAATGATTGTGAGCAGTTGCCGTTTACAATCTGTTAGTTATTCTTTGCATGCGTTGGTCTTGTGACCAACCAATTTATGTTTTAACAGGGTCTTCGGGAGGGCATTTATAAAAGCTACAAGACCCTGTCCCTTTTATTCATGTATCACAGAATCTCATACAGCACACATTTAACTTTACTATGAGGTCCCTGCTTCGATAAAAATATTCATCCTTTAGATTTTAGAGTATATTTAAAATAGCATTTCGGGCTTTGTAAAAAGCATTACACCTTAAATCATTCCATTCTTAAACAGTTTGTCCGATACCGGACTTTTTTTAAAATCAAAAAACTAACAACTGGCTTATTTCTAATGTTTTGTGTTTGGCATTTGTATTGAAAAACAAATAGCCAAATTTCATTGAATGGATAAGATGATTGAAGAAGAAGTAAGGAAGAAAAAGAATAAAAAAACTTTTTCTTTTATTATAATAAGTGTCGTTATACTTGTTACAGCAATTTGGTTAGTGCGCACTTCATTTGCTTCATCTTTAAAAAAATCAAACATTACAACGGCTGTTGTTGAAAGAGGCAATATTGAAAATACAATTTCTGCAAGCGGAGAAATTCTGCCTGAGTTCGAAGAAATAATTACAAGCCCGATAAATGCTTCTATTCAAAACGTAGTAATGGACGCAGGTAATAAAGTGCAGTCTGGACAATCAATATTAACACTCGATAAAACTGCTGCACAAACAGAATATGATAAAGAAAAATTTGAGCTTGAGTCTAAGCGTAATAATATAGCAAAATTGAAACTTGATTTGAACAAAAGCTTTTATGACATCAAATCAAGCAACGATATAAAACAACTACGCATAAATTCTTTGGAAGCTGATGTTGAAAATGCAAAACGTTTATATAAAGCCGGCGGCGGAACAAAAGAAGATGTTGATAAAGCAGAGCTCGATTTAAAAGTTGCCAATCTTGAAAAGCAACAACTCGAAAATGAAATTAAAAGCAAGCAACAAACCATGCAGCTTGAAATAAGAGAAGCGGAACTTGCTGCTGACGTTGAAGAAAATAATTTGAACGAATTAGAACGCAAATTAAATGCTGCAAACATTGTTGCTACAAGAGCTGGTGTTGTAACATGGGTAAATAAAAATATCGGCGTTGCGGTACATGAAGGCGAATCGCTTGCACGCATTGCAGACCTTAGTAGCTTTAAAGTTACCGGCAGTATTTCTGATAATTATCTCGACCAGTTGCACAATGGACTGACTGCAATTATTCTTATTAATGAAACGCAGATTCGCGGAACGGTTTCAAATATTTATCCATCTGTGCAGAATGGAATTGTATCATTTGATGTTAGGCTCGATGAACAAAATAACAAGATGTTGCGACCGAATATGAAAGTAGATGTCTATCTCGTAACAGACTCCCACAATAATATTTTAAGAGTGAAAAACGGTCCTGCATTCAAAGGATCATCAGTTCAGGACATATTTGTTTTGAATAATGGAAAAGCTGAAAAAAGAACGGTGCATATTGGCATGACCAACTTCGATTATGTAGAGTTAAAAGACAATGTAAAGCCAGGTGATGTGGTGATTACATCAGATATGAGTGATTATAAAAATTCAGAAGAAGTAACAATAAAAAATTAAGAATTAATAATAGAAATTAAAAATGAAAAGCGCATTTATCATAGCTTTTATTCTTAGTAGTTTCAAATTATTCAGTCAGGTAAATGATACCATTCGTTTAAGCTTGCAACAAGTAGTTGAAATGGCGAAACAGAAATCAATTGCTTCAAAACAAGCTGTTACAGTTAAAGAAACAAAATACTGGGAATGGAAAACGTACAAATCAAACTATCAGCCACAGTTGTCATTGAATGGAGTTTTACCTGGGTATAGTAAATCATTCGTTGAAGTGCAGCAGCCAAATGGTACAATAGAATTTCAGCCGGTGCACAACGATAATGCTGCTCTTAACATGTCGTTCAGTCAAAGCATTGCAGCAACAGGCGGAACGATTTTCGGTACAACCCAAATACAGCGCTTTGATGATTTTGACAGGAAGAACACTTTATACAACAGCGTGCCTTATGGAATTGGTTATAGTCAACCGATATTTCAGTTCAACCAGCTAAAATGGGATAATAAAATTGAGCCTTTAAAATATAATGAAAGTAAACAGGCTTATGTAGAATCAATGGAGCAGATCGCCATTGTTGCCAGCGGATATTTTTTTGATTTGCTTTTAGCTCAGGTAAATTATCGTATTGCTGATACAAACCTCGTAAACACAAAAAATATTCTGCGCATTGCAAATGAGAAATTAGATATTGGCAAAATATCAAAGAATGAAATTTTACAATTACAACTTGAACAACTAAAAGCAGAAAAAGCAGTTGGCATTGCGAAGCGGGATATGGAAATTGCAACACTTAATCTTCGCACATATACGGGATTATCAAGCAATGATAAGATTGCGCTTGATTTACCGGAATCAACAATTGATATGAATGTTGAAACGGATAAAGTATTGAAAGAGGCTTATGAAAACCGTAGCGATGCCATTGCATTTGTTCGCCGCATTGCGGAAGCAAAACGCGATGTGATAAAAGCAAAGGGCGACAATGGTTTGAATGCAACCTTAACCGCAAGATTAGGTTATTCAAAAAGTGCAGGCACCATTTCAAAAGTGTATCAATCTCCGCAAGACCAACAGTTGTTGCAACTGGAATTTGATATTCCAATTTTAGATTGGGGAAGATCAAAATCAAGAACCAATACGGCTCAGGCAAATTTGAAATTTGCAGAATACGCAGTGGAACAAGACAAGCAAACTTTTACACAAGAAATCGTAACGCAGGTAACATTGTTTGATATGATGAAAGATCAGCTTGTAATCACAGCACAGGCAGACAGTATTGCTAGTGAGAAATATCAAATTGCAAAAGATCGGTATGTGCTTGGAAATTTAAGTATCACAGATCTGAGTATTGCTTTCCAGGAAAAGGACCAGGCGAAGAGAGATTATATTTCTGCATTGCGAGATTTTTGGGGCGCCTATTACGAACTGCGTTATTTATCACTTTACGACTTCGAAAAAAATCAAAAGATCACATACCAATAAACAGTTTTTTATAATAGAACTACAAACAAAACAAAGATCAAATCATAATCTCACTCAAACAAAAACTATGATACATTTAAAAAATATTGAAAAAGTTTATCGGACAGATACGGTTGAAACGCTTGCATTAAACAGTGTAAATCTTGACGTTGTTGCAGGTGAATTTCTATCCATCATGGGGCCTTCAGGCTGTGGCAAAAGCACACTGCTCAACATCATGGGTTTGCTTGATGCACCTACAAAAGGAGAAGTAAAAATCGATGAAGAAAAAACCGAAAAATTAAGTGACAAACAGCTTGCTCATTTTAGGAATAAAAAGCTTGGTTTTATTTTTCAAAGCTATCATCTCATCAATGATCTGAAAGTGCTGGATAATGTTGAATTGCCTTTATTGTATCGAAATATTTCTGCAAAAGAAAGAAGAAAACTCGCAGAAGAAGCGTTAGGAAAAGTTGGATTAAGCAATCGCATGAAACATTTTCCGACACAATTATCCGGCGGACAAAAACAACGTGTTGCCATTGCAAGAGC
>Ga0206952_10075_pt1 | contig 32376 bp, 25 predicted proteins | sample Alteio_BWOrgHeat_39_FD_152966 | JGI IMG/M metagenome (GOLD analysis project Ga0206952, IMG submission 152966) | Enriched cells from forest soil in Barre Woods Harvard Forest LTER site, Petersham, Massachusetts, United States -... | ecosystem: Environmental > Terrestrial > Soil > Temperate forest >... | reverse complement strand
ATCATCTAACAATAAATACCCTGATTCATCTTTCATCTTTATAAGCACATGTGGCCTTGCTGCAACAATATCATTGTTTAAAATATGAAGTGCCGCAAAACATTCGCATAGAAATTCTCACCATAACAGGAAAAATTGTAAGAGAAATTAAGAAAGAAGAATTAGGGCCGCTGCATATTGGCAGAAATATCACAGATTATAAATGGGATGGAAAAGATGATTATGGGCAAAAGCTTGCCAATGGTGTTTATTTGTATCGTGTGCTTACCAATTTGAATGGAAAATCTTTGGATAAATTTCCAACTTACGGGCCGGATGGTTATGAAGTGAACACAGATAAATATTTCAACAAAGGTTATGGAAAGATGTATTTGATGCGGTAATCTTGCATCATGAATAAAGCCGGCTTCGGCACACGTGTGCTTAATTTTATTGTTGACACTTTACTCATCTTTGGCATAACTTATGGCTTTAACAGCTGGTGGGATTTCCAGGTAATGAACTGGCATTATACATACATTCCATTCTATGTTTTTTTCTGGGCAATCATGTTTGTGTATTATACTTTTTTTGAAGCGATTTTTAAACGCTCTCCTGCAAAATGGTTGTCAATAACCAGGGTCGTTAATAAAAATGGCGCACGACCTGCGTTTTGGCAAATACTTGTACGCAGCTTAATAAGGCTTACCATAATTGATTGTTTTTTTATTCCTTTTCTTGATAAGCCTTTGCATGATTATATGAGCAAGACAGAAGTGGTAGAAGCGTAGTCAGCTTTTTAAATCACAACCATTAAGCAATGAGAGAATTTTTTTCAGATAAAAACTTTATTAAGTCAAAGCTCTTACTGCTTGCAAAAATTATATTAGCAATCACTTCGCTTATTTTCTTTTTACCATTAATTCTATTGCCATTTTTTAATCATCCTTTTGCAGATGATTATTTCAATGGTTACCAGCTTAACATACATGGATTTGTAAACTATCAATCCTTTATGTATTTAAACTGGACAGGCAGGTTTGCCACAACTTTTGTGTGGTCGTTGTTTGAACATAAAAATTTTTTATACACACATTATTATTCATACAGTTTATTGTTATTGCTTCTGAATTTCATTTCAATTTTTTTTATTGTTAGTGCAATAAATAAATATGCTGTAAAAAAATTAGAGTTAACAAAGACACTCTTATTTTCCCTGGTTTTTCTTGCCGTTGAAATTTGCTGTTTGCCTGAATGTGCTACTTTTTTGTTTTGGTTTAGTAGCGCTATAACCTATTGTTTACCGGTAATATTAGCTCAAACTGAAATAGCATTACTTATTGTTTTCTTTAATTCAAAGAATAAATTGTTGAAGAATATTTGCGTTGTTGTATTACCATTACTCGTGTTTTTAACTATTGGATTTAATGAAGTTTTTATATTAATACAATTATTGTTGTTTGGGATTTTATTCTACTTTAAGCTATATATAAAATGCTCAGGGATTTTTATTTTACTCATGCTGCTTGCGTTTGTAATAAGCAGCGCACTATTAGTATTTGCCCCTGGCAACGGGGTAAGATCAAGCCTTATACATTCAAAACCTGTTTTTACCGGCCTGGCTGCAATTGTTTATCATAGCCTTGAAACATTATGGAATATTTTTAAAAATATTTTATTCTGGTTTATTGCAGCTTTGGTTTTTATTTACGCAGGCAAAATAAAATTCAGAAATAATTACATACACAAACTATCCCGGAAAACGTGGTTCATATTGCCTGGGATTTTTATTTTTTTAGTGGTTTCTGTTGCAATGCCGGTTGCTGCTTTAAAAGGCGGTATTATTCCTGAGCGGTATTTGAATACAGTAGCTTGTTTTATGCTATTATTGTTATTATCGTATCTTTTCATTTCAGGCATAAATAACAATTCAATAATCTTATTCAAACAATCTTCAACAAAAAAAATATTGATATACTTTTCTCTTATCACCGGCTTGCTTTGCAATACATATATTGCAGATGCTTATAAAAGCCTGTTGATAGCGCCAACGTATAATATTATTCTTACTGAAAGAGAAGCTGCATTAAAACAAGCAGCGCAGGAAAATAAAATTGCTGTAGTTAAAGATTATAATACTGCTTTATCAGAATTTCTTAAAACAAAAAACAGCTCAGGCTCTGCAGCATTTCAGCAACTTGTACAGCAAAAACCACCTTTGCTTTTTTTTGAAGATGATCTTGCAACAGATTATTCTATTAACGTTTTAATAAAATATTATGGCCTGGATAATATTGTTGTTGAAAGAAAATAATCTATCACTGGCTGAAAGCAGCCTAAACTCATTTCAAAATCTTTATAAACTCCGGTGCAAGCAATGCCGCCCATTCTGCATATTCTTTTCCTGAAGGATGCAAACCATCATAAGCAATTAATGATGCGTCATTTTTCATTTCACGTGTAAGCGGCGTAATATCTGTATAAGAAATGCCAAAGGATAATGTTATAGTCTTATTGATCGCATTGAATTCGTCAATCTCCTTACTTATTTGTGCAGTATCGCTGTTTTGTGCAAAAGGCGTAACACTGTAATCAGGAATAGACAATACAAACACATGATCTTTTTTATTACCTGCCAACGCAATTGCATTTAGCAAGCATTGATTAAAATGAACTCTGTAACCGGCCGTATCAAAATGCTGGTATTGATCGTTCACGCCAATTAATAATGTTACAATATCAAAAGGGCCTTTTGGTTGTTGAGCTGCAATTGCATCAAGCAAATTCAAAGTTGTCCAACCGGTTGTAGCAATGTATTGAGGCGCTTTAATAAATATGCTGTCATTCTTTAATAACGAAATTATTTGGGCAGGAAAACGTTCATTTTCATTAACAGATTGCCCAATGGTATAAGAGTCGCCTAATGCTAGCCAGGTAAAATTGCCGGCGTTTGCAGATGTATCAATATTACCCGTTGTATCAATATTTGTTGTTGTATCTGTCATCGTTGTATCAGTGTTTGTTGAATCGTCTTGGTTATTGATTGTTGTATCTGAATTATTCGGAATAATATTGATTGATGGTTTGGTGCAGCTTATTGTCAAACAAAATAAGAATGATTGCAACCCTAAAAACATAAAAATATTTTTTGAACGCATGATACATCTACGAATAAAAAAGAAAGATTGTTTTATAATGCTTTCTAAAAATAATCAAAAAGCTATTTTTGCGCAAACTAAAAATCAATAACGATGCCCGAAAAAATTAAAGTAGCAAATCCGGTAGTTGAACTGGATGGCGATGAAATGACACGTATCATCTGGAAATTTATTAAAGATAAACTGATACTTCCTTATATAGATGTTGATCTGAAATATTATGATCTTGGCATTGAATACCGCGATGAAACCAACGACCAGGTTACTATTGATGCAGCCAATGCAATAAGGCAATATGGTGTTGGCATTAAATGCGCAACCATAACACCTGACGAAGCCCGCGTGAAAGAATTTAATTTGAAACAAATGTGGAAGAGCCCGAACGGAACTATCAGGAATATTTTAGATGGAACTGTTTTTCGTGAACCAATTGTTTGCGAAAATGTACCGCGCCTTGTTCCAAACTGGACTGCCCCGATTTGTATCGGCCGCCATGCTTTTGGTGACCAGTATCGTGCAACAGATTTTTTGACCAAAGGCAAAGGAAAACTTACAATAAAGTTTGAAGGCGAAGATGGCAATGTGATTGAGCATGAAGTATATAATTTTAAAGGCGATGGTGTTGCATTGGCCATGTATAATACAGATGAAAGCATCCGCGGCTTTGCCCGTGCCTGTTTCAACCAGGCAATCATGAAGGAATGGCCTTTATATCTTTCCACAAAAAATACTATTCTTAAAAAATATGATGGGAGATTTAAAGACATTTTTGAGGAAGTGTATGAAAATGAGTTTAAAGAAAAAATGGAAGAACTGGATGTTGTATATGAACATCGTTTAATTGATGATATGGTTGCAAGCGCTTTAAAATGGCATGGTAATTTTGTTTGGGCATGTAAAAATTATGATGGCGATGTACAAAGCGATACGGTGGCGCAAGGCTTTGGCAGCCTGGGTTTGATGACTTCAACATTAGTTACGCCTGATGGAAAAACAATGGAAGCAGAAGCAGCACACGGAACAGTTACAAGACATTACCGCGAACATCAGAAAGGCAAGCCAACATCAACCAATCCGATCGCATCCATCTTTGCATGGACGCGTGGTTTGGAGTTTCGCGGCAAGCTGGATAATAACCAGCCGTTGATTGATTTTTGTCATGCATTGGAAGAAGTTTGTATAGCAACTGTTGAAAGCGGAAAGATGACAAAAGATCTTGCCATAACCATAAAAGCAAAAGTGGAGCATGGAAAAGATTATTTATATACAGAAGAATTTTTAGATGAACTGGATAAAGCGCTTCAGCAGAAATTAGAAAAATAATTTTGGTTGAAATAGGCACTTATGCAAAAGCATATAGCAATAATAAGTGTGCTCTGCGAAGCCTCTGACTTCGCAGTTCTTATGCGCAAAGTCTTCTGGCTTTTTTAAGAACTTTGCTTCTATTTTTCTCCTTTAGTTTTGCATGCATGAGCAACTACGATGTTTTTATTATTGGCGGCGGGCCAATTGGTTTGGCTTGCGGTATTGCAGCACAAAAAGCGAACTTAAATTATATCATTGTTGAAAAAGGTTGTTTGGTAAACAGCCTGTATAATTATCCTGTGAATATGACCTTTTTTTCAACTTCGGAAAGGCTTGAAATTGGCGGCGTTCCTTTTATGAGTTTGAATCCAAAACCTAAACGGGCCGAAGCTTTGGAATATTACAGGCGGGTTGCAAAAGATCATAATTTAAATATTCATCTTTTTGAAACCATTGAAAATGTTGAACGCATAAATAGCAATGAATTTGAAATTAAAACTTCAAAAAGAAATTATTCTGCGCGAAATATAATTGTTGCAACAGGTTTTTACGACCTGCCGCAAATGCTGCATGTGCCCGGCGAGAACTTATCTAAAGTAAAACACTATTATAACGATCCGCATTATTATGCATTTCAGAAAGTACTGGTTGTTGGCGCAAGCAATTCTTCAGTTGATGCAGCTTTGGAAACATGGCGCAAAGGTGCAGACGTTACAATGGTTGTAAGAAAAGATGCGATTGGTAAAAGCGTAAAATATTGGGTGAAACCGGATATTGAAAACCGTATTAAAGAAGGAAGTATTAAGGCTTATTTCAATTCAAATATTACAGCAATTCATGAACGTATTGTTGATATTAAAACACCGGATGGAATAATAACAATTGAAAATGATTTTGTTTTGGCGCTTACGGGTTATCATCCCGATTTTAATTTACTAAAACATCTGCAGGTTACATTATCTAATGATGAAAAACAATGCCCGTTGTATAATGGTGAAACTATGGAAACTAATCAAAAAGGAATTTATTTAGCCGGTGTTGTTTGCGGCGGTTATGATACGCATAAATTGTTCATAGAAAATTCAAGAGAACATGCTGATAAAATCATTAACGCGATTGTAAGTTAAGCGAATTCACTTAACTCAAGCCAGCGCATTTCTTTTTGTTCAAGCATTGAATTGATTAATAATAATCTTTCGCTTACAGAGGTTATTTCTTCATAACTAATATTATTGCTTAATTTTTCTGTAAGATTTTTTTTCTCTTCTTCCAGTTCAGGAATTTCTTTTTCAAGCTGCTCAAATTCGCGCTTCTCTTTATAGCTGAATTTTCGGTTAACAATTGGCGATTGATTACTAATATTATCAGGTTTAATTTCTTCAGTTAACTGTTGACGGTTTATGGTTGACTGTTGCCCTTCTTCAATTCTATATTGCGTATAATTTCCAGGGAAATCTTTTATTATACCCTCACCTTCAAAAACAAATAAATGATCAACGAGTTTATCCATAAAATAACGATCATGCGAAACTATTAAAACGCATCCCGGAAAATCAGTTAAGAAATTTTCAAGCACACTTAACGTTGGCAGATCAAGATCATTTGTCGGTTCATCAAGAATTAAAAAATTGGGATTGCGAAATAAAATAGTAAGTAATTGCAACCGCTTTTTTTCACCGCCGCTTAATGATGATAAATAGGTGTATTGCTTTTCTGGTGTAAATAAAAACAACTCTAAAAACTGTGCAGCACTTAAACTTCCTCCTTTTGCTAATGGAAAATTTTCGGCAAAAGCTTTTACATATTCAATCACACGCATATCTTCTTTAAACACTAAACCTTGCTGAGAAAAATTTCCAAACACAACCGTATCACCAACATTTATTTTACCGCTGTCTGGCTGTTCAATACCCTGCAAAATATTTATAAAGGTTGATTTGCCAACACCATTTTTTCCTATTACACCTATACGTTCGCCTTTATTAAAACTATAATCAAACCCTTTTAAAATAATTGTATCGCCGTAAGCTTTATATACCTTTTTCATCTCAGCGATCTTACCACCGAGCCTGCTCATTTTTATTTGCAATTGCATTTGCGCATCAACAATTTTTTGTTTTGCCTTTTGTTCTGTTTCAGCAAAAGCATCAATACGGCTTTTAGATTTTGTAGTACGCGCTTTGGGCTGCTTGCGCATCCATTCCAGTTCTCTTCTGTATATGTTTTTTGCTTTATCAATATTAGCCAGTTCGTTTTCTATACGTGCAGCTTTCTTTTCCAAATAATTTGCATAATCACCTTTATATGTATAGAGTTTTTCATTGTCAATTTCCCATATTTCATTACAAACATTATCTAAAAAATATCTGTCATGTGTTACAAGCAATAATGTTACATGTTGCGCACTTAAATAATGTTCAAGCCATTCCACCATTGATATATCCAAATGATTTGTTGGCTCATCCATTATCAGCAAAGTATGTTGATGCTCAAACCCAATATCAATAAGTGTTTGCGCAAGTGCAATGCGCTTTCTTTGGCCGCCGCTTAATTCATTTATTTTAGACTGTAGATGATGAATATTCAACTTGCCTAAAATTTGTTTTACGTTACTCTCAAATTCCCAGGCATTCAGTTCATCCATTTTTATTAATGACGATGAAAGCCCTTTCTCATCATTTAATTCAATTGCATTTTCGTATTCTTTTATTGCTGCAATTACGGGATGATTGATATGAAAAATATTTTCTAAAACTGTTTTATGCTCTTCAAATTTTGGGTCCTGTTCAAACAATGCAACTGTAACATTTTTATGAACCCATACTTCTCCTTCATCAACGGTTTCTTTACCAGCAAGAATTTTAAGCAATGTGCTTTTGCCAAAACCATTGCGTGCGATCAAAGCAATTTTATCACCTTCAGAAATATGAAATGAAATATTTTTAAATAGAGGTTCAGCACCAAAACTTTTTGTTAACTCCTCCGCAGATACATAATGCATGCTGCAAAAATACTTTGCAGTTTTGGGTTTACCGGTGTATTAACATTAATACATTATAGTTTAGGTAAAAGCATTTACAGGGCATTATTTTTTATGCAAAAGAAAACCGGCCTGCAAGCCGTAATTAATAAAATGGAAGCTGGAATTGCCTGGGTTTTTTATAAGATTAGAAAGGCTGTAAGTAAATTGCGGACCTATAAAAAATGAATTATTTTTCCCGGTATTCATTTCAAAGCTTAGCCCTGCCGCAACCTGAAATTGTGTTTTGCGCAACAGTTCCTCTTTTGAAAAATAAATATTATTTATTTGATTATAAATAAGCGAAGATGAAGATATGAGCTGCCTTACAGAAAACCCTGCATTATAAGAAAGTGAAGTTTTTTTTGAATGAAAGAAATTCTGCTGAAAAAGTACAGGCAATTCAATAAAATTATACTTGCTCGTATTGGTTTTTACAAACCCTGGTTGTGCATATCCTCTCACAAAGTAAGTGTATGCAGGGCTTGGAATAACTATAACGGAATCTACTGTTTTGCCAATATCAGCTTTTACAGAAAGATGAATAAAATTTAAGCCTGAAGAAAGATATCCATTCTTAAAAATTTTCTTTTTAACTACAGTGCCAAATGCATAAGCGGCGGATGGAGAAAAAGCATGTGTGGTTTTAAAAGCTGTATCATAATTACCACTGGTTAATGGATCATTTGAGTATTGCGCAGAAGGAATATTTAAATTAGTAAGGTTTTCGATCAAATTGCTTTTTGCATACAATCCTGTAACTCCCCATTGCCAGTTTGATGTTTTATTAATTGTAACAGGTGTTTTGGTGGTTGATTTTTTTAAACTGTTTCCAGGTTGGTTTGCTAAGCCGGAGATTGAATCTTTTTTTAGTGCCAAATTGTTATCCTGCACTTCATCTTTCAATAAAGTATTTTCTGCATCAGCAGGAGTTACCGGCTGCTTTATTGTAATAGAATTTTTAAAAAGAGTTTCATTATTAGAAACGATTGCGTTATTATTTTCGTTAATGATTTGCCCATTCAAATGTTGCTTGTTGTTACCCGCATTATCATTTTCTAATTCAGATGAATTGTCTTTAAGCGCAGTTGAATTTTTTACAGTTATTAATTTATTATTCAATTCATTTTTAAATATTTTTTGTTGTGTACCAGGCAATGTGTTACTGACTGAAGCTTTTTCTTCTTTTTTAATACCCGGCTTTTGTGTAGATAATTTAGCTGAATCTTTTAATAAATAATTACCGGCTTTATCAGCGTTTTTACCTGTATAGCTTATTGCAGCAGTTGAATTTTGTTTATATTTTTCAGAAACATGGTAAGTAAAATAGCCTGCGGTTATTAAGCCCGCGGCCAATAAAAAAAAGAAAGGTATTTTTCTCCTGCGCTTTTCATGTAACCTGCGGCTCACGTTTTCCCAAACAGAAGTTGATGGAGGAAGATGAAAATCATCCATCATCTTTTTGAGTTTTTTTTCAAATTCATTTTCCGGCATACCGTCGTTGTTTTATATTCTCATTTCTTTTTTCAATCCAGCCAACCATAATAGATCTTGCTCTTGCATACTGCGATCTCGAAGTGCCTTCATGAATGCCAAGCATTTCCCCGATCTCTACATGCGTGTACCCTTCTACTGCATGCAGGTTAAAAATTGTTTGGCAGCCAGTTGGCAACTGCCTTATAAGATCAGCCAATTCTTTTGCCTGCAAAGTGATTACAGGGTTTTCTGAAGACACAGGATGAAGATTAATTTCTTCGTAGGAAAGCTCACTGCTGTAATGTTTATTTTGTTTAAGATAAGTAAGTGCAGTATTTACCATTATGCGGCGCATCCATGCCTGTAGCTCGCCTTCGTGCCGGTAGCGATGCAGGTTATTAAATACTTTTATAAAACCTTCCTGCAATACATCTTCCGCATCTGTTACAGATTTTGTGTACCGGTAACAAACACCAAACATAGAAGCTGCAAAATGATTATATAAATATTTTTGCGCTTCTGCGTTTCCTTTCAGGCAATTTCTTACAAGATTTTTATAATCCATCCGGATATATAGGCTGACAACAGATAATGATAAAGCGTTGCAACAAGCAAAAAAATTTTAATGATAATTTTCAAAAAGTAGCAGACATTCCTTTCTGGAATTGAGTGCTTATTTATCGTATTTAGGCTGATATAATTGTATCCAGAAATTTCCCGGTGCTAAAAAATGCGTTACCAAACCATAACTATGATCCTGTATGTCTTCTTTGAACTCCACTCCCTTTACTTTTAGTTCATTAACGGTTTGTATAATATCATCACAATAAAAAGAAACATCTGCTGTGCCTGAAGAAGCACCTTTTGCTTCATCAGACGGATGGCAACCCAAATCAGCTTCAGGCAAATCAAATATCAGCCAGCCGCCGCCAATATCCGTTGCTTTTAAATTTAATTTATCCCTGAAAAAATTTCGCAGGCCTGCAGCATCTGAGCTGTAAAACATAGTATGAACTCCTTTAATCATAACAATTTTATTTTAAAGCTACTATATGTTTTTAAAACAGAAACGGCGCCACCATTCCTGATAACGCCGCCTTCTTTGGGGATCTTTATTTTATTGCTTTACAACTTTGTCTTTTTGAATAATTTGTCCATTTTCATCTGCAACAGAAATATAATAAATGCCGTGAGCCAGGTTGGGCAACAACAATTTTACATCGCTGCCATCTGCATTAATTATGTTGCTTAAAATATTTTTTCCTTTGTTATCAGTGATCCTAATTAAATATTTTCCTTCATCAGCGTTCATCGTTACATAATCTTTAAAAGGATTCGGATAAAAATTAATATTGATGAGTTTATTATTTACCAATAATACTGTGTTTGAAACCGATTGCTTCCCATCATTATCAATAATATTTAACCGGTAAAAATTATTTCCCTTCAAAGGAGCTGCATCAGTATAAATATGTGCTCCATTTATTGCTGGCCATTTTGCACTTATATTACTTAAGACTGTAAAATGAATACCGTCGCTGCTTCTTTCAAGAAGTATAGATTTTATGTTTTCACTTTGTGCAATTTCTATATGCAAAATGTTTTGCCTGTTTTGCTGCTCGCCGGAAAATTTGGAAATTATAACCGGCAACACGGATTGATTTTCTGCAGTAAATGCAGCATCCCATGCCACAGACGGTAATGAAATTGTAAGCGTTCCGGTTGTTACAGTTGAGTTTATAGTGTTTGTTATCAATCCTGTTGAGCAACTGTACAGGTTAATAGTATAATTGCCATTTGCTAAACCCGGAATTACAACACTGCTTCCCGTTACAGGCGAAGGCGTTGAGCCGTTATCATGCAAATATTGCCAGTTGTATTTTTTATTTAACAGCCACCCGGCAGCATGATTATTATCAGCAGATCTCAACACAAAATTTTCCAATGCCGGTGCAATATTGGTGAATGTATAATTTGAAATCTGCGCCCAGTCAATACCAAGATTATCAACTTTAATAACATGTGCGCCTGCTGTAATGTTTACTGAATAAGTTGTATTAATTGCTGCGCTTTGATCTAATACCAGCACGCCATCCACATAAATATCTATTTTAGTTGATGATCCGGAAATACTGCCTGCAGTTATTACTTTAAACTGCCCGTTAACTGAATAATTAACATGGAAAGTTGGCGGATTTCTGTACTGTGTATTGTATGTGCTGCCGAATAAATACTGGCTAAGATTGCTGGCATCAGGTGTTATATTTCCGGTGGCATCAATTGTAAAATCCGAAGCTGTTGCTTTTACAAAACCTTCAGCAGGGGAAACAATAAGATCAGATGCGCCGCCACCGCTGATTGTTGCTGTAACATTTTTATAGTTATCATCTTTCAGCTTAATATTTGAAAGAAAAGATGATAAAGGTTTATAATGATAATACAGATTCTGCGGATCAATATAATTATCCCACCACCAACTCATTGCACTGCCCATTGCACCGCCCAAAGAACTTCCCCAAATTGAATTGTGAATATAAACTCCATCAGGATCAAGCGTTGCCAGCGTTGAATCGCCACTTAAACCAAACTCGCCATTTAATGTTGGCTTATTATAGGATGATAAATATTTCTGCGCTCCGTTTGCTAAAATTGTTTCAAGGTTTGGTGCACTTACATAATAATGTGTTTGTGTGAAATCAATGTTTGGCAATTTCCATGTATCAGGATCATTGGTATCATAAGCATAGCTTGTTGTTACAAGATGTTTGTATACATCTTTTGATTTTATGTAGGTTGACATTTCGTTATGCCAGCTTGTAACATCTGATTGCCTGTTATCAAAATCATCTGTCAAGTCAACTTCATTAAACAATTCCCAGCTTTGAATATTTTTGGAATATCCATAGCGCGCAACTATATAACGCTGCCTGTTTTTATAATAAGATTTTGCAGTTGCGTTTGTAAAAAAATCCCATGTGTTTGTGCAAGGGCCGCCATTTGCAGCATTATATGGATTATCGCTCCACTCAGGATTTACGCTGGTTGAAAGCTGCCCATGATGATTTAAGCAAAGCATCATGTACACATTTGAACTGCTGCATTTATCCAGCAACCAGTCTAAATAATAAGCGCTGGTTTGTTTATATTTTTCAAGACCTGAATAACCGTTGTAACCATTTTTCCATTCCAACGCAAAAGCCCAGTCACTCATCCAAACACGAATAAAATTGCCGCCATTGGATGATAATTTTCCAAGCCAGTTTGTATAGTCAGTTACAACATTATTATCCTGCCAGCCCATGTCTTCTCCAACAGGTATATATTGCGTACCGTCATCAAAATTTAAATAGTTAGAATTATTTTTTTTGATGAAGCCATGTAGTGATGAAGAAGTGCATTGAAATGTTGAGGCAGATCGTGTAGTAGTGCCTGAAGAATTTTTTGCTGATAAAACATAACTCCAGTTTCCTGTTTCGTTGGGTGCATAACGCACTTTAAAATTATGCGTGCCTAAATCAGTTAATGCGCCTGTTGATGTGTTGAGTGAATAGTTTTCCATATAAAAACCATCCACGGTATCTTTTCTTCCAGAAGGTGCAGTAAAGATGGATTGCGTTGATATCTCATCATAATTATATGGATTTGTATAAGCAGAAGTAAGATCAATCGTTAATTCAAATTTATCATATTTAACAATGCTTGCTGCGTTTGCGGCAACAGAATTAAATACGGGTGCCTGGGCTTGCACATTTACTGCACAAACAATGCTTGCAACCAAAAGCAAAAGTTTATTTTTTTTCATGGTTGAATTTTTTATTGTTTTATTAATCGCAGCATAATTACATCATGAGGCTGCACGGCCGCATTAAATGGTTTTGCTGTTGTTGATGAAGTTTTCTTCGTCCATACATCAGCAATTTTATACGTTGTAGTTGCAGCATTTAACTGCAGCGAAGAAAGTGTGTCATTCACATTTTCATTCTTCCAGTTAAAATTTATTTGTTGAGGTTGAGATGAGCGGTTAACAAAACACACAGCCCAGTCGCCACCATTCAGAGGCTTAAACCATGTTGCCAAACTATCTTTAGTTGAATACCTGAAACCCTGCACACCAAGCGGATCCTGGTCAATGGCAATTACATCTTTATTAGTTAAGATTGATCTTGTTTCAGCGCTCATTTTTCTTATATCATTGCCTGCAATTAAAGGCGCAGCCATCATACACCACAAAGAAAAATGTGTTCTGTTTTCGCCGTCGCTTAATCCATTTCCAACCTCAAGCATATCCGGATCATCCCAATGTCCCGGGCCAGCATACTTGCGCAAGGGTTCATTCATATCAACAATATGCATTAGGCAATTTGCTTTCCATGTTCCCATATCTTTTTGTCCTTCATAACAGGCATAAATATCTCCGGTTGTGCGCCACAATTCACCAACATTTGCGGCCCATGTCCAGGCATGATTACTTCCCCATTCGCACAAACTAAATACTATTGGTCTGCCTGCTGTTTTTAATGCTTTGCTCATAGTTGTATATGCTTCCACCGCATTAAGACTATCGCTATAGCACCAGTCAAATTTTAAATAGTCTATATCCTGCGATGCGTAAAAGCGTGCATCCTGGTATTCATAACCGCGGGTGCCGGGGTAACCTGCACATGTTTTTGTTCCGGCACAATTGTATAACCCAAACTTTAAACCTTTTGAATGTATATAATCGGCAAGCGCTTTAACTCCATGCGGAAATTTTTTTGGATCAGGAATTAAATTACCTGTTATGCTGTCACGCTGCATACTCATCCATCCATCATCTAAAACAATGTAAGTGTATCCGGCATCTTTCATTCCAGATGAAACTAAACTGTCGACGATACCTTTTACCAGATCTTCAGAAATATTTGTTTGAAAAGTATTCCAGCTATTCCAACCCATTGGCGGCGTTAATGCAAGACCTGGAAATTTTTGTGCAAATGAGTTTATTGTTATGATAATTAAAATTGAAATAATAAGCTTTTTCATATTGGCAGTTTTGAATTTTGACTTTTTAATTTTGAATTCTTTTTATGATTTCCAAACAAGCCCTTGAGTTGTGATATGGGCATTTCCATATTCCTGCTTTATCCTGGTTTTGCATAATGCTGTGATCTTCGTTTACTCCCCAAAACCACTCTCCTTTTTCATGGTCAATAATGTAATGTTTGATGAATTGCCAGCTATTAAGCGAGCGGTGCAAATAACTTTCATCATTCGTTATTTGCCAGGCATTAAAAAAACCAATCATTGCTTCTGCCTGAGGCCAGGAATGTTTTTCTTTTATTAAGGTTTGATGCGATGGATAATATTCATACCACATGCCACCATCTTTATCTAAACCTTCAGTGGCAGCATCAGCAATTTTTATTGCATGATCTTTATAAATATTTATCCATTCTTCGTGCTGAATTATCTCAGCACATTGCTGCAATAACCATGCAGCTTCAATATCATGGCCATAAGAAATTACGCCGGGCTTTTCCTTCCATGTTTCATTAAAAAATAATTTTAAATGAAATGTTTTATAGTTGATAAAATAGGTATCAAACAATTCAAGCAATTCAATTATTTTATCACGCAGGTTTTTGTTGTTATAAACTTTATACAAATTTGCATAGGCTTCAATAATATGCAGATGTGTATTCATCGTTTTTTTTTCGTTGGCATCTTTTGCACTTAAGCGCAAATCAGATGCTGTTTTCCATTCTCTTGTAAATGCTTCAAAATATCCCCTGTCAACTGCATCCCAGCTATATTCTTCAATTGAAATATATAAGCTCAGCGCAATATCAAGCGCTTCTTTATTGTTTGAAGCCATGTAATATTCACTTAAACCATAGATACAAAATGCAAGTGCATAAACCTGCTTTTTCTCATCCCGCATATTTCCATCTGCATCCACTGTCCAATAAACACCGCCATAATCTTTATCAACAAAATGATCTCTTATATATTCAAATGCACGTTTAGCAATTACAAGGTATTTTTCATCACTACAAAAATTATATGCAGCCGAAAAAGCCCATAAAATTCTTCCATGCATTACAGCACCTTTAGCAGCATTTTCGTCAGCTTTATTATCATTATTTACTTTACCGTAAAAGCCGCCTTTTGTATAATTAATGGTATGTTCCATCCAATAATCAAGTATTGAAAACAATTCTTTGTTTACTTCTTTTTTATATGTATAAAGGCTATTCAGAATTACACTGTCAGCGGGTAACATTTTTTACGGGTTGGGGATTATGATCTTTTAAGTATGATTTATTTTTATCGATAAGTAACATTAATGTTTCTACTGATGCAGCAGAACGCAATCCATCTTCAGGTGTGTTCATTACATAATCCAGCAATTGTTCAATTGAACTAACTGCAACATGCACTCTTGTATCAGATGAAGCATAATAGATAAACACTTTTCCATCATCATCCGCAATCCATCCATTACTAAAAACAACGTTGGATACATCGCCCACTCTTTCTTCTCCTTCCGGTGCAATAAAATAACCTGCGGGCTTATAAATTATTTTTGAAAGGTCATTTAAATCTGTCATAAACAGGTACAGCACATAGCGCAGGCCCGCTGCAGTATTTCGTACGCCATGTGCAAGATGCAACCAGCCGTATTGTGTTTTAAGAGGTGCAGGGCCTTGCCCGTTTTTTAATTCATTTATTGTATGATATACTTTCGGCTCAATAATTATTTCTTCATCTACCATTGCTCCCACTATTTTATCTGACAAGCCAAGACCAATACCGCCGCCTTTACCAGCTTCTATAAAATTATCCTGCGGCCTTGTATAAAAAGCATATTTGCCATTTACAAATTCAGGATGCAATACAACATTTCTTTGTTGGGGTGATTTTGTTTTCAAATCAGGAAGGCGCTCCCAATCAATCATATCTTTTGTACGTACAATGCCGCATTGTGCAATGGCTGCACTTTGATCGCCTGCAGGTGCAGAAAAGTCTCTTCTTTCTGTGCAAAACAAACCATATATCCAACCGTCTTCATGTTGTATAAGACGCATGTCATACACATTTGTATCAGGCTCATCGGTTTCAGGAATTACAACAGGATAATCACGAAATTCAAAATGATCAATTCCATTATCGCTTTCAGCAATTGCAAAAAAAGATTTGCGATCAGCACCTTCAACACGCGCTATCAATAAATATTTATCATTCCATTTAATAGCGCCGGCATTTAAAACGGCATTAATACCAAAGCGTTCCATTAAAAAAGGATTTGCGTCTGCATTAAAATCATAACGCCAGAATAAAGGTGTATGTTCAGCAGTAAGAACAGGAAGGCGATAACGGTTATATACGCCGTTGCTTTCATTTAAAGGCTCATTTTTCAATGCAATTAATTTTGCATGATTTTTTTCCAGTTGTTCTAAACGCTGATAAAAATTTTTTTTCATGTGTTCATATCATTTTTTATTTGTCACATGTAATTACTTACATGTTTTTTATTTTTTATGGCGTTCGTGAACTGTCGTTTCACCATAAAGTTTTGGTGATTATTGCGCAAAAATTGCATGGCTCATTTCATAAAATTTCTTGCTTTTAATCTTCCAATTTATTCCACCAGGTTTTTTTAAGTATGAAGATGATTATTATAAGAATTAAAACGGTTACTAATAAAGGAAGCTTCATCCACAACACAACATACATTGGCAATATAGTAAGGCAGCATTGTGCAATTATTCCTATTACCACGTTAAACATGTCCAGCTTAAATCTTTTATTGGGTATGAACGATGCGTCTTCTGCAATTACCATTTGATGAATTGGTTTCCAAAAACCCCACGGCCTTACTGTTTTATAAAAGCTTATTAATGTTTCTGTTTCAGTGGCAGGTGCTGTAAAAGTTCCGATAAAACATCCCGCCAATGATATTAAAAACAATACAGGGAAATAATATAAAAATTGTATGCCTGAAAAAAAATGAGAGAATATTAAAGCACCGGCAGTGCCTGTAAACATTCCCCAAAAAAACCCATTTGCATTAAAGCGCCACCAATACCATTTTAAAACATTTGCGGCAATGTAACCGCCGTATAAACCTGAAACAATCCATTGCAAAATGCTGTTTACATCTTTTGTAAAAAAGCCAAGCGTAACACCAATTGCAACAACAATCACACCCCACAAATAATTCATCGTCATTATTTTTTTGTTGGATGCATTTGGATTTACATACTTTAAATAAATATCATTTACTATGTAAGCCTGTGCTGCATTTAAGGTTCCTGAAAAAGTTCCCATAAAAGCACCAAACAAACCAGTAAGTACAAGACCTAAAATGCCAACGGGTAAAAAATCGTTGATAGCGCCAGGCAGCACACGTTCAAAATCAACACCGCCACTGCCGTTATCTAAATTTAATTGTTTGAAATAAAGGAGGCCCAAAACAGTTAAGCCGATAACCATTGCATAACGTATCGGTAATAAAATGATTGAAACAAACCCGGTCATTTTTGAAGCTTCTTTTGGTGAGCGTGATGAAAGAATTTTCTGCATATCATAATTTGGTGCCGGACCGGCAAGTGCAGCGAATACGCCTTTGAACAACATCATCATAAAAAAGAAACCAAAAAGATCATAACCGTCATCAGCAATTTTTTGATTGGCTGCAGCTATGTATTTTGTCCAGTCTAAATTTAAATGCCATCCGAAAAAAGGATTGCCCCAACCCGCCGGCACATTTAACCTGGAAGCATCACCATGCAAATGCTGAATAGCAATTACTGCAACAGCAATGCAGCCAATCGTCATGATGATGTATTTGATCAGATCGCCTAAAACAATACTATGCATGCCGCCAAGCACTGAATAAAATACAGCGAAGAGCGTAAAAATTATTCCGTAAAAATGGGCCACATATTCCGGCGCAATATGAAATGGAATATAAGGCTGCACTATACTCCATGGAATAAATATTTCAATGAATTTACCAAGGCCAATAAAAGCATACGCCATAAAACCAAGGCAGCCAATTAAGGCAAAAGCAACTATAACTGTATGCGAACCTTTTACGCCTCTGCCCTTTAAACCAAAACGTGTTGCAAGCCATTCAGCGCCTGTGCTTGCATTTGAACGGCGCAACCATTTTGCCAAAAACATCATATTAAAAACCTGGTTAAAAACAGGCCACAGCCAGGGAATCCAGATGCTTTTCATTCCATAAACAAGGCACAGTGAAACCATCCACATAGTGCCGCTTATATCAAACATATCAGCAGCATCGCTTAAGCCCAATAAATACCACGGTAATGTTTTTCCGCCCAGCAAATAACTTTCTTTATTGGCGCTTGCTTTCTTACGCAAAAACCAACCGATGCAAAGCATTGCAAGCAGGTACAAAGCAATAATGGCAAAGTCAATAAAATGTAGTTTCATTTAGTAAAAATATCTTAGTACAACTTATTTAAGTCGCATTGATTTAATGTAAAGCCCGTAGTAGAAACTACAGGCTTCTGCTTGTTCTAAGTTAAAATAAGAAAATCTTTAATGCTTCTGATATAATTTTTCTTTAGCCGCATCTTTCTGCAGCAATATTTTTTCATCGTTACAAAAAGCAATAAAATCTTTTTCAGAAGCCTGGCCTTTATATGGCATATAAAACTCTGTGCTGCCATCCTTCTTTTTGCCTGCATTGCGCCACGCCAATGCATAAGCAGTTGTATGCGTTTTTAAAACAGGCAACAAAACATTTGTCCACCATGTGCTATCTGGCAAACTCCCATAACCAAATTCTGTAAGCGCAGGAATTTTATTATGTGCAAAAGCAATACTGTCTAACGTTGCAAGCATATTATTTGCGCTTTGCATGAATTGCTCATTACCATTACGCTGGTAAGTATCAAAGCCAAGTACATCAGTAAAATCATCGCCCGGAAATCTTTCCAAATATTCATCTGCTGTATGAAATACATCAGTATTGAAAGCATACAATAAATTATGAACACCTTTTGTATCGCGTAAATATTTTTCTGTGTATTGATACAATTGTTTGATTTCATCCGGCGTACAATTTTTTCCGCCCCACCAAAACCAACTTCCATTCAGTTCGTGAAATGGGCGAAAAATTATAGGAATATATTCGCCATTGTTGCCTTTTAAACTTAAAAAAAATGCGGCCACTTTATCAAGCCAGCTATTATATAAAGCATTCTTTTCACCGCCAGGCAAAATAGATGCAACAGTTTCTTTTGGCGATGGGTCCCATGCTGTTTGTCCGGTTAACGGATTATTTAAATGCCAGCTAATAGTGATAACACTTCCATGTTGATACGCATCTTTTATAAACAGGCGCATCTTATCAAAAGGCACGCTGTCTAAATTAACCGCATGATCTAATTCAAGCCTTCCTAACTCAAAACCCATAACGGCGGGATAATCCCCGGTTACATCTTTTATATCGCTTCTGCCATCTTCATATTTCCAGTTTACGCCATAAGCAAGGTCATCCTGGTGGCCGAGCATCACACCTTTATCTAAACTCTTTTTTAAATTATTATACAGATTGATGGTTTCTGGTGTTGCCTGTTTATCACACGGTAAACTGTTTTGTGCAGCTGAATTGATTGTTATGAATAATACACTCAGTGCACTTAATAAAACAGTTTTTTTCATGCAGGTTTTTGTGTGCAATTGAGAAAATGCAAAACTTATTGTGCAATCAATTGCGTTAACAAAGTTACCCGCGTGATTTTTTTACATGTAATACTTTTTTATCTATTCACCATATTTATTCACATACATATGGTGATAAACAATTTTTGTTGATAAGTTTTAATTTAAACCCATGTTATCTACATACACTGTAAATCCCCCGGTGTTGCTATATTCTTTCAACCAAATGTCAGTTAACGGGGTTGATGATGTAAGACCAAGATCAGAAAGCGAAATTTGATAGTCCGTCCACTGTCCTTCAACTACAGTTATTGTATATTTATCTTGTTGATTTATGCCTAAATTAATTTGTTTGCCGCCTGAGCCAGGTGCACCATAAATAGAAATTTTAAATGAAGTATATGAACCTATTGCAACACTTGCACCGCCAAGCTGCATTGGCGAACCATATCCTCCTACATAATCAATTTCAACTGAATTTGACCCGGATTCAACAGGCGAAGTATTGGCATAATTTGCTGTGCCACCCCAGCCGCCGCCTATCCAGCCTGTACTTGTCCAGTTGGTGGTAACTGCATCATCATAAATTGGAAGCGCAAGACCTGACTGTAATATGGATAGAGAAGTACTGCTTGTACCTGTGCCATTAGGTGTAGTAATACTAATAGCTCCTGATGAAGCACTAGTAGGTACTGTAAACGTTAATTGTGTATCGCTAACTAATGTGAATGTTACATCTGTTGAACCTAACTGAACAGATGTAGCACCGGTAAATCGCACACCAGTAACCGTAATTAAATCTCCTGGATGTGCAGCTGAAGGAGCTATTGAAGTAATAACAGGGGAAAGATCAACAGTAAAAGAAACTGTATCAGAACCGGTAGGCGCTGAAACAGTTATTAACTGGTTAGCGCTGCTTACATCAGGCACGGTAACATTTAGTTTTGTTGAATCTGTGATGGTATAAACAGCAGGTGTACTGCCAAATGTAACAGAACTTACAGCGGAAAAATTTATGCCTTTAATAGTAATAACATCCCCTGGAAAAGCTGTTCCTGGATTTACAGAAGCAATGGTTGGAATTTTAGGCGCTGCGATTATTGTAAATTTTTGTGCAGCATAAGCAACGCCATCACCAATATAAACCTGCACATATAAATCACCCGCAGGCAAACTATCCGGAACGATTGCAGTAATAGAAGTATCTGAAGGCGTGTCAAACACTGCTTCAACTGTTCCAAACCTTACTGCTGTTACAGCTTTCAGGTTTGCTCCTTTTATATCAACAGGAGAACCAGGTATGGCACTTGTTGGATTTACCGTAATAATATTGGGAAGCGTTTGTGCGGGATATTTATCTTCTTTTTTACAACTTGTTTGCAAAGCGACAAATATTACAGGCAAACAAATAAAAAGAAGGTATTTAAAATTTTTGTACATATAATTTGTATTGATATTGAATAAGCGGTTATGGTTTTACAAAAAGCACATCATCAAAATAAATTGTTTCAGCAGCACCCGATGGACCTTCCATTTGAAAATTTAATCTTTGAAAAGTAGAGCCATCAAAATTGCCAACCACCGGTATTTTAAAATACGTCCATACATTAGCAGGCACTGTAATTACTGTTTTTTGCGGAGAACCGCTAATAACTGCATCTGCTGAAACATCAACTTTCTGATCATTCGCTCCGCCTTTTATCCAAAAGGCCAGGTATGAATAATCGCTTCCAGCTATAGGGTTATCATAATGAAAACTTAAACCCTGCCAGCCGCCGTCAGAATAAGATGCTTTTAATGATGTTGTTCCGGATACTGCAAAATCTGTGGAATTAACGGCTGTGCACCAACTCCAGTTTTGCATGCCGCTGCCAAAATCTTCTGTAAAAAATTTCAACTGATTATCCATATTTACAAACACTATATCTGTTGTTGTTGAACCGGCATTATTATATACTACAAGTTTTGCAGAGTTTACGGTTGAAGCCGGCATTTGCAATACAAGTTGTTTTGCAGTAGCAGATATAATTGTAGCCGTGTCAGTTGTTCCGGCTATTTCAACATGATAGGCCGATTCAAGATAATTACCAATCAGCGTTATCTGGCTGCCTGCTTGCCACTCCAATGGAATTGCTGAGGTAATTGAAGGAACGGCCAATACAGTAAAAGCAACACTATATTGATAACCTCCGTTATTTGTAAACACAATATGCTGCGGGCCTACATTGGCATCAACCGGCACACGAAAAAGAATAGCATTATCAGTATTAAAGTTTTGATTGAGCGCAATCGGTACATTGCCTAAATCCAATACTGCAGATTGTATATTTCGTAAGCCACTGCCGGTTACTGTAATCAAAGCATTACCAGCACCGCTTCCCGGGTCAATTGCATTTATTGAAGGATTAACATCTACATCTTTTTTGCAGGATGTTACTGCAATTGTACTGGCTATTAAAAGCAGTGTCATCACTCTTATTCTCATATTAATATTGTTATAGTTTAAACAATCGTTTCTAATTTATTAATAATAAGGAACAGCAGGTTTTGCTAATTCCGGGTCTGCAACCACTTCATCAGAAGGTATAGGCAAATAAAGCTGGCTTTCTGACGCAAAGTTTGCATGTACACTGCTAATAGTGCCATTTCCATTCAATGTACCTCTTTCCTGTGAATTTATAATTTGCTGCGCTTTAACAAAGCCCTGCCTTTGAATATCATACCAGTAATCCCCTTCAAATGCAAACTCAACCCTGCGCTCATGCAATATCATATCTTTTGTAAGACTGGTAACGGGCGGTAAACCTGCACGCGTATGTACAAGATTAAAAGCATTTAAAGCACCTGCATCAGTTGTAGAAGCATTATCACCTAAAACGCCTTCTGCATAAATAAGCAAAACGTCAGCATACCGTAAAATATAAACATTCAATGCATCGCCAAATGCACTTGTTGGATCTGGGTTATTACCACCATTATCAGCAGGGCCATTAATATATTTTAATGAATTAGATCTTGTACCTGTAGTTACATGTGTAGCATCATCTGCAACCCCGCCTACTGAAGTATCATAAGTAAAACCGTTGGGAAAATTAGAGTTTTTCCAGTTTGCATTTGTATAACCTTGTTGCATAACAGACCATCCTTTTCTTTTATCACCCGGATCATACGCATTTAAAAGATCTAGTGTTGGAATAACAGAAGAATATCCTGTGCCAAAATCAGGCTTTAAAAGACTGGCCGGGCCTGCGTAAGCCTGTATATCGTTTGCATAAGAATATCCTCCGGCAATCCATTGCAATGCAAACAAAGATTCACTGTTATTATTGGCTTTTGCCGTAGTGAACATCGCTGCATAATCAGGATATAAACTATACTTACCGGATTGTATAACTTCATTGGCTTTTATAGCGGCACTGTCTAAATTACCCATGTATAAATAAATTTTTGCAGCCATGCCTGCAGCAGAATATTTGGTAACTCTTCCCTGCTGGTAAGGATCTTCAGGCAAGCCATCTTCAGCGGCCTGCATATCATTTAGTGCAAATCTTAATACATCTTTTTGAATATATCTTGGAACATTTAAATTACCGGAGCTCGCTAAAGCGACCGGGTCTGTTACAATCGGTGCATCGCCATAAGTACGTGCTATAAAAAAATAGGCAACACCTCTTATAAACTGCGCTTCGGCAATAGCCGGATCAATAAATGAAGCATTGGCATCACTTCTTATTTGTTGAAGTGTATTCATTAATACAGTAGCATTACCGGCAACTTTATAAAATGCCTGCCATGCATTCAAGTCCTGTCCATCCGTGCCCTGAACCGTGAAATATACGTAGGTATTATTTCCGTAGTTTGGGTCGCCTGCGGAAGTAATCATATTACCGCCATAGACCTCACCAATACAATGGAAAGCTTTATCGAGCCAGTTATACCAAACCTGGTTGTATAAAAGAGCAGTTGCTCCTTCCACCTGTTCCTGGTTAGTATAATAGTTATCCAACGTAGGCCCATTAAGTGAAGGGCGGTTAAGATAACTTTTTGTACACGATGCTGCTATTATAATTAAAGCAACTGAAATATATATTGATTTATTTTTCATTTTCTGTTTGATTAATTTTTAGAATACAATGTTGGCTCCAATGGTTACTGAACGAGGATTTGGATAGTGTCCGTAATCAATATTTTGCGTAAGCACATTGTTGTTAAATGCGCCTAACTCAGGATCATAACCACTGTATTTTGTAAATGTGTACAGGTTTTGCCCTGAAATATATATTCTGCATGAAGACATTTTAATATGATTAATCCATTTAACCGGGAAATTATAGCCAAGCGAGACATTTTGTATCCTTAAATAAGAACCATCTTCTATAAAGCGGTCTGATATTTTTAAATTGTTCTGGCTGTATTGATTATATCTTGGTAAATCTCCATTGGTATTTTCTGCAGTATACCTATTCATTACTGTTGTAAGCTGGTTGGAATATATACTGAATAACGATTCAGTTTCTGTGCGTGAATAATTAAAGATTTTATTGCCAGAAACACCCTGTAAAAAGATAGAAAGGTCAAAATTCTTATAGGTAAAATTGTTTGTAAATCCATAAGTGAATTTAGGATTTGGATTGCCAATAAAAGTTTGATCAGCAGGAGTTATCTTGCCATCTCCATCCATATCTTTATACCTTATATCACCAAGCCATAAACCCTGTACACCAATAGCTAATCCCTGGTCAGGGCCTTTTGCCAGTTCATCCTGGCTGCGGTATATTCCATCAGTTACATAACCATAAAAGCTTCCGACGGGATGACCTGCTGTGGTTATTGTGAGTGTAACCGGTGCAAAGGCCTGGCTTTTACCTGGCTCGGTAATTCCAGGCGCATATAAGGCATTTAATTCATTTTTGTAATGGCTAAACACTAATACCGTGTTCCATGTAAAATTTTTGTTTTGTATGTTATGGCTGGTAATGCCAAGATCAACACCAGTATTGGTCATGCGGCCTGCGTTAGTTACCGGAGGCTCAATTTCCTGGTAGCTTAAATTAGGCGGATTAGGGTCTAAACCCGCAAAACTTGGAAGCACCGTAGGAAGGATCATATCTGTAGTAATTTTTTTATACACGTCAAGTGAAATATCAATACGCTTAAATAAACTTGCATCAACACCTGCATTATACGTTACCACAGATTCCCAATGCAGATCAGGATTTCCAACATTTGCTATAACGCCGGGCACTGATGAAGAGCCAAACAAGCCTACTGCATTTGTTGCTAATCTTATGTTAGTAGAATAAACCTGATTACCCAGTGAATTTGAATTACCGATGGAACCGGCGCCAAATCTTAATTTAAGATAAGTAAGCGTTTTACCATCCTTAGCAAAGTTTTCATTGGTTATTGTCCACCCGGCAGAAATACCCGGGAAATAACCCCAGCGTTTATCAGGACCAAAATTAGAAGAGCCGTCTGCTCTTCCTGATAAGCTCAAAGAATATTTATTATCATAAGTATAATTGATCCTTGCAAAATAACTTTCTGATGAGCCTTCATATATTCCTCCGTTTGCAGGAGAAGCAGGATCAGGTGTGCCTGCAGCCAAAGACTTTATATTTTGTGTAAGGTTAACTACTGAAACCTGCGAATTTTCATAGCGATTGAAAGTTGCCTCATGCCCTGCCACAACATTTAAAGCGTGTTTTTGAAATGAATGATTATAGGTAAGATAATTCTGAAGACCAAAGTATAAATTATTGGCTTTGTCAACTCTCATTTTGCTGGGGGATAAAATTATTGTTCCGTCAGGATTAACTATGTTTGGTTGAAAAGCTGAATTGTTTGTAAACTGGAAGTCGTAATTGAATTGTGTTTTAAAACTCAGGTCTTTTGTAAATTGAATATCGGCATACAGGTTTCCATAAACTTTAGACTGCTTTGCATGCACATCACGCAACTCTGCTAATGCCACGGGATTTTGACCATTTCCAAAAGGTACATTTTGCACAGGAACCGAATTAACGTAATCTCCATTAAAGTTTTTTACAGGTGTTGCCGGACTATTATATAACATAGCAGCGATAACAGATTGCTGCCCGTCAGTTACTGCCACTGTTTGATCAGAGTTGGAGAGATTAGTGCTTATGCCGGCCTTTAACCAGCTTTTTACCTGCTGGTCTATACCCATACGCATAGAATATCTTTTAAAACCAGTGTTAATAAGAATTCCTTTCTGGTCATAATAATTTGCGGAAAAATAATAAGTGCTGTTTTTATCGTGACCTCCCGAAAAAGATAGCTGGTGGTTTTGAATATTTCCTGTTTGAAAAACCGCATCCTGCCAGTCTGTACCTGGGCCCAACAATTCAGGATGCTTAAATTCTCCGATTGTATCCTGTACACCAGAAGTAGGATCCATTAATACTGAGTTAAAATATTGTGCGTACTGCTGCAGGTTCATTGCAGGCAGCTTATTCTGTATTTCCTGTTGTCCAAAATATACATCATATTCCAGCTTGCCGCCGTTAGTACCATGCTTTGTAGTAATAAGAATTACACCGTTGCCCCCATCTTTACCATAAATAGCCTGTGCTGAAGCATCTTTTAAAATATCTATAGAAACAATATCTGAAGGATTTAAAGTAGCCAGGGGGCTTTGTTCCGTTTGGCCATTTACACCACCAAGATAATCCATACCGCCGCCATTTGTACTTGCATGAATGGGTACTCCATCAATAACATATAATGGCTGATTGTTATTAAGAGAAGTAATACCTCTCACCAACACGTTAACGCCGCCGCCAGGCTGTCCGCTGTTGCTTGTTACAGTAACGCCCGGCACTTTACCCTGCAACATCTGATCAACTCCCGCAACAGGCAGATTTTTAATATCTGCTTCTTTAACGGATGAAATAGCGGAAGTAACATTAGCACGGCGAATGGTTCCATAACCAATTACTACCACATCATTTAATTGCGAGCCGGTTGATTGCAATGTTACCACGATAGTTGATTGGCCTGTAACAGCAATTTCCTGCGAAACCATTCCTATATAACTTACAACAACGGTTTGTGTATTGCCCGGCACAGACAAGGTAAATTTTCCGTTGGCATCTGTAATGGTTGCAGTTTTAGAATTTTTTAAAGTAACAGTTGCGCCTTGCAGCATATTTCCTTTATCATCACTTACAAGGCCCGTAATTGTTTTGGTTTGTGCAAAAGAAATCTGGAATAAAGCAAACAAAAAAAAGCAGGTAAAGCCTGGCTTTAGTAGTTTAATCATACGACAAGTTGTTTTTACAAAACTATTTATAAATTTATATTTTGCGGCAATACTTTTTTATCTGTTTTTATGCTTTTATAATACAGAGTATTTAAGTAAAAATAATAACTGCCTTTACTTAAGACAATTTTTTTGATACAATTTGTTGATACTTTTTCATCTTTTTTTTGATTATATTTACTTTTATAAATTTTAAAATGATTTATTAATGCCGGCTGAGTTGCTTAGAGAAATAATCCCGCTTACAAAAAGTGATTGCTTTACTATCTTTTCACGTACAAAAGAAAAGTTTGATTTTCCGCTTCATTATCACGAAGAGTTTGAACTGAATTTTATTCAAAACGCAAAAAACGCACAGCGCATTATTGGTGATCATATTGAGGCAATTGATGATCTTGAGCTTGTTTTGGTTGGCCCCAATCTGCAGCATGGATGGTTCAATCATAAATGTAAAAGCAAAGAAATAAAAGAAATAACCATACAATTTCACCGCGATCTTTTTGATGAAAAATTTTTATGCCGCAACCAAATGCACTTCATTAAAAATATGTTTGAAAAATCTTTGCGCGGTGTTTTGTTTGCCAAAGAAACCATTATTAATACAATGCCTCGTCTTGTTGCACTTACAAAAAAACATGGTTTCGATTCTGTGCTTGAACTAATGTCTTTGCTGCATGATCTTTCTGCTTCGCGCAATATGCGGATATTATCAGACGGCTCTTTCAGCAACTTTGAAAGCTTTTCTTATGGTAGCCGCCGTATTGAAAAAGTAATGGAATACATCAATCTTAATTTCTCTAAAAATATCAGCCTTACAGAAGCTTCACGCATTGCTTCTATGACAGATATTTCTTTCAGCAGGTTTTTTAAATCAAGAACCGGCAGAAATTTTATAGATACGGTAAATGAAATAAGATTAGGGCAGGCAAGCCGCATGCTAATTGATACAACACATAATATAACTGAGGTTGGTTATAAATGCGGCTTTAATAATATTTCAAACTTCAACAGGATATTCAGAAAGAAAAAAGGCTGTACGCCGAAAGAATTCAGAGAAGCCTATAATGCTTATGGCACAAGAGCGTTTATATAGATTCTTTACTTTGTAGAATATTTTTGCTTTCATGAAGCTTTCACAAATTACTTTCTTTACCATTTTATTGCTTTCAGTTGCTGCATGCGCTAACAAACAATCTTCAACTGATGAAACAATCGGCCAAACCGATACAACAACCGTTACGACAACTCCTGTTTTTCCCGATTCTTTTCCAACAAAAAAAATTATTGAAAATGTGGTTTGCAAAACTGATGCAACACAATCGTATGCTTTATATATTCCTTCATCTGAAAAAGCAAATGCAGTAATTTATTTTTTTGATCCGCATGCGGAGGGTTCGCTGCCTTTAAAAAAGTATAAAGATTTAGCGGACAAATACAATTATATTTTAATAGGCAGCAATAATTCTAAAAATGGAAACGATTTTCAAACATCCGAAAGTATATGGCAAAGCTTATATAATGATACACAAACACGTTTACAATTTAATAAGAACAGGATTTATGTATGCGGGTTTTCGGGCGGTGCAAAAGTGGCAGGTTATATTGCTTTACATCATAATGAAATAAAAGGGGTAATTGCCGGCGGTGCAGGCTTGCCTGATGAAACACCTGCAGGCAATTTCAATTTCAGTTTTACAGGTATTGCAGGCAAAGGAGATATGAACATGACCGATCTTGTTATTTTAAATAATGATCTTAATAAAACACAAACGCAGCATAGAATTATTTTTTTTGATGGTAAACATGAGTGGGCACCGGAAAGCACTATGGATATTGCATTCTCAGGCTTAGAGTTTGATGCAATGCGTAGTAACAGCATTGCAAAAAATGATGCATTTATTAATGCATACATCGGCGACAGTAAAAAAAGAGTGAATGACAATGTAAATAAAAATGATTGGATAAATGCAGAACATGAATGCACATTGTCTTTAAATATGATCGCTGGAATTGCAGATGCAAGCTGGTTTAAACAAAAAGATGACGCGATAAAAAATAACGCGGCATATAAAAAACAATTACAACAGCAACAGGATTTATTTACGATTGAACAAAATACAAAAGCGGAATATCAGCAGCAGTTTCAACAGGCTGATATAAATTACTGGAACAAAACAATTGCAGACCTTACTACAAGATCAAAAGTGCAAACTGCTGAAGGTGCAATGTATCAAAGATTGCTTGCTTATTTATCGCTTGCATTTTATTCTATCAGTAACCAGCTTATCAATAATAATCAAAATAAAAACGCTGAATATTTTGTGACGTTGTATAAAATGGCTGATCCTACCAATAGTGAAGCGTATTATTTTTCTGCCATTCTTGAGGCAAGAAGTAATAATGCAACACAAGCTCATAATGATCTGTTAAAAGCAGTTGCTAATGGCTTCAACGATCAGCAACGTATGTTGCAACAACCTGAATTTGTAAGCCTTCAATCACAGATAAATTTTGCTGAAATAGAAGCGAAGATGAAGAGATAAACCAACCCTGTTCCTACACCAACGGATCAGTAAACAACGTTCCAGCATAACCTGTATTCCCTGGCTTTTTTCCTAAATGCCCGTATGCTTTATGTGTTACTTCTCTTCCGCGTGGGGTACGTTGTAAAAAACCTTCCTGTATTAAAAACGGTTCATACACTTCTTCAATTGTTCCGGGTTCTTCTCCAACTGCAGTGGCAATAGTTGTAAGACCAACGGGCCCGCCTTTAAATTTTTCTATAATAGTTGATAAAATGCGGTTGTCCATTTCATCCAAACCATGTTCATCAACATTCAATGCTTTTAATGCGTGTTGCGTAATACCCATATCAATAATTCCATCATTTAATACCTGTGCAAAATCTCTTACACGACGCAATAAGCCGTTTGCAATTCTTGGTGTGCCGCGGCTTCTTCGTGAAATTTCTCCCGCAGCATCATCTGAAATAGTTGTATTTAATATTGATGCACTGCGCAAAATAATTTTCTTCAGCGTTTCTGCATGATAATATTCCAATCTTGATTTTATACCAAACCTTGAAAGCAGTGGCGCAGTTAATAAACCACTTCTGGTTGTTGCGCCAATTAATGTAAACGGATTTAAGTTGAGTTGGATGCTTCTTGCATTTGGGCCTGTATCAATCATAATATCAATCCTGAAATCTTCCATCGCCGCATATAAATATTCTTCCACAACTGTGCTTAAGCGATGTATCTCATCAATAAACAAAACATCATTCGCTTCAAGGTTTGTAAGTAATCCGGCAAGATCTCCGGGCTTCTCAATTACAGGACCACTGGTTTCACGAATGTTTACGTTTAATTCGTTGGCAACAATTCTTGATAAAGTTGTTTTACCCAAACCCGGCGGCCCATGAAATAAAACATGATCGAGTGCTTCACCACGCAGCTTTGCGGCTTTTATAAAAATGAGGAGATTATCTATTAACTGCTGCTGGCCTGCAAACTCAATAATATGCGTCGGGCGAATATTATTTTCAAATTCCTTTTCCTCAACACTTAACTGCGATTTTTCTGTATGTAAATTAGGATTGTTCATTTATTTTTTAATAAGAATAACGCCACCTATAATTAATGTTGCACCTATAATTTTTTCCAAAGTTATTGTACTTACCGCAGCACCAAACAAACCAAAATGATCTATCAATAAAGAAATAAAAATCTGCCCGCTTACCACCAATGAAAATGTAAGTGCAAAACTTTGCTGTTGGTTTACCCATGTTATGTATCCAACAAAGATAGCACCGATAAAACCGCCAAGCCATATATACCATGGTGCTGTTGCTGCAGGCTTTAAACTAAGCAATGCAGATGTATTAACCCCTGCGTTCAATATCAGCAAACATAAAGTACCAGTGCAAAAACTCATTAATGCACCCATTAAAGGTCCGCCGGTTTGTCTGCCCAATCTTGCATTTAAAACTGCCTGCACCGGAATAATTGCGCCTACTAAAAATGTTATAAGCATCAATACATATTTCATAACAAAAGTTTTGCGTAAGATTATAGCCGTTAAAAGTGCCTGGTTAATAATTACGTTATTGGCTCATATAAGCATTAAGCACATTTGCCCTGCAACTGCAATATTTCTATCAGCATTATTTAAACCCCCAAATTTTTCAATCCATCTTTATTTGCCAAATATAAAATAGTTGTTCATGCGCATACAGTTTTATTCAGAACATGTTTTTTGAGTATTAGGATTGTATTATAAATCGGGTACAGGGAAAAATTATATAAGCACTTATACAAAAATTTATGAAGAGCAAACAACATCAAGCGCTAAAAGCATTGAAAGAAATAAGATTGAAAAAAGCTGTATCAATCATCTAATCCTTTTCCATCGAGAATTTGCTGCATATATTTTTCAACTCTTGCCTCACGTGTTTTGGATTGTTTGGGTTGAGAAAAATAAAAAATGTATGCTCTTTGCCGTCCGGGTGTTAATGCTTCAAAAGCTTTTTTCAAAGCCGGTTTTGTATTTAATTTATTTTGAAATTCCTCAGGAATTTTGAAATCTGAAGTCTTTTTCATTTTCACTTTTAACCCGGCTTTTTCCACTTCAATGGCTTCATAAATGTATACTTTCAAAACAGGTTCCATCTTAACTATTTCACGAACATTAGTGAACCTGATTTGACGTGCTGACTGCACATTTTTTGTTTGTTGTATAAGAATACCGTTAGTATCATTCAACAAAGCACCTTTAAAAAACAAAACAGCACAGTATTCTTTAAAGCCATGCATTAAAACGATGTTATTGCCATGATACGTGTAACAAGGCTGGCCCCATTTTAATTCTTCATCTAAACCACAATCAAGAATAATCGTTCTTAATTTTTCAAACTCTTCCTGCCATTGTTTGTCTTTGGTGAAAAAGAAATCAACTTTAGAATTCATTTGTAGATAATTTGATTTTAAATGCAATAAGTGAGTTTAGTTCATAGCTAATCATGCATCCGGAATATTCGGCTCAACTAATTTTGCTAATTTTTCTAATGACTCCTGCCATCCCAAATAACACATTTCAGTTGGTATAGCAACCGGAATTCCTTCCTGAATTACTTTAAGCTCCGTACCGGTGGAAATTTTCCTAAGCCATACTGAAGTGATCATTTCTCCAGGCAAATTAGGGTCATCAAATTTGTCGGTGTATTTTAAAAATTCATTCGGCTTCATTTCAAGATATTTTCCGCCAAAAGAATGTCCATTTCCTGTAGAAAAATTGATGAAGGACATTTTATACTCACCGCCTGGTTTTGCGTTCATATTATGAACAACACATAAAAAACCATAAGGTGGAAGCCAGGATGCAAGAGCATTAGATTCAGTAAAGGCGCGATAAAGTTTTTCCGGCGCTGCTTTAAGAACTCTGTGTAATGTTACGCTGTTGTTTGACATAATGATTTT